>Ga0137360_10001228_pt1 | contig 15042 bp, 10 predicted proteins | sample Mad1_60_16metaG_FD_104924 | JGI IMG/M metagenome (GOLD analysis project Ga0137360, IMG submission 104924) | Vadose zone soil microbial communities from Angelo Coast Range Reserve, California, USA - Mad1_60_16 metaG | ecosystem: Environmental > Terrestrial > Soil > Vadose zone | place: USA... | reverse complement strand
TGCAGCGAGGGGCGGAACAACAAGGCTGACCTCGGGAATTGCGCCCTCGTCCAACGTCCTGACCGTTCCCGCGTTCCCGACGTTGGTGCCGCCGTAGAGCGCAGAATCTGTGTTGAGGACCTCGCGCCAGACGCCTGAAAACGGAACTTTGATCCGGTAATCGCGGTAAACCTCGGGTGTGAAGTTCACCACGACGAGGCAGCGTTCCTGCATCTGGCGTCCTTTGCGCAGCCACGCGAACACGCTGCGTTCGGCATCATGCATGACGAGCCATTCGAAGCCGGCATCCTCGCAATCGAGCTCATGCAGCGCCGGCACTGTCCGGTAAAGCCGGTTGAGATCACGCACGAGAGCTTGAATACCGGCATGGCGTGGGTACTCAAGAAGATGCCAATCGAGCGAATGCTCATGCCGCCACTCGCTTTCCTGACCGAACTCGCTGCCCATGAACAGGAGCTTCTTGCCAGGATGACCGAACATGAACCCGTAATAGGCGCGCAGATTGGCAAAGCGCTGCCATTGATCGCCAGGCATGCGGCCGAGAATCGAACGCTTACCGTGCACGACTTCGTCGTGGGACAGCGGCAGGATGAAGTTTTCGAAGAAGGCGTAATGCAAACCGAAAAGGATCTGGCCGTGATGATGCTTGCGGTAGATCGGATCCTTGCTGATGTATTCGAGCGTGTCGTGCATCCATCCCATGTTCCACTTGTAGCCGAATCCGAGACCGCCCCACTCGACCGGCCTCGACACCATGGGCCAGGCGGTCGACTCCTCCGCTGCCGTCGTCGCGTTGGGAAATCGTGAGAACACCTCGGTATTGAAGCGGCGCAGAAGGTTGATGGCGTCGATGTTTTCGCGGCCGCCATATTTGTTGGGAACCCACCCGCCTTCAGGCCGGCTGTAATCGAGATAGAGCATGGAAGCGACGGCATCCACGCGCAAGCCGTCGATGCTGTACCGGTCGAGCCAGAACATCCCATTGGCCAGCAAGAAGTTTGCGATCTCGGTGCGCCCGTAATTGTAGATGAGCGTGTTCCAATCGAGATGGCGGCCTTGCTTGGAATTTTCATGCTCATAGAGGGCCGTCCCATCGAAGCGGCCCAGAGCGTGCGGATCGTCGGGAAAGTGTCCTGGCACCCAATCGAGAATGACGGCCAGTCCCGTTCGGTGGCATCCGTCGATCAAGGCAGCAAAATCGGCTGGGCTGCCGAAGCGACTGGTCGGCGCGAAGAGCCCGGTCGGCTGATAGCCCCAGGATCCATCGAAGGGATGCTCGCTGACCGGGAGAAATTCGACGTGGGTGAAGCCCATCTCGTGCGCGTAAGCCGGCAATTCCTCCGCCAACTCGCGGTAGCTCAACCAACGGCCGCCCTGTTGATGCCGCCGCCACGATCCGAGATGGACCTCATAGATCGATATCGGCGCGCTCAACGCGTTGACCCCGGACGGAGAGGGTTGCGGCCGTCGGATCGCGTTTTGATCGACCACGATCGAGGCCGTTCGCGGCCGCAACTCCGCGGCGAATGCCAGCGGATCGGACTTGAGCGGCAACAGGTGGCCGTCCGGCCCGATAATCTCGTATTTATATTTGGCGCCGGCTTTGGCGTCGGGCACAAAGATCTCCCAAAACCCGTTGCCACGCACGCGCATGGCATGACGCCGCCCATCCCAAAAATTGAAATCGCCGACCACGCTGACCCGCTTCGCCGAAGGCGCAAAGACGGCAAAGGCCACGCCTTCCACGCCGTCGAGCACCATGGGATGCGCGCCGAGCTTGTCGTAGAGATGCACATGCGTCCCTTCGCCGAGCAGATAGAGATCGAAATCGGACAAGATCGGCGGGAAGCGGTACGGATCCTCAAGCTCGACCTCGCGTTCGCCGTAGCGTGCGCGCAGACGATAGTGGCGCTCTCCATTGCCCAAACGACCCTCGAACAAGCCGGCATCGTGAATGCGTTCGAGATCGCTTTCGTGACCGTGCTCGTCAATGACGGCGACCCCCTCGGCATCGGGAAGAAAGACGCGCAGCAGGGATGAGCCGTTTTCGACGTGGGGGCCGAGATAGTGGAATGGATCGGAGTGGCGACCCTCGATCACGGCATAGGCTTCCGGCGTGAGCGATCTCATCGCGTAAGTCCTTCCGAGCGCGAGAGAATGCGCCAGGTGCCCGCCAGTGGGACCTGCAGCCAATCCGGCCGATGCGCGAGCTCGTATTCGATTTCGTAAAACGCCTTCTCCAGCAGGAAAAAATCGAGAAGACGATCTGCGGCTTCGAGCGATTGCGGCCAAAGCCTCGCGTCCGTCAAAGACGATCGATACGCCGACATGAAGGCGGCGGCGGAATGTTCGCGCCAGCCTTCGAGGGCGCGGGTGAGCTTGCCGTGCTCGTCGGGCGCGGACTTGAGCGCACGCTCGAGCGCAGCAGTGACGGAGTAGTCGATCGATCGGATGAGGCCAGCCACGTCGCGGGCGGCCGGAGCCTTGCGCCGGCGATCCTCGATGCTGCGGCGCGGTTCCCCTTCGAAGTCGATGATGGAAACATCGTCCTTGGCGATCAGCATCTGCCCGAGGTGGAAATCGCCGTGATGGCGAATCTTCAATGCATCGATGCTTTCCGGAAGCAATTCGCGTAGTCGCGCGGGAAGCCCATCTCGGTAAGATTGCAGCGCGTCAGCCAGTGGGCGATCATTGTCCGTCAAGTCAGACCGACGCTGCGCCAGCTGATCGAGCGCGCGGCCGGCACGCCGCAGGAGCGCTTCCGTCCAGGAGCGTACATCCTCGGCCGCAATCGGCTCGGGGGCGAAGTCGACGATGTCGTCACGGCTGGCAAGCGCGAGTTGCAACTCGGCCACGCGCCGCCCGACCTGATCCATCCGCCGCAGATAGGTGGCCTGCTCATCGCTATGTCCGGCAGCTTCGGCGGTCAGCAGGCGCTGCTCCTCGACGAAACGGTCCAGGTAGGCGCTCGTCACGGTCCAGGCGTCGCCTTGGTTCTGGACGAAGCCGTGTACGACCGCGACCGCGCTGCGCCTGCCGTCCTCCTCAAGCTCGATACTTCCAAGCAAGGGCGGGGTGTGCGGGAACGGAACGGTTTCCGTCAAAAAACGACCGACTTCGATTTCCGGATTGAGGCCGGGCTCGAGGCGACGGAAAAGCTTGATGACGCAGTCGGCTCCCACCAGGACGGTGGTGTTGGACTGCTCGGTATCCACGGCTCGAACGTCGTCGATGGCTACCGGGCCATCGTCCGGGAATCTCGCCGTCGGCACAAACTCGATACGGCGTTGGTCGGATTCGATGACCCGCGCGGCGCGCACGTTTTCCAGGAGCAACGCGATAAAGCCCGGATCGGCCGTGGCGTCGAGGAGACTGCCCTCGCGCGGTCCCCGGCGCACGGCCGCCAGCGCGTTCGGATTTTTGCCCTCGCGATCGAAGCGGGTCCATCTGATGGTCATCGGCAGCACATAGTTCGCGGTCTCGCGCCCGCCGCTGGCCTCGACCAACAAGACTCCAACATCGGCATCGGCGGTACCAAGTGGCAGGGCGCCGATGATATGGGTCGTCGGCAAATTGCCTCGTTCCGCGTACCAGCGCCGGTTCGCAAAAAATGCGGGAAGAACATCGCGCTCGAGCACGGACTTGGAGCGGCCGCGCAACAGCGATGTCCAGCCGTCCGTGACCACGAGCGTCTCGAATTCCGCCCAGGTCCGCGGCACCTCAATCGTGGATGCGTCCGGTTCGCGGAGCAGGAACCAGAGGAACCCGTAGGGTCCGAGCGTCACAATATACGGAGCTTCGCCGATTGGCGGAAAGTTCGTGCGCCCGAGTAATTCGAAGGGCACGCGGCCCCGGCAAGGCGCAAGATCGATCTCGGCGGCTTGCGCCGAGCGCGACAGATTGGCGACGCAGAGCACGACTTCGCTCTCGTACTGCCGGATGTAGACGAGTACGGAGCGATTTGCCGGCCGGATGAAGCTCAAGGAACCGCGACCAAACACCTTGCTCGACTTGCGCACCGAAATCAGGCGCTTGGTCCAGCTCAGGAGCGAAGCCAGGCTGCGCGACTGCGCCTCGACATTGACGGCCTCGTAACCGTAGACCGGATCCATGATCATCGGTAGGTAGAGCCTTGCCGGATCGCAGCGGGAGAAGCCGCCGTTGCGATCCGGCGTCCACTGCATTGGCGTACGGACACCATTTCGATCACCAAGATAGATGTTGTCCCCCATCCCAATCTCGTCGCCGTAATAGATGATGGGCGTGCCCGGAAACGACAGCAGCAGGGAGTTCATGAGTTCGATCTTGCGCCGGTCGTTGTCCATCAACGACGCCAAGCGCCGTCTGATGCCGAGGTTGATGCGGGCGCGCGGGTCGGTCGCGTAGGTCGACCACAGATAGTCGCGTTCGACGTCGGTCACCATTTCAAGCGTGAGCTCGTCATGGTTGCGAAGAAACAGCGCCCATTGACAGTTGACGGGAATGTCGGGGGTCTGCCGGAGAATGTCCGTGATGGGAAAGCGATCTTCCTGGGCGATCGCCATGTAAATCCGCGGCATCAGCGGAAAATGGTAGGCCATGTGGCACTCGTCTCCATCGCCGAAATAGGCGCTGACGTCTTCCGGCCACTGATTGGCCTCGGCAAGCAGGAGTTTCCCGGGCGAGTAGGAATCGAGTTCGGCTCTGATCTTCTTGATGATCGCGTGGGTCTCGGGGAGATTCTCGTTGTTGGTTCCTTCGCGCTCGCACAGATACGGAATAGCGTCCAAGCGGAACCCGTCGATCCCCAGAGCGACCCACCGCCGCATGATCTGAATCATAGCGGCAAGCACGCGCGGATTGTCGTAATTGAGATCGGGCTGATGTGAAAAGAAACGATGCCAATAGTAGGACCCTGCGACGGGGTCCCAGGCCCAATTGGATTTTTCGGTATCGTTAAAGATGATGCGGGTTCCCGCATAGGTCTGATCGGTATCGCTCCACACATACCAATTGCGTGCATCGGAACCCGGTTTGCTTCGGCGCGCGCGCAGAAACCATGGATGCTGGTCGGATGTGTGATTGATGACGAGCTCGGTGAGCACGCGTAGCTTGCGCCGCTTTGCTTCCTGCATGAAACGCCGGAAATCGGCCATAGTGCCGAAATCGGCATTGATGGTGCGGTAATCGGAAATGTCATACCCATCGTCACGGCCGGGGGACGGATAGAACGGCAGCAGCCAGAGCGCCGTGATGCCGAGATCCTCGAGGTAATCGAGTTTTTCCGTCAGTCCTGCGAAATCCCCGATGCCGTCATTATTGCTGTCGGCAAATGCCTTGACGTGGAGCTGATAGATAATGGCGTCCTTGAACCACAGCTCGTCGCTTTCGAGCTTCGACTCCGCCTTAATGTCAGCCACCACATCCACGGCACGGCCTTTACGTGAAGCAGCGGAATAACAGCGCAGGATCCTGCTGCTGATCGATGCGCAAACGGACCCCGCCCCATTCGAGGACGTGCCGCTCGCCCGTGACTAGATTTTCAATAAATTTCACCCGCCGGCGCCCGGTCGACGGGCCGATCTCGATATCGCCAAAATGAAACCAGAACTCGCGTGGTCCCGCCCGCGTCAACGCTACGGCAACCGCGACCGCGTTGTCGCGGGCGACCGACTCCTTCACGAAGCCAATTACCTCGCTGTCGTCGACCTGGACAAAACGCAAGTTGTTGGTTTGCAGCATCGCGGCGTTGTTCCTGCGTATCCGATTGAGCCGTTCGATATAGCCTTTGATATTCCCGGGCCGATTCCAGTCCCGCACTTTCAGCTCGTATTTCTCGGAGTTGAGGTATTCCTCCTTTCCCGGGATCGGCTCGTGCTCCAGGAGCTCGAAGCCATTGTAGATGCCGTAATTGCCGGACAACGTGGCAGCTAGCGTCACCCGTGCCTTGAAGACCCAGGGCTCGCCGCTCTGAAGATGAAACGGCAGAATGTCCGGCGTATTGACGAAAAAATTGGGACGGAAATATTCGCGTTCGGGATAGCGGGTAATCTCGCTCGCGTAGGCCTGCAGCTCATTCTTGCTCGTGCGCCAGGTAAAGTAGGTGTAGGACTGGTTGAAACCGAGCTTGGCGAGCGCCTTCATCACTTTGGGTCGGGTAAAAGCTTCAGACAGAAAGAGCACGTCGGGATCGACGGACTGGACCTCTCGAATCAACCATTCCCAGAACGGAAACGGCTTGGTGTGCGGGTTGTCGACTCGGAAAATACGCACGCCTTGGGCCACCCAGAACAACACCACGTCGCGCAATGCTTTCCAAAGCCCTTCGTTGTCGGGTCCGTAAAGGTCCGGATTGACGATGTCCTCATACTTTTTAGGCGGGTTCTCCGCGTACTGAATCGAGCCGTCCGGCCTGCGTTTGAACCATTGCGGATGCTGCGCAAGCCAAGGGTGGTCGGGCGAGCACTGGATGGCAAAGTCGAGCGCCACCTCCAATCCCAGATCCGCGCAGGCTCGCACCAAGCGCCGAAAATCCTCAAGCGTGCCGAGCTCGGGATGCACGGCATCATGGCCGCCCTCAGCGGACCCGATGGCATACGGGCTGCCCGGGTCGCCAGCTTCGCAGCGCAACGCATTGTTACGGCCCTTGCGGTTCACGCGACCGATCGGATGGATAGGCGTGAGGTAAAGCACATCAAAACCGAGCGCGGCGATGTCCGGCAAGCGGCTGATGCAGTCGTCGAAGGTGCCGTGCTTGCCGGGAACGGAGGATTGGCTGCGCGGCATCATCTCGTACCAGGCGCCTGCGCGCGCGATCGGCCGATCGCCCAGCAGCGGAAAGTTGGCGCTCCGGGTGATATCCGACTGCTGGGCTTTGCGGGCCGCCGCGGCTAGCTCGTCGGACAAGAGCGGCGCGGGATTTTCGGCAAGATCTGCTCTGCTGCAGATATCCCGGATCAGCTGCGCCTGTTCAATGCTCTTGAGCCGCAGATCCGCCAAGAGGTTACGCCCCTCCTCGACTTCGAGGCGGATATCCATGCCCGCTGCGCGCTTCGTCAGGAAATCGCGACGCCAAGTGGCAAATACGTCCGTCCAAGCCTCGATCGCGTAGACATAGCGGCCGGATTTGTGAGGCGTGAAGCTCCCCCTCCACCGATCGTTGTCGGGCAAGGCCATGGGAACGCGGGACCATTTCTCGGCTCCTTCGCGCCGCCACAACAGCTCAGCCGCGAGCACGACGTGGCCATCGCGAAAGATGTCCGCCCACACCTCCACCTCCTCGCCGATGGTTCGCTTGACGGGGAAACGGCCGCCATCCACGAGGGGATAGACGTCCTCGATGTAGATGCGATGCCTGGAGAGGTCACCGACGGAGCGGATGCTGGCATTCGCTGTCACGGCTCGATCGTGGTTTGCTGCCCGCCCGGACGGCACAAGCCGCATTGATGGAACCGATCACCGGCCGGTTTGGTTCCGGAGGGCGGGTTTGGGTCGCATTGCGCCGAAAAACATGAAATCGTGTGACGCAACGGCGCGAGTGTCAACGGAACAAACCCGGATCAAGTCGCTCGCTGGACGCAGGACCGAATGGCTTCTGCGAGGGGCCAGGAATGGGTCTATCGCTATAGCGTGGCATGGCCAGCATCTTCAAACGCGCGGCTCGTTGCGGTGTGGAGACCGAGTACCGGGACGGTTTCGGAAACCTGCGCACCGTCGAACCGGAGGTTCTTGCTCGAATCCTCGACGCGCTTGCTGCTGGCGACGCCGCCGATCGCATGCTGCCGCGCACGATCGTCGTGCGTGGGAACGTCGATCAGTCCCTGCGTTTGGCCGGCGTCGACGGACAGCCGCTGCACTGGCAAATCATCGCCGACGGAAAGATTGGCGAGGGCGAGGGCACATCGCCGCTGCTGACGCTGCCAGTCCTGCAAAATGGCGTATTCCAACTGCGTGTCACAGTCGCCTGCCCAGGCGGTGATCGCAGCGAGGATGTCTGCTTGATCGTTTGCCGCGATCGCGCCTATCAGGGTGGGCAAACTGCGCTGGCGCGGATGTGGGCGCTCGCGGTGCAGCTTTACGGGGTCAGGTCTCTGCGGAATTGGGGACACGGCGACTTTACCGATCTCGCCGCGCTCGTCGACCTTGCTGCCGATCTCGGCGCCGCGGGGGTCGGGCTCAACCCGCTGCACGCGCTGTTCGAGGACCGGGCAGCTGATGCCAGCCCCTACGCACCGAACAGCCGACTCTTTCTCAATCCCCTCTATATCGACGTGGAGGCGGTTCCGGAATTTCCCGGCCTGAAAACGGCCCAGTTGCAAGAGGAGATCGACCGCCTGCGTCGACTGGAGATCATTGATTACGAGGGCGTCGCAGCCGCCAAGATGCGGGCGCTCAAGCTCGCATACGAAGCATTTCTCCGGCACGGCACGAAAGAAAGGCATGACGCATTAGCTCGTTTTCGCGATGCGGGAGGATCGACGCTCACCCGTTTTGCATGTTTCGAATGGCTTCGGCGGAAATTGGGCCATCCCTGGTGGGAGTGGCCCAACGCGTGGCGAAGAGTGGATGACGGAAATCTCGCTCAGATCGCTCAGACGGAGGCGCAAGCGATCGGGTTATTTGAATTCGTCCAATGGCTGGCCCATGAGCAACTCGACCGCTGTCGTGCGAAAGCCCACGAACGGAAGCTGCCGCTCGGGCTCTACCTCGACATCGCCGTCGGCGTTCGCACCGACGGCTTCGATGCTTGGTGCGACCAGGATGCGGTCCTGTCGGGAATGGCCGTGGGCGCCCCGCCGGACGCGCTCAACACTGCGGGACAGAACTGGGGCTTGGCCGGCTTCAATCCCGCGGGGCTTGAAGAGCGGCGGTTTGAACCGTTTCGCCGCATGCTGGGGGCATCCATGCGTTACGCAGGGGCGATCCGGCTCGATCACGTCTTGGGCTTGAAGCGCCTCTATCTCATTCCTCACGGGGTGCGCGCGAGCCAGGGGGCTTACGTTCGTTTTCCTTTCGAGGCGATGCTGGCCGTCACCGCGCTATCCAGCATGGAATACAAGTGCATCGTGGTGGGCGAGGACCTCGGCACCGTTCCCGAGAATTTCCGCGAGACGTTGGCGGAATGGGGCATCTGGACGTATCAGGTCATGCTCTTCGAGCGCTCGGGTAGCGGCGCTTTTTTCCCGCCCGAAAGCTATCGAGAAAACGCGCTGGTCTCCTTCGGAACCCATGACGTGGCAACCTTCGCGGGCTGGCGGGATCACCATGATCTCGACGTCAAACGGGCGCTCGGGATGGATGCCGGGGAAACGGGTGAGCAGCGTCACAGTGCCCTCGATGCATTGCGGCGCGCCTTGCAGCAGCACGGCCTCCAAAACGCGGATTTCACGTCGGTGGCGCGTTACCTCGCCGATACGCGATCGCGGCTATTGGTCATATCCATGGAGGATGTGCTGGGCCTAAAGGATCAGGTCAATCTGCCCGGGACGACCCACGAACATCCCAATTGGCGCCGGCGCTTGCCAGTGGGCTTGGAGGACTTGAAGAGCCAGCCGGCTCTGAGCGCAACGGCGGACATCATGAGGTCGGCAGGTCGACGCTTTCCTGCTTAGGGCGTCGGCCCCCCAGACCCCAGCGTCTCGACCGGCAAGACTGGGCGTCACACGAAACGCCGCGCCGCTTTGCCTTGCTAACGCCCATCACTCCGTGTGCAGGCCCGGAGAACGACTCGTCTCAATGCTGGCGAAATCCGCCCGGCGCGTTTTGCCAGTGGCCGTCGCCTGGATGAGATCGTCCACGACCTGGGAGGGACTGTGGCGTGCCTCTATTTCACGGTTCATATCCGGGATTTTTTCCCACCATTGCGCGGAGTATTTGCCGCCCATGCTTGCCTCCCGCTGACGTCACCGGACCTTGTTATGCGCACGACCGCGGCGAGATTATGTACGCCGGGGCTTGGAGGTTGAGTCGCATACCCGACAGGAAAGATCGCCCGAGCCGGCAGCACGATTCCGACATTTTGCCACGATTGCGGGCTGTAATGGCCCCAGCCATATGAGCAACGGGGGATTGGCTGATGGGAAGAATCGATTTGTGGCGGAGGAAGGCGGAAGACTGCTTAGAGAAGGCACATGCGATCAGCGACCGGCAACGTGCCAGGCTCCTCCTCGTGCAAGCCCACAACTATCTCAAGAAGGCCGAGGAAACGGAGGCGCAACAATTGAGCGCCCGACGTCCCGCCGAAACGCGATTAACCGTCTAAGGTCTCGTTGACTATCGTTGCCGGGCTTGACCCGGCAATTCCATCCCAACGAAGATGGATGCGCGGGGCTAAAACGCGTCCACGCGCGTGTTCGAGCCAGTGCAGCCGAGCCTTGGCAACCACGTGAATATCGCGGAGCGGATTGCCTTGAATGGTGAACACTGCCTGTTGATCCGCCATGCGCTTGCTGATGGCGGGCGGGGCAAACCGCCCGATCTCGCCCTCATATTCGAAAGGAGAGCCGGGCTGGGAGGACGGCTCGATCAAGCCGGCATTCGCGCCCACTGGTCCCCACTCGCAACCATAGAGCGGCATGCTAAGCGATGCGGTCGAATTGTATGCCCGCGCCAGCATTCATCAAGGCCCGTATGCAGAGGCCTGCGAACCCGTATTACCTATTCCGGGAGCGTTTTTCCATGAACGCACGCACGCCCTCCCGAGCGTCAGGGGTTGCAGCCGCGTCGCAGAAATTCTTCACCGCGTCAGCAATGCCGCGCCGGTAATCCTGAGCATGCAGGAAAGCAGCGCGCCCGAGCCGCATGGCCGTGCGCGACTTCCTCGCAAAGACCTGCGCCATGGCGCGCGCTTCCTCCCGCAGCTTCTCGTCCGGCACGATCCGGCTGACGAGGCCGAGCGAAGCGGCCTCTTCGGCGCCGAAGGTGCGGCCGCTGAACAAGAGCTCGAACGCACGATGGCGGCCGACGATGCGCGGCAGATGCAGAAAATGAATTGCTGGGATGAGGCCGAGATCGATTTCGGGATAGCCAAATGTCGCGCTTTGCCCGGCAACGAGCACGTCGCAGGAAATGGCGAGCGTCATGCCGCCACCACGCGCGGCGCCGCCGACGGCGGCAATCGACGGCTTGCCGAGGTCGTGTTGGACGCCGGCCAATTCGACGTAGAGCTTCTCCAGCAAGCGTCGCACCTCGACGGGCGACTCGAGCATCGCGAGGTCCAAGCCGGCGCTGAACCGGTGCGGCAGCGAACTCGCCAGCACGACGGCGCGAACCTCGTCATCGGCCGCAGCCCGCCGCAGCGCCGCTATAAGTTGCTCGAGCAAGGACAGGCTCAACGCATTCACCGGCAGGCGGGAGAGATTGATTTCCGCAATCCGGTCGCAAACCTCATACCGCAGGTCCCCTGTCATTCCGGCCTCCTGAGCGTTGGGGCATGTCCCGTCGTGCCCGCGCGTGCCGCGCCCATCCACGGCCTTTGTGGATGGCTGGGACGAGCCGGGACAAGCCCCGGCCATCACGCCGATGGTGGTTGGAGGCGGGCCTTATTCCGCCTGGATGCCGGCGTCCTTGATCATCTTGCCCCATTTGCCGAGCTGGTCCTTGACCAGCTCCGCGAGCTCCTCGGGCGAGCTCGAGAATGCCTCGAAACCCGCATTGCCGAGAGTCGATTTCACCTCGGGGCTGTCGATGATCTTGCGCAGCTCGGCGTTGAGCAGCGCGATGATATCCGCAGGCGTGCCGGCCGGCGCGAAGATGCCGGCCCAGGAATCCATGTCGAAGCCTCTCACTCCCGCCTCGTCGAGCGTGGGTAGCTCAGGAATGAGCGTCGAGCGCTTGATCCTCGTGACGGCCAGCGCCCGCAGCGTGCCCGCCTTGACATGCGGCAATCCGGTCGTGAGATCGGCGAACATCATCGACACCCGCCCGGCCAGAACATCGTTTAGGGCGACCGGCACGCTCTTATACGGGACATGTAGCATGTCGAGTTCGGCCCAGTGCTTGAGCGTCTCGCCGGCCACGACGCCGGACGTGTTGCCGCTGGCAAACGACAGCTTGCCGGGATTGGCCTTGGCGTACTCGATCAGCTCCTTGACCGAGTTCGCCGGAATGCTCGGGTGCACGCACAGCATGAGCGTAAAGCTTCCCGTTCGCGTGATCGCTGTAAAATCTTTCACCGGATCGTAGCCGACGTGCTTCATCAGGAAGGGCGCGGCCGAGTGCGGGCTATTGGTGCTCAGGAACAGGGTGTAGCCGTCGGGCGTCGCGCGCGCGACGTAGAGCGCGGCAAGGGCACCGTTCGCGCCCGGGCGGTCTTCGACGACGACGCTTTGTTTGAGCGCGGCGGCGAGGTGCTGAGCGACGACCCGCGCGACCGTGTCGCTGGCGCTTCCCGGTCCGAACGGCGCAATGATCGTGATCGGCTTGCTCGGATAGCCCTGTGCGCGTGCGCTGCGCGCAAGCGCCTGCAGGGCGGCGGCACCCGCGGCCAGATGCAGGAGTCGTCGACGCGGAAGGTTCATGGCGTTTCCTCGGTCACATGATGAGGGGGCGTTCAGCTTGTTAGTTCGAGGCCCGCACCGCTTCTTTGGCGGTTGGTCTCGGGGCATTAGCCTTTCCGCCTAGTGCGGACATGAGCCGTTTAGCACAACTGAAGAGCGACGTGCAGGACTTGCGGCTCGCGCCTTATGGTAAGAGGGAATCCACTTTTCCCAAAAACCTTCAGCATCGGAGCATTATCCGGCAGGACTTCAGCAATCAGCTCCCTGACCCCGGATGATGCATGAGGGCCGCGCCGATACCTTGCCCCTGGTACTGGTCGACCACACCGAAAGCCACCTCGGCCGTTTCACGCTGCACGACGACGTAACGCCCACCGCCCGCGATCACGGCCCGGCCGCTTTCTTCCACGACCGCAGCCAACGCGACGTGTTTGACGAAGTCGACATTCAAGAAAAAATCGATTTCCGACTCCGTGAAGCTGCGTCTTACCGCAAAGAAACGACGGTAAAGCGACTGCCCGCTGCTGCGATTGACGGCCGCGATGAGGTCAGCCCGGTCGTCAGGTGAGGGCGCGGATTTCGACCCGCCGTCCATCGCGCAGCGTCCCGAATACCGAATAGTTGGCTGGTTCCAACATGACCGCCACGTCTTCAACGAAGCCATGTCGATGGCTTCGAGCTCAATGGCGTCGTGTGAGGGCGCGCGCCGCCACTGCGAGCTCACTCGATGCCAGCTTGATCGTGGCGGAATGCCAATAAGCAGCGTTCGATCCCAGGAGCGGAGTGGAGCGAGGAGCGTTCTCCAAACCGTTCGACGTCCCTCTAACGGGATTCGCTGTAATGCCGGCGCATCTCGCGGAAAGAGACAAGGCGCTTTTGGCCTTCGTCCCATAGCACCAGTCGCACACACCTGAAGCTCTGCAGTAGGGTTAGTCGGCCGATGCCGTCGAGAGCTGGGTAGTCGCGGAGCACGAGCGGCAGTCGATAGTAGGGAATTCGGCTGCACAAATGATGGATGTGGTGAATGCCGATATTAGCGGTGAACCAGCGCAAAAGGCTCGGCAGGGCGTAGTGAGAGCTGCCGTAAAGCGCCACCTCTTGGAGATTCCACGCTTCGTCGTGAGCCCATACGGTATTTTCAAATTGGTGCTGAATATAGAACAGCCAGACACCGGCGGAGGCCGCCAGCAGCATAATTGGCAGATGCACAAGCAGGAACGGACCGATGCCGACAAGCCATATCATCGTGGCGACAAGCGCCGCGATGGCGACGTTGGTCCCGCTGGTGCTAAGCCAGGGCCGCCAACCGCTGCTCATCAGCCCGACTGGCAGCCGATGCTGGACAATGAACAAATAGGCCGGGCTCAAGCCGAACATGACGACTGGGTGCCGGTATGCCCGGTAACACAGCCGACCCCACCGGGACCGCGCGAGGTACTCGTGCACGGTTAGGGTGTCGACGTCGCCGATTCCGCGGCGCTCGAGATTGCCTGACGTGGCGTGGTGAACGGCGTGAGTGCGTCGCCAAAAATCGTATGGCGTGAGCGTCACAACCCCGATTACGCGTCCGACCCAGTCGTTGGCCAAACGGCGATGGAAGAAGGCACCATGACCGCAATCGTGTTGGATCATGAAAAGCCGCACGAGAAAACCTGCCGCCGGCACCGCGAGCAACAAGCAGAGCCAGTAGCCCAGATCAAGCGTTGCCCACATAAGAAGCCAGAGCAGAATCAGCGGCCCGGCCGTGATAACGAGCTCGACTATGCTGCGAGCAGGGCTCGGCGTGCGATAGCGGGCGAGGACTTGTATCAAGTCGCGGGCGTCAAGCGCGACAGGCGTAAAAAGGGGACTTTTCCTGTGCTTCAAGACAAGATTTGTGTCGGTATGGCCGATCGTACAAACGAGTGGCTCGGCGTCATTGACGAGCAACGCTTCTGCGTGCTCCGGCTGTATCGAAGCTTACTGCACAGTGGTAAGTAGGGTGGCGCACGCTTGGGCGACGCCGCGGTCGGGCGAGCTCATTCCGGGGAATGTCGCCCAGCCGCCCTTCTCGATGTAGGAGTCCTGCATCCACGAGCTGACCTTTTTAAGCTCGACCATGTTTACAGTTGCGTTGAGCTCGGTCAAGTCAAGCATACGCCCGTTTGCAAGTAGAATCTGTTCAAAATTGACCACCTTCCGATCATCCCCACCCTCATACGCCGACGCGCCTTTTGACCCACATCGGTTCCGGCACCTTGTCGGGCTTTCGTGTCTGGGCAGAACAAGCGCGCGCCCCGAGTCAACCTTGGCCGCGCACTCATGAGGTCAGTCAGAGCAATAGAGCTGCTGGAAAAATTATTGTGGGGGAATTAGGCTCTCAATGCCAGCAAGCGGCGGGTCAATCCTGTCCGCGCTATCGGGCGCTCCAAGCACCTTTAGAGTAGACGAGGTGCGATGCTCCTGGCGAGACCTCCTGCTATGGCTACCAAGCGAAAACCCCCGTTCGATCCGAAATCCTTCCTCGCCAAAATTGGCGACGGCAGAACCATATCCAAATATCGCAAGGGCCAAATCGTCTTCTCAC
>Ga0137360_10001211_pt1 | contig 15135 bp, 25 predicted proteins | sample Mad1_60_16metaG_FD_104924 | JGI IMG/M metagenome (GOLD analysis project Ga0137360, IMG submission 104924) | Vadose zone soil microbial communities from Angelo Coast Range Reserve, California, USA - Mad1_60_16 metaG | ecosystem: Environmental > Terrestrial > Soil > Vadose zone | place: USA... | reverse complement strand
GGACGTGGGGGTCGAAGGGACGCGCTTCCTGGAAGGTCACCTTGTCATCACGCCGCTGGGTTTTGTACCGATTCGGCTTGCCTCATCCTGTGCTTCCCTTTTTCGGTCTAGTCTACCATCCTCTGTCACGGTCACACGTCTTCTTTTTGCGAGCCGTCCCCTCGGTTTTCGCTTTAGCCGACGCTCTGGCCATGATATCTTCCATACCCACTGTGCTCTCTCCGTCCGCCTTTCCTCCCCCCTTTTTTTTCCCATGCGAATTCCAACTTCCTCTATCTTTCCCAATCCAGCACTGCCCCCCCGGCCTCCCACCCTTGCGCCGCCCTCTGTTGGTATATCCAACCCGCCCTTCCACTCTTCCATCCCTCCAGTAACTCTTTCTTACGCGCTCTCTCTCCCTCTTCCTCTTCACCTCTCACCTATCGTCCATCTCTCCTTCTTTTGGAATCCGCAGTCTCTCTCCTCGATCTCCGGTACCGGAGATCCTCCGACTACTTAATCTCTCCCGTTCCCTTACCTCTTCCGAACATAATTCATGTGCTTCATCTGTATGCTCCTTCTCGCAGACGCTCAGCGCCACCCAAGGGGGCGACATGGCGTTGCTGACTCCCCCAACGGTGCCACCATTGTTGGTGTAAATTTCCGGTTCCCGTGTCCTGCAGTAATTAGTCCTCTTTGCCGACTGTCCCTTGCGTACGAATAGGACGCCCTCATCGGCGAAACGCCCTAATTGGTTGTTCTCATTATTGCCACCTTTGCCGCCCTGTTGGCACCTACCTCTCCCAGTCTTTCGAAGATAAATAATGCGAATGTATTTGAGACGCCTCTTATGTTTCTGTCTACTGGACAGCGCCACAGTTGTCATACTCGTAATGTCACAAATATGGCGAAATTGCATCGACCTTGGCTCTGTGTTAGGTTATTGACGGCGAAAATATAGTGGATTATATGGGCCCATGGGTAAGGGTTACGGGCCACATGATGGTGACAAAAAGTCGGCTCCCGTGGCTTCCCACGTTGTGGCACAAGGCGGCTGTTCATCCTGCTGGAAGCAAATCGATTCGGAGAAACAACGACATTTCGCCTATCGCAATGCTCGTCGATCATGAAAATTCTATTCGCTCGACTGGGTTTGGCGCATTTGGCAATCACACTTTTGTCACGCCACCCTCAAGTTTTGATGGATTGTGCTGAAAATACTGCTATGCGCAACCCTCACAACCGATGGTCAGGACGCAAACTATCTATGTAGACAGAAAATCAAAATCGAAATTTGTGAACACAAGCTGCAGAGTTAGTGTCTCGTGCCAAGTTCATGATTCAGAGTTTCAAATTTACTCTTGCTTTCAGTTCGCTAGTAGTTTCATCTCTCTTCAGCTCCCTCCGACAACCGTGGGCCTTCTTGTACACCGGTATGTACGTTAGGTAGGAACGTGCAACGGCATTAAGACTATCTAAACGTCATATGCTGGGCCCAGCGCGTGCTACGTGACTCGCCTCGGACATACAGTTCTATGCGGGATCATCATCTTCATGGGGCTGGCACGGATACCCATTCGGCAGCTGCTGCCAGTGAGCCAGTGACTGTCCACAGACTTCAATTTCAATTTCTTTGATATCAACCTTTTCAGAATGCACCAAAGGAGCTATCTCCAACTTGAATAACGTGTGGTGATGACCACTGGGCTATGGAGATCCGAGTCGCATTTAGCGGACCTTTCAGTGTAATAGTTTTTTTTCGGCTCCACTGGCACAGGGCTTGACGTCGTGCGACAAAACATAGTAAGGTTTGCTTGGCAGTGGTCATGGCAATGTACTATCTTCAGGCGTTTGAATTACAGTACCGTTGATCTTACCCGTGCTCGTAGATTGGATGACGATGCAACCTCCTCTGACATTATTACGACTGGAATGCCTTTCCGCCGAGGTCCATTCGTCTATTCGGCCATGTGCAGGTATTGGAAATATCTTACGCTTGCGAGGGCAGAACATATACCAGGGCAAAAGATATACTACTAACACCCGTACGATGCGAATGATGCGTTTCGTCCTCGGCCCTCACTAACATAATTTGTCTTGATCACTATTTTTTTTTCTTCTATCGCCTCTTTAGTCTTTAGATGGCAGCGCAGGGTCATCAAGATCTCATGTGCGCGTTGAACCGCCGGTAAATACGCGCGCTCCACTTGTTTTGATCCATGCAGCAAAATTCCGAGGGTTTTCTCCGTCATTGCAAATGACAGACAATGATGAACGAGTGTCACATGTACGAACTTGGGTGACAATGGAGTTATTTGCTTGGCGCGATACATAGTGCTGGCTGCTCATGTTTTTTTCAACAGCTGAGACCCGACCTTGCGATGCTGTGTATTTCTGTAAGATCGGATGATGTCTGTCTGGTTTGCGTCATATGTCTGCACATTCCTTTCGCTTTGACAAACCTGGAGATGGCTAATAACAAGCTGAAGTCCTGTGCTGGAAGTATGGGGAGTGAGCGAGCGAGCGACCCGTGCCGGAGGCATGGACAAAAGCTTGTGGCTAATAACGCGTGAACATACAATTAATTAATCAGTTTGCGACTAGATTACACGACCATGCTATGATGCTATTGTCGAGGCATAAAACAGAAACTGGAACTGGACAACATTGTGCGATAGGATGCGACGATAAACCAAAAAGAGAATCAGGCCAAGGCAAGCCCCGTAAACGTTGCAACTGCTCCAGCCACGGCCCCACCAGCCATCGCACGGATGCCGCTCTGTTGCGAGTTTTGAGATAATTTAGAAAGTAGGCATTGAACGGCCGCAAAATCTCTCCCAAGTATCAGGAGCCCTTCTTCCGCAGACTCGGGTAGCACTGTGCCAATATGAAATCCGAGCCTCGTGGCAGACTCGGCAATGTGACGTAGTTCCTGCGCGTGAATCGCGTACACGGTGGCCGGAGGCGCGCGCGACAGCTCTGCGAGCCCGTCCAAAAAGGCCGTCCTTTCCTCCGTGCTCATGCAGCGAGCAAGGGGAGGTGCAGTAGTAGGTGACTGCGGCCGCGAAGTAACCGATGATTTGGTATCAAAGTTGTCGTGGGGGTAAAGTATTTCCTGCGTTGGAGGCATCTCTGTTGAAAAGCTCGGTTGAGGGGTTATCAGTGTCCCAGGCATGATCCTGCCCTCTTTAAAAAGTGGCTTTGAAGAGCTCGCGCTCTGGCGAAATGCAGGGGAATGGCTTGCATTCACATTCTCGTCCAGGAAGGACAGGGGATCGCGTGTGTTTTCGCGTTTTTCAAGGAGTTTATTCAGAATCTCGCTGGACTCTGTTGAGAGTGATGCTAGGGACATCTCGGCCGGGGGTGGACGCCGACGGCGTGCACCAAGTTTCGTGGGAGTGGGAGTGGGAGTGGGAGATATTTCGAGTGAGTCCATTGATGTGGTGATATCCAAATGGGTTTGCTGTGCGCGGGTCGGAGATGGGGAGTAAGGACATCCTTGACGGGGGTGACCGGCTCGAGGCCGCAGACATTTGGTACAATGGGGGGTTTTACGAGGCGACTTTGTCGGGGTGGTTGTCTCATTGCCGGTCCGGCCGTGCATGGTAGTAGTAGAACGCAATACGGGTGTCATTGGAGAAGTCGATGTTGCAGAGATGGTGATAGTTAACTAAGAAGGAGCGCGTCGTACTATCACAATTGCCAGTTAGCTAGGAGACACAAACAAACCGTACTCGGGGTTATCCGATTTGCCTCATCAACAGGTCCCAGGCCCTTATCCGCTCAAAACATGGGCAAAGGCTCACAGCTATCGCAGCTCAAGTCGGAATTGTCGCAGGCCGGTCTTTCGAAGAGATGTCAACCCGGGAGGAAACGAGGACGCGCTCAGAATGAGGAAAAAGATAATGCGAAACGCGCCGCTAGACTTCGCGAGATCCAGCAGAAGCTGAACCCCTTCGATGTCAAGGTTACAAAACTCAAACATGACGTTGGTGGAAGGAAGCTACAAGGTGTTTCTGGGAAGCCCGCGCAGAGTAAGCAGGCTGGTATCGAGGCAGTGAGTTGAATTCATACCCTACTCGCTGCCGTGCATACATATCAGTCTTTCTTTGTTTAATCTTAGCGGAAGAAAACTCTTCTCAAAGAGTTCGAAGAGAAGGGCCGCGCAGGCGGAATCGTTGACAGACGGTTCGGCGAAAATGACCCCACTCTCACCCCGGAAGAACGTATGCTCGAACGTTTCACACGGGAGAGGCAGCGTGCCTCCAAAGGTGCTGCATTCCATCTCGAGGACGATGTCGATTTGACCCATTATGGTCAAAGTCTGTCCAGACTGGACGATTTCGCTGATGTGGGCCTGGGACTTGAAAGTGACGAAGAGGAACCAACGGGTCCGCGCTCCGTCTAGGTCACTTTGCACACGCTGACTTCTCTTAGGTCAAATTGACGGTGAGACTGTCAAGAGATTACACTTCGGGGGGTTTGAAAGCGAAAGTTCAGACGAGGAGGAAGTAAATTGGCGCATATTTCCCCACCATCACCACAGCTGATCGAGTTTACAGCCCGCACGCAAGAAAACGAAGGCTGAGGTTATGGCCGAGGTTATGGCGAAGAGCAAGGAACACAAAGTACGGTTGAAATTTTCGGTCGTTTACTGGTGTCATTCATCGGTTTTTCTTTCAGGCGTTAAGACAGAAACAACGGGGAGAAGCCGACGATATCCGTCACCAATTGGACCAAGAACTAGACACCATTCGTGGCTTGCTGTCGGGCCCAGATCCTTTGTCAGAGTCTCTTGAAAAGAGGCTTGGCTCCCAATCTTTTGACCCAGCCGGAGAAGATCCTGACCAGCAGTATGATCAATTTGTACGCGAGCTAGTTTTTGATCAACGATCCAAACCAAAAGATCGAACCAAAACTGAAGAGGAACTAGCCTTGGAAGCCAAAAATGCTCTAGAAAAGGCAGAGCGTCAACGAATCAGGCGGATGAATGGGGAAGATGATGCCGAAAGTAGCGGAGAAGAGTCCAGGCCAGCAAAACGAAGGCGACTGATTGGTGGTGACGATCTTGAAGACGACTTTGGTTCTTCTGGCGAATTGGATGGACTGGGGGGAGGCTTGGAATCAAACTTGGATAATTCCGGTGAAAGAGGCGGCGTCACGGATGATAGCAGTGATGCGGATAGCGATGCATCTGAAGATGAAATGGAACAGGCTCACCATTCCGAACCTCCTTGGCGCGGCGTTACCGACGCTAGTGGGTCCAAGCCATCGGATGAGAGAAATAGGCACCGGAGGTCAAAAGCTTCCAATGAACTCCCTTACACATTTCCTTGTCCCACGTCCCACGAACAATTTCTCGATGTCATCGATGGTATTGTGGATCAGGACATTCCAGTTGTTGTCGAACGCATCCGCGCTCTACATCACCCCAGTCTCGGCGCAGACAATCCTTCGAAGCTGCAGGTAGGCTTAAATGTCATCAATGTGTCTATCTTTACCCTTGTCTTATACATATACGCTACAGGTGTTAGCAGGCGTTCTCATTGACCACGTGCTCCATGTAGCATCACTGCCAAATCCCGAATTATTCGTAGTCTCCGGGTTGCTTCTGCACCTTCACGTTCTCATCAATGCATACCCTAGACAGACTGCGGAACACTTTACCAGGAAGCTGGTGCTGATGCACAAGAACCTTAAGCGAGGCCTGAACCGTGGTCCCGCAGAAGATGACGCAAAAACGTGGCCAGGTCTCCCTGAACTGGTCTTCCTACGGATCTTGGGTGCACTGTGGCCGACAAGTGACATGCGCCACGTAGTCGTTTCTCCGGCGCGCCTTCTGATGGGATCCTATCTCGGCTTGTGCAAGATAAGGTCTTCTGTTGATTCCGCAAGCGGATTGTTTCTCTGCACGCTTTTTCTTCAGTACGAGAACCGCTCCAAACGGTTCGTACCCGAAGCTATCAACTTCTTGATCGACGTTATTCGTTGCCTGTCCCCGCCGCGGAGAGGTGACTCCGTTGGGTCGGTGCGAGGTACTCCGTTGTCCCGAAGACATGAATTCGGGCAGCTGTGTATCATCAATACGGGCAGGGCAAGGACATTGTCGGTGAATCGGCCCCATCTTGTTGCCGTCATCAGCGGCAGGGAGAGCAGTGCACAAACGAATGTGAACCTCCTAGGTCTCGCCGTTGATCTTCTGGCTCAATTTTCTGAAATGTACAAGTCTCTGGAAGGGTTTGTCGAATTGTACGAACCTGTACTACAAACACTTCTCGATATCGATATCGATGTCCTCAGTCCCATGCTCCAAGTAAGGATATAATTCAGTCTGTCTGCATTCCCGCACCTAATTCTATTCAAGGACCGAATATCTCAAACCATAGACTCGACTCGGAAGCTTTTAGGGTTTTCGCGTCAGGCTCGCCGGCCTCTAAGCCTTCAAGCACACAAACCTATCCCAATTCCATCGTACATTCCGAAGTTCGAGAGCACCTCCTCAAACTATCTCCGGGCGCGTGACCCCGACCATGAACGTCAAAAGGCTGCCAAGCTTCGCAAACAGTATAAGGAAGAGAGGAAGGGTGCCATTCGCGAGTTACGGAAGGATGCTAGGTTCTTGGCCGGAGTGGAGCAGGAAAAGCGTCTCGAGAAGGATAGATCCTATAACGAGCGCATGAAAAAAGTCTTTGGGAACATCGAAGTAGAAAGGGCGGAAGAGAAGGAGCTAGAACGGGAGAAGGCTAGAGAGAAACGGAGAGCTGGTCGCAGGTGATACCGGTACATACTATTGTACTTCAATTACTACGACCATACTCGCGTCGTCGCGTCGACGCGTCACGTCACTCTACCTTTGACCAACGCGCCCTACAGGCTCGCCGAGACATGCCATGGACACTCCTTCTTCTACACCTTTTCCATTGTTGACATTTCAAAGTTCCGCGTCTGCAGATTCGCCCGCTGCATTACGAGATTTTCTTCTGCAGACCATAGCAGACAACCAACCTGCCCTTCCCTATAGGATAAAGCATCCCCATCTCGAGACCTGGATCCCCATATTGTCCGGACTCTCCGACTACGTTCTCTCTTCCTTCCCTTCCATCAGCACAGGGACGTGGGACATTTTGCACGAGAAGGCTGTCCTAGTAAATGCGACCGTTGATGTCTTTCACCTCTTCCTTCAAAGGTTCTCTAACCTGTTTGATACCGACTATCTTGTCGCACGTAAGGCACTAACACGGTTGATAACCATTTGCCATGTGCTCGATTTCCGCAATGATGGCGACGTACCAGTTAATGATGGCATTCCTTCACCAAAGGAATTACGTGAGAAGTGTCTGACTGTTGCAACAGAGGTCATGCGATACTTGGGCGATAGCCTGGGCTCTGGAAGTATGGGAAACCCTACATGGGAGGCCTTTCGGAGTGTCTTTGTTGGCTTCGTAAACATCGGTGAAGGTGAGCATCTCCACATCTCATTTTTGCTCTTATTCATCATTTCAGTTGTGGTCCTCGAGGATGCTGCGTTGGAGTTCCCGCTTGAACTGTTACCATTTCAAGGGTCACATGTAAGAAAGGTTTCTTCTATACCCGACAAGGTATGTAGAATCCGTATGGTTCCTTCGCCTACTGGGATGGCTCAATGTCAGCGCAGCCCAACATACAAGATCTGCCGTCTTTCTTCGTCCGGGACCCTGTCGAGACTGTCAATTTGTTTTGCCTCCTTTTCGATGTGCTGACTCAGTCAACGTCGCCACCAGTCTCCTCACAGCCACTCCACACAGACCTCATACTTCGTTTGACAAAGCTGATGCAGTCTGTGTTCGACTCATGTCTTTCTGGGAGTTTATACATCCCGTCAGACTCACTGGTGGGGTATCTTATTCGAATTTGTTCCGCCGAAAAACGACTTTTAGGATTGCAAAATGCCTACTTGCAGAGGATTATTTTCACGGACATGGTATCTCGCTTGTTGCTCCAACGATTAGGCAGTCGTTGTACTCCTGCAGAAGATGCGATGTTACGCGACCTGCTAAACGAATGTCCAGACCCCCAAGAGCATTGCGAAAGCGGGAGCAGTCTCGCGATCCTTTCCTCAATAGCGCAACTGCGAAGCGATGATGAGTGTGGTTTCGTAAGTGCGGGCACAGCGCTTTCAGAATATTCCCTTAGTGCTCATTCCCGCATCAAAGAGCTTGGCGATGGTATATATATCTCGAAGAATTACCTTATTCAATACGGGTACTCTGAACGTTATCAAATCAGTTTTGACCTCGAGCTCCTTTGGCGATACTGCACGCAATGACCTGGATATGGTAGAGCGTCGCCTGACCGAACTAGCTTCGGGTCCTGCCGATACTCCCAATGTGGGCATCATGTCAACACCCAGGGCAGAACGATTACATGCACTTTTGTTATCAGTTTTCCCGGAGCCGAAGGAATCGGAGGGGATTAAGTCGCTGCTAGCTCGGGGCACTAACTTGTCTAGTGAGACCGTCTGCCAACTCATTCGGGAACGATTTTCACGGTGAGTTGTCTGCCAAGGAGTTGGATTCATTTCATCATCCCATTTCAGGAAGTCTTTCGACAATTATGATGCTCAACAAAGGGCTTCAGTTGTTAAAGCTCTGTCAGAATTAGCCTGTCCACTGGCGCATGGAGAAAATCCAGAGTGCTCCAGGCCTACACGTCGAGACCTGTTGCTCCTCTCAACGTACAATATTGCAATACGACAGGTCGTACGTGGCAGAACAGACGAGGTCACTGCCGCCGTCCACAAAATGGGGAACCAAGCTCTATGTCTTGCTGTGCGACACCACTCAGTCGAGCTTGGGCTGAAGGAAGTGGATGATCTCGTCGTCGAACTTTATCGGTCCTTGGTTCACAACGATAGAGCAGTCAGACTCAGTGCTGGGTCAGTATTTGCGTTCGATCGCATTCACCCCTTACTCATGATGTCCTGGGTCAACCAGCCAAGTCCTCGTGGAAATCATGTCATTTTATAATCGAGTCGGACAGGTTTCGTGGATTCGCGCGGAGGGAATTTTTGATAAGTTTTATGAACTACTAAGGGACGCGCGTGACCCGATAAAAGAAACTGTCCTCATAACTGTCGGCCGGGTCGGAAGGTTGGGGGTTTGGTCTGACGGTTCTAATAGTAGGCTCATCATTTCCTAGGGTAACAACGACAAACTTCCTTGGCGTTGCGATTAGCTGCTTGATATCTCAACTTGCCAATCCCAACCCCGCGCTGAAAGGTATCGCATATATGCAGGTGGGTTCCAACCAGAGAACTTTCACCACAGTGCCATCTGCTGATCACTAGAGCTACAGCTGTTGTCGCTGGCAAGATTCCACGGAAAGACACCTTACAAGCTACTCGACCCTTACATTGGCGAAATTGCTCGACATCTCATCGCTCAGTGGCCGCACCAACCAGGGTTACTCTTGGAAACTTGTCGTCTTGTCTCCCAAGAACCGTCTGAGTTCATGTCGGGAACTTTGGTTCACACACTTCCTTTGCTATTTGCAAACCGTAACAAGGTCTTGATAGAAAGGATTGCCCAGAACCTAGGTTTCACCCCATCGAGACTCTTTCTAGATTTTTCAAAGGATGTCCTCACCCAAGTCTTCCTCCTCTCCGACCAAGTTCAAACGGACAATGCGCTTGACTTTATCCTACAACTCATGCCGACGCCCAGCGGGGGCAGTGTAAATGCCCAGACCTTGGCCCGAAGTTGTATAATCGAATTGTTGGGCACGTTCGTTTTCATGCTTGGGTCTGAGGATTCGAAGAAGGTCCAAGAAGTAAGGCTTTTTGTTATTTCTGACGTCATAAAGTCGGTAACACAAGACCAGGCCATGCGAGCTTTACACAGGCTTGAGAGCACCTTTCCCTCTAAGGGTCGGAAAAAAGTGCTAACCTCAGATGGTGTTGGAAAATTCTTGAAATCTCATATTCTAGGCCTCATCTCATACCTCGTCGATAAATTACAAGGGATTCAGGGAAGAGAAACAATGGCATCTAAGCAGCAGACTTTACGGGGTTTGGGTGCCTTAATCAATCACGTTGGGGTGGAAATAAGTATCGTCGCACCCCAGGTAAGCAAAAACGTCAAAAGTGTTATCGACAAGATTGCTTGACTCAATGATTCTAGATAATGGCAACTCTTCAAGTCACACTTGGTGTGCCCGAGCTGTCTGATGTGACGCTTGATGGCTGGTTCACCTTCCTTAAGACACTGCTCCCTAAAGATGCTCTGGCACACGCAGGACCAACTAGCGCATCATTAGTCTCATTTTTGGAGTCGCTATCTCCCTACGGACGAGATATCGCTGGAAACATATTGCGCCACCTCGTCTTGGACGTTGGAAACGGTATTGATACCGACTGTCTCGATGATGTTGTAGACGTGTCATCCATAGGCGAGCTCTCGGACATACAAACCAGATTAAACACCTTACGTCGAGGCTGGTCCGCCGAGGATAGGCTTTACAGATTGTTAGAGCGCGTCTCCAGTGATAGCTTGACAGTGGCACTCCAGGCGTTAAAGGAGGTCAGGTCCTTTCTCGGTGAACAAGGGCGTTTCTTCCAAAGCCTCGCTACCGGGGACTTCTTCGACGCTCTTATTGGCCGCACTCTGCGGATCTTGTCTTCAGTTGCAGCCCGAGACGTCGACGGGATGGAGGACATCCGCTTGATAGCTTTCGAATGCATCGGCGCGATTGGTGCTCTTGACCCAGATCGGCTTGACCTTGGTATAGGCGACTCAAGACCCATTGTCCTCAAAGATTTTGCTGATGAAGACGAATCCATTCTTTTTGCGATGCACCTCATCAAAGATGTTCTCGTAAGCGCATTCCGATCTACCAGTGACATGGGCTACCAAACCAACTTGGCATATGCTATCCAAGAATTGCTCAAGGTTTGCCAGTTCAACGTATCCCTCATGTCTTCTGGTAGGTTTACCACTTCGGCTTCGCTCAAAGCTCGAACACGATGGGACAGTCTCCCTAAATATGTACTGGAGACAATCACCCCCTTGCTTGAGGGCCGATACACGATTAAAGAGAAACCTCTGCCTGCGTTCGAACTTCCCATATATCCTCAATATGGGACCTACCGTGAATGGCTTCAGCGATGGACTACTTGGCTGATTTCTGAAGCTAAGGGAGAAGCTCAAAAGATCTTTCAACCCTTCCGATCTGTCGTTCGGAATAAAGATGTCGGCGTGGCACACCACTTGTTACCGCATTTGGTTCTACACTTACTTGTCTCTGGCGAAGAAGAGAAAATCTGGAGCATTCGGTCCGAGATACTTGCGGTCCTTCAGGATCAAGTTAATGAAAAATCCTCCTCTTCAACCGACAAGAAGTTGCTAAGCGCTCAAGTAAAGTCTTATGGTCTTGTAAGGTCTTCGCTGATGAACTCGCTTTTTCAGGTCGTCTTTATGTTGCTGGACCATCTTAGCAAATGGGCGCGCCTTACACGAAAAGACATAAGCGAAAAGAAGAGCGAGGCCAAGCGTCCGCGAGGGAGCCGCTTCGGTGCCAACGAACAACTCACCAGGGTTGATTCCGTGCTGTCAAGTATTGACCAAGACCTCATGGCGAAAGCAGCTTTTCAATGTAAAGCATATGCCAGGTCACTTATGAGCTTCGAACGCCATCTTGCTTCTCTTCGAGAGAGGAACGCGAATAACATAGAGATTCAGTCTTGTTACGAACGTCTCCACGAGATCTATTGTAACCTGGATGAACCGGATGGCATGGAGGGCATTTCGACTCTCATTCTCTCCCCCACTTTAGAGCACCAAATACGCCAGCATGAAAGCACTGGAAGATGGACCTCAGCGCAGAGTTGCTGGGAGCTTCGTCTGCAGCAATCCCCGGACAACTTGGATTATCATATCGGCCTGCTGCGTTGCTTACGCAATTTAGGTCACTACGGTCAGTCGTTTGTACCGCTGTACCGTTCGATAGTTCCAAGTTGACATGCGATCAGATACGTTACGAACGCACGTCAAAGGTGTGCTCACTCGCAATCCCGGCTGGAAGCCGTCACTCCTTGGTTTTGAAGTCGAGTGTGCCTGGATAATTGGAGACTGGAACGATGTTCATGTCTTGGTGGATGGATCTGACGTTTCAACACCACCTGGTGTCATGGCCCGTCTTCTTCTTGCTATCCGGGAAGGGGATTCAAATAATATCGCCCATGCGCTTTCTCGGGCGCGTATGGTCTTGGGTAATCCCATTGTGGCATCTGGTGGTAGAGAATACAGGCATACTTACGAAGCGGTCCTAAATCTTCACCTGGTTCATGAAGCGGAGTTGATCCATCGATTCTCCTCTGAGCAAATGCAAATAGATGGAGCACGTCGTAGCGAAGCTCAAGATGAACTGACCAAAACTTTGAACATGCGTTTGAACTCGACGTTACCTTCATTCAGGACAAGGGAGCCAATTTTGAGTATGCGCAGGACGGCATACGGCATCAGGTTGGTTTTCGGTTGTTCGTCGGAAGCTATTCTGGGATAGACCTGACGCATATATTAGCCGACAGCGTTGTGGTGTCCTTGCCGGAGAAATTGGTCGCTCTTGGCTAATCACTGCAAAAATTGCCCGAAAGGCTGGCCATTGGCAAACAGCATACAGCGCTATATTGCAAGCTCAGGAGTCACGCACGGCGTTCTCATTAATGCAGCAAGTTCGACTGATTAGGGTAACTGGCGAGCCGCTGCGTGCCTTGCAAGAATTGGAGCACTATCTGCAAACTACCCGCAGGCAAGATCACTCGGCCGATGTGATTGACCTTACCGACGATGAAAACGAGCTAAAGCCGCTGAAAGCCAAAGTGAGAGATATCCCAATGAGAGATCCCTTCCTTATGATGACGTTGGTAATAGGCCCAGCTCCTTAGGGCCCGCTGGATGGAGGAGTCAGACCGCTATGAAATGTCGGAGGTGCATAAGGTCTTTCATCAAGCGACAGAACTGTGGCAAAAGTTTGTCCCATTTCTAGGAACTTTCACCTGCTCTGACATCAGAACAGATGGGAAAGTGGTATGTTTTATTATGGGAAGTACCAAGATCATTGTTTCGACACCATACCTCAGACCGATCCCAAGATTCGGTACGTGCATGGCGATTTCTCATTCACTTGTGTTCACGGTGAGTAGGGGATTACGGATGCGGCTGGCAACTATACGTTGCTTCACAAAGGCGATGAAGTACGGGAACAAATTCATCTATCAGACTGTTCCGCGTCTTTTGACCATCTGGTTGGATATGGGAGAGGATCCCACTATCCGCTCGGATGAATGCTTTACAAAGATCACTGCCGAGATTTCTCGCGCCATTAACGGTGTACCAGCTTTCAAGGTCAGCAGTCGCACTGATGTCTGTCACCTCTATCTGAACCTCAACCAGTGGTATACCGCATTTCCTCAAATCGCATCCCGTGTTGGCCATGACTACTCACCGGTGTTTGAAGTCTTGGCGCATCTTATATCAACTGTCATCAAAGAATTTCCTCAGCAGGCCCTCTGGTTGTTTGCGTCTGTCGTGAAATCGCGCAATGACACTAGGGCATCACGAGGCAGGGCTATTCTTGAGAAGCTCAAGGTAAGGTTTTCGAGCATATTTCCATATTCCAGGCGTGCTTATTCGAGACAGAGCTCTTGCCTTAAGGAATTGCCACACGTTTCAACCCTCATCAATGCCTCTCTTGCCATGGTAAACGGGCTTCTCACACTTTGTGATTTTCCGGCTCCCGATCCCCCAAGGAATGCTGGTCCCGACGCGAGAGCCTCATTGTCAATGAAAAGAGACATCCCGCAACTTGCGAAGCTTATGCCATCCCCGTTGATTGTGCCCCTACAGGAGTCGTTGACGGCTACTCTTCCTCCGACATCTTCGACCATAAACTCTCATCACCAGCCGTTCCCCTCGAACCTTCCAACATTTAACCGTAATCTATTTTCCGTCAATCTCTTATAACTGGGTTTCTAACAAAACATAATTTCAGATATCGCAGATGAGATAGACGTCATGAAGTCTCTTGCAAAACCTCGCAAAGTCACGATTCATGGCAGCGATGGTCAAACATACGCATTCTTAGGCAAGCCAAAGGATGATTTAAGAAAGGATGCCAGACTGATGGATTTCAACTCCATCATTAACAAAATCCTTAATATGAATTCTGACTCTCGCCGACGCCAACTCCGTACGCCTTATGTGTTGCATGCTACGATGGCATAACCTTTATATCCGCACACTATACAGATATCCGTACTTATGGCGTCGTCACTCTGAACGAGGAATGTGGTTTTATTCAATGGGTCCCGGACACGATAGCCATGCGCTATGTCCTCGTCCCATTATATGAGGCAAGGGGTCAAAAGGGCTGGGTATGTAGGTGTCCATATAGCAGAACGCGGACCTCACGTTACCGAAACAGAGTCCAGAGATGCAAACTACATTTGACAAGATTAGGAAGGTAAGCGATAATGAGGCTGGCAAGATATTTGCGAAGGAAGTCCTGCCGATGTGAGACTGGTAGTTTCACACACGGACTGCTTTTGACTTCGACGCTTGCTAGGTTTCCTCCGGTATTCCACGAATGGTTTCTTGAAACTTTCCCAGAGCCGTCAACATGGCTCGCAGGTCGCATAGTGTATACCAGGAGCGCGGCCGTCATGTCTATGATTTGCTTTATATTGGGGTACGAGGTTACTACTCGTCATTAATAACTTCTAAATCGTGTATCGTAGACTCGGGGATAGGCATTGCGAGAACATTCTGCTAGACACCAATACTGGAAGTGTGGTTCATGTCGATTTTAATTGCTTGTTCGAAAAGGTATTATCCTTTAACATGCGTGCTTGATTCACGAAGCTCAGCAGAGACAGGGGAAAATGCTGGAAGTTCCAGAGAGAGTGCCATTTAGACTCACGCAGAACATTTTGGACGGATTTGGCATAACGGGAGCAGAAGGCAAGTTCGTGTACATTTACGCCCTGCCGATGCTCACAGCTGATCTCAGGGGTCTTCCGCATTGCGTGTGAAATAACTATGGGCTTGTTACGCGAGAACAAAGATACGTTGATGACGGTGCTGGACCCATTCATTCACGATCCGCTGGTCGAATGGGAGGACG
>Ga0137360_10001207_pt1 | contig 15143 bp, 16 predicted proteins | sample Mad1_60_16metaG_FD_104924 | JGI IMG/M metagenome (GOLD analysis project Ga0137360, IMG submission 104924) | Vadose zone soil microbial communities from Angelo Coast Range Reserve, California, USA - Mad1_60_16 metaG | ecosystem: Environmental > Terrestrial > Soil > Vadose zone | place: USA... | reverse complement strand
GGCGACACCGGTCAGAAGAAGGAGGACGCGTAATGGACATCACCACGCTGGTTGTCGTTGGTGTGGTCGTCGTGCTGGCGCTCATCATCGCGTTCTCGAGCCTGCGCATTGCCAACGAATACGAACGCGGCGTTGTCTTTCGCCTCGGCCGGCTGATCGCGCTGAAGGGGCCCGGCCTGTTTTTCATCATTCCCTTCGGAGTCGACCGGCTCGTCAAGATCGACCTGCGCGTCATCACGTTGGAGGTCCCCCCGCAAGAGGTGATCACCAACGACAACGTGACTGCAAAAGTGAATGCGGTTATCTATTTCCAGGTCGTCGATGCCCAGAGAGCCGTGACGCAGGTCCTCAACTACATCAACGCCACTTCGCAGATTGCGCAGACGACGCTGCGCGCCGCGTTGGGACAGGCCACGCTGGACGACCTGCTGGCCAACCGCGAGAAGATCAATCAGAACCTGCAGAAGATCATCGACGAGCAAACCGAGCCCTGGGGAATCAAGGTCGCTGTAGTTGAAATCAAGGACGTCGAGCTGCCGTCGACGATGCAGAGGGCGATGGCAAAGCAGGCGGAAGCAGAGCGGGAAAAGCGCGCCAAGATCATCAACGCAGATGGAGAGTTTCAGGCCTCACAGACGCTGGCCAACGCGGCCCAGATCATCTCGACTCAACAAGGAGCCCTTCAGCTTCGCTTCCTTCAAACCCTGGTCGAGATCGGCACCGAGAAGAACACCACGATCGTGCTCCCGATCCCGATCGAGCTCTTCAAGCCGATCCTCGAGGCCACGACCTCGAGGCCGGCGGCTCCCGGGCCGACCACGCAGGCTCCGGCGCTGAATCCAACGACTCCAAAGCCAGGCTGATCGCGCCCTGACCCTCGACGCCGCGGGCGCGTTCGTCTCGCTACTCCTGCCGCTGCCGTTGATAGTCACCGCCAACGCGGTGGCGAAGCACTCGTGGGCGAGCCAGGCGACCGGAATCCTGGCTGGGGTGACTTCCGGCGCGACGTTTCTCCTCGGCGCCGTCTACTTCGCCGGCGTCCTCGGACCTCCAGCTAACGGAGCCGCGGGCTCGGCGATCGGTGCCGGCATCATGATCACTGCCGTCGTCGCGGCTGTATTGACATCCCATCCGACGCGCGGACGCGTTGCGCGGATCCTGAACCTGGATCCCGACAACCCGGTCCACGGTCTCGCATTGGTCCTGGCAGTGATTCTGTTCGGCTCTCAGGTCACGCTTGTCGCTTTCACGGATGTGCTGGCCGCCGACCGATCCCAACCACCGCTGACCGTTCTGGATCTCTTCGCGCAGGAAGTCCCGTTTTTGATCATTGCCCTCGCCGGCGTGGGGCTTTACATCCGTAGGGACGGAGCGCAGACAGCGGCCCGCCTTGGCGTGGTCAGGCCGGCGTGGTGGCAGATGGCGATGGCGCTTGCGGCAGCTGGTGCTTTTTTCGCATTCGGCCAGGGTGTCGATTCGTTGAGCCACACCTTTACGCCGGGAGTCGCACACAACGTCGACATCACGACGCAACACGTGTTCGGGGGATTGGGGACTCCGGTTGGAATCGCCGCTATCGCGCTGCTGCCCGCCATCTGCGAAGAGATCCTGTTCCGAGGCGCTCTGCAGCCGCGCCTTGGGCTGGTCGTCACCGCCTTGTTGTTCACATCGATCCACACGCAATACAGCATCTCGTTCGATACGTTTGCGGTTTTCGTGCTTGCGCTGGGCCTCGGCCTGCTTCGCAAGTACACCAACACCACGACCACGATTGTTTGCCACGCGACTTACAACCTCGTCGTGGGCATAGGCATCGCAAGCCAGTTCTTGGGTTTTGCCGTCGCTCTGGAGCTGGCGCTTGTCGCGCTGACTGCATTCGCGCTGTGGTCTTATCGCCGGCGCAACCCCGCGACGACAACTTCATGAGAGACCAGGTCTTAACGGGCTGGGTTGCGGCGTTGAGATCGACCGTCTAGCTTGGCGGGTAAGGTGCGAGGCGGGGGAGGGGCCGCACCGGGAGAGGGAGGGCCCCAAAAGGATGTGGGCCGGGCGCTCGGCGCTCTTAACACCGGGCGTAGTCAGCCGCTGAACTCCGGGCTACAATCACCCGGTATGGCCCCAGATATAGCATTAGCGCCTAGCTCCGACCCCAAGATGTTGGCTGGAGCCCGAACCACAGTCCTCGCCATCGTCAACCAGAAAGGGGGCGTCGGCAAGACCACAACGGCCATCAACCTCGGCGCCGCGCTGGCCGAGCTGGGCCATCCCGTGCTGCTCATCGATCTCGACCCGCAGGCCAATTCCACCTCCGGCCTGGGACTCGATCCAGCGCGGGCGCGCGCCACCGTCTATCAGCTCCTGGCGGGCGAGTCAGAGCTGGCCGAGGTGATGGTGGAGACGGCTGTGCCGATGCTGAGCTTGGTGCCGTCACACATCGACCTGGCCGGCGCCGAGATCGAGCTTGCGTCGCTCGAGGAACGAGAAACACGTTTGAGCAAGGCCATCCAATCCGTGCCCGACGGAATCGAATGCGTGATCATCGACTGCCCGCCGTCCCTCGGGCTGCTCACGCTCAATGCCCTCACGGCCGCGACAAGCATGCTGATCCCCACGCAGTGCGAATACTTCGCCCTGGAAGGCTTGCGGCATCTTCTTTACACGCATCAGCTTGTGCGCTCGCGTCTCAACCCCAGGCTCGAAGTCGCCGGCATCCTCATGACGCAGTTCGACGGGCGCACCACTCTTTCTTGGGACGTCCTCGAAGAGGTGCGCCGGTCGCATCCGGCCTATGTGTTGAAGACGCTCATCCCGCGCAACGTCCGCATCAGCGAGGCACCGAGCCACGGCAAGCCGGTGATCCAGTACGACCCGTCATCACGCGGCGCGGCCGCATATCGCGCCCTCGCAAAGGAGTTGTTGGAACGATGACCCCATCACGCTTGCGCGGCCTCGGCCGCGGGCTCAACGCGCTCATCCCGATGTCACGCGAGGGTGAGGCGATGGTGCCGCAGATGATCGCCGTCGATCAGATCCGGCCTTCGCATCAGCAGGTCCGCTCGCGTTTCGACGCCGAGCCGCTGGCTGAGCTCGCCGAGTCGATCCGGCAGCACGGGGTGCTGCAGCCGCTCCTCGTTGTCCGCACGATCGACGGCTACGAGCTCATCGCGGGCGAGAGGCGATGGCGTGCGGCGCGGCTAGCCGGCCTCCAGTCGGTGCCCGCGGTCGTGCGCCATGACACCGGCCACGATGCGCAGCTCGTGCTTGGCCTGATCGAGAACCTACAACGCACAGACCTCGACCCCATCGAAGAAGCCCGCGGCCTCAAACGACTCACCGAAGAGTTCGGCCTCACTCACGACGAGGTCGCACAACGGATCGGCAAGCATCGCGTGTCTGTGACGCAATCGCTCCGCCTGCTCGGCGGGTGCGCAGCCGTGCAGTCCTCGGTCGCAGCCGGCGCGATCTCCGCCGGCCACGCTCGCGCCCTGATCGCGCTGGAGAGCCAGGCCGCACAGGAGCACGGCCTCAAGGTCGTGATCGGAAAGCGGCTTTCGGTGCGGCAAACCGAGAACTGGGTGCGGACCTACAAGCCGCACAGATTGTCACGCAGCAGCGCCCCGTCCGAACTCCGCCGGCTGGCTGCGGCAGCCGAGTCGCAGCTCGGTGTCCCGGTGAAGATCACCGGCAGTCTCAAGCGGGGCACGATTGAGCTCCGGTACTCCAGTCAAGAAGAGCTAGAACGGGTCTGCGCTAAGCTCGTCTCCTAAAAATTAATGGCCGCCCCCCAACAGCCCGCAATCGCGGCGAATCAATCGCGCGCGTCGACCGGATCGTCGCTCTTACGCGAGCTCGCCGAGGTCGTCGTGCTCGCGATCATTCTTTATTTCGGCATCAGCTTCGCGGTGCAGACGGTGCACGTCGAAGGCCTGTCGATGTTCGCGACCCTCGACAACAACGACTACCTCATCGCCGACAAGATCGACTATCGACTCCATGCCCCACAGCGCGGCGACATCATCATCCTGCGCCCGCCCACAGACAACTCCAAGGACTTCATCAAGCGGATCATCGCGGTCCCGGGTGAACGCCTTCTCATCCGGGATTCGATCGTTTACATAAACGGCCATCGCCTTGTCGAGCCTTACCTGCCCGAGGCCTGGACCGCGAACACGTCATGGGACCAATGCGGCAACGCCGACGGCTGCGTCATGGCGTCGGACCAGTACTTCGTCATGGGCGACAACCGCAACCGATCCCAGGATTCACGCATTTTCGGGCCCATCGGCCGCGACCGCATCGATGGCCGCGCGTGGTTCCGCATCTGGCCGATAGACCATTTCGGCAACATTTACGCCCAGATGCCAATGCTCCAGAGCGGCTCGACCGCGGTGGGCTAGGACGTCTAGGCGCCGACCGCCGATCTGAACGCCGCGTCCTTCGCGAACGGCCCGAGCACCGCCATCTGGATCGGAGCCCGCAACACCTCGTTCGCGACGCGCCGCACCTCCTCCGCCGTGATCGCGTCCACCAGCGCCACCTCCTCCTCGATCGTCTTGATCGATCCGATCAGCAGCTGCTGGTAGGCGAGCCAGAACGAGACCCCATTCGTGCTCTCGAGCTCGAGCCGAAGCCGGCCTTTGGTGAACTCTTTCGCGCGCTCTAGCTCTTCCGCGGTGAGCTCCTGATCGCACAACGCATTCATCTCAGCGATCACAGCGTTGACGGCGGCGACCGCATTCTTTGGATCCACCCCCAGATAAACGCCGAGCAGGCCCGTGTCCCGATGTTTTTGCGTGAAGCTATGGACGTCGTAGGCAAGTCCAAGCCGTTCACGGATGTTCAGGAAGAGCCGCGAGCTCATGCCCTCGCCGAGCACCGTGTTGAGGAGATCAAGAGCAAAACGATCCGGATCCAGATAGCTCATCGCGCGCACTCCCAGGCAGATGTGCGCCTGCTCCGTCTTCCGCCGGCGCATCAGCACCCGTGGCGCGGGCAGGGGAGTTGGCATCAGCGGCAACAGCAAACCGTTCGGGTTGGCGGGCAGCGTCAGTCGAGAACCAACCAGCTCCAGGAGACGAGCGTCATCAAACGCGCCGGCGGCTCCGATGACCAGGTTCGGCAGCCGGTAATGCGCGCTCGCGTACTCGAGGATGTCGTCTCGTGTCAGCCGCGCGACGGACTGCTCGGTGCCGGCGATGTCGCGCCCGAGCGGATGATCCGGCCACATGATCTCGTCGAACAGGTTCTGAACGAACTCTTGCGGCTGGTCCTGGTACATCCGCAGCTCTTCGAGGATCACCATCCGCTCGCGCTCGACGTCTGCCGGCGCCAGCTTGGAGTTGGACACGATGTCGGCCAACACATCCAGGCCGAGCTCCACATGCTCTGCCGGCACCCGCGTCCAGTAGGCGGTCAACTCTTTGTCGGTGGAGGCGTTGACGAACCCGCCGACACCTTCGATCGCGTCGGCGATCTCCTTCGACGTCGGCCGACGCTCAGTGCCCTTGAAGAAAAGGTGCTCGATGAAATGCGACACCCCGGCGTGGCGCTCGTCCTCGAGTCTCGAGCCGCCGCCAAACATGAAGACCAGGCTCGCCGATAGACGCTCGGGCATGGCCGCGGATACCAATTTCGCCCCGCCCGCCAGCCCATGAACTCGATGGAATGTCAAGGGATTTGCCAGTATAGGTGCGGACTTCAGGCCGTGGAGCGGTTCTCCCCGAGCGCGCCGAGCGCCGCATAAAGGGTCATAGCCACGAAATCCGCGGGCATTCCGTCGGACACAGCGTCGAGCGCCTCACCCAGATACTTGCGCACATTCGATCCCTGTTCGATCTCGGCCAGCTCGAGGCAGTCTCGTATCGCCTCGGCGATCTCTGTCGGTGTGATGTCCTCGTCACCCGCGCCATCGGCGACGGCGTTCACGAGCGCGATGGCTTTCCGGACACGCTCAGCCGCGGCCCGGCCGGGCATGGGCTCAGCTACCCGCGGGCTTGCGCGGTCCGACCACCACCCGGCGGTCCGGCTCTTCGCCGATGCTCGAGCTGCCGACGTCGGGATCGTCCTGCAGGGCGAGGTGAATCGCGCGGCGTTCGAATGCCTGCATGGCGTCGAGAGTGATGGCGTCGCCCGTCATCTTCACCTGGCGCGCAGCCCGCAGCGCGATCTCGCGCACCGTGTGCTCGCGGCGCTGGCGGTATCGCTCGACGTCGACGATCACACGCTCGCCTTCGGCCAGATGCTTCCCGACCATCACGTTGGTCACCGACTGCAGCGCCCGCAAAGTCTCGCCCCGCCACCCGATCAGCGCGCCCAGGTCGCGGCCGCTGATGTCGAGCGTGATCGGGTCGGTACCTGTGCGAACGGTGACCTGGGCTCGAACGCCCATGTGCTTGAGCAAACCTTCGACGAGCGACCGGGCAACGTCCGCCTTGCCATTGGTCGGCGAGCCGGCGGCTGCACCCAGCGATGGCGCGGTGTGGTCGAGGACGCTGACCTCGACGACCGTCTCCCCAGGTCCCTCGCTGATGACGCGCACGTCCACGTTTCGCCGGCTCTCGCCAAGCTCGATCAAAGCCGCGTCGACGGCTTCGTCGAGCGTTCGGCCGCGGCCTTCTGCTGACTTCATCGGACTGCCCCCACGACTTTGCTCACTTTTTCGGCCTCCTCGGCCTCGGTCCGTTCTGCGGCGCGGGCTTCAGGCTGGGCCTCGGTCCGCCGTCTTTGGGACCGCCCCCGCCCTTGGTCACGACCGCCTGTGCCGGCCCCCCTCCGCCCCGTTTCGGAAATAGGTTTCCGGTCCCGACGACGAAGTACTGCTGAATGATACTGACCAGGTTCCCGACAAACCAGTAGAGCCCCAGGCCGGCGGGAACCTGGAGCGCGAAGTAACCGATCATCAGCGGCGACAGCCAGACCATCGTCCGCTGCATCTGCTGGGTCTGGAGCTCCTGCTCGGTCGGGTTGACCGGCGGAGGCTGCTGGAGCATCTTCGACTGCACGAAAGTGGTGATAGCCGCCAACAGCGGAAAGATCAGGAACTCCGGTGAAGGGATCGGCAGGCCCGTGAACAGCGTGTGCTGCATCGGGATGTCGTTGAGGTTGGGCACGAACAGGAACGGCTGGGGTGGATGGCCGGCCTTGGCGAAACCCTGGAACACGTAGTAGAGGGCCGTCAGGATCGGGATCTGGACGACCAGCGGCAGGCAGCCAACAAGCCCTCCCAGCGGGTTGACGCCGTGCTCCTGGTAGAGCTTCATCATCTCCGCGTTCAGCTTTTGCGGATCCTTCTTGTACTTCTTGCGCAGCTCCCCAACCTGGGGCGCGAGCTTGCGCTGCTCGACCATCGTCTTGCGCTGCGTCACCAGCTGGAACTGCGTCAACGGCGACAGGGCCAGGCGGATCAGGACCGTCAGGATGATGATCGCGACGCCGTACGCGCCGATCGAATTGATTACCGGAACCTCCGAAAGGTGCGTGAACAAATAGAGGAGGAACGTCGTGAGCGGCTGCTCGACGAGCGTCACCCACAGATGGTTGAGGGGCAGGAAGATATCGAAGATGCCGCCGAAAGCGGAGCTCAGGTAGATGTCAGTTTTCCCCCGGTAAACAAGCGATCAAGGAACAGGATCGTAGCCGCCCTTGGCAAACGGGTGGCAGCGCGCGATCCGCACGGCGCCCATCCAGCCGCCCCGGAGCCAGCCGTATCTCTCCACCGCTTCGTACGTGTAATGAGAGCAAGACGGGTAGTAGCGGCACGAAGGGGGGAGGATCTTCGAGAAAGTCGACTGGTAGCCGCGGATCATCGCCAGAAGGATCGTCGTCATGAGTTCAACTTTGAGAGCCTGAGCGCAGCCTGCTCGACATCGTTTTCGAGGTCTGCAAAAGGCACCTCGAGCGCGGCGGGGCGAGCGATCAGAACCACGTCATATCGTATTCCCACTCCATGGAGCGGCGAATCAGGGCCGAGCAGCCGCTTTCGAGCCACCTCGCGGAGCCGCCGGCGGGCCCGATTACGGTTGACCGAGCCCTTGACGTTGCGGCTCACGGTCACTCCGATGCGAGTTTCGGCGGCCACCACCGGAATGGCAAAAGCGACGAGCGTGCGCCCCGAGTAGATCCGCTTGCCCGCGATTGCGGTCTGGAAATCTGACTGCCGGCGCAGCCGGTAGCGCCGCTTCACCGCAAATCCCGGTTACGGAGTGAGGCGCTGACGCCCTTTGCGCCGGCGGTTTTGCACCACTCGCGCACCTCCCCGAGAGGCCATGCGGCGCAAGAAGCCATGCACGCGACGGCGGTACCGCTTCTTTGGTTGATAGGTTCGCTTGATGGAGGGGTCCCCCGTGCCTGGAGCCTGACGGAACCGCGGTAGTGTAGCCGACGAGGGCTGTCCCGACGGTGATACCGCCTCTATCACCTCATCCGTTGGCCTCAATGCCTTGCGGCATGGACGGGCCTTTGTTACAATCCCGCCCCGGAAGCAGACAGGCCCGAGACAGCCGCACCAATCCAGTACAGGTCGCGCTCAACGCACTCACCCACCATTCCAGCCACAACTCGCGTAACAGCACAACGCCGCTTCCAGATTTTGGGACAGACCGGATGTGGGATTTCGAACAGGTCGGCGCCGCCAACCTGTGGAAATCTGGTCCGTTCTTTTCCACAGGCGCCAAGGTGACGAAGCTCGGGATGGTGGAGCTTCGATTGAACCTGTGCTCGCGGGCACGCAATACAACGATTGCCTCGCGGGCGAGGGAGCATGAGGAGATGGGCGGTGATTTTGACCCCAGGTTGTCCACAGCATTTGCAAAAGGCGGCGGCCTTTTGCCAACAGCCATTTATGGCTCGAGTGAGACGTGAGACTGGCCCGCCGGCGCAAGGGATTGCGTGACGTGAACCAGGACCAGATCTGGTCGCAGGTGCAGGAGGAGCTCCGCTTCCAACTCGCCAAAAGAACCTATGACATGTGGCTCAAGAACACGTCGATCGTCTCCGCCGATGGCGGCACCTTCCGCATCGGCGTCCCGAGCAAGCTCGCCAAAGACTGGCTCGAGGACCGCTTTTCAGGGCTGATTCAGGAGACTCTGCAGGCAGTCACCGGGTCGGAGGTCGACATCGATTTCGTGATCTCGTCAACCGGGCACCGCCCCCAGCTGGTCAACGGGGACGGCGAATTAGTTCCCGACGGCGACAACGGGCGCGAGAACGGCGTCGAAGCGCCCGCTGACGCTCCTGTGGTCACACCGTCAGAGCTCAACGCCCGGTTCAAGTTCTCATCATTCGTGGTGGGGCACAACTCGCAATTCGCACACGCGGCCGCGAAGGCAGTCGCCGAAGCGCCGGGCGATAGCTACAATCCGCTGTTCCTGTACGGAGGCGTGGGTCTCGGCAAGACCCACCTCATGCACGCCATCGGCCACGAGGTCCACGACCGCTTTCCCCGCAAGCGAGTCGTCTACCTCACGTCCGAGCAGTTCACCAACGAGGTCATCAGCTCCATCGCCACCGCACGCATGGGAGAGTTCCGGCACAAGTACCGCACGGTCGACGTGTTGCTCATCGACGACGTTCAGTTCCTCGCCGGCAAGGACCGCACGAAAGAAGAGTTCTTTCATACCTTCAACGCGCTGCATGAGATCAACAAACAAATCGTCATTTCGTCGGACCGCCCACCGAAGGAGATCCCAACTCTCGAGGACAGACTTCGATCGCGTTTCGAATGGGGACTTATCGCAGACATCCAATCGCCCGACTTCGAGACGCGGCTCGCCATCCTCCACTCCAAGCTCGGCGACAACAGCAGCCTCGTTCCAGAGGATGTCTTGAGCTTCATCGCGCACAAAGTTCAGCGCAACATCCGCGAGCTGGAAGGCGCGCTCACGCGTGTGCAGGCGTTCGCGGCGGTGCACCAGCGCCCTGTCGATGCAGAAGAAGCGGCGCGGCTCCTCGCCGACATCATTCCGGCCGGCACCCGCAAGCCCATCAACGTCGAGCGGATACAGACTCTGGTCGCCGACTACTACAACGTCACCCTCGATGACATGAAGGGCAAGCGGCGCGACAAGCACATCGTCTTTCCGCGTCAGGTCGCGATGTTCCTCGTCCGCGAGGAAACCCCTTCTTCACTACCCGCGATCGGCAAGGCCTTTGGAGGCCGCGACCACACGACGGCTCTCCACTCCATCGAAAAGATCGCCAACGAGCTCAAGGAAGATGAGCGGTTGCGCTATGAGGTGCAGGCGATCAAAGAGCGCCTCTACGCGCAGTGATGAAGCACTCGTTGCCGCTTTCCACAGGTTGTTCCGGAAAGGTCGGGAGAAGCCACTCGATGTTGACTCGAAGGCGATTCGTCCCCAAGCCGGCAACAGGCACCGCCGCCTTGGACCAAACTTGTCCCGAGCTTATCCCCCACTCCGCGCGATCTGTAAAGACTCTCGACATCCACAGTCTGCACAGCGCTTACTGTTATGGACTACGAGACTTCTCTATTAAGAGAAACACTAAGAACGGGGGACAACTCTCTTGAAAGCCAAAGCCGTCGAAACTCAGATGAAGGTCACTTGCAGGCCGTCTGTCCTGGGCCAGGCGCTGCAGATCGTTTCTCGTGCCATCTCCAGTCGGACAACTCTGCCCATCCTCAACAACATCCTGATCGAGACCACATCCGAAGGCCTCGCCCTCACCGCGACCAACCTTGAGATCGGCATCCGAAAACTGGTGTCGGCGGAAGTCTCTATGGAGGGCAGCACGACCGCGCCGGCGCGGCTACTGACGGATTTCGTTAGCACGCTTCCAGACCAGGACCTCGAGATGACCCTCGACGGAGCCACGCAGTCGTTGAGCTTGCGCTGCGCGCGGTTCGACACCCACATCAAGTGCATCGAGGCGGAGGAGTTCCCGCCCGGACCGCGGCCGGATGAGGGCGATCGCATCGAGGTCGCGCTCGACGACCTGGTGACGGCTGTCGAGCAGACCCAGATGGCGGCCTCCACCGACGAAGCCCGTCCGGTGCTGACCGGGGTTCTCGTCCAGGTCCAGGGCGGCGGCCTGACACTGGCGGCAACGGATGGTCACCGCCTGGCGGTCAGCAAGCTGGGCGCTTCAGGCGCGGGCGAGCTCGAGGCGAGCCTCATCGTGCCGGCCCGCGCCCTGGCCGAGCTCTCGAGGGTGTTGAAAGGAGAACCCGGACGGGTCGAGGTGATCATCTCCAAGGCCCGCAACCAGATCTTCTTCAAAGCGGGAAGCTCCGAACTGACCTCCCGCCTGATCGACGGAAAGTATCCCAACTATGCACAGGTTATCCCCAGCAAGAGCTCGACCACGGTCAAGGTCTCGACGGCTGAGCTCACGCAGACCGTGCGTGCCGTCTCGCTGTTCGCCCGCGACAGCGCAAACGTGATCCGCGTGAAGGCGCAACCAGGGTCGCTCGTGCTGTCCGCGACCACCAACGAGGTGGGCGATAGCAGGGCGGAGATGGCCGCCGACGTTGACGGCTCTGATATCCAGATCGCTTTCAACGCCCGTTACGTGCTCGATGCCCTGGGCGTGCTGGGCGAGAACGAAGTCGAGCTGCTGTTCGACGGACCGCTCAGCCCGGGCCTGCTTCGACCGCCGGGCAAGGAGCACTACCTCTACGTGATCATGCCCGTGCGGGTGGCGATGTCCTAGGTTTCGTTGCTGCTCCGGCGTCTCCACCTGAGAAACCACCGCAACTACGCCCACCTCGACATCTCGATGGAGCCCGGGGTCAACGTGTTCGTCGGCGCCAACGGCCAGGGCAAGACGAACCTGCTCGAGGCTGTGGCGATGCTGGCGCTCTCCGCATCGCCTCGAGCGAGACGAGAAATCGAGCTGGTCGGACCGGTGGCGCCGGCATCGCGAATCGAGGCCGAAGTGGAAAGCGCCGGCCGCCGGATAGAGCTGACAATCGCGCTCAACGTAGATGGGGATCGTGCGCGTCGGACGATCGAGGTCGACGGTGCCCGGCGCCGGGCGTTCGACCTCCCGGGCCACTTCCGAGTCACCCTGTTCTGGCCCGACGACCTCGGTTTGATCAAAGCGGGACCGGATCAGCGGCGGCGCTTTCTGAACCAGCTCCTGGTCCAGGTCGAGCCGGGCTACGCGCGCTCGCTTTCCGGGCTGCGGCGCATTCTCGACCAAAGGAACAGCCTTCTGAAAAGGATCGCCTCCGGCGATGAGCAGGCGGATGCGCTGGAAGTGTGGAACTCGGAGCTCGTGCGGGTGGGGTCGGAGGTCGTGAACGCAAGGGCTTCGGCGGTCCGCGAGCTGGCGCCGGCCGCTGCCCGCTGCCATTCCGAGATCGGCGGCGGAGAACGACTCGATATCGATTACCTGGGCCCGCCCGAGGACCTGGCGGAAGCTGTGCATAACTCGTTCGCCGAAGACCTGCGCAGGGGCGTCACCAGCGTCGGACCACACCGGGACGACCTGCGGGTCCTTCTCGATGGCCAGGACGCTCGCGGCTATGCCTCTCAGGGCCAGCAGCGCACCGCGGTGGTCAGCCTGAAGCTGGCCGAGGCCGAGCTGGTCGCCAGGCGCACCGGCGAGCCGCCGGTGCTCTTGCTGGACGACGTTTTGTCGGAGCTGGACCTGGAACGCCGCGCAGCGCTGCTGCGACATGTCGGCGGCGGCGGCCAGGTCGTGATCACATCGGTCGACGTGGGTCCGTTTCCTCCGGAATTGATCGCCGGCGCGACCATCTGGAGCGTCGAGGCGGGTGACGTCAAGCCCTGTGGATAAGGTGGGCAATATTCTGCCGCGCGTGCTGCGAAAGCAGCCTGGCGGAGGGAGGCTGCTCGGGACCCAGGTCGCTGCCGCCTTTCGCTCCATGATCGGCTCCGAACCTGCCCGACTGTGCGACGAGGTTGAGCTCAAATCCGGGACCCTGCTCGTCACCACCTCGAGCCCCGCACTCGCACATCAGCTGCGGCTCGATGGCGAGCTGATAGTCGAGCGACTCAACGGCATGCAGCTGGGCAGGCGCGTGCGGACCATGCGGGTGCGCATCGGGCGTTCCACGGCGCTCGAGTGATCCGGCTCGACGCCGAGCAGCGCGCCGCGGCGACCATCGGCCGGGGGCCTGTCCGCGTTGTGGCCGGAGCCGGCACCGGCAAGACCGCTGTCATCGCCGAGCGATTCCGGCGCCTGGTCATCGGCGGCGCCTCGCCCAGCGCGATCCTCGTCATGACTTTCACGGACCGTGCCGCCGCCGAGATGCGCGAGCGGATCGAGGATCTCGTCGGAGAGTCAGCGCCGGCGGTGGGTACCTTCCATGCCATCGCGTTGTCGTGGCTGCGAGCGGATGGGCGTTCGATCGGCGTGCCCGCCGGCTTTCGAATCATCACGGGCGCCGACCGCTGGATCCTCGCCCGCGAGCTGATGTGGGAGCTTGGCGACATCGCGCTGACAGGCGACGAACGGCCCGACGACCTCGTGGCGCCGGCGCTGCAGATGCTCGAGCGGCTCAAGCAAGAGCTCGTTCCATTCGAGCGACTGCACGCATGGGCGGAAAAGGCTGAGGACCGTGAGAAGGCAGAGCTGATGCAAGCCTGCGTTCGGCTCTTTCGCGCGTACGAGCAAGCGTGCCGAAAGGACAGACTCCTCGACTTCGAAGACCTGCTGACGCTGACGGTGAAGATGCTCAGCGAGCGCCCGGCACTCCTCGACATGTACCGCACGCGCTTCCCGCACGTGCTGGTCGATGAATACCAGGACCTGAATCTCGCGCAGGAGCGCTTGGTGGAGCTGATCGCCGGAGGCGCCCAGCCGTTCGTCGTCGGCGATGACGACCAGAGCATCTATCGCTTTCGCGGCGCCTCGCGGGCGAGCCTGGAGCGTTTCCTGCGGGCTTTCCCGGAAGCGCAAACAGTGACGCTGGGGAGGAATCACCGCAGCTCCCGCCGGATCGTAGCCGCGGCGTCCTCGCTGATCGCCAACAACGACGAGCGCCTCCCCAAGCTGCTGCGCTCGAGCCGGTCCGGCGAAAAAGTGGAGCTGTGGTCCTGTCCGGATAGAGTGACCGAGGCGGACTCCATCGCCGCCGAGGCAGGGCGATTGATCGATGCGGGAATGGCCGCCGGCGCGATCGCGGTCCTGTGCCGGACGAACGCCATCGCGCGGCCGATCGCAGAAGCGCTGTCGGTGCGCGGATTGCCGCACGTTGTAAGCGGCGGCCACGGCTTCTACGATCGCCCAGAGATAAAGGACGCGATCGCGCTCCTGCGCGTCCTGCGAGACCCGAATGATGTGGTTGCCCTCGCCCGCGCCGTCACGCGCCCTCCAATCTCGCTGCAACCGGACGCGGCACTGTCAGTGCTTCGCGACCGCACTGACTCGTACCCGCTCGACGCCCTGGCGGGCTGGGGTCCGGCGAGTGAGTTTGCGCAACTGCTACAGGCACTTCGTCGACAGAGTGCGAGCCTCGACATACGAGACCTGTTTTTCGAGCTCATGCACGGCACGCGCTACCTCGACAGCGCGAGCGCTCAATCCGTCGCCAATGTGAGTCGCTTCGCCGAGTTGATCGCGGAGTTCTGCGAAACGTCGGTGGACCGCTCGCTGGAGGCTTACATGCGCCGCCTCGACCTTGTCCTTCTATCTCAGGAGGACGAACGGCCAGCGGACGTGGAGGGCTTCGGGGATGCGATCCAGGCGATGACGATCCATCAAGCCAAGGGCCTGGAATTCGAAGCGGTGTTCGTCCCCGGTCTGGTCGAGGGCAGGCTGCCGCAGTCGGGGCGGTCGCCGCGGTTCGAGCTGCCGGCTGCCGTGCTGGAGCCGCTCGTCCGCGGAAAGGAAGATGTCGTCGCCGAGGAGCGGCGCCTCCTTTACGTAGCGATGACGCGGGCGCGGCGCTTGCTCTACCTCACCCGAGCTGCGCACTACGAGGGAGGGCGGAGGTGGAGGGATTCGAGATTCCTGGAGGAGTTGAAGGCGGCCGGCGGGCACACGATTGTCCAGCGAGACCTCTCCGCCATCCCAAGCCCCTCTCCCCGACCCTCGCCCCGAAGGGGCAAGTCGGAAGTCGTCCTCTCCTACTCCAGCATTGCCACGTATCTCGATTGTCCGCGGCAGTACTGGTATCGCCACGTCCAGCGCTTGCCCGCCGTACAAACCGCGGAGGC
>Ga0137360_10001204_pt1 | contig 15148 bp, 14 predicted proteins | sample Mad1_60_16metaG_FD_104924 | JGI IMG/M metagenome (GOLD analysis project Ga0137360, IMG submission 104924) | Vadose zone soil microbial communities from Angelo Coast Range Reserve, California, USA - Mad1_60_16 metaG | ecosystem: Environmental > Terrestrial > Soil > Vadose zone | place: USA... | reverse complement strand
CTGATAACGGTCGATCTTGTAGCCCATGGTGTCGCCAGCCAGCATCTTTAACGAGCTGATAACTTCGTTGGGCAAATTACGGACGAGGGGTTCATATTTGCGCATGAGCAGCTGATACTCGTCGTACGTCCCGTCTTCCATCCGCGTGAAATTGACGACTTCGTCCATGACTCGATCCTCTACTTCCATAGGTCGTGGAATATTCTACCTACGCTGGGTGTTTGAATCCAGCGCGGGAGAGGCATAGAGTTATGGCCTAGAAGTCGATGCCGCCCAACGGGGGCGCTTGCGACTCCGTTTCTGCCTCGGGCGGCGGAAAGGAGAGTCGTGTGACTGTCAGAGCCATTTTGAAAGGCAAGGGTGCTGCCGTCGTTACGGCCGTACCCGGCGAAACGCTCCACCGCATCGCGCAACTGATCGCCGAATACCGGATCGGCGCCGTCCTGATCCTCGACATGGAGGGCCATCCGGTCGGCATCGTCTCCGAGCGGGATATCGTCAGTGCGCTGGCCGCTTCCGGGGCCGCCGCTCTCGCCTCGACGGCGGCCGACGCGATGAGCCGCAGCCTGGTGACTTGTAAACCAACCGACACGGCAGACGAGATTCTGGCGGTGATGACCCATAGCCGGGTGCGTCATCTGCCGGTCATGGAAGATGGCCAGTTGATCGGCATCGTCAGCATCGGCGACGTGGTCAAGCGCAAGTTGGACGATGCCGCGGCCGAGGTCGGCCTTTTGCGCGAATATGTGATGGCCGGCCGCTGAAGCTTCAGATACCGCCGACGTCATCGAGACGTAGGATTGGTACCGGGCTGCCCGCCGAGAGGGCTGGCGCGGCGGGCGGACGGATCACGAGACAATCGGCCTGCTGCAGTAAAAACTGCATGGAACTGTCCTGCTTGTCGAAGGGCGTGGCCACGAGCCGGCCGTCATGACCGCGCGAGAGCCGCGCCCGCAGATAATCCTGCCGACTGTCGTTTTCGGCCAGGTCGCGACCGGCGACCGCCATCTCATCCTCGCTTGCCTCGCTTTGCTCGCCCAGCATCAGCTTGAGGGCAGGGCGCAGGAAGACGATGGCGCAAACCAGGCTCGAGACCGGATTGCCGGGAAGGCCTAGAAACCTGGTCGCGCCGATGCGCCCGAACATCAGCGGCTTGCCCGGCCGCATGGCAATCTTCCAGAAATCGATCGCCATGCCCTGTTCGCCCAGCGCCGCGCGCACCAGATCGTGGTCGCCTACCGAAGCGCCACCGGTGGTGACCAGAAGGTCGGCCCCGACCGCGCCGCTGGCCATGTGCTGCAGGGCGGCGCGATTGTCGGGGGCGATGCCGAGATCGATGGGCTCGGCGCCGGCCGAGCGCAGGAAAGCGCCGAGCGCCAATCCGTTGGAGCCGATGATCTGCTGGGGCCCGACAGGTTCGCCAGGCATGACGATTTCGTCCCCGCTGGCCAGAATCGCTACACGCGGGCGCCGGCGCACCTGCAGCCAGGGGTGGTTCATCGCCGCCGCCAGGCCGATATCGCGCGCGTTCAGCCGCTTGCCCGCGGCCAACCCCAGATCGCCACGCTTGAAATCGAGACCAGCCGGCCGGACGTAGTGGCCGACGGCAGACGATTCCTTGATCAGCACCGCTTCGCCCGAAGCTTCCGTATCTTCCTGGATGACGATGGCATCGGCCGCCTCGGGCAGTGGCGCCCCGGTGAAGACGCGCACTGCTTCCCCGGGCTTGAGGCGGCTGTCATAGGCGCCGCCCGCCGGCGCATAGCCGACAAGCTTGAGACTGACAGGAACGCGCGCAACATCGGCGGCGCGTACGGCATAGCCGTCCATGGCGGAGACGGCGAAGGGCGGCTGGGTCAGGCGGGCGTGAACGGGCACGGCCAGTACGCGGCCCAGCGCCTGGGGCAATGACACCTGCTCGGCGGACAGCGGCGCGAAGGCCGCCAGGATGCGCGCACGGGCTTCGGCAACCGACAGCATCACTTGGCTTCGTAACGGCCGGATTTGCCGCCGCGCTTATGGGTCAGGCGGATATCGGTGATGATCATTGCCCGGTCGACCGCCTTGCACATGTCATAGACGGTAAGCGCCGCGACACTGACGGCTGTCAGCGCCTCCATTTCCACCCCGGTGCGCCCGACGAGCTTGCAGGTCGCCTCGATATCCACGGCATTGCGTTTGCGGTCGATGGCAAGATCCACGGCGATGGCCGTGAGCGCCAGGGGATGGCAGAGCGGAACGAGGTCCGGCGTGCGTTTGGCGGCCATGATCCCGGCCAATCGCGCCACGGCCAGTACATCGCCCTTTTTCATTTCGCCGGCCGCGATCAGGGCGAGGGTTTCGGGCTGCATGATGACGGAGCCCTTGGCCGTGGCTACGCGTTCGGTTTCGGCCTTGGTCGAAACATCCACCATGGCCGCCTTGCCCTGCGCATCGAAATGGGTCAATCGGGCCATCAGGCGCTCCGCTTGGCTGGGGCCGGCCGGGCGAGAAGCCGTTTCGTCGCCGCCGTCACATCGGCTTCGCGCATCAGGGATTCGCCGATCAGGAAAATCGAGGCGCCGGCGTGCGCCATGCGGGCGAGATCGGCGGGGCTGGAAAGGCCGCTCTCGGCCACCACGAGACAGTCGGGCCCCACCAGCGGAGTCAATCGCTCGGCAATCGTCAGATCGACCGCCAAGGTCTTGAGATTGCGATTGTTGATGCCGATCAGTCGGGCCGGCAGGTGAAGCGCGCGGGCAAGCTCCGTCTCGTCGTGGACCTCGACCAGCACGTCCATGCCCCAGCCCACCGCGGCGGCATGAAGTTCGCCCGCTTGGCCGTCATCCAGCGCGGCCATGATCAGCAGCACCGCATCGGCGCCCAGCGCGCGGGATTCCGCTATCTGATAGGGATCGAGCATGAAATCCTTGCGCAGCACCGGCAAATCCACCGCGGCGCGGGCGGCAACCAGATATTCGTCCCTGCCCTGGAAATAGGGCTCGTCGGTCAGGACCGAAAGACAGGTAGCGCCCCCGTCGCGATATGCCTGGGCGAGTGTCGCCGGATCGAAATCGGCGCGGATCAGGCCCTTGGAGGGCGAGGCTTTCTTGATCTCGGCAATCAGGCCGTAGCGGTCCGCGGCGAGTGTCGCGGCGAGGTGCGCAGCAAAGCCGCGCGGCGGCGAAGCCTGGCGCGCCGCGGCCTCGATTGTGGCAAGACTGTGCGCGGCTTTACGGCGCGCCACATGATCGCGCTTGTCGGCCGATATGCGGGCGAGGGTATCGCTCATGCGGACATCGGCCGGTTGGTGATGGCCACCAATTCGGCCAAGACCGCTTTAGCCTTGCCGCTGTCTATGGCCTTGGCGGCCAGATCGGCGCCGGCCTTGAGATCGTCGGCCTTGCCGGCGATGACCAGGGTGGCGGCGCTGTTCATCAGTACGATGTCGCGATAGGGCCCCGGGCGGCCGGCCACCAGCTCGGTGACCGCCGCCGCATTGGTGGCCACATCGGCGCCCTTCAGATCGGCCGGTTTGGCGGCGGCCAATCCCGCCATCTCCGGCGTCACCTCGAATTGTTTCACTCTGCCGTCCTTGAGCTCGGCCACGTGGCTGGCACCCGTAGTGGTGATCTCGTCCAAGCCATCTGAGCCATGCACGACCCAGGCGCGCTCGGTACCAAGCCGGCCAAGAACTTCGGCCAGCGGCACGATCCATTGCCGGGCGAAAACGCCGACGAGCTGGCGCTTGGCGCCCGCGGGATTGGAGAGCGGCCCCGTCAGATTGAAGATCGTCCGTGTGCCCAGTTCCACGCGCGCCGGGCCGACATGACGCATGGCACCGTGATGACGCGGCGCCAGCATGAAGCAGATGTTGGCCTTCCACAGCGCCTCTTTCACCAGGCTCATATCGGCCTCGATATTGACGCCAAGCGCGGCCAGCACGTCCGCCGTCCCGGTCTTGGACGAGGCGGCGCGATTGCCATGCTTGGCAACGGGAACGCCCGCTGCGGCGGTGACGATGGCCGCACCGGTGGAGATGCTGAGCGTGCCCGCGCCATCGCCCCCGGTGCCGCAGGTATCGACGGCGCCGGCTGGCGCCTCGATGCGCAGCATCTTGGCTCGCATGGCGCGCACCGCGCCGACCAGCTCCGGCACTGTTTCGCCGCGCACGCGCAACGACATCAGGAAGCCGCCGATCTGGGCCGGCGTGGCATCGCCCGACATGAGAATGTCGAAGGCCTGCTCGGCCTGCGCCTCGTCGAGGGCCCTTCCGCCGGCGGCAATCGCGATCAGGGGTTTCAGATCGCTCACGCCACGGCTTTCACATTGTGGCGCTGGCGGATCACTGGTTTCACATTATGGCCCGCGCGCCGCAGGAAATTTCCCAGCAGGCGATGGCCGTGCTCGGAGGCGATGCTTTCGGGATGGAATTGCACGCCATAGATGGGTAGATCGCGATGGGCGAGGCCCATCATGACGCCGTCTTCGGTTTCAGCGGTAGAGACGAGACAATCCGGCAGGCTTTCGCGCTCGATGGTCAGCGAATGATAACGCGTCGCGGCGAAGGGGTTGGGAATATCCTCGAAAATTCCCTCACCGCTGTGCTTCAGCGAGGAGAGTTTGCCATGCATGGGCAGGGCTGCCCGCACGACGCGCCCGCCGAAGGCCTGGCCGATCGCCTGATGGCCGAGGCATACGCCCAGGATCGGCAGCTTGCCCGCCGCTGTCTTGATCAGATCCAGGCAGATCCCGGCCCGGTCGGTGTCGCAAGGGCCCGGCGAGAGAATGATGCCCTGGGGCCGCATCGCCAGCACATCGGCGGCCGATAGCTGGTCGTTGCGACGAACCTCGACGCTGGCGCCGAGCTCGCCCAGGAAGTGGTAGAGGTTGTAGGTGAAGCTGTCGTAGTTATCGATCAAGATAAACATTTTCAGTGCCTTACGCGGCGTGGCCTCGATGCTTCTCAAGGGTCGGCGGCCTTTATAACAGGTCGCTCCGAGCAACGGAAGCAAGGCGCGGAAGGGGCGGCTCCTGCGAAGATCAACGACTCGCGGGCGCATGCTATCGTCCGGCGATGTTCGAGCGATTCACCAACAAGCGTCGGCGCGGCGCCAAGCGCAACGGCAAACGCCGTGGCAAGCCGATGGGCCGAGAGGTTTTGGCTTGGGCTGCAGGCCTGCGACAGAATCCCTGGGCATTTTTCGTCGCCGGGCTCGGCCTCGGCATCGTCGTCGGTGTGGCCCTGGCGGTCCATCGCGGTCCGGCGCCGAACCTGGTGGCGAGCACGCAACAAGCAGGGAGCGTCCCGCCTAAGTTCGCGCCGCCGCCCTCACCGCCCGCCAGCGCCGTCATGCCGCCACCCCCTGCATCGCCCTTGCCGCGCGCGCCGGCAGGCAAAGCCGCCTGGCAGCAGTTCGCGTTGGCCATGCCCGCGACCGATGGTCGTCCAGTGATCGCTATCGTCATCGACGACATGGGCATCGACAAGGCGGACGCTGCCCGGGTGATCGGCCTCCGGGGACCGTTGACGATTGCTTTCATGTCCTATGCCACCGAACTCGACAGCCAGGCCCGTGCCGCGCGCGCGGCGGGTGACGAGATATGGATGCATATCCCAATGGAGCCGCTGGACGGCGAGGTCGATGCCGGGCCAAACGTGCTGAAGACCGACCTGACGCCGGAAGAAATTCGCCGCCGCCTCGATTGGGCGCTGGCCCGATTGCCCGGCATCGTTGGGGTCAACAATCACATGGGCAGCAAGTTCACCCAATATTCCCCCGGCATGACGGTGGTGATGGAGGATCTGCGCGCGAGGGGATTGGCCTTCCTCGATTCACGCACCATCGCCGCGACGGTCGCAAGCCAGGTGGCCGGTCGGATGGGCGTGCCGCATATCGACCGCGACGTTTTCATCGACAACGACGAATCCGTGCAAGCGGTGCTGCGCCAACTCGAGGAGACGGAGAGGGTCGCCGTCAAGCGCGGTCATGCGCTCGCCATCGGTCACCCCCATCCCACCACCATCGCCGCCTTGCAGCAGTGGCTGCCCACCCTGAAGGCCAAAGGCTTCGTGCTGGTGCCGGCGAGCGCATTGCTCAGGCTGGAACTTTCGAGTGCGGGATAGCTGACGGTCGCGCTAGCGATTCCGTCCCCGATCAGCGGCAAACCGCACCGCTTCCTGCGCGGCGCGGACGAGGGCGCGGGCCTTCTGGACGCATTCCTGGTATTCGCCCTCCGGCGTGCTGTCGGCGACGATGCCGCCGCCGGCCTGCACATACATCTTGCCGTCCTTGACCACGGCGGTGCGCAGCGCGATGCAAGTGTCCATCGCGCCGCTGGCGGCGAAGTATCCCACGGCCCCGGCGTAGACGCCGCGGCGCTCCGTTTCCAACTCGTCGATGATTTCCATGGCGCGGACCTTTGGCGCACCGGAGACGGTGCCGGCGGGAAATCCGGCGGCCAGCGCGTCGATCGCATCCAATCCCGGCCGGATATCGCCCTCGACGTTGGAAACGATATGCATGACGTGGGAATAATACTCGATGATGAACTGCTCGGTGAACTCGACGCTGCCCACTTCGGCGATCCGGCCGACGTCGTTGCGCCCGAGATCGAGCAGCATCAGATGTTCGGCTCGTTCTTTCGGATCGGCCAGCAGCTCGGCTGCCAGCTCGCGATCCTCCGCCGGTGTGGCGCCGCGCCGGCGCGTGCCGGCGATGGGACGGATGGTCACCCGTTCGTCGCGCAGGCGCACCAGAATTTCCGGGCTCGAGCCGACAATCGTGAAATTGCCGAGGTCGAGGAAAAAGAGGAAAGGCGAGGGATTGAGGCGGCGCAGCGCCCGATAGAGCGAGAAGGGCGGCAAGGTGAAGGGCAATTGGAAACGCTGGGAGAGGACGACCTGGAAAATATCGCCCGCCAGAATGTACTCCTTCGCCCGCTCGACCATGTTGTGGAACTCGGCCTGCGTGACGTTGGATTTGGGCTCGGGCAAATCCGCCAACGCGTCCACTTCCTCGCGCCGCTCCGGCAGGTTGCGGCCGAAATCGGCGACCGTGTCGGCCAGGCGCTCGCAAGCCTGGTTATAGGCGGCCCGAGCGCCCAGATCGGAGGATGGCCAGACGGCGGTCACGATGGTGACGAGATCTTCCACATTGTCGAAGATCGCCATGACCGTGGGCCGCAGGAACATGGAATCCGGAACGCCGAGCCCGGCCGGCTTGTCGGTCGGCAGCCGCTCCATCAGGCGAACCATGTCGTATCCCATGTAGCCGAATAGGCCAGCCGCCATGGGCGGCAAACCCGCCGGCAGATCGATGCGGGATTCGCCCACCAGCGCGCGCAGGGATTCCACCGCGCCTTGGGGACAGGGTTCGAAGGCCTGGGTATCGGCGCGGAAGCGCCGGTTGATCTCCGCTTTGTTCCCACTGGAGCGCCAGACGAGGTCAGGTTTGATGCCGATCATCGAATAGCGCCCACGCACCGCACCGCCCTCGACGGATTCGAGCAGGAAGCTGTAGGCGCGGCCGTCGGCGAGCTTCAACATGCTGGAGACAGGCGTCTCCAGATCGGCCACCAGGCGGGTATAGACGACGCTTGGCCGGCCGGCCGCGTAGGCCGCGGAAAAAACCTCGAAGGACGGCTCGACTTTCATGGGAGCGATTAGTTCGAGGCCTCGGCCGCCTTCGGCTCAATCGTGACCGCTATCTGACTTTCCAACGCCTTGCGGAATTGGCCAAGCAGATCCTGATCCAGGGTTTGGCTGAGTTCGTCGGCCAGCTTCTTGACTCCCTCGGCGTCGGTTGCCGGGTTGGCCGGCAAGATTTCGGCGACGACGGCCACGACATGGCCGGGATTGGCCGCGGAATCGTTGGGCGCCGTGGCCGCCTGGCCGCGCTTGACGGTGAAAAGGAGAGAGGCGAGGGAGGGCGGCACGTCGTTGGCCTCGTCGCCGGCGTCGCGGGTGAAGGCAGAGCTGTGCTTGAGCGCGACGCCGAGAGACTGCGCGATCGTCTTCAGATCCTCGCCCATCTTGATGCGATCGACGATCTTGGTCGCCTGATCTGCCGCCGCCTTGTCGCGCGCCTCGGCCTGCCAATCGGCCAACACCTTGTCCTTTACCTGATCGAGGGGGCGCAGGGATGCCGGCGTCACCTGATCGACCCGCACTATGAAATAGCCACCGGCGCCGTCCGAGAGCTGGCTGCTGAGCTGATCGACATCGGTGGAAAACGCGGTGGAGAGCAGTTGCGGGGTTCCGATCAACTCGCCGATCGGCTTGCCGCTTGCATCGAGGCCGTCGCGGGAGACGGCGGGAATGGTTTCGATCTGAAGGCCCAGCTTCCTTGCTGCATCCTCCAGGGAGGCGCCGCCGGCCAGCGTATCGTCCAACTGATTGGCGACGTTGACCAGATCGCCGGCACTTTCGCCTTGGGCAAGGGCGCGGGCGATCTCGTTCCTGACCTCGTCAAGGGCGCGAGGGCGATTGGGCTCGGCCTTGACGACCTTGACGATCTGCCAGCCCAGTGCGGTCCGCACAGGGCCAACAACCGACCCCGCCGTGGCGGCATAGGCGGGGCCCGCCATTTCCGGCAGCATCTGGGCCTTGTCGATCATGCCGGTATCGATCGGGTCGGCGCCGGTGGCCTTCTTGGCGACCGCGGCGAAATCGCCCCCGGCGGCAATCTCGCTGGCGGCTTTCTTTGCCGTGGCCTCGTCGGGCAGCGTGAAGGTCAGGAACTGGCGCTTGCCGAAGGCGGCATAGCGTTCCGGATGCGCGGCGTATTCCTTGGCGATCTGATCGTCGCTGATCCTGATGCGAGCGATGGTCAGCTTGCGGTATTCGGGCGCCTGATAGCGATCCGCATGATCCTTATGGAATTTGACCAGGGATGCAAGATCCGGCGCCGAAATATTGGCGACGCTGGCATCGGCGATCAAAAGCGTATCGGCGACCCGCTTCTCCGCGCGGTAATCATAGATGGCATCGACCATCGCCATGGGTGCGGTCGCGCTGGCGCCGATGCTTTCGTAGATCTCATTGGCGACGAACTGGCCTCCCAAACCGGCCAAATACGCGGTCTCGTTCATGCCGGCGCTGTCGAGGGCCCGGCTGAAGCGCTGCCGATCGAACTGACCGGCCTCGTTGAGAAAGGCCGGCGTTGTCTCGAGGGCATGGCGCAGCACATCGTCGGGCGCGCGCAAACCCAGGGACGTCCCCAGACTGGTGAACAAGGCTCGTCCCACCATCTGGTTCAAGACTTGCTGGGGCAGGCCCATCTGTTTGGCGAGCTCGTCCGTGAATTGCGGTCCAAGGGCGCCGGCCATCCGCTTCAACTGGCGCTGATACTCGCTGCGATATTCACCAAGCGTGATCTTCGTGCTGCCGACCTTGGCCACGACCGGGTCTCCAGGCTGCCCACGGAACACATCGTTGATGCCCCACAGGCCGAAGGCGGCAATCAAGGCGAAGAACAGGACCTTGATGAACCAGGACGAGGCTTTGGAGCGTATGAACTGCAGCATGGCGATCCGATGTCCGAGGGCCGGGGCAGGCGCCAGCTGGCACGCTGCGGGGCGGCGAGGGCGGGCATCATAGGGTCCGACCTGGCGGCGGGCAAGGACGCCAGGCCGGGTTTTGATCGGGGCAGGCGAGCCCTGCCACAGAACGGTTTTCCCTCCGCGCCCGCCATGCTACGCAGCCTCGGCGGGTACGGAAAAGGATTGCAAAATGAACCAGGCAGGCGGGCGGCCTCTGATAGCGGGCAATTGGAAGATGAATGGCCTGAGAGCCGATGGCTTGGCCCTGGCCCAGGCCATTCGTGCCGGCGCGCGCGGCCTGCGCGCCGATCTGCTGATCTGTCCGCCGGCCACATTGCTGGCGCCGGTGGGCGAAGCCCTTGCCGGGAGCGCCATTGCCCTCGGCGGCCAGGATTGCCACGCCGACCGTCCGGGTGCGCATACCGGCGACATTGCTGCGGTCATGCTGGCCGACCTCGGCTGCCGCTATGTCATCCTCGGCCACTGCGAGCGGCGTGCCGGTCATGGCGAAACCGACGAGATGGTTCGCGCCAAGGCCGTGTCAGCGCTGGCCGTCGGTTTGATTGCCATTGTTTGCCTGGGGGAGACGGAGGCTCAACGGGACCGGGGCGAGGCGCTGGATGTCGTGGCGCGCCAACTCACCGGCTCGCTGCCGGAGAACGCTTCGGCGGCGAATACGGTGGTGGCTTACGAGCCGGTCTGGGCAATCGGTACCGGCCGCGTGCCGTCGAGCGGCGATATCCTCGCCGTCCATGCCCATCTGCGTCGGGCGTTGGCGGGGCGATTCAAAGATGCGGCGGGCATTCGTCTGCTTTATGGCGGTTCGGTCAAACCCGGCAACGCGGGTGAGATCCTGGCTTTGGCCGATGTCGATGGCGCGCTGGTTGGTGGTGCCAGCCTCAAGGCGGAGGACTTCCTTGCCATCGCTCGCGCCGGCGCCGAGCAATCATGGCCCTAGCCTTGCCGGGGCAAAGGCAGTAAAAGGCCGGCGCGAGTTCCTATAGGGCCGAAATGATCCAGGTTGTTCTAGTCATCCATCTGATGGTTGCCGTGGCGCTGATCGGCGTTGTCCTGATGCAGAAGAGCGAGGGCGGCGCCTTGGGTATCGGCGGCGGCGGCATGTCCAATTTCATGACCGGGCGCGGCACGGCCAACGTGCTCACCCGGGCAACCGCTATTCTCGCCGCCTGTTTCATGCTGACCAGCGTGCTGCTGGTGGTCATCCCGCGCCTGGGCACCCAAGCACCCTCGATCATTCCCAACAGTTCGACCACGCTGCCGATGCCCGCGCCCAAGGTGCCGGCGCCAACCGCGCCCGCGACTCCGCCTGGGCCGACGGTCCCCTCGGGTCAATAGATTTATTTCGGTAACGGGGTGTGGCGGGGCTTGCCCGCGCGGGTCGCCGCGCGCGATAGTGTTTGCCCATGACGCGGTACATCTTCATCACCGGCGGCGTGGTCTCCTCCCTCGGCAAAGGTATTTCGGCAGCGGCGCTTGGCGCCCTCTTGCAGGCGCGCGGATTCAAGGTCCGCTTGCGTAAGCTGGACCCCTATCTCAACGTCGATCCCGGCACTATGAGCCCGACCCAGCATGGCGAGGTCTATGTCACCGACGACGGGGCGGAAACCGACCTCGATCTGGGCCACTACGAACGCTTTACCGGCGTGCCGGCCCGGCGCAGCGACAACGTCACCACGGGCAAGATCTATTCGACGGTCATCGCCAAGGAACGGCGCGGGGATTATCTGGGTGGAACCGTGCAGGTCATTCCCCATGTCACAGACGCCATCAAGGAGTTCGTCTGCAGCGATGCGGGCGACGTGGATTTCCTCGTCTGCGAAATCGGCGGCACGGTGGGCGATATCGAGAGTCTGCCTTTTCTCGAAGCCATTCGCCAACTTGGCAACGAATTCGGGCCGCAGCGCGCGCTCTTCGTGCACCTGACCCTGGTCCCCTGGATTCCCGCGGCCGGCGAATTGAAGACAAAGCCGACCCAGCATTCAGTCAAGGAGTTGCAGAGCGTGGGAATTCAGCCCGGCATTCTGCTCTGCCGCTGCGATCGAGAGATTCCGCGCGAGGCGCGGCGCAAAATCGCGCTCTTCTGCAATCTGCGGCCCGAAGCGGTAATCCAGGCCCTCGACGTGGATACGATCTATCAGGTGCCGGCGGCCTATCACGCCGAGGGCTTCGATACCGAAGTCTGCCGGCATTTCGGCCTGACCGCGCCCGAGCCCGATCTCGCCTCATGGCGCCGGGTGGTCGAGCGCATCCGCCAGCCCGAGAGCGCTGTCGACATCGCCGTGGTCGGCAAATACACCAGCCTGTTGGATTCATATAAATCGTTGGGCGAAGCGCTGGCCCATGGCGGCATCGCCAACAATGTGCGCGTCCGGCTCAATTGGATCGATTCGGAAATCTTCGAACGCGAGGACTCGGTTCAATATCTGGAAGGCGTCCACGGCATTCTGGTGCCGGGCGGCTTCGGGGAGCGTGGTGCGGAGGGCAAGATCCATGCCGTGCGGTTCGCCCGCGAGCGTCAAGTGCCCTATTTCGGCATCTGCTTCGGCATGCAGATGGCGGTGATCGAGGCCGCCCGTAATCTGGCCGGCATCTCGACCGCCGGATCGACGGAGTTCGGCCCCAGCAAGGATCCGGTCGTCGGGCTGATGACCGAATGGACCCGCGGCAATACGGTCGAGCGGCGCAACGAAGCGAGCGATCTGGGTGGGACCATGCGCCTGGGTGCCTATGACGCCCATCTCGCCGGCGACAGCCAGGTTCGCGACATTTACGGTAGGGATTGGATCAGCGAACGCCATCGCCACCGCTATGAGGTCAATATCAACTACAAGGAAAAGTTGGAGGCGGTGGGCTTGCGCTTTTCCGGCATGTCGCCGGACGGGATCCTGCCTGAAATTGTCGAACGGCCGGACCATCCTTGGTTCATCGGCGTCCAGTTCCATCCCGAATTGAAGTCCAAGCCCTTCGATCCCCACCCTCTGTTCACCTCCTTCATCGAAGCCGCCATTCGCCAGTCGCGTCTGGTCTAGCCTCTGCTATAAAAGCGCCATGAGCACCACTGCTTTTCCCGCGGCCCATCATGTTGCGATCGGCAATCTGACTCTGGGCAACGACCATCCGCTGGCCCTGATTGCTGGACCCTGCGCGCTCGAATCCCGCGCTCATGCGCGGGAGATGTGCCAGGCGCTCGTAGAGATGACCGCCAAGCTGGGCATGGGCCTCATCTACAAAACCTCATTCGACAAGGCAAACCGCACCTCTCTGGAGGGAGAGCGCGGCCTGGGCATGAAGAAGGGGCTGCCGATCCTGGCCGAGCTGCGCGAGAGCTTCGGCGTGCCGGTGCTGACCGATGTGCATTCCGCCGAACAATGCAAACCCGTGGCCGAGGCGGTGGACGTGTTGCAGATTCCCGCTTTCCTGTCGCGCCAGACCGATCTGCTGGTGGCGGCGGCCGAGACCGGCCGGGCCATGAATATCAAGAAGGGTCAATTCCTTGCCCCCTGGGACATGAGACAGGTTGTCAAAAAGGTCGAGGCGGCGGGCAATCGCAAGATCCTGGTCTGCGAGCGCGGCGTCAGTTTTGGCTACAACACATTGATCTCGGATATGCGCAGCCTGCCGGTCCTGGCCGAGACTGGCTATCCGGTGGTGTTCGATGCCACACATTCGGTGCAGCAGCCGGGCGGGCAAGGGACCAAGAGCGGCGGGCAGCGCGAGTTCGTTCCCGTCCTGGCGCGCGCCGCAGTGGCCGTGGGCGTCGCCGTGGTGTTCATGGAGACACATCAGGATCCCGACAAGGCGCCCTCCGACGGCCCCAACATGGTGGTGCTGAAGGACATGCCGGCGTTGCTCCATCGCCTGCAGGCGTTCGATCGATTGGCTAAAGGATTACCGTCATGAGCGGCATCATCGACATTCGCGCGCGCCAAATTCTCGACAGTCGCGGCAATCCGACGGTCGAGGTGGACGTGCGCCTCGAAAGCGGGGCCTTCGGCCGGGCGGCGGTGCCGTCGGGTGCCTCGACAGGAAGCCACGAGGCGGTGGAGCTGCGCGATGGCGACAAGGGCCGCTATTCCGGCAAGGGAGTCTTGAAGGCGATCGAGGCGGTGAACGGCGAACTCTTCGACGCGCTCTCGGGCATCGAAGGCGAGGCGCAGGCAAGGATCGATCGCATGATGTGCCAACTCGACGGCACGCCGAACAAGGCGCGGCTCGGCGCCAATGCGATTTTGGGCGTGAGCCTGGCAGTGGCGAAGGCAGCCGCCGCCGAGGCTGGCCTGCCTCTCTATCGCTACGTCGGCGGGGCCGCCGCGGCACTGCTGCCGGTGCCACAGATGAATATCGTCAACGGTGGGGTCCATGCCGACAATCCTATCGATTTTCAGGAATTCATGATTCTGCCCGCCGGTGCCCCCAGCTTCGCCGAAGCGCTGCGCTGGGGCGCGGAAGTATTTCACGCGCTGCGCGCCCAGTTGAAGGCGGCCGGTCATAATACGAATGTAGGCGACGAGGGCGGCTTCGCTCCCAATCTGAAAAGCGCCGACGAGTGCTTGGCCTTTATCGTTAAGGCGATCGAGAAGGTCGGATTGAAAGCTGGAAGCGACGTGCTGCTGGGGCTGGATTCCGCCTCCACTGAATTCTATCGGGACGGGAAGTATCGCCTGGAAGGCGAGGGCAAGACCCTGGATGCCGAAGGCTTGGTGGGATTCTACGAGGCCTTGGTCGCACGCTACCCTATCGTCTCCATCGAAGACGGCATGGCCGAGGATGATTGGGAGGGCTGGGCCACGCTGACCAAGCGCCTCGGCGCCAAGGTGCAGCTTGTCGGCGACGATATCTTCGTCACCAACCCGACCCGGCTTGCCGATGGCATCGGCCGGAGAGTCGCCAATGCCATCCTGATTAAGGTCAACCAGATCGGGACGCTGAGCGAGACACTGGCCGCGGTCGATATGGCGCACAAGGCCGCCTATCGCGCCGTCATGTCTCATCGTTCGGGCGAGACCGAAGATTCAACCATCGCCGATCTGGCGGTCGCCACAGGCTGCGGCCAGATCAAGACCGGTTCGCTTTCGCGTTCCGACCGGCTGGCCAAATACAACCAGCTCCTGCGCATCGAGGAGGAGTTGGGACCGGACGCCCGCTATGCGGGATCCGGCGCCTTCAAGCAGGGCTGAAGGCACCTCTCGAAGTGAGTCATTCTTGTCACAGTAGCGACTCGTTGCATTTTCACGAGTCGCTTTCGCTTGACGCGGTGGAATCGCCTGTGATTCGCTGCGGGTGATGGGAATGTTGCATGACATCCGTCGGCAAGCGGGGCAGGTGGTGGTGCCGGTTCTGGGCATCGCCTTGCTGGCCTACTTCGCCTATCACGCTATCCAGGGTGACCGCGGGCTGTTCGCCTGGATGGCCCTCAATCAGCAGTTGAAGCAGACCCATGCCCTGGCCGATGCCGTCGCGGCACAGCGCGCCGAGCTGGAAAATCGCGTGCAGCGATTGAGCAGCGCCAGCCTCGATCCAGATCTCCTGGATGAGCGGGTGCGGGCCATGTTGAACTATGCCCGCCAGGACGAAGTCGTGATCATGCTGCCGCCGGCAGCGAGCG
>Ga0137360_10001203_pt1 | contig 15155 bp, 10 predicted proteins | sample Mad1_60_16metaG_FD_104924 | JGI IMG/M metagenome (GOLD analysis project Ga0137360, IMG submission 104924) | Vadose zone soil microbial communities from Angelo Coast Range Reserve, California, USA - Mad1_60_16 metaG | ecosystem: Environmental > Terrestrial > Soil > Vadose zone | place: USA... | reverse complement strand
TGATTGTCGGGACCATTTCGTCTCCCTTAATTTCAGGGAAATTACATCGCCAGACGGCAGAAGAGAGAAATCTTTAATCAGTTCAGAGGAGCATGCTGTGTGTACACAACCTGATTTGGTAAAAGGCAAGATACCATGGACGAATGCGGAGCATATCCGTGGACCGCTTCCTTACCCTATTGATCTATCAACATTACTTAGCCGATCGCAGTTCACTCTTGATGGTGCAGGTGTGCCCTATCACATAAATCCAAAGGGATATCACCCGACTAGCATCGCACACTATGCTCTTGCCCATTGGAATGAGTATCTTCTAACTGGTACTGAGAATCACCGCGAGGAATTCTTGACCCAAGCGAAGTGGCTCGTTGAGCACGAAGTGCGCCTTGGCAGCGAAGCAGGTGGATGGCCTATCTCTTTTTCTCATCTGGGTGTTCATGGCGAGGGCCTGGCGTTATCTGCCCTGATGCAAGGAAATGCCCTCTCTGTACTTGTACGAGCATACCAACTCACACGGAAGGAGGTATTTCTTGAAGTAGCGCGTCGTGCTGTTTGCACCTTTGAACTGGATATTCTAGATGGTGGTGTCTCTACTCCGATTGGGGAAAATGGGACCTTCTTTGAGGAGATCGCAGTCTATCCAGCGACTCACGCACTCAGTGGCTTCATGTTTGCACTCATCGGACTCTACGACTATGCGGCACTTACCAGCGATACTCGCATCGAAGAGCTCATTCAACGCGGCCTCGTGACAATGCACCTGCTCCTGGATGAGTTTGACGTTGGATTTTGGATATGCACTGACCTGCTGCATCGAGAGCTTGCGTCTCCTATCCACTTTGCTTTGCAGACTACATTGCTTGATGTGCTGGCTAGCTACTCCGGTTGTCAACATTTCTCTCGATTGGCTTCACGATGGAAGTGCTACCGATGTCAACACCTTTCTCGTCTGCGCTATCAGATAAACCATGCCTATGCCTCTTTAAATCGTGCCATCTCTCATCGTATGCAAACGTTGTTTTTCCCCGGAGTGCAAACTTCACAGTTTCTTCGTGTGTGTGTGCCCATCCGTGGATTTTTTGTCACCGGTGGTACATGTGCGGTCGTAGCCGGCATAGCTCGAATCACCTCAGATATATGGCAAATGGAATATTTAATGCACAGGATCGGAGATGGTGCAGACAAGTATATCTTCCATAAATTTGGCACGAAAAATATGTCACCGTGGCAATTTCCTATGGTCTGGCTCTATTTCCTGGCCGGTTTGCGGACACTCATCTCGTTGCTTCATCAAGGGAGACGGTATCATGTCCTTTTGCCACAGGATGGCCTTTTCACGACCGCTTTCGCATCGCTGGCAGGCAAAATTGCAGGGGTACGGACGGTATGTATTGACCATGGCGGCCTGAAGCTGCTCAATGATCGTATGTATCGTATTGAGCGTAGACGTGCTCTTGCAACAAAGCACTGGGCCCGTCGTCTCATAGAGCCCTTATTGTTTCCATTGTACTGGCCTTCTCTGTACCTTCTGGCACGAATATCTGCCCAATTCGCTGACCATTTCTTGATACCAGGCGTGGCCGGAGACGGGGTGGAAGAGATATGCAAGCAACTTAAAATTCCGCATAGTCGTCTGACTCGCTTTGCGAGTATGGTTGATGTAGATCTCTATAGCACACCTGAAACTTCATCAAGAGCGGCTCTACACGAGAAGTATGCTATCGATAGCGATGCCATCATCGTCACAATGGTCTGCCGGCTCACACCGGAGAAAGGTATAGACATCGCATTACATAGTTTGGCGCGAGCGCTCTCCGCGATTTCTCCAGCACAACGAGAGCGTGTGCATATCATCATCGCAGGCGAAGGGCCACTCCGTCATCAGATAGAAAAAGATATTCATAATCATGAATTAAGTCAAAAGTGTGTACTATGGGGAGAGACCTCAACGACCGATGTTATCTCACTTCTTGGCCTGAGTGACATCTTTCTCTACACGAGTACGCGTGGAGCCTGCTTCTCTATGGCAGTCCTGGAAGCAATGGCTTCTGGCTGTGCGGTCATTGCCTCAACAGAACCTATCTCGAATGCACGATTACTTGCAGGAGGACGTGGTATAGCAGTATCTCCTGCTGATGTCGAGCAGACGAGCGCAGCCCTTGTGCGGCTCGTGAACGATCCGGAACTCTGCCGTCATATGGGGAACCTGGCCAGGGACTATATTGCTACACATCATAATCCCACTGCATTCAAACGCACCCTTCTACGAGTAACCAGCTGGTCGAGATTAGATCAGTTGTTAAAGAGTGAGACAAAGGAAGAAGCAACCATCCAAGAGAGAGAGTGAAAGCTGATTATGGCACTACCAAAAAATCATAATAACGAAGAATCAGCATGGATTGTTCCTGCGCTTCAAGATTCGAGGGAAACACCGGGACTTGCATCTAGAAGGGTGGTAGTAGAAGATTACGCCCTGCTCATTCGTAATCTTGTGAAAAGCTCAGGTATCTATGCCCTGTCATCCCTGGCATTACCTCTGGTCTCATTGGTACTGGCACCATTTTTGGCTCGCAAGCTCTCGAGTACCGAGTATGGTGTCCTTGCTGTCCTGACTACTATCATTGCCCTGATGGTTGGAGTCACTCAATTTGGTCTTGGTTCTGCCTTTTTCCGCGCCTATCATTATGATTATGAGTCTCGACGTGACCGCCTGAGAGTTCTCTCAACGGTAGTTGCTTTGTTGTCAATCATCTCAATACCTACCGCCGTCGCAATCATTCTAACTGCGCCCTGGCTGGCAGAGCTTCTGTCTAAGAGTTCTTCTTTCAGCGGCCCCATGAGGCTTGCGGCCGTGGTTATGCTATTGCAAAACCTCGCAATACCAGGACTCTCATGGTTACGTGCTGAAAACCGTGTAGTGCGCTTTACAGTCTTATCAATTGTCAATCTCCTCGTCAATCTGGGCGCCACCATTATGCTGGTCGGCGTACTACACATGGGCATTTCTGGCGCGTTGATAGCGACAGGAGGTGGCTACGGAGTTTTCGTGGTCTGCACATTGCCCGTTATCCTTCTACGTGCGGGTTTGCATCCCCGTTTCGATATCGCCAGGAATGTGCTGTCTTTTGGCTTGCCAAATGTCGCGAGTCTGGTAGCTATATGGGTGTTACAGCTTTCAGATCGCTATTTACTTGCACATTTGAGTTCACTGGCTCAAACAGCAAGCTACTCTGTCGCCTACAACCTGGGCGGAGTATTGGGTGTTGTTGTCCTCTCACCATTCCAACTGGCCTGGCCGACGGCTATGTATACCATCGCCAAAAAAGCTAATGCAAGTCAGATCTTTCAGTTGTTGTTTCGTTGGTATAGCGCCGTATTACTCTTTGCTGCCTATGCACTTTCGCTCGTCGCCACACTTGCGCTCGATGTACTTTTCCCACCCGCATATCATTCGGCATCTACCATCATCCCAATTATTGCTGTCTCCATCATGTTCTATGGCGTTTTTATCTTTGTCATACCTGGAGTTAGTATACTGCGAAAAACCTGGCTGGTAGTCATCTTTGCATCAGTTGCCGCTCTCGTAAACGTGGGTCTCAACCTTGTTTTAATTCCTCATTATGGATCGACAGGTGCAGCCGTTGCAACGCTCATTGCCTACGCGGTGCTTGCCTTGCTCGGCTATGTCGTCAATCAGCGTATCTATCCTGTTCCTTTTGAGACCGGCATTTTTATAATTGCGCTGTTAACTGGTACAGCTCTATACATTTGGAGCAATTTCCTGGTGCAGGCGCAGCAGACATATATCGCCAGGTGCATCTCTTTTGGTGCTCTCGGTCTCTATGGTGGATGTCTGGTTCTTCTCAGTCTGTTGTCAACGTGGAAGCACAAGTATAAACCTCTACAGAATCAGGAGGGTTCTGCATTATGAAGATAGTATCCAACCTTGCTGCCTCGGCAGTAAAAGAAACCGTCCCCACATCCTCGCCCACAGCTGTGTGCATGCACGTCTTAGGTAGGGCATGCATTGATCATCGCGTGATGCGTTCGGCTACTACACTTGTAGAAGCAGGCTTTGCCGTCTCTATTATCGATATCGAAACCGAACGCGGACGACCTGTCAAGGAAGATATCTGTGACGTTCAGATGAAGCATATTGTCGTACCCAATTGGTATATCTCCAAAAGCTTCAAGCCATGGTTTCTTATGCAAGCAATGTGGATGTTCATTCGCAGTACGATTCAACTGGTGCGAACACAGGCGGATGTCTATCACGCGCATGATATATCTGCCTTGCCAGCCTGTTACCTGGCAGCACGACTACGAGGAAAATCTCTGATCTTCGATGCTCATGAATTACCCATGTCCAAAGAACTATATAGTCCGCGTTGGCGTGGGCTCATTGCTCTGTTCTCACGTCTGTTGGCTATCATGATACCCTACTGCGTCGGCGTCATTACGGTTTCACCTCCCATCGCGCAGGAGATACGCAACCGCTATTCCTCTCCCGAGGTAACACTGGTTCGCAATACACCCGTCTATCGAGCCGTGCCAAGAACTGATCGCCTGCGCCGATATCTCAAACTACCTTCAAATGTTCGTATTGCCCTCTACCAGGGAACTTTGCAAGCCGATCGTGAACTCCATAGGCTAGTGCGTTCTGCGCGGTTCTTAGAACCAAATGTAGTCATCGTCCTGATGGGCCAGGACGCCGAGGGAGTACAGTCTCAGCTTGAAGCCCTCATCGATAGTGAAGGGCACGCTGATCGCGTCAAAATCGTGCCGGCCGTTCCCTATACAGAGCTTCTAGACTGGACAGCCTCGGCGGATATCGGCCTGATCATCTTTCCACTGGACAGGTCGTTGGGCCTGCGGATGTGCCTGCCAAACAAGCTCTTTGAATATCTGATGGCTGGTCTGCCAATCCTGGCCACGCCGCTTGATGCTGTTTCAGATATTCTGAGCACCTATGATGTCGGACGGATTGTATCCTCGCTCCCACCTGCAGATGTCGGTGCCGCCATCAATGCAATGATGGCGGACGCTGCTGCTCGTGAGCGTATGCGGCACAATGCCCTGAGTGCGGTCCAAAGAGATCTTTGTTGGGAAAAGGAACGTCAGCAGCTCATTAGCCTTTATCACAGAATTCTGGGAATGGACGATGCAGCAGATAGAGGAGGAAACGAACAATGGCGCAGCAACCGACAACAGAACTAGATCTGGAGCTTTCGCGGCTAGACTCTGAATACAGGCGGCGCGACTCTGGTGGCTACCCTGCCGAACGCTACGGTCTTTTTGATGAGGCCACGCTCCTTCATTCTGAATGCCTGGAGCGTAATCTGCTAGCGCTGCTTAAACGGCATAAACTCACCCATCTTGCCGGGAGAAGGATACTCGAAGTAGGCTGTGGCAGTGGTGACCTGTTACGACGCTTCCTGGAGTATGGGGCGTTCCCTACGAACCTTTCCGGTATCGATTTGATGGCACACCGCATTGAACTGGCGAGATCCTTGCATCCTGGCATTGATTGGCAGGTGGGAAGCGCTCATCAGCTACCCTACCCGGACGACAGCTTTGACCTGGTAATGAGCTTCGCTCTGTTCAGCTCCATTTTGAGTGAATCACTTCGTCAGGAGATTGCTGAGGAGATGTGGAGAGTACGCAAGCCAGGTGGCCTTATTCTTTTGCACGATTTTATGTATCCTAACCCGCGCAACCCTGCGGTGCGGGGCATCTCACGCCAGCGGATTCGCCAGCTTTTCAACCGACCAGGGGCAGCGTTTGATTTTCGACGTATCGTTCTAGCTCCGCCCATCTCACGTACAGTGGCTGCACACGCCTATTGGTTAGCCAGTGCGCTGGAACAATTTAAGATAGTCAACACGCATACAATCGGCGTAATCAGTTTAGATTAACCCGGAGCAGTGGAATAAATAAGCTTATGAGAGGATTATTGGGCTATGGCAATAGAAAAAGACCTATTTCGTCTTGTGATGGGTCAATTTGCTAGCGGAGTCGCGGTGGTAACTACCCGCAGTAGCGAGAGCTTAGCTGGCCTGACGGTGAATGCGTTCGCCTCGGTATCGCTTGAGCCACCATTAGTGTTAATTTGTATCGATCTGCATAGTCATGTGCTTGCTTCCCTACGCACGAGCGGGACCTTCGTTGTCAACATCTTGACGAGTGAACAGGAACATCTCTCGCGCTGCTTCGCCAGTTCGTCGCAGGAACGCTATGAGCATTTCTGTCGCGCGAGTTATCATAACGCTGCTACCGGCTCCCCAGTGCTCGATGATGCACTCGCGTTCATCGATACACGCGTTGTTGCCGAATATCCCGGCGGGGACCATGCTATTTTCCTTGGGCAAGTTATCGCCATGGGGACCCATAGTCAGATTGCCTTTGCCACTGAAGCCGACGAACAGCATTGTAACTTACTTGATTACAAAAGCACCAGCACGAATGGCGCAAAGCCATATCCTTCTCCTGACGAGAAACGGCCGCTGGTCTACTATCGCTCACAGTATCGTCACCTTGCTCCCGATTATGGGCGGCCCAGCCTGGTAGGGGACCAAGAAAGCACAGTTCAGCTTGTCACTGGAGTGCAGTCCAGATAGTCGAAGATGTGAGAGAAGGATGATTCCAATACACGTTACACGCTCTCATTCCCCTCTGCACCCCTACTTTCATTTGAGGGCTCTTATTGGGGAAAACATTGATTGTAGAGTCCTCCCATCCATACCATACAATGCCTTGCGCTCCGGCTTTGCAGAAACTGAGAGCCTGGGTTTCCATATTTGATGCTGTTGGTATTACCTGGTAAGCGGTGTTGTTGAGATCTTTTCTACAACCTGCAAATGCGTAAGCTATGCCAATCCAGGGGGTATGTTGAGGATTCCATCCACGGTGCTCGAGACTGGCAAAAGCTGCTGGGAGAAGCCCTGACATGGTCCAGTCATAGGCATCTGGACCTTGTACGTCGGGAGGTTGAATGAAATCACTGCACCGGGTATTCGTACGCTGGGCACTTGGGTACAGGTAGAGAGCTACGACATCGCATCCTTCCTGAGAGAAATTGCTAACTGTTTCTTCACTCCAATTAAATCCACCATTCGGATATAATTCGCCGCCAAAGCCGCAAATTGTTGGTTTGCCAGGGGCATACTGGTGGACAAGGCTGGTAAGTTGAGGAAGAAGAGTTTTTACATCGCCCGGATAGTCATCCAAGATCCAGTATCCAACAACAAGCGAATTATCTTTGGTTTCAAGTAAATGTTGCCTCACATTGGTCAAAAGAGTATCTACACAGGGACCACGAGAAGAGGAAGCAAGATCATAACAATGACTATTTCCCAACATATCCCAGAGCTCAGAATCCACAAGTTTTATTTTATTTGTGGTGAGTGCCTGTCCAAGCGGGTCATTTGGTCTGGCAGGCATACCATAGTGGAAATCGACCTGCACACCATCGGATGCAGCATTCACGACTTCAGCGGGTCGATTGATACCAAACCCCCCAAAGAAGTGCTGGCTGAAAAGACCCGGCTGTTCATTTTGTACAGGAGAAGCTTGTGGAAGAGAAACAGTACGCGGTTTCGCAATGACGAGAAGCACAAGCAGAGAAAACCCAATAACACAGAAAATAAGCAATGATGCGAAAAGAGTTTTAATCTTCAAGATTTTTATTTCTATCCTTTCAAGATCTTTTTGATGATCCACCAATTTTTCTGCCGGATCAAGTTCTCGGTGTGAGCCATTGGTACCCTCCTGGTTCTTTTGACTGAAAACGAAGTTCCAGTTCAGGATACCAGACTCTGCTATTGCACAAGGAAGTATACTTCCTTGTGTAAGGATCTGTCAATTGCCGATACTACTAGTATGCATTGCGAAATGGGGCCTGTGAAGCCGCTTGAGGGCAGAGATGTGGTAAAATAGCAAGAGGAAGCAAGCAGAGAAGCAAGGAGGCCAGGGTATGCTGGTGGATCGCTATGAACCCGAAGATGTCTTTGCCCGTGTGCCGCAAGCGGCAAGCAGGCTCGACCCGGTGCTTTGAGCACCGGGCGGTTTGCTGGAAGATGACCGGTTCTACCGTGCCTCGTGCGAGCAGGCTTTGGCAAACGGCATCGCTTTACGCTGGTGCATGGGCAGAACTCGACCCCGGTCGAAGTGCTGCTGCGCATGCTGATCTGTAAACACCTCTATCAGAGGAGCCGATCTGGGAAACGGTCAGGCAGGTGTACGATAACCTGAGGCTCGCGCTGGTTCTGTCGCGTCTATTGGGCAGCGGTGCCACTTTGTGCACGTGCATTGTTCCTGGATGAACCAGGTCGAGCAATGGGAGAGTCACTTGCAAAGAAAGCGCTTACGCATCAGCGACTTCTCTGACCTGGATCACTTGGCACAGCGGATCATGGCCTTTGTCTCGAAATGGAATGCGCAAGCGGCCCAGGTGCCAAAGAGATCCATGCGCGTGTCGGAACCTTGAGGGCTGCGCGAGCCACCACTGATCTTGCGTGCGATGACCAAGGGGCGCCGACTCGGTTCGACGAGATGGTTCTTAGCTGGCACGCCAGGGACCGTCACACAGACGAACAACTCGGGTAAGAAGCGCTCGATGCGTTCACACAGCGTATGCAAGGGCGAAGACGTGTGCGCATACGGCGCACACACCTGCCACAGCTCCTGCTCGAAGGCATACTGTTGCTTGCGGCGTTGGGCCTCTTGCTTGGCCGATGGCCTGCTGGGGTCAGGACCGGCGTAGGCGACGACCCGCTCATAGACGGCTTTGACATCCTTAGCCCGAGGCTCGCACCCGGGCATCCTCGGGATCTAGAACATACCCGGAGGGGGACGCATCATGCTGATCAATCGCCGACTTCACCGCGCCCCCTGATCGTCGCTGTAAAGCGGAAGAACATCTCTCCTTTCTTCCTCCACCAGAAGTTAACGGTTCGCAGTGTTCCCTTGATATCGTCAAACTGGAAGACCTCGGTCGAGACAGTGTTTTGCAGCCTGTACAATCGATTCCCCTCCGTGAATTGCCGGTCGAGATACATTCCTGAACTCTGCAGGGTGGATAGGCCCCAGGGAAATGCGAAGGTGAACCAGGCAACCTGGCTGCACATCACATACCTGGCAAACTGGCCTCGCTGCCCATCGTCCTCTATAATCCGATGGACTCCCTGCGCCGGGTCAACCTCCGCGATCTTGCCTAGATCATGGATATATATAGTGAAAGGCCGAGCCCTCTTCAGCAGTACTTCGGGAACCTTCGACCCGGTCTCTTTTAAGCGTTTCTCGATCGCTTGACTTACCTGAGCGATGTCCATAGGATCAGGCGTGTGATCTATTTTTAAGTTTGCGTAGTCAGTCCGATACTTCTCTCGAGCGCAGTCAGAGTCGAATGTTCTAATGTCTGAGTCCCACACATCTCCAGGGTACATGATGTTGATACCCTTGAACTTCAATGCGGCTATCGTATCGGGCGTATTCATCCAGGCGTTCATACGGCAGTTTTCTTCGTTGCAGAAATAGACATAGCTCGCAGTGGGGACAGTGAACTCCGGTTTGAACACCTCTATTTGCCGGGTAAATTGTCTGCTCTTGCGTTCGGCTCCATGCGTCTCATCACAGTGATTACCTGCCCACTCGGCAAATGAGAACTGGGTGAAGAGCACCGAAACTTTTCCAACGCAATGCTTGATGTAGCGGAGTTGATCCACATTCAGGACACAATCGTTGGTATTCAAAATACACTCTTTGCTTTCCCCGTCCCGGACGGCGATGAAAGAATCCATCGACCCCGCCGATCCACAGAAAACCTCAAGGTTGGGGGTGAGTCGAAACCACTTATAGAGCGGCAGTTCGATGACATGCGAAAACCCCATCTTCAAAAGAGCATCGACAACACGTGGTGAGGCGTGTCGTTGATAGAGCACCTTGATGCGGGCCTTGTCGGCGTCGGGAATGCTCTTCAAACTCGGAAAGCTGAAGTGATCTGGATGTTCGTGGGAGATCCAGATGCAGTCGACGTTGGCGAAGGGTGGTGGGCTGGAGGGACTAAGCAAAGCCCAACTATTGTTGAAGACCTTACCCACGAGCCAGGGATCACAAAGGATGGTCTGGCCTTGGCATTCAACCAAAATGCCCGCGTGCCCTACAAAGCGAACTTTCATGATTCAGCCTCCTGAACAATGCACAAAAACGAAATGGGCATCCTCTAAAATTAAACCAGGCTTGCACCTTCCTGAGACAGACATGTACGCAAACATCCAGACAAAGCGGGGAGATTAGCGGCTTTTAAGGTCTCATGTGTGGTGTCAGGAATGACATGCACCTCTATATCCTGACCCTTGAGCAACTTAAACCACTCCACTCTGTCAAACTCAAGGAAATCCCCTTCCCCGTTCCAGATGATTGTAATTTTACCAGGGTAAAGACGAGGCTTGTACTCCACAAGCCTCCAGCGAAACATACCTGGGTAATATTGGCGGAGAACTTCAGTACCTGGGAAAATTGCATCAAACCTCGGGAGTGCGAAGCCTTTTCTACCGCGTCCTCGTTTAGACTCAACACGTATGTCAGTTGCTAAATGCCCGGTAGTTTTCTCTCTCCACTGTGGCCAGCGCAGATATTTATACAGGTGTAGCACCCAGAGGCACCAATCTAATTGCTTACCCTTACTGAGCCGTAACAAGCCACCAAGAAGAGTGATTAAGCCGCGAGTCACTTTCAAGCGGACACGAGCGACACCAGGCTCAGGATCAAGCATTACCAGCAGATCAACCGTTTGCCCTTCAGCATGAAGTTGGCAGGCCATTTCATAGGCTATAAGGGCTCCATTGCACCAGCCCCCAATCAGGTATGGACCTTCTGGCTGAACAGCGCGCAGTGCCTTAAGGTGAGCGGCCGCTATATCCTCGATCCGAGGGGGGAGAGGCAAGCCATCGAAGCTATACGTCTCAAGCGCATAAAATGGCTGATCTGGCCCCAGATCGTGTGCCAGGTTGAAGCAATAGAAAGCGCGGTGGGTCCAGTCTCCATGTAAATAGAAGAAAGGCCGTTTGGAACCGCCAGTCTGAATCGCTGTCACGCGCTCGTGGTGGTCAATCGTTTCTGCTTTGGTGGGCTGGGTGATGACACCATTATTCCTTGCGGTCTGTGGGAGGTCCCCACGCAGGCATTTTTCGAGCAAGGTACGTTTAGCCTCTGAGAACTGCGGTGCATCTGACATCACATCATTTCCTTTCATCTCAGTGGGGGCACTTATCATCGACTGTCGTTCCCGCAGCGATCCCTGGCCCCCAGTCTGTTGCTACAGGACAAGAAACGCTAAAATGTGACCGGCAGGCTCGTTAAACCTCGAAACCCCAGGTTTTGTCGCCAGGTCACTGGAGCAGGCTCCAGGCACAGGTTGGGCACTCGCCGTAGCATCGTCTCAAAGGCGATCTGCCCCTCGAGTCGTGCCAGTGGGGCACCAAAGCAAAAGTGAGGTCCCCACGCGAAGGCGAGATGCCGGTTATCCTGGCGACAGATGTCAAGCCGATCCGGGTCGGGAAACCGCTCCGGGTCACGGTTCGCTGCACCCATCACCGCGATCACCGCCTGGCGCTTGCGGATCATTTTCCCGCCCATCTGCAGGTCATCCGGTGCCAGGCGCGAGGTGTACTGGATCGGGCTTTCGTAGCGCAGCAGTTCCTCAATCGCAGAGGGGATCAGAGACAAATCTGCCCGCAGTTGCTCGAACTGGTCAGGATGACGCAACAGGGTGAGCAGGCCATTGCCAATCAGGTTGGTCGTGGTCTCCTGACCACCAGTCATTAACATAATACTGTTAGCCACCACCTCTTCCTCGCTCAAGCGATCTCCATCTTGTTCAGCGGTCACCAGAGCACTAATGAGGTCTTCGCGTGGATATTGCCGGTGCCCGCGGATCGCGGCACGAAAGTACTCACATGCCTCTCCCAGGCTGCGCAACACCCGTGGGGCGTGGTCCGGGTCGTGCTGGAGGTTACCCAGAGCCTCAGAGAAGTCGGCCGACCACCCGGTCAATTGTTTCCAGTCGGAGGCAGGCAAGCCCAGCATCTCAGCGGTCACGATAGCGGGTAAGGGATAGGCCAGGTCAGCGATGACGTCCATATGCCCCCTGGCCTGTACTGCATCGAAGAGACTATCGGTGATATCCTGAATGTGAGACCGTAGGGCCGCCACACGGCGAGGCGTGAAAGCTTTCGATGCCAGATTTCGTATTCGACCATGAGTCGGCGCGTCCATAAACAGCATCTGACATACCAACACCTCTGCGAGTGGTGCCAGTGTTGACAAACCGAGCGCAGTCAGTTGGTCGGGTGTGGGGGTGCGAGTTGCAGAGAAATGCTGAAGCACTGTCACCACATCAGCGTAGCGTGTTACTACCCATGTGTGCAGAAATGGATCCCAGTGGACCGGGTCCTCGTTGCTGAGCCGATGGTACAAAGGATACGGGTTGGCGAGAACTTCAGGGTAGAGCAATCGGTAGAGGCTCAGGGTTGGGTCCGATTTGTCCGCCGTAGCCGACATTCCAGTATACATAGTCATTCTTGTTCCTCCACGGGGTTGGCGACCTCGCACCTGGCAAGGCCATGTGTTATGAGCTTACTGAAGCAGGCCCAGGACTTCGTCTTCACTCATTGCCTCCACCCTGGCAACAATAAGGCGTTCGATCTCAGCGGCCAGTGGTCGTACGGTTGGCATCTCAAACAGGGTACGCAAAGGAAGATCAATCCCATAGGTCTCGGCTACCCGCGTAATGAGCTGAGTACCCATCATAGAGTTCCCCCCAAGTGGGAAGAAGTTGTCATCTACCCCGACCTGTTCTAAGCCTAAGAGGGGAGCCAGGATCTCGACCAGTCGCTCTTCAACCGGTGTGTTGGGCGTCGCTGTTATGTCCCTCCGTTGCAGGGTATTGCTTGCGTCCGGAGCTGGTAGGGCTGCACGATCGACTTTGCCGTTAGCTGTCACCGGCAGTGTGTCCAGTTGCACGAACACCACCGGGATCATGTAGTCGGGCAGGCGTTCGGCCAACCACACTTGCAAGGTATTGGCGGAAGCGCTCATTGCCTGGTTCAGGACAACATAAGATACCAGGTGCTTGTCCCCAGGGGTATCTTCCCGCGCCAACACCACGCTCGTCTGCACCGCGGGATGCCCATTAAGCACGGAGATAATCTCATCAGGCTCAATCCGATAGCCTCGGATCTTGATCTGATGGTCGATGCGCCCCAGAAAGTCAACCTGACCATCCGGCAGAAAACGAGCCAGGTCTCCAGTCTTGTAGAGGCGCGCACCAGGCTCAGCACTCCAGGGGTGGGGAATGAACTTTTCGGCGTTGAGCTCGGGGCGATTGAGATAGCCCTTGGCGAGGCCGATCCCGCCGATGTATAGTTCGCCAGGAGTCCCATTCGGTACCAGGCGCAGGTACTCGTCCAGAATGTAGATCTGCATATTATCGATAGGGCGACCGATTAAGGGCGGCCGTTCAGTATGCGTATTCGAGGGTATGCGCACGGAGGTGGAGACGACCGTTGCCTCGGTGGGACCATAATTGTTGATCAGCGCGAAAGGCAGTCGCGGAGAGGGATAGCGATGCAGGGTATCAGCCCCTGTCAGCAGGAAGCGGAGTGCCGCATGAGATGGCCACTCCAAAACCATCACGCTTTCTGCCAAAGCGGTGGGCAAGAATGTAACAGTGATCTGGTGGTCTAGCAGAAAGTCACGACATAACATAGGATCGACTCGCCGCTCCTCATCAAGCAGGTACACGCTCGCCCCACACGTGAGATAGGGCCACAGTTCCCAACCAGTAGCGTCGAAAGCAGGGCTGGTCAATTGTGTAGCTCTGTCGAAAGAGGTCACTTCGAAGGCATGTTGGTGCCAGAACACCAGGTTGAGCAGGCCGTCGTGGGTGATCTGGACGCCCTTGGGCCGGCCGGTGGAGCCGGAGGTGTAAATGACGTACGCCAGGTCCTCGACAGATGCAGAAACAGTGGGATTGGTGTCGGGATATTGTGCCAGTTTGGCGGCGTCACTATCCATGCGGATGAGTTGAGAGTCCTCTGTGGGTAGCCGTGAGATAAGGTGGTGTTGGGTCACCAGCACAGGTGCCTGCGTATCATGTATCATGAACGCCAGGCGATCAGCAGGATAGCCGGGATCGAGCGGCACATAGGCACCTCCGGCCTTGAGTATTCCGAGCAGTCCCACCACCATGTCCAAGGAGCGTTCGACGCACAGGCCGACGAGCACATTAGGTCCCACCCCAAGGGTATTCAAGTGATGAGCGAGTTGGTTGGCACGTCGATTGAGATCGTAATAGCTGAGCATCTGCTCCTCTACTACCAGTGCAATCGCATCAGGTGTGGCAATGGCCTGTAACGTCACTAATTGTGGGACGCAAGCATCCCGGGAATAGTCACGCCGTGTAGCGTTCCATGCTGCCAACTGCTGCTGCTCGATCTCTGTCATGAGTGGCGTATTACGAGAGCCATCCGTTACATTACTACTATTGGTACCTGCGACCGTCACCTTCTGTACCCCTCTTTTCTATTACTTGGGCTCACCCTTTACGTATTACCAGGCTACAGTGTACCTGACCAGAGGATGAAAAGTCGCTATTTGACGGCTAACTTCGCAGATAGTGATAACCGACTTTGCAGACAGTGATGACCGAAAATATGAGGATCAATACAGACTTACCCCCGGCGGCGTGGGGGCCGCTCACCACTATACTGTTGCTGAAGCAGTGTGTAGAAGTGGCATGGCCAGAAGTGGATGATGCCTGACTCTAGCATATCCAGGTGATCCCATTCAGAGTTTCAGCCACTTTCCATGACGCTGCTCATAACGCTTTCATGACGCTTCCCCTTTATAGTAGTACCCGAGAGGACGAGGCGAATCACCGGAGGAGTGACCCGAAATGCTTTCGGGTAGGCCTTTGAGTTATGAACTGCCCTCATTTTGACATACTCACCTCTTTACCCCCTACGAGAACGATCGTAATGGTAAGTCATGCAAGCGAGATGCTCCTGGAGTAACTTCGCTTGCTGAATCTGTGAGCAGCTTGCGCCTATAGGCGAAAGACGCTCTGATTTCTTATTTGTGTGTGCTGAGCTGGCCTG
>Ga0137360_10001201_pt1 | contig 15165 bp, 12 predicted proteins | sample Mad1_60_16metaG_FD_104924 | JGI IMG/M metagenome (GOLD analysis project Ga0137360, IMG submission 104924) | Vadose zone soil microbial communities from Angelo Coast Range Reserve, California, USA - Mad1_60_16 metaG | ecosystem: Environmental > Terrestrial > Soil > Vadose zone | place: USA... | reverse complement strand
GATCGTCCAATATCCCGATGCGTTGGGCAACGTCCATCAGGTTAATCTTGCAACCGACTCCGTGTGCGGCACTGCCGGTAATCTCCCCTGCGACCCCCGTGGCATTGGAATTAGCCCTACCGTACAGCAACTCTGGGCTCTCGTTCCGTTGCCGAATACGCCAGGCGGTGGCGATGGCTACAACACCGGCACGTTTACCGCGCCACTAGCCCTTCCTGTTAAGGAGGACTACGGCATGCTTCGTCTTGATCATGACTTTAGCGACAAATGGCGATTCTTTGGCTCGTATCGGATCTACAAGATTGAAGCTCCAAGCCCAGATCAGGTGGATATTGGCGGCATCCTCCCCGGCGACAAATTGGGCGTGCCTGCCTCCGCCTCGAGCAATCCAGCTAATCCACGATATATCGTGACTGGTCTCACCGGCACGCTGACGCCGCACCTCATCAACGAATTTCACGTCAGCTATCTGCTCAACTCATGGGGATGGGTACGGCAGGGCGTGACGGATGCGCTGTCATCCGTTCCGGCGGGCCTCGAGTTCTCTGACTCTCACTTTGGCTGCATGTGCCCCCTGAACATGAACACCCAGCAGTCTCGCAAACGCATCTGGAATGGCCATGACTGGAACTATAACGACACCGTGAGCTGGGTTAAGGGCAAGCACTACTTCCAGTTTGGCGGGAGCGTCGTCCACTGGTGGGACCATCACGTACGCGATGACCAGGTCGTCGCTGGACTCCCCGAATTGGTCTATCAGCTGACCAAAGGCGGGACGCATATGGCTAGCACCTGGAGGCCTTCCGATCTGCAGTCTTCGAATAATGGACTGTGGGACACCGCGTACGGGCAAACCCTTGGAATTCTCGGAACTTCTGCTCAGCTTTTCGTCCGTGGAGGCAGTGATTTTCACTTGACGGGAGCCAAGGAATTTTCGGACACGTCGATTATCGACAGCTATAGCCTTTACTACAATGATTCATGGAAGATTCGTCCCTCCTTAACCATCAACTATGGCTTGGAGTGGGGAACTCAGATGCCTCCGTACGAAGTCAATGGTGTGCAGGACTTCGCGGTAGACGGCAGTGGCAATCCGATCTCTACGGAAGCCTACCTGCAAAATGTTCAGAATGCGGCTTTGCAAGGGCAGATCTACAATCCGGCTGTCGGCTTTGAGCCAATTCGCTCCGTAGGAGGACATCCCAAGTATCCGTTCAAGCCATACTACGGTGGTTTCAGCCCTCGGATTGCTGTGGCTTGGAACCCCAAGTTTGACTCCGGAATCCTGAACAAAGTGTTTGGCTCCGGCAAAAGCGTATTCCGTGCCGGCTTCACTCGCTTGTATGACCGCAACAACGGTGTGGACTTGGTTCTCGTGCCGCTCCTGGGTTATGGGTTCGGCCAGACCATCAAGTGCTCAGGCGCCACTACGGCGGCTTGCCTTGGATCGAACAAAGCGGATCCAACGGATGCTTTCCGCGTCGGTGTGGACGGTACTACCGCTCCTTTTCCAAACGTTCAGCAAAGCTTGCCTATTCCGGCGATACCCGGAATTAACAGTCCTGCAGGAAACAACATTTCTTTCCTGGATCAGAACTGGCGGCCCGGCGTAAATAACGTAGTCAGCGTTGGCATTCAGCGCGCCCTGCCTGATAACACCATCGTTGAAGTGGCTTATGTCGGCAAGTGGTCCAATCACCTGTATCAGGGCTTGGACCTTAACAACGTGCCTTGGATGATGACCAAAGGAGGGCAGAGCTTCGCCAAGGCTTACGCAGAACTGTGGAAAGCGGATCAGGCGGGCCAGACGACTGTGGCCGCACAGCCCTTCTTTGAAAACGCTCTAGCTGGTTCGGCATACTGCGGTGGCTTTGTCAATTGCTCCTCCGCCGTCTTAGCCCAGGAGGGTGGGGGGGGAACTGGCAATATCACGACCGAAAACGTTTATGGTCTCTGGCAAGACCTCGATACCACATTCACAGCGTGGGGCGGCCAGCCATCACTTCCTGCCGATCTGCAGGGCTACAATTCTATGCTCGGGAACACCACGCTCGGGTTCTCGAATTATCAGGCCGGTATCGTCAAGGTGGAAAAGCACACCGGTCATGGTCTAACACTCAATGCCAACCTGACGTGGTCGCACACGCTCTCAACGGTTGGCATCAACCAGGAATACACGCAAGCCAACGCATCGGTTCCGTTCAACCTGCGCTATGACTACGGGCCGGCGCCTTTCGATACTCGATGGGTCTTTAACACGCTTGCTTACTACCAGTTGCCCTTCGGCAAGGGCCATAAACTCGGTGGCGGCAATGCCGTCGTGGACAAGATCATTGGCGGGTGGAGTTTCGCTCCCATCTTCCAGTGGAATAGTGGTCTCGTAATGGAAACTTACACTGGCTCTTGCGATGAGTTTGGCCAGGGCAACGTCCCTTGGTGCTCAGGCATGGTACCGCTACAAGGCACGAACGTAGGTTCGATCAGCCGCTCGCCCCACTACGGCGTTGTGTCGAGCAACAATGGCGGAATTGGTTCGATCGGCGACAGTACTGGCCAAGTGAATCTGTTTGCCGATCCACAAGCCGTGTATAACATGTTTCGGCCGGTGGTATTGGGTATCGACGGTCGTGCCAACGATCTCGGTCCTCTTTACGGCCAGCATCGTTGGAATTTGGACTTCTCCCTCGCCAAGACCACCAAGATTACAGAGAAGGTTGGGTTTACGTTCTCGGCCCAATTCTTCAATGCTTTTAACCACATGGAGTTCTCCGATCCGGGCCAGTATGGTTCCGGAGGGCTTAATCTTCAGGACACACCACACTTCGGCGTGCTGAATAGCCAATTCAATTCACCACGGCACATCGAGCTGGGGCTGCGGCTTTTCTTCTAGACGCACCATCCAATCCTGAAGCCAAGAGGGCCGGTTTTTTTTCGGCCCTCTCTTTTTTTTTGCTCGACGAATTCAGCAGCCGTCACAATGCGCTTCGTCCGCAAGGAGCAAAACGCATCTCACTTTCTTTTCAATCGTTTGCGCACTCCTTACCAAAAATGCCGGTGTGTGGCCATGACGGACAGCTTCATCAACGGTCGCATCCGCTCTTTGCCACCCGGCCAGAGAGTCGTAACGATCTTGTGGTCGCACGCTCTCTGCTGCCTGGCGTCGCCTCGGTGCCTAGCTGGTTTGTGAACGAACATCGCCCGACCTTGGGCTGTCGCGAAATCCCTTGATGCGCTACAATTGTTTTCTGCGCAAACGCCGGAGAGGTGGCCGAGAGGCTGAAGGCGGCGGTTTGCTAAACCGTTGTAGGGGCTAAAACCTCTACCGGGGGTTCGAATCCCCCCCTCTCCGCCAGATTTCCCTAACTCGATCCAGCGTCGAGACTTACAGACTTTCTACCAGAAAAACTTCTACATAATTCGCGCACTTCCGAGCCTCTCGGGTTGCACAGTAGTTGCACACATCGTCTCCAGGGACTTCATCGCATTCGCTGCGTCCGCACTTACCGTCCTCAAGGAAATCCATTGCACGCTGTCCGTACTCGAGCGTGTCAGAGCAGGTACAATATGCACATTGCTTAAATTTATTGGCAGGTGTTCGGATGGACAAAAACGCAGTCGTCTTTCAACCTCGCTAATTTTTTAAGGACCTTTGATGCTCGACGGGATTCGGGAACGGTTCATTCGCGCAAACCAGACTTCTGTCCAGCGTCGTCTCACGTCCGAAGACCTCGCGAGAATCAATGAAATGCTCGCGAACCTCGCAAAAGGCGAGGCCGCGACGCGCCCTTCTCGCTACTGGGAAGAACTCAACAAAATGAACATGGCCCAGCTCAAGAAAGGCTAGGATGCTGGTCCGGGAGTGATTTAGCCAACCAGCAACGATGGACTATTTCGCGCTTTTGGTGGAATTTCGCTCCCAAATCGTCGCTCGCCATTTGATGCCCGCAGCAGTTTTAGGCATCAGCGGCCCGACAGGGTGATAGTTCGCCCGGAAATAGTCGCCCAACGGAACATCGAAATCCACACCGAAGACAGGAGTTCCGAAATCAGGATACGTGCGGTTCGACCACAAAAGATAGCGCACTGGCTTCCGCTCAATTTCCCGAATTGTATCGTCAACCATTTTGCCGGGTGCCAGGGCGCCTGGGCTGAACACAAACACTCGCGTAGGGCAAATCGTCCCGGACAGAAAATACAAACTCGTGTCCTCGGGAATGGACAAGACTTCTTCCCCTGCGGAAGCTTTGTCCTGCATGAATCGAATGGCCGTTTGATAACTTTCCACCAGGTTTCCGGGCACCCGAACGGTCCCGCGCGCGGTCACCAGCGGCGCGTAGGTCTTGGTGCGCTCCTCGATCCGCAAAATGTGGACGGCCACAACAGCGATGCAGGCGCAACAAATCGCAAGTTTGCCGAGCCAGAAGTACTGTCGGCCCGGTTCCGGCTGCGGGATGAGCTTCAGGAAGAGGGCGACAAAACAAAGAACCACTGGCCCATTGTAATAAATGGAATAGCCAACAACCGACATGCCCATCAAGATGCGAAAAGCCAGCAGCGTCGCATACGTCATTGCCAGAGGCATCGCCGCCGACCATCCGTCTGAACGACGGCGCCAGAAGTACGCCCAGGTGGCTAATGCGCCCAGACCCACGTACAAAACCATATCCTGTGGGAAAAAAAAGGGAGACAGCCAGTCCTCGAATGGCATGGGCAGCGGCGAAACAAACATGATGCTTTTCGAACAATACAGGATCAATCCGAGGACTACCATCACGCGAATAAGGATCGAGGTTCTGTCCGTTCGCTTCCACCACAGAAAGCAATAGCAAACCAGCGCGATTCCCAGGAGCGGGACCGCCCGCCAGGAGGCGGCATAAAACGCAGAGGGTGTCGGAGAAAATCCGTGGGTTTCCAGCCACATTTTCGCGTACGTCCGCATGAAGTAACACGACGGCCAGTTCAAAATATTTTCCTTGGTGATGAACTCCACGCCACGAATGGAAATCATCCAGGCGATAACGCTGCCGCACAAGACCACTCCGGGGACCGCGGTGAGAATGTCTTTTGCCACGGACGACCACGACCGTCGGGAATACCCGCGCAGCGCAATCAGCAGCGCCAACGTTCCATAGCAAGCGGTTCCAAACTCAGGTTTCAACAGGAAGGCGAATGCCGCCGCTGTGCCGGCGCCAAACATCCACATCCAGTGGGTCGACCGAACCGCTCTCATTGCGAACCACAGGAACGCGCATCCGACCAGGCATCCATAGACAGAGGCGAAGGTATAAGGCAGCGGAAAGGAAAAATGTGACGGCTGAAAGGCCTCGATCGCAATGACGGCCCCAGCCGTCCATCCTGCCAGCGGCGATGACAATTCGATCCCAGTAAGAAAAAGAAGAATCGCGCTGCCCAGGGCGGCAAGCGATCCCGCCCAATAGAGTACATATAAATGAATACCGAAGACGCGGAACAGAGATGCGTTCACGTAAGCGGAGCCAGGCCCGTACATGAACCAGACATCGCGATAGAGTTGCTTTCCTTGGGAAAGAACGGCGGGAACGTACATCTCGTGGCCCGAGTCGATCGACATCGTTCCCCAAGCGGACCATGTCTTGTAGAGGTTTATGGCCCAGAGCAGGATGAGAGCTGCTAGAGCCGTCCAAGTGACAGCATTCCAGACGGCGATCGAGTCACTGCGATCGGATCGCTGCGTGATCGAATCAGCGTGGGGCATGACGCACAAATCTCCTGGGTGTTAGGTTGGGAAAAAGATTAGCAAAAGATAAAGCTGACGCCGTCTGGCAAGAGAACTGCCGTTGCGTATGCATTATTGTCGAATCGTTTTCAACGGCAATCGATCCCTGGCTCCGACGCTGGCGTGCGTCTCCCTTTGGGATCCCCTATCGTTCTCCACCACTCTATGGTTTGTTTGATTCCGCCGGCCAGATCGTAGTGTGGCGCCCAACCCACCTCTTTCGCCAGCTTTACTGTGTTTGCCCAAAGTCGAGTTGTATTTGCAGCCGACGGCTTCGCCCCCAGTCGGATTAATTGGGGCTGGCCAATCTGACGACCGATCTCGTTCAAGACTTCGCGAACCACAACCGGATTACCCGAGCCGATGTTAACCGCCTCCGTAACGCCGCTCTCGAGCAGTCGGACGAAAGCTGACGCCACGTCTACCACATGAAGTAAGTCCAGAAGCTGTAATCCGTCGGAGCACAACGCCTGCTCGCCGCGCAGCAGGGATCGCACCGCGTACGCCACTAATCTCGCGGGGTCTTCATGCGGACCGTACAAGTGGAAGACACGTCCCCACGCGTAACTGAATTCGTTCCGCTTGCTACAGGAATGAAGCTCTCTTTCCAGCGCGTGCTTCGAACTCCCATACAAAGTCGAAGGCAATAGCGGAGTTTTTTCCTCGTGGCACTCACCCGCGTTGCCAACATACTCGGCACAAGTACCGGCCGCGACCAACCGCTTCCCGCCTACCTTTTCAAACGTGCGAAACAGATCGAGGCTCGCCCGCACCCATTCCGTATTCTCCGGCGACTCCCAGAATTTTCCCGGCACCGCGTACCACGCAAGATGCAGGAGGTATTCAGGTTTTACTTGTGTGACGAGATGCCCCCGACTTGCGGATTCCAGCAGATTGCAGTTGTGCCAGACAACGCCTGGTGAACTTTGGCCGACGTCCTGGCGCGAAACGGCGTGAACTTCGTAGCCCTTCGCGAGCAACAAAGGCAAACACTGGCGCCCGATAAATCCGTTCGCGCCGGTGACTAGAACTCGTTTCATGGTGTGTAGTCGGGAAAGCTACGGTCTCGCTCGGAAAGAATCGGGTTCGCGATCGGCCAATCAATCGCAAACGCAGGATCGTTCCATCGTACCCCACGTGAAGCATCGCTACTGTAGTCTTGCGAAATCTGGTAGAAAATCTCGGTATTGTCCGACAGAGTTTGAAAGCCGTGCCCGATCCCTTCCGGAACATAAAGTAATTTGTGATTGTCGGCGCTTAATTTCACTGCAAACCACCCGCAATATGTCGGCGATCCGCGTCGCAGATCGACAAGAACGTCATACATCGCACCCGCCGAGCATCGAACGACCTTCGCTTCGGCATGCGGTTCACTTTGATAGTGCATCCCCCGCAACGTTCCTTTGCGCGTGTTGAACGAAATACTGCACTGCGCCATCTTGGCGGCGAGGCCTCGTTCTTTAAAATCTTCCGCGCTCCAACTGCGCGCAAAGAATCCGCGCTCGTCGAAACTTGGTTCAAGCTCGATGACATACGCGCCGCCCAGCGGAGTGGGTACGAACTTCATTCGATCACATCTACGGTCGGGATGGGCACGACGCAGCGGCTACCCGCCCCGCGTACATCCGCAAGCTGCTCGAGAATTTCGTCCCTCAAGTTCCAGGGAAGTAACAGCACGTAATCCGGTTTGGTCCGGCGCAATGTATCGGGGTGAAGAATCGGAATATGCGTACCTGGCAGAAACAAGCCTTGTTTGTGCGGACTAATGTCCACCGTGTAATCGATGAAGTCTTTTCCGATTCCGCAGTAGTTCAGAAGTGTGTTTCCCTTTGCAGGCGCCCCGTATGCGGCAATCGATTTACCTCGCCTCTTCGCATCAATCAAAAATTCCAGGAGTCCTCGCTTGGTTTCGCGAACCTTCTCTTCCAATCCCAGATACGTTTCCAAACGGTCCATGCCGGCTGCGCATTCCCGGTGTCGCATCTCGGTAAGTCGCTCGCTCTGCATGACTGGCTCGCCTGCACTCGCGTGGCGAATGTACAAGCGCAGCGAACCCCCGTGGGTCGAAAGCTCATCGACATCGAAAACAGTAAGTCCAAACTTTCGAAACACCTTGTCCAGCGTGAGTAGCGAGAAATATGAGAAATGTTCGTGATAGATCGTATCGAACTGACACCCTTCCATCAGCCGCAAGAGATGCGGGACTTCAATCGTGATAATTCCGCCAGACTTCAGCAGCAGTTTCAATCCGCGAACGAAATCATTGAGGTCGGGAACATGTGCCAGAACATTGTTCGCAACGATAAGATCCGCTTGTTGTCCGCTGGCGCTAAGCTCCTTTGCAATCCGGGCGCTAAAAAACTCCGTCAAGGTGGATATTCCCTTTTCCTGTGCGACCTTGGCGACGTTTCGCGCTGGCTCCAGCCCGAGCACCGGAATTCCCTTAACCTGGAAATATTGCAACAGATACCCGTCGTTGCTCGCTATCTCGACAACCAGGCTCTCTGCGCCCAAATTAAATCGTTTTGCCATCTCCTCCACATACTGTCGAGCGTGGTCCAGCCACGATACGGAGTACGACGAAAAGTACGCGTAATTGCTAAAAATGTTTTCGGGCCGCTCGAACTGCTCCAGTTGCACTAATAAGCATCGCTCGCAAACGAACGCATGAAGCGGATAAAACGGCTCCATTTTTCCCAACTGTTCGCGCTGAAGGTACGCATTGGAGAGCGGAGACATGCCCAAATCAACGAACGAATGTTGCAGCGGAGCGGCGCAGAAACGGCACGGTGGGGCACTCATGTTCGCACGGTTTCGGGCACCCGAACCGCCCGTTGATACGACCGGAGCTGCTCCAACGTAATCTGCCGAAGATCCTCGCCACGCTGATACGCCTTGAACCAACTCACAGTCGCCGCAAGCGCATTTTTCAGATCCCACACCGGTTCCCACCCAAGCTCGGTCCGTGCTTTGCTGCAATCCAGTTTGAGATAGCGCGATTCGTGTGGCTGCGAACTCTCGTCGACACGCCACATAACTTCGCTTCCCCATAATTCCCGAAGAAGGCCAAGCACGTCTTTCACGCTCCACGTTTCCGTTTCGTCAGGACCAAAATTCCACGCCCCCGCAAAGCGTTCGGGCTCCTGCCAAACCTTCTCCGCAAGCGTCAAATATCCGCACAAAGGATCGATTACGTGCTGCCACGGCCGCACCGCATCCGGATTTCTGACCAGCAGCTCACGATTCTCGAAAACGGCGCGCATGACGTCCGGGATGATCCGATCCTCCGCCCAGTCGCCTCCGCCAATCACGTTCCCAGCCCGCGCAGTCGCTACGCCGACGCGCGCGCCCTGCCCTTTCGTGGCAAAAAACGATTTGCGATACGCCGCCGTCACCAGCTCAGCCGCCGCCTTGCTGCTCGAATAAGGGTCATCGCCACCAAGCTTGTCGGTCTCTCGGTACGCCTTCAGCTCGGCGCAATTTTCGTAGCATTTGTCGGTGGTAACCACAACCACCGACCTCACCGAGGCAACACCTCGCAAGGCTTCAAGAACATTCGCCGTCCCCATCACATTCGTCGCATACGTCGCGACGGGATCGGCGTAAGACCTCCGCACCAACGCTTGCGCGGCCATGTGAATCACAACTTCGGGCTCAAACTCTCGCACTACCCGTTGGAAACGCACGACGTCGAGTATGTCGCCTTCGATCGACTCCATCCCGTTCGCAACGCGAGCCAATGCAAACAAGCTCGGTTCAGTCGGCGGCGGAAGCGAAAATCCGATCACCCTAGCCTGTAAACTCTGCAGCCACAATGCAAGCCAGCTTCCCTTGAACCCGGTGTGTCCGGTAACCAACACTTTTTTTTCCCGCCAGAATTCCGGATTCATTTCCAGATCTTCCACGGCGCCGCATTTGAACTCCACATCGATTCGAGCTGGTTCTTATCCCGCAGCGTATCCATCGGATGCCAGAACCCCTGATGGCGGTAAGCCGAAAGCTGTCCAGCGCGCGCCAATCCCTCCAGCGGCTCGCGCTCCCACACCGTCTGGTCGCCAGCGATGCAATCGATCACCTTCGGGGACAAAATAAAGAATCCTCCGTTAATCCAGGTCGTTCCTTGAGGTTTCTCTTCCACGTGCAGCACTCGGTTTTCGTCCGTAACCAGCGCCCCGAAGCGACCCGGCGGCTGCACGGCTGTCACCGTCGCCAATCGCTTTTCCTGCTGGTGAAATTTCAATTGCGCCTCGAAGTCGATATTCGCAACGCCGTCGCCGTAGGTCATGCAGAAATCGCCGTCATCCAGATACTCTCGCACCCGCTTCAGGCGTCCGCCCGTCATCGTTTCACTTCCTGTATCTACCAGGGTCACTTTCCACGATTCGGCATTGTTCTGGTGAACGTCCATCTTGTTCTTCGCGATATCGATCGTGATGTCCGACATGTGCAAAAAATAGTTCGCGAAATAGCTCTTGATGACGTACCCGCGGTACCCGCAGCAGATCACGAAGTCGTTCACTCCGCCCGCGGAGTAGATTTTCATGATATGCCACAGTATCGGCTTGCCCCCGATCTCGATCATGGGCTTCGGCCGCAAATAGCTCTCCTCGCTGATGCGCGTCCCTTGTCCGCCGGCCAGGATCACCGCTTTCATAAACGCACCCTTGCGTCAACGCAGCCGCTCGGCCTGACCGCCGGGCGAGCAAATAGCGAGAAATCGAGGTTTTCCATATACGCTCGGATGCTGCTGAGGCTTTCAATAAAGGTTAACGCAGAGGCCGATATTCTTTGCGGAGCAGGCACAACACGGGTGCTCTAAAAAGTACGGTCACGCGAAGACTCCGCGGCGGAAACCGCTGTCGCCTCCATCAGCGCCCCACGACCACACAGCCAACTGGCACAAGCCAGCAGCAGCGCTGGCAACGTCAGAACCACCGCTAGCACACCGGACAGAGCCACGCCCGGGCCGAAGCGATCAATCCCCATCAGAAACCGCGTAAGCGTATTGCTTCTACCCGTAATCCGATTCGACGCGCTCTCCACCCACCCGTACGGATCGTGTTCGATCGACGCAAACCCAATCCGGCTGACCTTCAATTCCGCTCGTTCGAACGTCGCGGCAAGCGTCTTTGGCGTGTAGTGAACCAGGTGGCGCGGTATGTCCAGATGCAGCCAATTCGTCCCCGCAAATCGTGCCTGCCAGCTCGCGAAATTCGGCACGTTCACAACAACCCGTCCGCCGGGCGCCAGCCGCTTCGCGCACTCTCGTAGCAACTGCACCGGATCGCCGATATGTTCCAGCACGTGAAACATTAGGAGGAGATCGAACCGCGCCTCCGCGGGCAACTCTTCCACGGGCAACGTGGTAATTTCCACCCCAGGCCGCGGACAAACTCGAGCAACCACTTCTTCGTTGCGCTCGATGCCAACCGCCTTCCAACCGCGCTGCGAGAATGCCGCCAGCATCAACCCGGAGCCGCATCCGATTTCCAGTACCGACCCTCCCTTCGGTTTCCATGCCGCCCAACGCGACACCCTCATCCTGTAAAACGCCCCTAGGATTAGTGTCACAAGCGGCCCATAGGCTCTGTATCGCCGCGGATAGTAACGGTCCATCGATGCCGGGCGTGGTGCGGTATATGTTGCGCCGCAACTCGAGCATTCGACCACGCGAAAGCAATCGCCAGTTATGGGGTCGCGCGCTTCCGGATAAACCACGTTGTGGGACTGGATTCGGCACACAGGGCAAGCGTCCGCGGACCACGACGCTCCTTCAATCGCCGGTGAGGTCAGCGTATGGCTGGCCACTTTTGATGCCCACTGGCAGAGTATCGATCGTTCCGCCGCCGCTCGCCCGCTTCGGTCTGCAGAACGCTTTTCGCTTCATTAACAAAAGCATTCGGCCGTTGCAATCCGTTCTTATAGGTTCTCGCCACGTATAGCGCCGTAAACGCCGCCGTCCCGCCTACATACGCGGCAAACAGTACGAACGCGCACACTGCAAACCACAGCGAGTGCGTGAGTGCAAACCCGGCGCCCAGGCTCGACAGCGCCAGCAGCCAAAAAGGTAAAATGAAAATCGGCAGCCGCAGAAACAACGTCGATGACGACAGAATCCCCGCGATCGCGAAAATTGCCATTCCGGTCAGGTTGTAGTGGGTCGCGCCGGCGATGCGCTTGTGACGCTTGAACGGGATGGCGCATCGCTTGAATCCAACGCGGCCGATCGAGGCACGTAGAAAAGGGAAGGAAGAACTCTCCTGCAAGATCGCGTGGCGAACCTCTTTCGTGAAAAAAGAGAATTCAGCCATGTCCAGAATGATCTCTTCGTCAGCCACAGCGCGCAAAATCCGGTAGAAAAGCTTCCGCGCGTTTTTCATTAGGCTGGATTCTTCGCGGTCGACACGCTCGCCGTATACGATGTCGTGCCCCTCTTCGTGCTTGGCAGCAAACTCCAGGATCATCTCCGGCGGATCTTCGCAATCCACATCAATAAATGCGAATAGGTCGCCGGTCGCGTACCGCAACCCACACTCCAGCGACGCGTGATAACCGACGTTCTTGCTCATCGTAATCAGATATGTTGGCGGCCACTCTTCCCGGATTTTCAGAATTTCCTGCGCGGTCCGGTCGGTCGAAGCGTTGTCGAGGAATACCAAATCCACGAGGTACCGTTCCGACAGTTTGTCCAGGACGGGTCGCAGCCGCCTGAAAAATAAAGGGATGACAGTTTCTTCGTTGCGGACGGGGCAAAGAATGGTCAAGCGTCGTGGTTCCATCGCGGTCTCTGGGTCGGAGTCTGCTCCATCCGCTATTCCCACCGGAAGATAAAGAATGGATCAGATCCGTAGGATGGCGGATGAAATGTCACGCAAACCGCATTCTGCACGACGGATTCGTACGGCACAACCGGATTGCCAGCAGGAATGTCGCAAAGTGCAATCGTAATCAGTCTTCGCGCCGCCTTTCGTTCGACGGTTCGCCTGAGCACTCTGCGCGGCTCGCTGCGACCGGGCGCCGCATCCGTGACATACGCGGTGTCCGACGATGGGATATTCGGGTGGTTCTAAGATAACTCTTCTTTGCTGCCTGAAGTGCCGATGATATTGTGGCGGCGGATCAGCAACTTTCTGACGTGTATGTCAGACGATCCAACCCGTAAATCTTCGTGCCGGCGGCCTCGCATGAAATTCCAAGCAACGGTTATCGCTGGTTTCTGCTTTCTGGGCATCATAGCGACCCCGGCCTCAGCCCGACAGTCTCCTGCCAGCTCTGCTTATCTCGACCCAAAATTGCCCGTCGAACAACGCGTCGACGATCTCATCTCTCAGATGACGCTTGAAGAAAAGGCTTCGCAGCTCGGCCACACCGCGGCATCGATTCCGCGGCTCCATGTTCCGGAATACAACTGGTGGAACGAAGGCCTTCATGGCGTGGCCCGCGCCGGCGTCGCCACCGTATTTCCGCAGGCAATCGGCATGGCAGCAACTTTCGATGAGCCGCTTATGCACCAAGCCGCGGATATTATCAGCACGGAATTCCGCGCAAAGTATTATGCCACCCTGCATTCAGACGGCTCTGCCGACTGGTATCGCGGCCTTACCGTCTGGTCTCCCAACATCAACATTTTTCGCGATCCTCGTTGGGGCCGTGGCCAGGAAACTTACGGCGAAGATCCATACCTGACTTCTCGTATGGGCGTCGCCTTCGTCACCGGTTTGCAGGGCAGCGATCCAAAGTATTTCAAAACAGTCGCCACCTCGAAACACTTCGCTGTTCACAGCGGCCCGGAATCCACGCGCCACACCGCCAACATCGAACCTTCGCGCCACGATGTCGAAGACACCTATCTCCCCGCCTTCCGCTCGACGATCACCGAAGGTAAAGCCGAGTCGGTCATGTGCGCGTACAACTCCTTGGACGGCCAGCCAGCGTGCGCCAACACGTTTCTCCTGGACCAGCGGTTGCGCAAAGATTGGGGCTTCAAAGGCTACGTCGTATCCGATTGTGGCGCTGTGAGCGACGTTTTCCGCGGGCACAAATTCGCCGCCACGCCCGAAGAAGGCGTCGCCGCCGTTTTCAAAGCCGGTATGGACCTCATTTGCGGCGACTATCGCAATAATATGAGCACTGAGCGCGCTTCTATCGTCAATGCCGTCCACCAGGGATTGCTCCCTGAATCCGTCGTAGACACCGCCCTTCGCCGGCTCTTCACGGCGCGCTTCCGCCTCGGCATGTTCGATCCGCCGACCTGTGTTCCTTATTCCAAAATCACACCGGCAGAAAACGACACGGATGCGCACAACCAAGTCGCCCTCCGTATGGCTCGTGAATCGTTAGTCCTTCTCAAAAATAAAGGCGGAATTCTTCCGCTTAAGAATCCACCGGCAAACATCGCCGTCATCGGCCCCAACGCGGACGACCTGGACGCGCTCGAAGGCAATTACAATGGCACTCCGTCTAAACCTGTCACTGTTCTTGCCGGAATACGCCAGCGATTCTCGAAATCGAAAGTAATTTACGCACAGGGAACTGGCCTCGTCGGACCGGTCACAAAACCGGTTCCGTCTTTCTCGCTCTGCACCGATGCTTCGTGTTCCGAACACGGCCTGAAAGGCGACTACTTCGCAAATATGAAGCTCGAGGGCGCGCCGGTCACTTCGCACACGGATGCCTCGGTCGATTTTGCCTGGGGCGACACCGGCATCTCCCCGCAGCTCCTAAATCACTATTCGGTGGGTTGGACCGGCGTTCTCATGCCGCCGGAAACTGGGGACTATCTGATTGGCTTCACCGGTCAGGACGGCTGGCGCCTCTGGCTCGATGGAAATCTCGTTGCGGAAGACTGGAACATTCATCATCCGGCCACAACCCTCACGAAAAAAATCCACCTCGAAAAAGATCATCCGTATCCCATCAAAATCGAATACTTCCAGGACATGCGCAGTTCCGAAGCCCGCCTGGTCTGGAGTCTTCCCGATGAGGAAGGCCGCCGCGCCGTCGAAGCGGCGCGCGCTGCGGATTTGGTCGTGATGGTTCTTGGGCTATCCGCACGGATCGAAGGCGAAGAAATGAAGGTGAACGCCGAAGGCTTCTCCGGCGGAGACCGCACCAGCATTGACTTGCCCGCGCCGCAGGAACAGCTGCTTGAACGGATCTACGCCACTGGCAAACCGACCATCCTCGTATTGATGAATGGCAGCGCGCTTGGAATCAATTGGGCGAATGCAAACTTGCCTGCAATTCTGGAAGCTTGGTACCCGGGCGGACAAGGCGGCGCCGCCGTTGCGGAAGCGCTCGCCGGTGATTTCAGTCCTGCCGGCCGCTTGCCCATCACGTTCTACAAATCTGTCGATCAGCTTCCGCCGTTTGAAGACTATTCCATGGCCAAGCGCACCTATCGCTATTTC
>Ga0137360_10001197_pt1 | contig 15186 bp, 12 predicted proteins | sample Mad1_60_16metaG_FD_104924 | JGI IMG/M metagenome (GOLD analysis project Ga0137360, IMG submission 104924) | Vadose zone soil microbial communities from Angelo Coast Range Reserve, California, USA - Mad1_60_16 metaG | ecosystem: Environmental > Terrestrial > Soil > Vadose zone | place: USA... | reverse complement strand
GCTCTTTCAATTGAGTCAGCGCTTGGCGATGAAAAACAAGCTCGGCCGAGACGCGCACGAGGTTTTTCTCCCGCAAGAGGATTTGCAAAAGTTTCTCGGCTCGCTTGGGCTCAACGGTGAGCTTTGCGAGCACTTCCTTTACCGATGGTACTGCCAGACTCGCTGAAGCAAATGCCGCTTCGATTTGTTCCTTGGCCTTGGCTTCCTCGGGAAGCAGTGCAATTTCCGATCCGGCTTTTTTTACCAATTCTCCCTGCGCGTCGAGTTTCTTCTGCGCCGCCAGTTCTTCCAGTGCGGCTCGGAAAGTTTCGCTCCGCACACGTTTTCCCAGGCTCACGCGTAAATCTTCGCGCGCGATTCCCGGCAGCAACGGATTTTCTTTCTGGAACCGCTCGACCTTTTCGACAATTTTCTTGCGTACTTCTTCAAACAATTTTCCTGAAACCAGCACCAGCGGTTCTGTCGATACAATTCTTATGCGTCCCGTTCCGTGGAGTGTTTCCAGCGCCTCCTGGATTTCTTTTTCCGTCCAGCCTGTTCGCGCCACGATCTCTTTGTAACCAAGCCCCAGCAGCGCTCGGTCCGTCATCGCCGTCACTATTTCTTCGTGCTTCCCGCGCTCCAGCGTTTCCAGAAACGCCGCGCGTCCCGTATCCCGCAGCATCGGCCGCCGCGCCAGCGGATCCAGCACGGCGCCTCCACCGATCGTCACCACAGGAGAAAATTGCCGCACGATGAAGCGGTCGCCCGGCAACACGAGCACTTCGTCCTGCAATTTCAAATTCGCGAACGCGCTTCCGCCGGGTGGCAGTTCTTTCTCTCCGTGAAAAAAAACTTCCGCGATGGTCTCCGCTGTTCCAGCGTGAAAATGGACGCGGGCGGCTTGCTTCATTGTCCTCACGGAAGGCAACAGCTCCAGCCGAACATCGATTCGGCGCGTCTTGCGGAATTTTCCCGGGGCGGCCAATGCCATTCCGCGTTTGAGCACGGTGTGCTCGATTCCCGCGAGATTCACGGCCGTGCGCTGTCCGGGGGTCGCGCGTTCCACGGATTTTCCGCCGGACTGCACGCCGCGGACTCTTAACCGCTCACCGCGCGGGAATAATTCCACTTCGTCGCCCGGGCCGACGCTTCCGGAAATCAGCGTGCCCGTCACCACCGAACCAAAACCTTTCATCGCAAACGCGCGATCAATCGGCAGCCGGAAATATCGCGCCGCATCTTTGGCCGACGCATTCGTTGCGGCTTCGCTCAACGCTTTCTTTAATTCGGTGAGTCCGGCTCCTGTTTTCGCGCTCACTGGAACAATCGGTGCGCGCTCGAGGAAAGAGTCTCGCAGGTATTCTTCCGCTTCCATGCGCACGAGCTCCAGCGTGTCGCCATCCACCATGTCGCTCTTCGTTAGCGCCACCACTCCGCGTTTCACTCCCAGCAGGCGGCAAATATCGAAATGCTCGCGCGTCTGCGGCTTGATGGATTCGTCCGCCGCGATTACCAGCAGCAAGACATCGATGCCCGCCGCGCCCGCCAGCATATTGCTTACAAAACGTTCGTGCCCCGGCACATCTACAAAACCGAAACGCACGCCGTTTTCTTCCAGGAACGCGAAACCTAGATCAATCGTGATCCCGCGGCGCTTCTCTTCAGCAAGGCGATCGGGGTGCGTGCCGGTCAGCGCTTCGACCAACGTGGACTTGCCGTGGTCGATGTGCCCGGCGGTGCCAACAATTACGCTTTTCATTGCGGTGGACATAAGTTCAACTCGCAGAAATTCTTCTGCCGCTTTGGATGCTACTGGAGGAGAGAATCAGGGGTCAAACCGCAGACTACTTTGCGGCGGCGATTTCTTCGACAATGGCTTGCGCGGCGGCGCGGGGATCGGGCGCGGCAAGAATCGGCCTGCCCACTACGAGGAAATCGGCGCCAGCGCGAATCGCTTCAGTGGGCGTGGCTTTGCGGGCCTGGTCTTCTGACTTGGATTCCACTGGTGAATCTTTCGGGCGAACGCCGGGCGTCACGATGAGGAACTCGCGGCCACATGCCTTGCGAATCGCTTTGGCTTCCTGCACCGAAGCGACGACGCCATCGACGCCCGCTTTTTTTGCGAGTTGCGCCAGTTTCACGACGCGAAGTCTGGGCGCGCTGCTGATCCCAACTTCCTTCATGGTTTTCTGATCCATGCTCGTCAGGATAGTCACGGCGAGTAGGCGAGGCCGGTCGGCGCCCATCGGAACGCCGGCGCTGATGGCTTGAACGGCGGCTTCGAGCATCGCTTTGCCGCCGAGCGCGTGCACGTTGACGAGTTGGACGCCCGTCATCGCCGCTGCAGAAAGCACGGCGCCGGCAACGGTATTGGGGATGTCGTGGAATTTCAGGTCGAGAAAAATGCCAGGGCCGAGCGCGGCGACTTCCTTTACGGCGGCGGGGCCTGCGGCGGTAAAGAGCTGGTTGCCGATCTTGAACATGCCTACGAGATCGGCAACCTGCTTGGCGAATTTCACCGCCGAAGAGAGAGAATCAAAATCGAGCGCGACAATCAGGCTGCTGCGGGGATGGGCGTCGAAAGTCAGGGTCATAGTTGACCCCGACTCCTACGGGGTCAGTGCTTCTCGGGTAGCGCCATGAGCTCGAGCCGGACCTGGCTCACGCCCGAATGAATCAAGCCGATCTTCCGGGCGACACGATAGGATACATCAATTTCGCGCCCTTCTTGATAGGGACCCCGGTCATTGATACGTACTATTTCAAACTTGCCGTTGCGGGTGTTGACCACACGGACGATGGAGCCAAAAGGAAGGTTGGGGTGTGCCGCTGTGAGGGCTTCAGAGTCAAAGCGCTCGCCATTGGCGGTTTTGCGCCCGTTGAACCCGGGGCCATACCAACTGGAATTGCCCACCCAGGTCTTGATCGGCTTCACGGGTTGATTCAGGTGCGCTACGAGGGGGGCTTCCATGCCCTGAGCAAACAGGAACATGAGGAGTACCCATCGAAGTGCAGCCCAACTCATTAAAAGTCGATGTCTCATAGTGTGATCTTTGTGCTGCTCAGATCCAGAAAAGTGTAGCGAAAAGGGGTCGTTATGTCAACCATTTTCTGCTATGAATTTGTCTCTTATCTCATTCAAACTAAAAGCTTTATATCGTAATAGGACCTTCGTAAGGGTGTCGGAAAGTCGCTGACTGGCCCTCGGGTCAGTAAAGCTGGCCGTCCCGACCTGTACCGCCGAAGCGCCTACGGCTAGGTAATCAAGCACGTCTTCGACCGTCTCGATGCCTCCGAGGCCAATAATTGGTGTCTTGACGGCCTTCCGCGTTTCCCAGACGAGCTTCAAAGTAATGGGTTTAATGGCCGGGCCGGAAAGGCCCCCGGTTGGGTTGCCGAGGCGGGACTTTCCGGAGTGGAAATCGATGGCCATCGCGGGGTAAGTGTTTGCCACGGTCAGGGCGTCGGCTCCTGCTTCCTCGGCAGAACGGGCGATAAGTCCAATGTCTGTAACAAGGGGGAAGAGTTTGACCCAGAGAGGGCGGTTCGCGGCGGCCTTCCGGGCGGCACCGACAACCTCGGCGACGCAGGTAGGATCGCTGCCGAACTGCATGCCCCCTTTTTTGACGTTGGGGCAGGAGATGTTGAGTTCGTAGCCAGTAAGGCCCTCGGCGTCCTCCAGGATCCGGATCACCTCGATATAGTCTTCCAGTGCGTAGCCGAAGACGTTGGCGATGACGGCCGTATCGAATTTTCGCAGTACCGGGAGTTTTTCGGCTACGAAGGCCCGGACCCCCACATTTTGGAGGCCCACGGCATTGAGCATGCCGGAGGGGGTGGGGTAAAGTCGGGGAGCAGGGGCGCCTTCGATGGGTTCGCGGGAAAGGCCCTTGGTGACGAAGCCTCCGAGGCGGTTTAGGTCAACAAGGTGGGCAAATTCGAGGCCGTAACCGAAGGTTCCACTAGCGGCGAGAATAGGATTCCGCAGGCGCAACGCGCCAATTTTTACGCTGAGGTCAACGGCGCCAGCGGAGCTCACTTCGTGTAAAAGAATAACACGAAGTCCGTTTGTTCACCGTGCAAAATCCGGCATTTGGTTGGCGCCAATTTGTTCGTTGCCCTCAACCTGGCTGCAACCGCGGCGCCAGGGAGATACAATCTCGGTCGGCAGCACAAAAGTCGCATACCCTTACTTGTTGGAAGGAAGTTCTATGTCAATGAAAGCGTCGGACCCGATGACCTCTAACTTGGACCGACCAAGCATGTGGTCAATGGACTGAAGAATTCTGCCGACTTCATTAGTCGCTTCGGAACCTATCACTTGTACTCGCGGATCCGGCCACTGGAAAGCTTTGATATGGCCACGGAGCAATTCGTGGAAGGTGTCAGAGCTGATAACGCCGATCAAAGCTCATACAGTTCTAAGGGTGAGGCGTTGCGATAGGGGACTTTGCCGGAGGCGATATGGATACTGGTTTTTTCAGGGCTTCGGCGAGGGCGTGGCCGTCGCGGGAGGCGAGGGTGATACCGCAGAGGGCGGCGAAGGTTGGGGCAATGTCGGCGGGCGTGATGGGCTGGAAGTATTGGCCGGGTTGGATGCCGAAGCCCATCAGCAGGACGGGGACGTGCTGATCGTAGTTGTAGGGTGAAACGTGGCTAGTGCCGTAGGAGCGCGTCTTTCCCGCGGGAGTGCCATCCATCAGCCAGTAGGGTTTTGGGAGGATGAAGAGATCGCCACTGCGGCCGGGGAAATAACTGAGAGCGAAAGCGCGGACTGTTGGGCTTTGCGTGGCGGGGCGGTTTTGCAACTCCTCAGCGCGGTAAACGGCGGTTACGCCGGGCGCAGTTCGAATGGCATCGAGCACTGCTTTCAGGGCCTTCGGATCCGATGCCAGTTTTTCGTAAACGCCATTGGCAAAAAATACCTCGCTGCCGACGATTCGCGCAACTGAAGGCTTTGGATAATTGAAGGATTCGAGGGCTTTCTCGACGTAATCCTGTACCTCGGGCAAATGAAGCAGGCCGGCGTCGGCTCCGCTGGTTTGCATGTCTTCGGGGATGGGCATAGCACCGTGGTCGGCGGATAACGCAACGACGTAATTCCCTCGCCCCACTACTTTGTCCAAATGCGTGAAGAGGTCAGCAAGGTCTTTATCGAGTTGCACCAAAATGTCCTGAACTTCCCAGCTTCGCGGCCCAAAGGCATGCCCCGCATAATCGAGAGTTGAATATGCAATTCCGAGAAAATCCGTGCCGTTAGCTTTTCCGAGGCCTAACTGGTCTATCGCTAACTCAGCGAGCTGTGTCAAGTAGGCGTCGGCAAACGGGCTCGTTTTCCATTGCTTGTAAAATGCGCCATCGGGATCGGAGCCAGCGGCTTTTCCCCGAAGCGGATGTGGAAAGGAATGACCCCAGCCGTCAGGTGCCACACCACCGACAGCTTCTTCGGGGTATACGTAATTCTTTCTGCGCAACCGCAGATTCCACGTCTTCCCATAGTCCTTTCGCACAGGATTCTTCATAACGTAGTCATCGAGGAAGGGAAGCGCTCCAAATTTGTTTGAAGTGACCCAGGCTCCGGTAGTGTCGTCCAACCACACTACGCCATCGGCTTGGTGTCCCGCGAGCGAGATGGCAGCCCGGGCTTTCAGGGAGAACGTCACCACGCGAGTCAGCGTACCGGACTGAAATCTTAATTCGTCAGCAAAGGTCGGGACCGCGAGGTGATTGCCACTATTTCCACCCTGCTTCTCGTCCGACTCGGAATCACCGTCCTTGAAGGATGCTCCGCCGTAAGCGAAGTTTTTGGCTTTCGGATCAGAGGTGCAGGTCACGCTCTTGCCGAGGTCGCGATCCCACCAGGAGTTGGAGACTATGCCGTGGGTAGCGGGGAAGGCCCCCGTGGAGATGGTGGAATGGCCGACGCAGGTTTCCGTGACCGCGTAGGGGTAGGCAGCGTCGCGGAACCAGGCGCCTTCCTCGACCAGGCGCTTGAGGCCACCTGTCCATTGGGGGAGAAATTTGTCCACGTAGTCGCCGCGCATCTGATCGACAACGAGTAGGACGACCAGTTTTGGTCTTGCGGGCGCTTGCGTCGGCTTCGGAGTTGCCGGGCGCGGCAGGGCCTGAGCGGCCATTTGGAGAGTCAACGAAATGTTGGCAGCAAGGAAAAACGCTGCCGCCACTGTCGCCCGCTGCAAAAGAATGCGTCTCCGCATGAATCTCATAGAATCCATAACCAAGCCGCCTCCCAGATTCGCCCAAGAGTTTACTACGACGTTGTTACGGTTCCATGATCGCGGACCAGATTGACCGAGGCGCGGTCAGGGATGATAGGATTACCCGACCATGCGCATCGTTGAAAAGAGTCAGTTGATGTCTGCGCCGGAGATTGACCGCACGCTGCAGCGGCTGGCGCATGAAATCGTGGAAAAAAGCGGCGGAACAAAGAACCTGGCGCTGATCGGGATCGTGCGGCGGGGAGTGCCACTAGCGCAGCGGATTGCGCAGGCGATGCGCGGGATTGACGGCGTCGAAGTTCCGGTGGGCGTGCTGGACATCACACTGTACCGCGACGACCTTTCGAAAGTGGCGCCGATGGCGGTACTGCGTTCCTCGGACATTCCATTTGGCGTGGATAATATGGACCTGGTGCTGATTGATGACGTGCTGTACACGGGACGGACGATTCGCGCGGCGATGAACGGCCTGTTTGACCTGGGGCGGCCGAAGCGCGTCTCGCTTTGCGTGTTGATCGACCGTGGGCACCGCGAAATGCCGATCGAGGCGCAGTTCATCGGGCGGCACGTGCAGACGAGCGACACAGAGATTATCGAAGTGCGGCTGCGGGAGATTGACAAGGAAGAGCGAGTCGTGCTGGTCGACCGCGTGGAGTAGATTTGCAGGATTTTCTCAGTTTGCGTGGTTCCACATCCGAGAAGGGACATTGAGTTACAACTTCCGCGATTTGCTGGCTCTCGAACCGCTCACCGCGGACGAATTGAGTTTTCTCCTCGACCAAAGCAAACCTTTCCAGGAAATTCAGAAGCATCCGCTGAAAAAACTGGCGACGCTGCGCGGGAAACGGTGGCACTGGCGTTTTTTGAAACGTCCACGCGTACGCGCATCAGCTTTGGAGCAGCCGCATCGCGGCTCGGCGCGGACACCATGAACTTGCAAGCGGAGGCCTCCAGCCTGAAGAAAGGGGAGACGCTGCTGGACACGGTTTTCAATCTATATGCAATGAAGCCGGATTGCCTGGTGATGCGGCACGCGGCATCGGGCGCGACGGATTACGTGGCGCGGCATCTGGACATTCCGGTGGTGAACGCGGGCGACGGGACGCACGAGCATCCTTCGCAGGGATTGCTGGATGCGCTGACGATTCGCGACCGGCTGGGAACGATTAAGAATTTAAACGTGACGATTCTGGGAGACATCGTGCACAGCCGCGTGGCGCGTTCGAACATTCACCTGCTGGGGAAATTCGGCTGCAAGTTCGCGTTGTGCGGGCCGGCGATGTGGGTGCCGCGCGAGCTGGAAAAAATCGCGCCGGGGACTCCAATTCGCTGCGTCTACCGGATCGAAGAGGCCCTAGACGGAGCGGACGTCATCATGATGCTGCGGGTGCAGACGGAGCGGCTGGATGATCCGCCCCTTTCTGCCAACGATTACGTTTTGCTGTACCAATTGAATGCGGTACGGCTACGCCGCGCGAGCCCGAATGCGATTGTGCTGCATCCGGGGCCGATGAACCGCGGGATTGAGATTACGCCGGAAGTGGCGGACGGGCCGCAGTCGTGCGTGCTGGAACAGGTCACCAATGGAGTGGCAGTTCGAATGGCTATTTTGTATTTGTTGATCAGCGGGGCGTCGGAAAGCGGAACGCATCCGGCGCTGGAAGTGAAGTCGAAGGAATCGGCGAATGCTTCTGATTAAAAACGGGAGGGTGATTGACCCGGCTTCGAATACGGACGCGGCGCTCGATGTGTTGCTGGACGGGGAAAAGATCAAGGAGGTTGGGCCGGTAGGAAAGATTGCCTCGCCGCGGGGGGCGGAAATTCTTGACGCAAGCGGATTAATCGTTGCGCCGGGATTTATCGATCTTCACGCGCACTTGCGAGAGCCGGGGCAGGAGTCCTCCGAAACCATAGAGACGGGAACACGGGCGGCGGCGCGGGGCGGGTTTACGGCGGTTTGCTGCATGCCAAATACGAAGCCGGTGAATGACAATGCTTCCGTGACGCGGTTCATTGTGGATCGCACGAAGGTTGGCGGAAGCGTGCGTGTGTGGCCGATCGGCGCGGCGTCGGTGGGAAGCAAGGGAGAGGCGATTGCGGAAATTGCAGCGATGAAGGAAGCGGGGATCGTGGCGGTCTCCGACGACGGAAAACCAATCGCGACGGCGAAGCTGGCTCGGCAGGTCATGGATTACTGCCGATCGCTCGATCTTCCGGTGATTGAGCATTCAGAAGATGTGTCGCTGGCTGCTGGCGCGGTGATGCGCGAGGGAGTGACTTCGACTAGGCTGGGGTTGCGCGGGATGCCGGCTGCGGCGGAATCGGTTTGCGTGGCGCGGGATTTGCAGTTGGCGGAGTTGACGGGGGCGCGGCTGCATGTAGCGCATCTTTCGGCGAAGGCGTCGCTGGAGCAGGTGCGGTGGGCGAAGTCGCGCGGGCTGCGCGTGAGCTGCGAAGTTACTCCGCATCACTTCACGCTGATCGATGAGGATGTGCAGTACGATTCGAAATTCAAGATGAATCCGCCGCTGGCGGCGCGGGAAGACCGCGAGGCGCTTCTGGCTGGATTGGCGGACGGGACAGTGGATGCGATTGCGACGGATCATGCGCCGCACGAGCCAGCGTTGAAAGATGTGGAGTTCGACCGCGCGCCGTTTGGGGTTCTGGGATTCGAAACGGCGCTGGGGCTGGCGCTGGAACAATTGGTGCAGAGCGGGCGGCTTTCGCTGATGCGCATGGTCGAGCTTTTCACGACGGGGCCGGCGCGTGTGCTGGGGATTGAACGGAAAATCGCTGGAGGCCACCCTGCGGACTTGACTATTTTCTCGACCGACCGCGCTTGGACTTACAACGTGAAAGAATCGCCCAGCAAGTCGCGCAATTCACCGTTCGGCGGGCGAACCTTCAAAGGTGGAGCAGTTGCAACCATCGTTGTGGGACGCATCGTGCATCAGGTTCAGTGATCCTCGATCGGCCGCCTCTTCTGAAGCATTCTTAAAATCCAGAAACCTGCGGCGCCTGCAGAAAGGTGTTTGAGGGTGTGTCCGCTGACTAGGTGCCCAGCCGAGAAAATCTGATGATCTGCTGTTTCGCAAATTTTCGCGAGCACGTAAAAACCGGCCACAATAAACAGATCAGACCCTCGGGTGTAGCGTGCAGGCAGCAGCAGGGCGGCCAAGAGCGCCAAGACCGCGTACACCTGCACCGTCACGAAAAAGCGCAGATCGCCGGCGCCATGTTCCACGGAGAAATGCCACTGAACCACGCTCCCTATGCCAACCGCGGTCAGAATGGGAAGCAACCAAACGCCGAGCTTTACATTGACGCGCTCTGCAATCAAAGCGGCCACCAGCGGCATGAAAACCACGGTCATCGGCAGGCGGTCCCAAACGAGCCGCTCGTTGTCCGGTGCGAGGTGATAGTAGGCTGAGCCAAAGGCTGTGAGCACGAGGCCGAGAAACACGAGGAAGTACGGCCAGCGCTCACGTGCATCAATGAACTGCGCCAAGCTCGACTTCCTGGAAAGAAATGCCAATCCCCACAATCCAGCGATAAGAAACGCGATATTGGAAGCAACATCACTGAAGTGCGGAATGCTCAGCCAGACGCGTTGATCAGCGAAATGATGATAGGAAGGCGGCAGATCCGTGCGGGGTGCCAGCAGGGCGGCGATGCCAAGGACAATAGCGAGCGCGAGAAAGGGCCAAACTCCTGCGCGCTTCGAGAACATTGAATGTCCGTCGCTCAGTGGGCGGCGGGTTCAGCGGCTGGATGCATGCCGTGCTGAGGGACTTCGTGAATGCCACGGGCGGGGGGCTCGATGCGCTGGCGGTAGAAATGATCGAGGGGGACACGGCCTTTGCCGATAGCGTAGCCCTTTTCGATGGCTTTGGTGACGTAGGCTTTGGCGAGAGTGGCTGCTTCGAATAGGGAACGTCCCGCGGCAAGCTGGGCGACAAATGCGGAGGCAAACGTACAGCCTGTGCCATGCAAAGTTTCCTCTTTTACGCGGTCACCAGCTAGCTGAAAGATTTCCGTGCCGTCAAAGAGCACGTCGTTGGCGCGCTCCATGTGGCCGCCTTTGACGATAACGGCGCGCGCGCCCATCTCGACGATCTTGCGGGCGGCGGCTTCCATGTCGGCCACATCTTTGATGGTCAGCCCAGTGAGAACTTCCGCTTCGGGAACGTTTGGGGTAATGACGCTGGCGCGCTTGAGGAGTTCGGTGGCGACGTACTTGATACCGGCGGCGTCGAGGAGTTCCGCGCCGCTGGAGGACTTCATCACGGGGTCATGGACGACGTGGGCAAATTTGTGGGCGTCGAGGAATTCGGCGACCACGACGGCGTTGCCGCGATTGCCGAGCATTCCGATTTTCACCGCGGCGATATCACAATCCTTTACGAGGGCATCGAGTTGCGCGCGCAGTTCCGCGCTCGGCGTGTTGTGAACGGATTCAACGCCCTGGGTGTTCTGGACGGTGAGAGAAGTGATTGCGGCGACGCCGTAGCAGCCGTGCGCGGCGAAAGTTTTCAAATCAGCGGCGGTGCCGGCGCCGCAGGAAGGATCAAATCCAGCGATCGTCAGCAGGATCGGCGGCGCCGAATGACTGTGTCCGTTCGTGCTCATCGTCTTTTCTTACTCGAAGAACGAAAATAGCCGGTCGCGTCGAGAAAACGGACCGGCAACTGCGAATGTACGCGCGTGCAATCTTGAGCGCAACAAGAATTTAAAGAATATTAAGAGACGTCCGCGGCCTTTTACGGGAAGAGGCCGCGGACGAGAGTGGCTTCGGACACGCGGCCGACGGCGAGGATCATGGCGCCAGCGCGTGGGGGAACGTGATGCTTGCGCATGGTGTCCACCATTTCGTGGAAGGCGCGGACCATGATTTTCTGCAGGCGTGCGTTGACTTCGTCGACGTCCCACATGAGGCCTTCCTGATTCTGGACCCATTCGAAGTAGCTGACGGTGACGCCACCGGCGTTGGCGAGAATGTCCGGTAGCACGATGACGCCGCGGCGTGCGAGGATTTCATCCGCGTGCGGCGTGGTGGGGCCGTTGGCGGCTTCGGCGACGATGCGGGCCTTGACGGCTTCGGCGTTATGCAGGGTGATGACGTTTTCGAGCGCGGCTGGGATGAGGATGTCGCACTTCATGGTTAGAAGCTCGTCATTGGTGATGCGCGAAGCGCCGGGCATGCCGACAACGGTGCCGGAGCGCTCCTTATAGCGAATGGCTTTGATGGGGTCAATGCCGCGGGAATTGGTGACTCCGCCGCGGGTATCGCTAAGGGCGACGATTTTTGCTTTCTTCTCGGCGAAGAGGCGGGCGGCGGTCGCGCCCGCGTTGCCGAAGCCCTGGATGGCGACACTCGCTCCCCGAAGCGAGATTTTCTTGAGCTTGCAAGCTTCTTCGACCACGTAGAGCAAGCCGCGGGCAGTGGCTTCGAGGCGTCCTTCGGAACCCCCGATGGAGACAGGCTTGCCGGTGACGACGCCGTGCGCGGAATGGCCGACGGTCATGGCATAAGTGTCCATAATCCACGCCATGGTCTGCGCGTCGGTGTAGACGTCCGGCGCGGGAATGTCCTGGGAAGGCCCGATGATGGGAAGGATTTCGCTGGCGTAGCGGCGCGTCATGCGCTCGAGTTCGCTCTTGGACATGCGCTTTGGGTCGCAGATCACGCCGCCCTTGGCTCCGCCAAAGGGAACGTTGACGGTGGCGGTCTTCCAGGTCATCCAGGCTGCCAAGGCTTTTACTTCATCGAGCGTGACGTTGGGATGGAAGCGGATGCCGCCTTTACCCGGCCCACGCGAGACGTTGTGCTGTACGCGGTAGCCCGTGAAGACTTTCACCTGGCCGTTGTCCATCTTCGTGGGCAAGGAAACTTCCAGCACGCGCTTGGGAGTGCGCAATATCTGCCGCAGGCCGGGATCGAGCTTTAGGAATTCGGCGGCCATGTCAAACTGAATCTGCGCTATTCGAAACGGATTCAGGTCCTCACGGGGAGCGATGCGCGGCACCATGGGAGGTGCGCCAATCTGTCTTGTCGGGGTTGTGGGCTTTGCGACCGTGGCCATGGCGTCGGTCCTTTCGTCTACGCGATTTGTCTAAGCAACTTTGCTTTCATTTGGCCTAAGTTCAAAAGTCACCTGATAGAAACTCCGTCTATCCGTTTGCCGCGATCTTCTTCACGTTGACGGCGTACTCGTCGCGGCAGGCCGGGGAGCAGAAATGAAGAAGCTCGGCTCCTTCACGAAACGGAATGGAAAGCGTCTCGTCCACATGCATGCCGCACACGGGATCGCGAACTAGCCGGCGTGCGGCAGTCGGGGACGGAATCCCTTCTGAGGACTCCCCGGGTTGTGGCCCAGGAGCTTGCTGGTTCTGGAACATGCCGCTGACGATGCGACGCAAGAGCCGCAAGCCCCAGGAAAGTACGAGCAGCCAGAATAAGAAACGTATTGCGCGAGCGAGAAAGTTCATTGGAATCAGTGTCTGCCAAGCGGCCCGCTTACGGAATACCCCCGCAAACCGCTGTGAAAGCAGTGTATGCAAGGCGAAAAGGGTGAGTCAAACGAAAAGGCGTAATTTCAAGAGGTTGCGGGCGAATGGAACAGGCGCGGGAGAGGCCAAGAGGCGGGTAAATCTGGCTTAATATAAAGATAATACAAGGCTTATGAGCGGAACGGGCCCTTCGACAGCCGGACAGATGGCTAGGGCGAAAATCTTTCGATCACAGGGCGGGGATGCGTTCGATGCCCATGTATGGGCGCAAGACCTCGGGGATCAAAATCGAGCCGTCGGGCTGCTGATAATTCTCCACGACAGCAATCCAAGTGCGGCCGACGGCGAGCCCGGAACCGTTCAAGGTATGAACGAAGTCGCTCTTTCCGCCGGACTTTGGCTTGAAACGAATGCCGGCTCGACGCGCTTGAAAGGCTTCGCAGTTCGAGCAAGAAGAAATCTCGCGGAATTCGTTGCTTGAGGGCAGCCAGACCTCGATGTCGTATGTTTTGGATGACGCAAAGCCCATGTCGCCGGTGCAAAGGAGCACTGTGCGGTAGTGCAGGCCAAGTTTCTGGAGAATAACCTCAGCATTTCTTACCAAGGATTCGTGCTCCTCGTAGCTCTTCTCGGGATGGGTGAATTTGAAAAGTTCGACCTTCTGGAATTGATGCTGGCGGAGGATGCCGCGCGTGTCTTTTCCAGCGGCGCCGGCTTCGGAACGGAAGCAGGCAGTCCATGCGGTGACGTGGATGGGGAGTTTTTCCTCGGGGATGGTCTCGTCGCGGTACAGATTGTGCAGTTCGACTTCGGAAGTTGGGGTGAGCCAGAAGTCGGTGTTTTCCAGTTTGAAAAGATCAGCAGCGAACTTCGGCAATTGGCCCGCGCCGGTTAGTGAGGCGGTGTTCACGAGGAATGGTGGAAGGATTTCCGTGTAGCCGTGCTCGCGGGTGTGGACGTCAAGGAAGAAATTCGCGAGGGCGCGTTCAAGACGTGCTCCCCAACCTTTGTAAACAGCGAACCGTGCGCCTGTGATTTTCGTCGCGACTGCGAGGTCGAGGATGCCGGTGCGCTCACCGACTTCCCAATGCGGCTTTGGCGCAAAATCGAATTTAGGAGACGCACCCCAGCGGCGAACTTCTTTATTGTCAGCAGCGCTCGTACCGACTGGCACAGAGGTATGCGGAACGTTGGGAATGGTGAGCAGGAAGTCGCGCTGCGTGGTGTCCAGTTCGGCGATGTGCTCGTCTGATTGCTTGATGCGCTCGGAGACCTGCTTCATTTCAGCGATGATTGAGTCAGCGTTCTTCTTTTCCTTTTTGAGGCGGGCGATTTCCTCGCTGGCCTTGTTGCGCTGACCTTTAAGCTGCTCGGTTGCGGTGATTAGCTCGCGGCGCTCTTTGTCGAGATTGCGAAAAGCATCTAGGTCGAGCGAAGCACCACGCTTCTTCGCCATCTCGGCGAAGACGTCGAGGTGGTCCCTAAAATAGTTTAGGTCATGCATGGCCCTCGAAGGATACCGTATTCCGCACGACGCTTGTAGACGTGTTGGTCTCGCGAGGGGCTATTTCGAGCGCGGGACTTCGCTCATCAACTCCATGATATTCCCTTCCGAGTCGCGAAAAGCATTCATCCATAGATCGTACGATGGCATGGGGGCAATCAGGCGCGGCGGGGCTACAATCTGCACGCCCTGATCTACGAGACGTTGATGGGCGGCGGTGAGATCCGGAACGCGGAAGTAGAGAATGGAACTCGGATGGTCCAACTCCGGCGTTTCAGCGGGGCCGAGCATGAGGCGAACGCCGCCACAATCAAAGAACGCCAGGTTGGGAGCGGTGAAGAGCAATGGCAGACCTAGCGCGTCACGGTAGAATACGATGGCGCGTGGCAGGTCGTGAACAATGATGGAGATTTGGCCGATATTCTTGATACCGAGACTTGCCGGCGAAGTGCTCATGGGCGGTTTACCTCCGGAAGCAATTTAGTTAGCATAGCTAACTGTATTCTATGACGGATGTCAAGTCCAAACGTCTTGCGGGCGGGGAGACTTTCGAAACCGCCGACCGGCTGCACTCCGCGGCCATTCATCTGCTGCGGCGGCTGCGGGTGCGTGACCGCGAAAGCGGAGTTGGCCCGGCACAGCTTTCGGCGCTGTCGGTGCTGGTGCTGGGTGGCGGCCCGCGCTCGCTCGGCAAGCTTGCGGAGGCGGAACAAGTCCGTCCGCCTACGATGAGCCGCATCGTTGCCGGCCTGGTGCGCGCAGGCCTTGTACGCCGCGGAAAAACGGAAGACGGGCGACGCGTGCGGCTCGAAGCTACTGCGAAGGGAACCAGGATCCTCCAGGAAGGACGCCGGCGGCGCGTGGACTCGCTGGCGCAAGCCCTCTCTTCTCTTTCTAGCGGAGACCGGGAGAAGCTGCGTGAATTGATCGACCATCTCGACAAAGTGATTC
>Ga0137360_10001190_pt1 | contig 15229 bp, 17 predicted proteins | sample Mad1_60_16metaG_FD_104924 | JGI IMG/M metagenome (GOLD analysis project Ga0137360, IMG submission 104924) | Vadose zone soil microbial communities from Angelo Coast Range Reserve, California, USA - Mad1_60_16 metaG | ecosystem: Environmental > Terrestrial > Soil > Vadose zone | place: USA... | reverse complement strand
TGCCTATCCCCCCGGGCCCTCAACGCTGGGCCGCTCAACGTCACGGTGCGAAGATAACCGTCAGTCTACAGGCCGGAGACGATCTTGGCCTTGATCGACTCGAACTCGGAGTCGCTGATGAGTTTGGCGTCGAGCATTTCGCGCGCCTGCCGCAGGCGCCGAGCCGGTTCCGATTCCGCGCCCGCGGAGCCTGCGCCGGCGTAGCCGCCCTGACCGCCGCCGATTTGCACGCTGCCCGATTTTGCGCGCAATTCCTCGAGTTCCCGGATTCGGCGCTTCTCGCGCCACACTTGGTCGTGCTGCTGGCAAATTCGATACATGGACTGCGCCTGATCCTTGCACAAGCCGGCGAAGGTCCATACGCGATTCACCTCGGATCCGATGTTGAGGTCGGAGCTGCTCTGCGCCACCAGCGTGAGGTCCGCGGCGAGAATTCCCGCGCTGATGCGGGTTTCCTTGAGGTCCTGCCAGCGAATGTCGGCGGATTCATAGCCGCCGAGCAGGCGGCGATTGAGCGAAATAAACCGCCCGCTCGTGGCTGCGATGCAGGCGCGGCGATGCGTCAGTGCAAACAAGCGATGCTGCACGGCCCATGCCTCCAAGGTCTCCCCTGCGGTGAGTAATCCTCGCAGCGTGTTGAAAACCGACTCGAGGCCGGGGTCGATGCCCGGCTCCGGCCGATTGCCCATCGCAGGATCGGCCATCAGGCTTTCTCTTGCAGATGCGCTTCGAGGAACCAGAGGTACTTGTCGACGTCGCGGGATATTCCCGTGAACAGGTCCGCCGTATCCGCATCGCCCAATTTGTCCGCGTCGTCGATGGCCGCTCTGGCCGCCTTGCCGAACACCGATAGCTGCGTCGACAGATAAAAGAGATGATCCTTGCCGGCCGTGATGCTCAACGGATAATTCTTCAATTTGCTGCGCTTGGCGGCGACGGCCACCGTGCCTTCCGCCGTACCTCCCAAGCTCGTCACGCGTTCGGCGATCGTGTCGATTTGTTCCAAGAAGACATCGGAGATCTTGTCGAACAACTCGTGCAGGGCAATGAAATTCGGACCCTTCACGTTCCAGTGTGCTTGCTTGACCTGGCTCTGCAAGTCAATCGCATCGGCCAACCGGTCATTCAGTATGACAATGACGTTGCGGCGGGTCTTCTCCGAGAGATCAATCTTGGTCTTGTACATCGGCGCTCCTCGAGATGATGACATCGAAACGCCGCTATTTTGCACTGCTCGGGTCTGAATCCCAAGAAGGAACGGAGCGGCGCAACCGGTTTGCCGCCTCGGCTTGCGCGCGCAGCCCGTCAGATCTCGGTGCGCCGCGTCCGCAGCTGGATGGCGCAGACGATCAGCGCGGCGCCGACGGCGATGCCGATCCAGGTTTCCGCACTGGAAAAGAATCCACCGACGTTGAAGAAGCCCCAGATGCTGATGGGCGTCGTAATGGTGTCATTGTCCACGACGGTGGTCACCCAAGAACTGGAGCCCGGGTCGTCGCGGAATGCCTGCGCCGGATAACCCAACAGTCTCTTGCCCAACACGTCCGCGATCACATGGCTGTCGAAAAACCAGCGCTCGGCCAGGACCAATGTCAGCGGAGGCAGGAGGGACCACAGCATGACGGCGCGTTTGGCCCAGGCGGACACGACCAGCAAATACGCGGCGATCGGCAGGTACCAGAGTGCGGTCGTCGCGATCATGTAGAGCCATAACGTCTGCAGCTGCAGCCAGAGGTTGGCGTGCCACAAGGCGCCGTCAATGGATGCACTCCATCGAACGGAGACGATGAAGGCCATGATGAGCGTGGTCAGGTCGGCTCCCGCAAAGTACACCGCAGGAATCACGATCAAGGCGGTTGCGAGCTTGGACAGGACCGTCGTGGTATCGGAAATCGGCATCGACTTCCAGAACAATACGCTGCGGTCCTTGCGATCGGCATACAGACAGTCCAGCAGATACCAGGTCGAGTAAATCGACATCACGGCGAAAAACGTCGCCCCGACGGCCAGCAGAAACCCGCCGCCGACGGCTTGGACCGGCATCTGGGGGGAGATCGACATCAGATCGACCCTGCCGAACAGGGCGATGAGGACCATCAATCCGCCGATCACCGCCGGAATCATCCAGATCGCTCGATTCTCCCAGAATTCCCGGCGTACCAGCCAGATGACGGTGTTCATTCGGCACCTCCGGACAGCTTGGCGACGAACAAGTCCGCGACGTTCAAGGCGTGCACCTCCCCCAGCGACGCGAGCTTCTCCAGGTTGGGCTGCTCGTAGTACAGCACCACCTTGCCCAGCATCGGTCGTTCATGGAAGGGCTTTTCGGCCCGCGCCGCATCCAGGTTGTCGGCGGCTACCGCGACCGCGGCATAGCGGGTCGCGATGTCCTCGAGCGAGGAATCGAGAACGATTCGGCCCTTGTCGATGAAGAGCACGTCGGTCAGCAGATTTTCCACCTCCTCCACTTGATGCGTGGTGATCAATATGGTCCGCGTCTCGTCCATGTAGTCATTGACCAGTGCATCGTAGAAGGCGCGCCGCGCGAGAATATCCAGACCCAGGGTCGGCTCGTCGAGCACCAATAGCTTGGCGTCGATGGCCATGGTCAACGCCAAGTGCACCTGAGTCTTCATGCCCTTGGACAGCTCGCGCATGCGGCGCTCGCCCGTGATATCGGCCTTCGCGAGCAGCGCCAGAGCACGATCGCGGCGAAAGCGCGGGTGCACGCCGGCGACGAAGTCGATGGCGTGATCGACTCGCAGCCACCCCGGGAGCACGGCGACGTCGGCAATGAAGCAGGCGTCATGCATGAGCGCGGTGCGTTCGCGAAACGGCTCGTGACCCAACACCTTGAGCTGCCCTTCATAGGCGGTGAGGCCCAGGATGGCGCGGAGGGCAGTGGTCTTGCCGGCGCCGTTCGGGCCGATGAGGCCGACGATGCGGCCGGCCTCCACGGAGAAATTGGCACGATCCAGCGCGACATGCGCGCCATACTTTTTTGTGAGATCTAAAGCTTCGATGAGCGCAGGCATGATGAATCTCAATCTTCCTTGGTATCGCCGCCGCGGGGCGGCGGGGCCGGGTGGGTAACTGCCGGGGTTTGCGCAAACAATTCCTGCGCGGAGAATCCGAGCCTGTGGATGACCGCCAGAATTTGCGGCCATTGCTCGTGCAGGAACCTTTCCCGCTCTCCGGCCAGCAACAGCCGTCGAGCACCTTCGCTCACGTACATGCCCCGACCGCGGCGCTTTTCGACCAGGTGTTCGTCGACCAGCTGCTGATAGCCCTTCAGCACCGTCAGCGGATTGAGCCGGTAATCGGCGGCAACCGCCCGCACAGAGGGCAATGGATCACCCTCCTTGAGCGCGCCCTCTAGAATGAGGGCGACCATTCGATCGCGCAGTTGGCGATAGATGGGCTGGTTGTCATTCCAATTAGGGTCCATTCCTCACTCGGTGTGGTGTTGTGGCTATATAGCGCTGTAGTGTAAGGCAACGCATTCATTCGAGGGCTCACGCGCGATCGAGGCTCATACGCGATGCGTGCTCACACGGCGCCGTACAGGAACGGGGCGGCCGTATGAGCCGCCGAGATGGCCGCCACGTGCTGCTGCAGCGGCTCGTTGAACAAGTACGCTACTCCCGCGATGAGCAGGCTATTCATCATCAGGGCGGCAGCGAGGGCGGCAAGCTTTGAAGAGATTTGAGTGTTCATAAGGTCTCCGATATGAGGGTCAGTGCAGTCATCGAGGTGTTTCGGTGACTTGGTTATATAGTTACATACATCACCGCTACATACAAGCACCTCCGGAAAATACTTGTGTTTGAATCATGCTGCGTAGCACAACATTCTAAGGGCCACCGATGATTGGCCCCCCCGGTGGCCGGAGAAGCGGCAACGTGTATGCTTGAACCCATGGAGCCGCTCGACGAGGACGCAAAGCTGATGGTGCGGTACCGAGACGGTGACGCGGACGCGTTTTCGACGCTATACGCCCGTCACAAGGGTCCGCTTTATCGCTATCTGCTAAGGCAGGTGCGCAATGCCGGCGCCGCCTCGGACTTGTTTCAAGATGTGTGGTCGCGATTGATCGCCACGCGCAGCCGATATGAGGCGCGCGCAAAATTCGCGACTTATCTGTTTCACATAGCGCACAACTGCACCATCGATTTCTTCCGTCGTGACCTCAAGATGCGTCGCACCACGCGATCGGATGACGCCGAGGCGCAAGCAGAACCGGAAGTGCCCGAGTATCAACGCCCCGACGGGATCGCGGAATTCGCCGAGCAGCAATCCGCGCTGCTCGCGGCCCTGGGCGCCCTGCCGCAGGAGCAGCGCGAGGCGTTTCTGCTGCACGAAGAAACGGGATTGACCATCGAGGAAATCGCGCGCGTGACCCAAGTCGGGGTCGAGACGGCCAAAAGCCGGCTGCGCTACGCGATTCGCAAATTGAAGAAGTCGCTGCTTCCGGCAGAGATCCCGGTGCGCAGCTACGGACGCGAACGATTTGAGCAACACGCAATCAATGGAACCGCCCGACGACTTGGATGAATATTTGCGCGGCGACAGCGCGCTGTCGCGTCAGTACCGGAGAGAATCCGCACCGACGCCGCCGCACGCGCTCGACCGCCGCGTGCTTGGACTGTCGCGCGGCGCGCTCGGATTGACGGACGGCGTGCACGGCACGGCGCGGCGCCTGACGCCGTGGTTGGCGCCTCTGGCGTTCGCCGCCAGCGTCTTATTATCGGTGGCGTTGGTGCTTGCCATCGTGTTCGGGCCGCAAGCCACCAAACGCGTCGACGATGCCCCGCGCCTGGTGCGTGTCGCCGCGCATCCGGACGCGTCCGCGAATCCTCCCCTCAATCGCAGGCTGCATCTCTACAGCAGCGACCCCAAGCTCGCGCGCGCGCCCTCGGTCTGGCTGGCCGACATCGCCGCGCTGCGCCGTGCCGGGCGCAACAGCGAAGCGGACGAGGAATTGCGGCGCTTTCGCGGCGCCTACCCGGACTTTTCCATCGGCGACCTCGCGATCCTGCGATGAGGCCAGCCTGGCGGGCGCCTCACGACGCCCCTCACGCGTCGCCCCATGGTGCCCCCGGGTGGCGCGTTTTCGGCTAACATTCTTGGTTTTTGCGCCGGGAGCCACTCATGAAAAAGCCAGTCACAGTCACCATTACGGGCGCGGCCGGAAATATCGGTTATGCGCTCGCGTTTCGCGTCGCGTCGGGTCAAATGCTGGGCGCCGATCAGCCGATCAACTTGAATCTGCTGGAGATCCCGGCGGCGAGCGCGGCGGTGCAGGGCGTCGTGATGGAGTTGAACGACTGCGCCTTCCCGACTCTCAATAAAGTAACCGCGACGAGCGACGCCGCAGTCGCGTTCAAGGATTGCAACTTTGCCATGCTGGTCGGTGCGCGGCCCCGAGGTCCCGGCATGGAGCGCAAGGACTTACTGCTGGAAAATGCCAAGATTTTTTCGGCCCAGGGCAAGGCGCTGGATGCGGTCGCGAGCCGCGACGTGCGCGTGCTCGTGGTGGGCAATCCGGCCAATACCAATTCACTGATCGCGCAGCGCAACGCCCCCTCGCTGCCGCCCAGTCGATTCACGGCAATGACCCGATTGGATCACAACCGGGGATTGGCACAGCTCACCGAAAAGAGCGGCGCGCCCTTAGGCTTGGTCAGGAAGATCATCATTTGGGGGAACCATTCGGCGACCCAGTACCCTGATCTGCATCACGCCACCGTCGATGGTAAACCGGCGCTATCCGTGGTCGAGCCGAGTTGGTTCAAGGACACCTACATACCGACGGTGCAGCAGCGCGGCGCGGCGGTCATCAAGGCGCGCGGGACTTCTTCCGCGGCTTCCGCGGCTTCCGCGGCGCTCGACCACGTTCACGATTGGATGCTGGGCACGCCGCCGGACGATTGGGTCAGCATGGCGGTCACCTCCGACGGCAGCTATGGAATCCCGGAGGGAGTGATCTATTCCTATCCGGTGACTTGCAAAAACGGCGAGTACAGCATCGTTCAAGGATTGAGCATCAACGATTTCAGCCGCGAGAAGATGCAGGCGACGCATCGCGAATTGCTGGAAGAACGCGATGGGGTGAAAGATCTGATCTGAATTTGACCCAACCTGAATCTGATGTGACGTGAAGCAGATCCGATGACCGACGTTGCCCATGGCACGGCTGTTTTCCTGGCCTGGGCTGCGTTGCTCCTCGGGGCGCTCCTGATTCTCGCCTATCGCCGCGCCGGTCTTGCCTTGAGCTCCTGGGTTCTCGGAATACTGCTGCTGGCTTACCTCGCGCTCGGAAGCGCGCCCGCTTGGTGGAAGATCCTTCTCTCCATTCCCTACGCCTCGCTGCTGCTGCTGAATATCCGGCCACTGCGGCTGCGCGCCGTGACGCGGCCGTTCCTGCGGAGCTACCGCAGACTCCTGCCGCCGATGTCCGCGACCGAACGCGAAGCGCTGGACGCCGGCACCGTGTGGTGGGATGGAGAATTGTTCACGGGCGGCCCGGATTGGCAAAAGCTCATGTCGGCCAAAGCGCCGGCGCTCACCGCAGAGGAGCAGGCCTTTCTCGACGGACCCTGCGAAGAGTTGTGCGCGATGCTCGATGACTGGGACATCACGCACGTCCGCGCGGATCTCCCGCCCGAGGTGTGGAAGTTCATCAAGGCGAAAGGGTTTTTCGGGATGATCGTTCCGCGGCGCTACGGCGGTCTGGAATTTTCGGCGTATGCGCATTCCTGCGTGCTGATCAAGATCGCCTCGCGCTCGGGGCTCGCGTCCTCGACCATTGCGGTGCCGAACTCGCTGGGGCCGGCGGAACTGCTGTTGCATTACGGCACCCAAGCGCAGAAAGATCATTACCTGCCGCGCCTCGCGCGCGGCGAGGAAGTACCCTGCTTCGCCCTCACCGGTCCTCGCGCGGGCTCGGATGCCGCCTCCATTCCCGACACCGGCGTCATCTGCAGAGGCCGGTGGCAGGGCTCGGAAATCATCGGCATCAAGCTGAATTTCTCGAAGCGCTACATCACCCTGGCGCCCGTCGCCACCGTGGTCGGGCTCGCCTTTCGCTTGTTCGATCCCGACCGGCTCATGGGTGAACGCACCGACCTCGGCATCACCTGCGCATTGATTCCGCGGGATACTCCCGGAGTCACGATCGGCCGGCGGCATTTTCCGCTGAACGTTCCCTTCCAGAACGGTCCGATTCAGGGACATGACGTGTTCGTGCCCATCGACGCCATCATCGGTGGTTTCGCCATGGCCGGCCAGGGATGGCGCATGCTGGTCGAACAGCTGTCGGTGGGCCGCTGTATTTCGCTCCCGTCGAGCGCCACCGGCGGCGCGCAGGCGGCGGTGTATGCTTCGGCGGCGTACGCGCGCATCCGCCGGCAATTCAACATGCCCATCGGCCGCTTCGAAGGCGTCGAGCAGGTCCTGGCACGCATGGCGGCCCGAACCTACACGATGGACGCCGCGCGCTCGGTCACCGCGGGTGCCATCGACGGCGGAGAGAAGCCGTCGGTGCCCTCCGCCATGCTGAAATATCACGCGACCGAATTGGGCCGGCTGATCGCGAATGACGCCATGGATGTGCACGGCGGCAAGGGTATTTGCCTGGGACCCAAGAATTATCTGGGACGCGGCTACCAGATCGTGCCGGTCGCGATCACGGTCGAAGGCGCCAATATCCTGACGCGCAGCCTCATCATCTTCGGTCAGGGAGCGGTCCGCTGCCATCCCTTCGTGCTGCGCGAAATGAATGCGGCGCGCAATCCCGATCGCCAAGCCGGCATCGCCGAGTTCGATCGGGCGCTCATGGGCCACATCGGATTCGCGATCTCCAATGCCGCGCGCTCGCTCGTGTTGGGATTGACGCTCGCGCGCTTCACCAAAGTACCGCAGGGCGGACCGACCACGCGCTACTTCCAGCATGTGAACCGGTATAGCGCGTCATTTGCGCTGGCGGCCGACATCGCGATGCTGGCGCTCGGCGGCTATCTCAAAAAGAAGGAAACCCTGTCGGCGCGCTTGGGCGACGTGCTGTCGGCGATGTACCTGGCCTCGATGGTATTGAAGCATCACGACAACCAGGGCCGCGAGGCGGCCGATCTGCCGTTGGTCGAATGGGCGTGCCGCAGCCTGCTCTACCAGGCACAGGAACAGCTGCACCAGTTCTTGCGCAATTTCCCCAATCGTCCCCTGGCCGCGGTCCTGCGGCTGCTCATCTTCCCGCGCGGACTCACCTATTCTCAGCCAAGCGACCGACTGGGGCGCGACATCGTCGATCTCATCATGAACCCGACTGCAGCCCGGGAACGGTTGACCCAGCATATTTACAAGACTCAGGCGCCGAACAACCCCCTCGGCCTGCTGCAGGAGGCCTTGATACTATCGACCGCGGCGGAATCCCTGGAAAAGCGCATCCGGGTGGACGGCATCAAAACCGGCCGCGTGACGGCGCTCGACTTGCCGGGACAGATTTCAGAGGCCGTTAGCCTCGGCATCTTGAACGAGGCTGAAGGTGCCGCGCTGCGCGATTACGATGCCAAGGTCTCGAATCTCCTCGATGTCGACGACTTCGCGCCGCATGAGCTCTGCGCGGGCGGCGGCGCGGGTGCCCACCCGGGTTCATGAGTTCGCCGGGCGCGAGCGAGCGTTGTAAGATGGACTGACCGGCCGCACCTTTAGAGGAGATCCGCCTATGAATCGTCTGCTTCTCGCATTGGGCGTCACATTGATTGCAACCCTTGCCGTGGCACAGGATCGCACTGCGCCCGCCCCGAATGCCGAGGTGTATTTCATCGCTCCGCTAAACGGAGCGACGGTGCATGGGCCGATCACCATACGCTTTGGATTGAAGGGCATGGGAGTCGCGCCGGCGGGGGTCAAATTCGAGAATACGGGACATCATCATCTGCTCGTCGACACCGACTTCAGCGAATTGAAGCTCGGTGCGCCGCTGCCGGCGACCGACAAGATACTGCACTTCGGCAAAGGTCAGACCGAGACCATGCTGACCTTGACGCCCGGCAAGCACACTCTTGAATTGGTGTTTGCGGACTACGTGCACATGTCCTTCGATCCGCCGCTGCACTCGAAGAAAATCACCATCACCGTGGAATGACATGCGCGCGATACTGCACATCGACATGGACGCCTTCTACGCGTCCGTGGAAGAGCAGGATCGCCCGGAACTCAAAGGCAAGCCCCTGATCGTGGGCGGCATCAGCGGCCGCGGCGTGGTCGCCGCGGCCAGCTACGCCGTGCGGCGCTTCGGCGTGCGGTCGGCCATGCCCATGCGCGAAGCGTTGCGCCGCTGCCCCGACGCCGTCTGTGTGCGTCCGCGCATGGCGCGCTACAAGGAGGTCTCGGACCAGGTGTTCGAGATTTTTCGCGAATTCACGCCGCTCGTGGAAGGCCTCTCCCTGGACGAAGCATTTCTCGACGTGACTTCAAGTCAGCAACTGTTGGGGAGCGCGGAGTTTATCGGCGGCGAAATCCGGCGTCGCATCCGCGGGCGTACGGGGCTCACCGCGTCGGTGGGAATCGCACCGAATAAGCTACTGGCCAAGATTGCCTCGGACCTCAACAAGCCCGACGGCATGTGCCGCATCGGCGCGGACAATATGCGCGAGATCCTGGATGGGCTGCCGATCGAGAAACTGTTCGGTGTGGGACCGAAGACTCTGCCCGCCGCGCATGCGGCGGGCATTCGGAGCTTCGGCGATTTGCGCGCGGCCGGCGACGAAGCATTGTGGCGAGCCTTCGGCAAGCATGGAAAGACCATGCACGACCGGGCATGCGGCCTGGACGATCGGCCGGTCGAGCCGAACCGCGAGGAGAAGTCGATCAGCGCGGAGGAGACCTTTGCCGCGGACATCCGCGGGGCGGCGCCGCTCGCGGTGCGGTTGCTGCGCCTCGCGGATAGGGCGGCTTCGCGGCTGCGCGCGCAAAATCTCGCCGCCGGCAAAGTGAGCGTCAAGATCCGGCGCGCCGATTTCACGACTTACACTCGGCAACGCGCCCTGGGACGGCCGACGCAGGAATCGGCCGTCGTAGCGGCCGCCGCGAAAGCTCTGCTCGACCAATGGCTGGCGACCCAGCCCGATGCCGCGGTGCGTCTCTTGGGGGTCGGGGTGGGCGATCTGCAAATATCGATGCAAGCGGACCTGTTCGGAGGCGGTCCGGCTCACGGTTCGCGCTTGGACACGGTCGTCGACAGCATCCGCGGCCGATTCGGATCGGAGATTCTGACCCGCGCCAGCCTGTTGCCGGGGCGCGGCTCGGGATCCGGCGGCTGAGTTGGTATCCTAGGGCAGTCATGTACCTCAGCTTCTTCGGCCTCAACGAAAAGCCCTTTGCCATCACGCCGGACCCGCGCTATCTCTATTTGAGCGAGCGCCACGCCGAAGCTCTGGCGCATTTGCTGTACGGCATCAACGAATCCGGGGGCTTCATTCAACTGACCGGGGAAGTGGGAACGGGCAAGACCACCGTGGTGCGCACCCTGCTGTCGCGCGTTCCGCATCATGCCGACGTCGCCGTCATATTGAATCCGCGGGTGACGCCCGTCGAATTTCTGCTCACCATCTGCGAAGAGCTGGGACTCGGCATGGCGGATGCCGATCGCGACAGCGTCAAACAGATGGTCGATGCGCTGAATCGCCGGCTGCTGTCGGCCCATGCCGAAGGCCGGCGCATCATCGTGATCGTGGACGAGGCGCAGAATCTGTCCGCCGAGGTGTTGGAACAGGTCCGGCTGCTCACCAACCTCGAGACCCCTACGCAGAAGCTGCTGCAGATCATTTTGATCGGGCAGCCGGAACTTCGCGAATTGCTCGACCGCACCGAGCTCCGCCAGCTGGCACAGCGAATCACCGGCCGATACCACTTGGAGCCGTTGTCGCGCGAGGAAACCCGGGGCTACATACGCCATCGGCTGCGCGTTGCCGGCGCCGCGGGGGAAATCTTCACTCCCGCGGCGCTCGCCGAAGTGCACCGCTTGTCGACAGGCATCCCGCGGGTGATCAATGTGACGTGCGACCGCGCCCTGCTGGGTGCCTATACCCAGGAAACGCGCAAAATCACCGCTGCGCTGGTGCGGCTCGCCGCGGGCGAAGTTTACGGCCGGCGCTTTGTCCCCGTGTGGCTGGGTTGGCTCGCCGCGGCGCTCGGGCTCGTCAGCATTGCGCTGCTCGCCTTCGGCGGATGGGAACTGTGGCAGAGGCAAATTGCTCCCTTGCACGCGCTCGTCGGCAAGCCGGTCCGGTCCACTCCCGCAACGGCTGTTCCGCTTCCGGCGGTGGTGACGCCCTCCTCACCCCCGCCTAAGCCGTCGGTGCCCGGTCCTGCGGCCGCGCCGGTGGCCGCATCCATCAACGCATTGCTGGCCGCCAACAGTGCGTACACCAGCGATGCAACCGCGTTCCGCCGTCTGCTGTCGTTGTGGGGGACGGCCATGGCGGATGACAAAAACCCCTGCGGGCAGGCGGCGAAGGCGGGGTTGTCGTGCCTGGAGCAACGCGGCTCCTGGGCGCAGGTCCGGGCCCTCAACCGGCCCGCCATCCTGACGCTCACCGACGATCACGGGCAGCGGCACCGGGTGGTGCTGTCCGCGCTGGACGACCGATTCGCCACCTTGAATCTGGGCGAGCACGATGAGCGGGTGCCCCTTGACGAGCTGTCGCGCGATTGGTTCGGAGAATTCACCCTCGTGTGGAAACCCAAGACTGCGCGCACCCGGCTCTTGTCGGTGGGGATGACGGGAGACGAAGTCCGATGGCTGCGCCGCAGCCTCAACGCCCTTCAGGGCGCCGCGTCGGATCCGGAACACGGCGATGTCTACGATGAGCAATTGGCGATCGCCGTGCAGAATTTCCAGCGTGAACACCGGCTCAATGTCGATGGCATTGCGGGAGTACAGACCCAAGTCATGCTCGACACCGCGTTGGCCGAACCCGGTTCGCCGTTATTGCTGCCCAACACACCGCGCGGCAGCTAGGAACATTCATGTCCTTCATTCTCGACGCTCTCAAGAAATCGGAAATCGAACGTCAGCGGCAATCCGTGCCGGGGCTGATGGACACGCGCTCGGGTCCGCGGCGCAGCCGCCTGCCCGTCTGGGCGATCGCGCTGGGCATGCTGCTCGGCATCAATCTGCTGGTCTTGACCTTCGTTCTGACGCGAAAGAGCGCTCCGACGGCGCAGGCGTCTCAACAGGCAGTCCCAGCATCCGCACGCGAAGCCGCCGCGCCGCCCGAAACCCACTTCAGCCCGTTGGACACCGCGCCGGTGTACGCGCCGGAAATTCCGGTCGCGTCCGGCGAGGCCGCCGCACCCCTCGAGCCGCCGACCGTCCGCAGGGCCTCGGCCGGCGGAGCGGGCATCGGGGCCGTGCGCGCCGCGCGCCACCCGGACCCGCTGTTGAGCGACGGAGACTCGAAAGCCGACCAGGAAATACTGCCCTCGATCAACGAAATCAATTTGACGGGCGCACAGGCGCTACCCGAGCTGCACCTGGACGTTCATGTTTATGGGACCAAGGCGGCCGACCGCTTCGTATACGTCAACACGCGCAAGTATCACGAAGGCGCCAGGTTGCAGGAAGGTCCCACCGTCGAACACATCCGGCGCGACGGCGTGGTGCTGAATTATCAGGGGCTGAGGTTCATTCTTCCGCGCCAGCCTTAGGAGCCTGGGCGCGATTATTCGGCCAGCACGAAGGTCACTTTCAGCCGCACGCGATACTCGGCGATCTTGCCCTTGGCGACGACCACGTCCTGGCTTGCCACCCAGGCGCCCGCGACGTTCTTCAGAGTCTTGGTGGCGCGCTTCACGCCATTCTCGAGGGCGTCGTCGAAACTCTTCTTGGACGAAGCGATGATTTCCGTGACCCTTGCGACTGATGACATGTTCGGTCCCCCCTTTGAGTCCGTTGATGCTGAGCCCAAGCATCCTGACAGAGATACGCAGAAGGGTGCAATCAGACAGGCTCCCAGGCACTGGCGTGCAGCATCGGGCGTCGCTACCATGAGGGACGAATTGAATTCTTGGGAGAGTCGCCGCCTTGGGGTATCAGGTTCTCGCGCGCTTGGTCCAAGCGGCCGTGGTGTCGCTCGGCCTCTGCGCCGGTGCCGGCGCGGGGGCGATCGAGGGCGCGGTTACCTTTCCCGCCCAGCTCGTACCGTCGATGACCGTATTTGCCTCGGACGTCGATACCTCGAAAATCCATTCCGTGCAGCTGGTCCGCGGGCAGGCGAATTTCACCGTCAACGTGCCGCCCGGCCGCTACCTCGTGTTTACGGCGCCCAACGAGCCTGGCGCGCCGAACGTCTATGGAGCGTACACGCAGTACAGCCTGTGCGCGTCGCACGATATCGGCAAGTGTGAGGATCACATGCTGATCCCGGTCACCATAACCGCAAGGGCTCCGCGCGCCGTGGTGACGATCGACGACTGGTTTCTGACGGATGAAGTTGCCGAGCAGATAGACCGCATCCGCGGCATTGCGGCCGGCGCCGATCCGGAGCCGCTGAGCGCGCCGCGATTCTCCGAATACCCGAGCGCGGCCTTCGACGACGACGCTACGCCTAAGGTCGATTCCGGAGGAAGCGAGCTGTCCGAGGGCGATCTTGAGATCGTACAGCGCGCACTGTCGAGCGGTCCGAACTTCGCGGGACATGTCACGGTCACGTTGACGAGGTGCGGCCTGACGTGCGGCCGGCTCATACTGGTCGATTGGCGCACCGGGGCCATCCAGGAATTGCCCCTGCAAGGTCCGCAGGGTCAGCCCGCCGAAACCGAGGGAACGCTGCCGTGCCGCGCCGAGGAAGCGCTGTTATTTCGGCGCGACAGCAGACTGCTGAGCGTAACCCGGGTACGCGGTGCGGCGGTGGTCACGCAGTATTACGTATGGAATCAGAACAATGCCGCGCTGGTCCAGAGCGGTGAATATCAGCGGACTTCGCAGACGTTCTGTGCGGTTGCGGCGCGCTGAGCCCGATCATGCGATGATTGACGCATGCGCAAGATCTTAACGCTGACCATGAGCGGCTTGGTGACCGTATTGCCCCTGGCATTGACCATCTATGTCATCTGGTGGCTGGTGCAAACGGTCGAAGGATGGCTGCGGCGCGCTCTGATTGCGTTGGGGATCGTGAGCCCTGAGCATTATTGGCCGGGCTTGGGACTGGTCGCCGGATTCGCGCTGCTGCTGGTCATCGGCAGCTTGGTCAACGCCTACGCCGGCAAGATCTTGCTCAAGTATTGGGACGATTTCTTGGGCCGGATACCGTTCGTGAAGACCCTCTATGGCGGATTTCGCGACGTCGTCAGCTTGCTGCCGTCCGGCAGCGGCGAGAAGCGCGACTTGCAGCGCGTGGTGCTGGCCCGGTTCGCGGATGTGCACGCGATCGGTTTCGTCACTCGTGAAGACGTGCCGTCCGTGCTGCTGGCGCACGGCGGTCAAGACTGGGTGACCGTATATTTCCCCATGAGCTACGCTTTCGGCGGCTACACCATCTATCTGCCGCGCGAACGCATCGAGCCTCTGGACATTTCGGTCGAGGACGCCATGCGATTGGCGATCACCGCGGGCCTCACGGCTGCCGGTTCGCGCCAATAGTCGAGGACCTTGGGGTAGGTACATGGTCAAGTGCTGCCTGCTGGTCCTTGCACTCGCAACGACCCACTCTCCGGTTGCGCCAGGCGCCGCCGGCGCGGCGACGCCCGCCGTGGCAGCGCCCGGCACAGCCACGCCCCGACCCCATGCTCATGCCGCAGAGGCCAAATACCAGATCTCGCGAGCTGACGCCGCCGCGATTCTCAGTACTCGCGCTGACGCGAATTCACTGGCGACGGCGGCGGCGCTGCGCTACTCGGGCCCGGGATACGGCGAAAAGACGGTCAGCCTCAACCTTAAACCCTCCGCGCTGGAGCTGGCAGATCGCGCCAGCGAGTTGGCTCCGCAAGACGCGGGCATCGGCTGGCTGCATCTGCAATTGTGCTCGGGCACGCCCGGCTGCGACATCCGCGACGTGGCCACCGTCCTCCGCTGGGTGGACGCGGACAATGGCGCGGCCTGGCTGCAAACGCTGGGCGCGGCGCAGAAGGACCGGGACCCGATGGAGGTGGACCGGATTCTCGCGGACATGGCCCGCGCGGCCCGCTTCGATTTCTACTGGAACCGCATCGTTGTGCTGATGGTCGA
>Ga0137360_10001177_pt1 | contig 15305 bp, 18 predicted proteins | sample Mad1_60_16metaG_FD_104924 | JGI IMG/M metagenome (GOLD analysis project Ga0137360, IMG submission 104924) | Vadose zone soil microbial communities from Angelo Coast Range Reserve, California, USA - Mad1_60_16 metaG | ecosystem: Environmental > Terrestrial > Soil > Vadose zone | place: USA... | reverse complement strand
TCACCTGGGAGGGCTGCTATGAATTAGGAACTGCCCTCCCTCCCTCTCGTCTCTGGCTCAGAGCGGCCGAGCGGCACAGAGCTTATAGCTCTCGTGCCATGGTCTTAGCCTCTCGAACGTGGCGCTCGCCGCTAGCACGTCCGCGTCCGCATAGCGCCGCCCGATGATCTGCATCCCGACGGGCAGCTTGCCCTCCGCAAGTCCGGCAGGGATAGAAGCCGCGGGGTGACCGGAGAAGTTGACGAAGTAGGTCAGGCACCAGCCGATCAGAGGATCAACCTGTACTCCATTGATCGTGGTTGGACCCATGGTATTCCCATCGCTAGCGTTCTCGACGGGCAGACACGCCAGGGTCGGCGTGATCAGGAGATCGTACTGGTTGAGGGTGCCCTGAATGGCATCAGACACCTCCGTCCGGATCTCCTGGTCGTGCCAGAGGTCGCGGGCTGACATCTTGCTGCCCCTCTCCAGCCATTCCAGGTACTGTGGCGGGAAGTCATCCCGGTGGTCCTTGAGCAGGTCCAGCCCCTGATGCTTGAAGGTCTCGAAGGCGGCGAGATTGATCGGCATGATGAGCCGGCACCAGACATCGCTCAATTCGCGCTGATCGCGCCCAATGCCGACACGCACCTCTTCGACGTGGGCTCCTGCCTCCTCAAAGGCTTTCACCGCTTTCCCCACGACGTCCGCGACGCGCCTGTCGACGGGGAAGACGTCAAAATTGGGGCTGTAGGCGATCTTCCAGTCCTGGATGGAGCGTCGAGTAGCTGCGAGAAAATCGACCTGTTCGGCCAGACTGAAGGGATCACGCGGATCATAGCCAGCCAGAGCGGTCAGCCCCAGGGCCGCGTCTTCGACGGTTCTGGTCAGCGTTCCCTCAAAGAGAAACGGGGTATCAGCGCCAAAAGCGTTCGGCCTGGTGACAAAAGGCACGCGGCCAAAGGACGCTTTGTAGCCATAGATCCCACACCAGGAGGCAGGAATACGAATGGAGCCGCCCCCATCGGTTCCCTCCGCGATGGGCACGAGGCCATCCGCCACGGCGGCCGAGCTGCCACCGGACGATCCCCCCGTGTTCTTGGAGAGGTCGAAGGGATTGTGCGCCGGCCCAAAGAGGTAGTTATCACAGGTGCCCCGAAATCCCATCACGGGGCTGTTGGTCTTCCCCAGCAGGATCGCGCCAGCTTTTTCGATGCGCTCGGCATACACACAGAAAAAATCGACGACAAAATGCTTCAGGGCTCTGACGCCACCAAAGGTACTCACCCACCCTGGTTTGAAGTCAAACAAATCTTTCATCGCAGTGGGCACCCCATGGAGCGGTCCCAGAGGTTCTCCGGCCAGAAAGGCCTGCTCGGCCTCTTTGGCTCGCTTGCGAGCATCTTCGAACCCTAAATACACGAAGGCATTCAGGCTCTTATTGCGCTGCTCGATACGCTCGATGAAGGCATCCACAACCTCCACTGGCGAAAGCTGACGGCGTCGGATGCGCATCGCAAGCTCTGTGGCTGTCACATACGCCAGTTCATCTGATAGTGCCATGAGTCACTCCTTCGTCCAATAACTCCTGAGCTTTCGATCTGGTGCGGTTGTAACCCGTCACGGTATGCCCGGCAGCAAGCAGGCGTTTGATCACGCGACTACCCATTGCGCCCAAGCCAATGTAACCAAGATTAGCCATAAACAACCTCCTCATGTTTGTTCCACTCTATGAAGCGCAGCGTAGACGCATCAGCATCGTTTGCAGCGCTTTCTAAAGTACTTCTTCTCGCATGTGAGCGAAGCTAGACGCACTTGCGTCGTTCATGCGAGTGGCAAGATGCAAAAGAGTGAGCTTTACAAAGCAGGCACTATTCCAGCATCCTGACGAACTTGCCGTAGGTGAGCATGCATTACCTGGCGAGCCGCTTCCGGATCACGACGAACAATCGCGTTCAGCAGGCGTTTATGATGGACCTGTCCACGCTCAGGACCGCCATCGACTGCAAAGATCCGTTTGCGCTGCTTGCTGAGCAGGTCAACGGTGGAGTCGCCCAGAACATCCTGATTCTCGACCTGGTCGCATATCAACCAGCCCATTCTGCGCCAGCATCTTCATCGCTTCGCGTACGGCCGTGCGACTGGCGTGAAACTGCTCGGCCAGTTCGCGCTCGGTTGGCAAGCGGTCGCCGGTGTGCAGCTCACCGCTGAGGATGCGCTGTTTGATTTGGGTAGCAATTTGCTCAGAGACTTTGCTTGACTGAATGGGTGTATACAGATGCTTCATCAGCTCTTACCCGGGAACCACCGCAATTGCGCTCATCTCGAACTTCACTCGCGAGTCGGTCGCCATGCGCACAACTTCTACTGTTGTGCTCGTTGGCCGATGATCTCCGAAATATCGACCGACGACCCGATTGATGGCGTCCTGATTCATCTCGATATCGCGGATGTAGCGTGTCACCGAGACAATATCTTCTAATGTACCACCTGCCGCCTGAAGAACCTGTAGCAGTGCTTCCATGGCAAGTTGGGCCTGCTCACCTGGATCCTCGGGGATATCTTCGAATTCTTCAGGTCGGTGGGGGTGATGGTGGTAGATGGGGGCAGCCGTCACACCGGAAATGAAGACCAGTTTGCCGGAGACCACCTTTATCCCAGCAGTATATGGCATGTTGAATGCCGGGGAGTACCCTTGTAGGTGGACGAACTCTATGTGGTTTCTCATGTGCTTTCTCCTTCTATACGTTTTAAATTAAACGGGGACGGAGCACTCCTCTCTACTATGGTCGGATACCAAATGGTCCCAGGATACCAGATTCAATCCGCAAACTCTCGGTCATCTTAGCAGCATTGTCGAAGGTAAAGACATCTGCACCACCCAGTTGACCTTGCCATTTGACCAGTGTTGCCTCCGCTGCCATCTGCGCGACATTGTCAAGGTAGACCTTGAACAACTCCCAGGGATTCTGAGTTCCGTATTGCTGGAAAATGGGTGTAGGATCTAGTCCTGCCAGTGCCGCCTCTGAGTTCGCCTTCAGGTCTTGAACATAGGCTTGTTGCAGTATCACGTCCTGTCGATTGCCCAACCGTGTGAGATGACCACCAATATAAGTCTGAAATGGATATGCCAGAGCCTGGTCGTGGGCCTGAATCCAACTCGGGATGTCTGTCGACTGCGCTAGTTCCTTGAAAGGGACCCAACCGGGGAAGATGACGTCTACCAGCATCAGCACGCGCTGCTCAGGGGCATAGATGAAGAGGTTGCCTGGCTGATGGTTCGGCCCTTTGTAGTCCAACCCCAGAATCTGATCACCTATGTGGAGCGTGAAATGATCTTGGAAGACCTGTGTGGGCAGGGGGCGATTCGGGTCTTTCAGTTCCTCAAGGATATTGGCCGTCTCTTGATGAGCGATCCGCACCGCGCTGGCGGGATAGAGCACGGCTGCACCGATATGGTCGGCGTGTGCGTGACTATAGACGACATGCGTGATGGGTTGATCTGTCACCTCGCGGATCGCCCGCAGAATATTGTTTCCGAGAGTAGGTGGCGCATCAACGACGATGACCCCCTCGTTAGTCACGAGAAACACCATCTGGTAGTAACCATCGGCAATCCAGTAGAGTCCACGCCCAATCTGCTCTACGAGGTAGCCTTTGCTGGGAATAGCCGGGCCTTGAGAAATGGCTGAGACAGGAGCGAAAGGCGGTACGGGAGGAGTGGGGTCACTGACTGGGTGAGTACTCGCATGGGCAACGGCAGCAGGAGAGGTAAGGCTTGCAACGAGTGAGTCGACTCGAAGTGCGGACCGACCAAGGAACCTGAGCCGATTCAGGAGAGATTCTCTCCTGGTGGAAGGACCATGTTCATGTGTGTGTTCGTGGGAATTCATTGTTACCTCCGACAGAAAACAGGTTATTCCCCACTCAGTTCAATATTGAACTGAGTGGGCAAAAAAAATTGAGATCAGCCAAGAGCTTTGTCGAGCACTCGTAAGGATGACAGAAGCGCAGAATGGTCTTCATAGGAGAGCGGCGCGAAGAGCGCTGTCACTACTTTCCGGTGCGCGGGCAGAATCTCATCAAGAAGCTGACGCCCCTGTGCTGAAAGAAAAAGATGATTGACCCGACCCTCGTTCCGCCGTATCAGGAGCTGTCGCTGTTCCAGTTTGTCAACAAGATAGCACACATCCCCTTTCGTTACCAAAAGACGGTGAGCCAGTTCCTGCTGCATCAAGCCTTCGGCTTCGTGTACCTGCATTAACACGTCGAAGTGAGCCAGACTGATATCCCAACAACGTAGATGCTCAGTCATGGCATGAGTCATCTTGAGATACACATGGGCCAGACGCACCCAGGTGTTGATTGAGAACCGTTCCATGCTCTTGTCGGTTATGAGATTGTGTTCATCTTTTTCCATAAGCCAAGTATAATATTAAACTGAGAAGATGTCAAGACCCTACATCGAAATGAGCAGGGCTTTTTGGTGTACCCGTTCTACCGCGAAAGCTTGCCACACAGCAAATGTAAGGCTTCTCGGGGATGGGCACAAAAATGGCGAATCTACGCACCATCACGCTGCTACAATCGGGAAGAGTCATCGGCGTAGTGTTTCTGACCCTGTATGCCCTGGGCCTCTTGCCAGGGATCTTTGCCCTTCCTGCAGGCCTGGGAGATGTGGCCATTGGACTCACTGCGCCCTTGGTCGCCTCAGTCCTGGCCTCCAAGGCTCGCTATCGGCTGGGCCTCCTTGCGGTTTGGAATATATTGGGGATGCTCGACCTGCTGGTGGCGGTCAGCCTGGGCATCCTGACTTCGCGAAGCACGTTGGGCTTGCTAGCTGGAACCACGTCTTCTGCGCTCGTGGTTGCCTTCCCGTTAAGCCTGATTCCCACCTTCCTGGTCCCTGCGTACCTCATCCTGCACCTGATCGCTCTGGATCGCGTGCGCAGGACGTAGGGGGCAACACGGGCGTGAAGGCACTGAATTTCCCACCACTTTCCTTTGTGTGTTGCCTAACCAACAGAAGCGCTGCATTGTGTATTGATTGCCGTGTGATCATACGGTAGTATTATATATGGCAGCTGATAGTTAAACAACAGCTGCCAAAAACCTTCATCGGCCCGCGGCGAGGAAGGTCAGCACGGAGCCAGAGATGGCTCAAGGCAACGTTTTTGTAGTGCAGAATGCTCAGCATTCGCCACCTTATAGATTCGGTAAGTGTATGCATCAACACCATGATCTCTCTAGCAGAAAGTGAGAAGCACATATGCGACTGTCTCTTAGTATAAAAGTCGGATTGGTCAGCCTGTTCTCGTCTCTGGCCTTGTTGCTGGGTCTGCTCTCTCCGACGGGCATAGCATCTGCCCACACCGCCACCACCCTTCAGAGCGCCCACATCAGTTCCATTGCTCTTGCAGACGATCAGCGTCGAGGGAACTTTGAGGGTGAAGGGGGCGTTTACTACTCTCCTGGTGACTAGATTCACTTCTAGCCTGGCCCACATGCCTAACTAGGACATAGGGAAAATGAGTGAGCGGAGCAAACCTTGCTGGCAATCGGCACCGTGAGGACAGCCCAATTGCAGCTTTTGCTCATAAGCTCCTCTTTTCCCCTATGTCCTATTTTCTGCGTATCTCGGTCTCGGGGCTATTTACAAGTCGCGTTTCGTTGTCTTTCCTCGCCGCACGTGACGTGCTCGATAAATCGGCACTCTACCTACGGCGCTCGCTGAGAGGAATTGTTGAGGTGGTGGCGGGCTTTCAGCCCGCCACCACCTCAACAATTCCTCTCAAAGCAGGCTCGCTTGCGGGCCGACATGAGCAAAAGGACGACTCATAAATAGCCCTGTCTCGGTCTTAGGTCTGCTAGACATGGGATAAGCACCATGGTACAATTTGAACTATATTGACACAAGCGTATGCTTGACAGCGCGTCGTCTATCCCTGATAATAGGGCAAGCCGTGCCGACAGCACGCAGTGGGCATAGTTTCAATGCAAGAGAAAGGCAGAGCTAATGCAGAGTGATGAGAAGCAGCCTCAGCAGAAGCGATCCAACAGGAATCTCGGTGGCCCGATTCCTCCGGAGGTACGTATAACGGATGATGACATGCTCGCGGATGAGGAAGATTACCTGACCGACACCAATCCGCTCCGTTCTCGTAACAGTTCTATCCGTTTACGCGATCCGATGAGCATACAAACGACAGGCCCACAGCCTACGCGACGCAACGTCAATATGCCAGACCCTGTTACAGGGAAGCATGTCGTTACCCCAGTGCCCGGTATGATCTCTCGCTCGACACGCGACAGAAAGGCACGCGACATGCCCCCGGCCAGGGGTCAACAAAGAGGTCTGCACTGGTTGCTTTATGTTGGCGTGGGTATGATTGCTATGCTCGCCCTCTGGGTGGTTGGCTCGGCAGCGCTTGCCTGGGGAATAGCGAGATACGATGATATCCGCTACGGTAATCCTCGTACGTTCCAGATTGACGCTGTGGTCGGCCATGGTGACGATGCCCAGCATCCCAGCCACTTCATTGCCATCAATTTACACCGACATATCATCATCGTCGAGTTCATGGGCGGCAACCCGGCCAGGGCCATCAGCTATACCGGTCCTTTTCTCTTCGATCCAGGCGGTGATCTCACGCCTGTAACACTCGAATTTCGCGACGTCGCCGGCAATGGCCTTCCCGACATGCTCATTCACATCCAGGACCAGACCATCGTCTTTGTCAATGATGGTAGCAAGTTCAGGCCACAGAACAGTAGTGACCACATCAAATTGTGACCTGGTGGGTGTGGAACTCCTCAGACCCCTGCTCTTGTTGCTGCGGGCCTGGCAGCCGCAGGCTGCCAGGCCCGCAGCAACAGAAAAAGCTTGCGAAGCGCCGCAGGCGCTGAGGAGTCAAGAAAAGCATCGACAGGATGTGACGTGCTCGATAAATCGCCCACACGATAAATCGGTGGGCTACACTACAAGATAAATCGGGAGTCTACACACACCGTCTGGCCTGAGCAGTCAGGACATATGATAGTAAATTAGCGCTCCTGCGCCCACCAGCCCCGTATTTACGCCCAATTCCGCTAACACGATACGCACGGCATCGCGAGGCCTCGCCATCGCACGTTCCTGCACAATACGCAGAGCAGGTTCTATGAGCATTGCTCCCATCTGCGTCACGCCACCACCAAGAATGATTACCTCCGGGTTAAAAATATGGATGATATTGACAAGACCAACTCCAAGGGCCTCCGCCGCGCTGCCGATAATCGCACGTGCCAGTGGGATGCCAGCCTGAGCCGCCTGTGACACTACGCGAGCACTGACATGAAGCCGCCCGACGTCTCCGGCGGCCTGCTTATGTTCTATCGAGTCATGTTCTGCTAGTTCTGAGGAGCCTGGTTCCTTGACGTGTTGCTGCAATGCGTGTACAAACTCAACTAATTCAGCACCCTGCCCGGCGGCAATGGCCTCATTAGCGTAGCGAGCAATGGCTGTGCCAGAGGCAAGAGCTTCCAGGCAGCCAATATTACCACAATTACAACGCTTACCATGCCAATCAATCGTCATATGGCCTAGCTCGCCTGCCATTCCCTCTGTACCTTCCATGATCTTGCCATCGACGATGACGCCGCCACCAATACCCGTGCTGATCGTCAGATACACCATGTCACGGCTACCACGTCCCGCGCCAAACATATACTCGCCCAGACCAGCCGCGTTCGCATCGTTCTCGACCACAACGCGTATCTTTTGCCCGGCTGCACTTTTGAAATGTTCCTCGAAGAGATCCCGCACCGGCACGCGCTTCCAGCCAGGCAGATTTGGTGGGGCAAAAATGACTCCTGTGCGGTTGTCTAGCGGCCCTGGTGCACCGATACCGATACCCGCAATCTGATCAAGTGTTGTGTGAGCCTCGTCCAGGGCTTGTTCTATCGCAGTATAGATGCGTGGGATGAGCCGTTCTGGTGTCGTATCCTCTCCGGTGGGCAAGCCAACTCGTGAGATTAACTGAGCGCCGCGTAACACCGCTGTGCGAATCTGTGTCCCGCCCAGGTCTACTCCGACAACCAGGTTTTCGTTGGTAACGTGCGCAGTTGGCATCTCGTTGCTCCTGTTCTGCTTTTTAGCAGGGGGTGCAGGGGGACGCAGTCCCCGTGCCGGGGAATGGGGAACGCCGTCTGGGGGACGGTGTGCACTCCCCATGCTCTTTCTTCTCTCACGCTCGCCGCAGGCAGCAGAAAAAAACTTGCATAGGGCGTTAGATTAGTTTCAATGATACCTTATTTGGCTGCATGGAACAAGTGGAAGGAGTATGGTCATATGGTCACAGGAGAAACCACCGGCTCTAACAAAAGTCGTAAATCCTCCCTAAGAAAACCGTGTAACCCGGAAGGTAGTATAATAATAGATGCAACCTCTTGACCTCTCGAAAGACACACAAAATGAACACGACTGGACGAAAGCGAAAACAGCATTTTCAGACAGGCTTTATTGCTGGCCTGCTAGCAGGCATCATTGCCACCAGCGTCATGCTGCTGGTCAGCATCACCTGGAATGGCATCTCATTGCCAGAAGTCTTTGGCTCAGCCTTAACCGCACTCATGCCTCCACCGTTGTTTAACTACTTACATGAAACGATTGGCGGCGACGCCAAACACTACTTTTTCTACGGCATCGTAGTGGGACAATGTCTCGTCTTCGCGCTTAGTGGAGGCCTCTACAACCTGCGTTTCCGTTCGCAACGCTTGCCCTGGTACCATGGACTCATCCTGACACTGATCCTCTGGCTCTTTGTAGGGTTCATCCTGTTGCCAATTACAGGCGTAGGCATCTTCGGCGCGCAACTCACCATTGGCCTGATCAACAGCATGCTCAGTCTGGCGGCGGTCGGCATCGTTTTTGGTCTCTCGTTCGTCTTTATACGCAACTGGCTCACGGCATATGCGCCAGCTTCGGCGAATGCCGCAAGCGCCGCAAGCAAAGTACGCGCCATCCCCGGCGAATCTGACGACGTGGTCTCGCGACGAACATTGTTGAGACGTGCAGCAGTGCTGACAGGCATAGCAGTGTTGGGAGTGGGCATGTGGCGTTTTATTACCGAAGGCGTCGGCACTACTGCCCCTCGCTTGATGCAGCACTTCAAAAGTAAAATCATCCCGCCACCCATCCCAAACTACGGCTTTGTGCATCCTGCTCCCTTCCTTTCAGCAGAAGTCACATCGAACGACCAGTACTACATTGTCTCAAAAAATCTCTTCGCCGATCCCATGGTCGACGGCAATAGCTGGAAATTGGTCGTGGATGGCGAGGTTGAACATCCCTTCGTCCTTACCTACCAGCAAGTGCTGGCCTTGCCAATGAGGAAGCAGTACGAGTCAATGATGTGTATCAGCAACCAGGTGGGCGGCGAATATATGAGCAATGCCCTGTGGGAAGGGATCCCGCTGGCGGACCTGTTACAGCGTGCGGGAGTAAAACCTGGAGCCACCAAGGTGGTCTTCTATGCAGCAGACGACTATAGTGATAGCATTCACCTGAGCAAAGCCATAGAACTAACAACCCTGATGGCGGTACGCATGAACGGCGTGGCGCTCCCCGATAGCCACGGTTTCCCCGCTCGCATGCTGGTTCCTGGCATCTACGGCATGAAGCATTGCAAGTGGCTTACACGCATCGAAGTCATCAACTACGATTACCAGGGCTATTGGCAGCAGCGTGGCTGGAGCGACCCCGCACCAATACGCTTGACGGCACGTATCGATACTCCCCTGGATGGCTCGAAGGTGACAGCCAATCGGTCATATATTGCTGGCGTTGCTTTCTCAGGCAATCGCGGTATCAGTGAGGTAGATGTGAGCACCGATGGTGGGCAGACCTGGCAGGTTGCCACGCTCAAACAGCCACTATCGGGGCTTACCTGGGTACTCTGGGAGCTTGCATGGCAGCCGAAGCCTGGCAGCTATCTCATTATTGCCCGTGCCATCGATCTGGGAGGGAATGTGCAGGACCCCACCGTAGAACCGCCACTGCCGAATGGCTCGTCCGGCTACCATAGCATCAATGTGACGGTTGCGTGAGCAAGAGCTGGTTGACTCTTTATCCCCCCCCAAAAGGTGTAGGTCTTCCCAATTAATGTGAGAAAATATACACCCGCGAATATAATAGATAGAGAAGGAAGGAAAAATGGAAGGGAGTAACGATCATGGTTCGACAGTGTGCATGGTGCCACCGGCTGATTGATACCCATGGTGAGCGCGTATCTTTGCTACCAATGCACAAGATACAGAATGCTACCCATGGTATCTGCCAGACATGTGGTAACTGCTGGATGAAGCAGGCCTCAGAAGAGGAGTGGCGCTCGTTGTTGTCCGTCTTCCCAGCGAAATTCGACCGCCGGATGTGATATATTATCAAGTGGTGGAATGTAGTGGCACCCGCAAGGGGCAATACTGTTAAAATAAGGAGCGGTGGCTGGTATGGGTGGGGCAGAGCGGGCCACACAGTCCCCCGGACTGCGTCCATAAAGGCCCACCCCACCACACATCATCCGCCCTCGCCCCTACGGAACGGCGCTGGCGATGACGCTTATTTAAGCGGTATTGCCCCTTGCGGGTGCCAGGATCTGACCCCCTTGCGAATTGCCAGATCTCAACCTATCGAATCCTGATAGTAAAGAGCATCAGACGGAAGAGAGCAAATTATGCGCTGTCCATATTGTCAGGCCGTCAACCAGGACCGAGCCATTTACTGTGCAAGCTGCGGTCGAGACATGAGACAACCACCCCCACCTCCGTCTCGCCCGCCCTATCAGCCGCCCAGGCAACCTCCGTCAACACGTCAGGCGTGGCCTGCGGCAACAACCCCTGCTCCTACAGTACCTCCACCACAGACAGTACCCCGTAGCAGACAGCCCGTGATGCCGGATGCTCCCACACCCGCTATGCCAGCGGCACCGGACCCACCGGCTCCTTTTCCGCCTCGCACCGTTGCCGAATTGCAAGCACTTGAGCAAGGCGCACTGCCCTATACCGTCGTAAACGATGCCGTCGACGTCGGGCGCAAAAAGACGGTACGCATTGCCTACACGAAGTGCGTCCCCTGGCAACAGGTCGCAACCCTCTTGAAAGCATACAAGGAGCAGCAGGGGGAGGGTTTCGATACCATCATCATACAGGGAGTATTGCCACAAGACCCTGGCGTCTACTCATTCACAAACGGTCAACTGCGCCTGGATCGCAACGTCCGCCTGGGCAGTCTCGTCACCAATCGTTACCAGATCGAAACAGGCAACGGATATGAAAGCGATTCCTTGCGCATTGTGCTGACGGAGCAGTGATCGCCTATGCAAGCAGTAGAACTGATTCGCAAGAAGCGAGATGGGAACGCATTGACCACGGCAGAGATCAACTGGCTGGTCGAGCAATACACCCACGATCACATCCCTGATTACCAGATGTCGGCCTGCTTAATGGCGGTCTACTGGCGCGGCATGGATGCACGTGAAACCAGCGACCTCACCCTGGCCATGGCACACTCGGGCGAAGAACTGTATGTGCGTGATAGCATCTCGCCCGTCGTCGATAAACATAGCACCGGGGGAGTCGGCGACAAAGTCACCCTGGCCCTGGCACCATTGGTAGCCGCGTGTGGCGTTGCCGTAGGCAAAATGACAGGGCGGGGACTGGGTCACACTGGCGGCACCCTCGATAAATTAGAATCTATTCAAGGCTTCCGTACCGCACTCTCACGCGAAGAGTTCATGCGTGTGCTGACAGAGCACTCCATCGTTCTGGCCGGCCAATCTGACGACCTGGCGCCAGCCGATGGCAAAATGTATGCCCTGCGCGATGTCACGGGCACGATTGAGAGTATTGCTCTCATCGCCGCCAGTATTATGAGTAAAAAACTCGCCGTTGGAGCTTCGCACCTCCTACTGGATGTCAAGGTTGGCTCTGGCGCTTTCATGAAGACGTTGGAGCGTGCACGCGAACTGGCACAGACCATGGTGAGCATTGGGCAGCTGGCAGGCCTGCACACCGTCGCAGCCATCACGGCCATGGATCAACCACTAGGCCGTGCCATCGGCAATGCCCTGGAGATGATAGAAGCCATCGCCATCCTGCATGGCGAGGGACCACCCGACGTCTCGGAACTCTGCTATCATGAAGCCGCGGAGTTACTGCTGATGACCGGGGTAGCAAGCAATCCTGCCGATGCCGAGGAACGGGTCGGGCAAGCCGTCCGTTCAGGTGCCGCCGTCGCGAAACTGGCCGAGGTGATTGCAGCCCAGGGCGGCGACCCACACCAGATTGAGCAACCTCATCTCCTGGCCGTCGCGCCGGTGCGCTCCATGCTCGTCGCTCCTTGCAGTGGCTACATCGCTGCTATCGAGTCTGAGCAGATGGGCCTGGCGAGCATGTACCTGGGGGCCGGACGTTTCAAGAAGGGTGAACAGATCGATCATCGCACCGGCTTCATCCTGCAAGCCAAGGTGGGCGATCACGGTCACGTGGGCGACCCGCTCGTCAAGATTCACGCCCGTACCGAGGATGAAGCCGAGGCTGTGCAAGAATCCCTTCTGGCCTGCTACACCTGGAGTGATGCCCCGGTGCTGCTGGGGTCGATGATTTATGATATCGTACGACCGTTGTGAGGTTGGCCAACTTCATCCAATCGTCAACCCCCAAAAATCCGCCGTTGGGTGGCCAGCATCGTTGGCACCGCGTACCAGGAACGCGTGTCCCTCGCCGTCACACGCCGCCGCACCTAGCAGCGACCCACCTGTGGGCAGCGCTGCTAGCGGCTGCCAACGCAGTGTTTGCAGATCAACGAGCCAGCTTTGACCCAGCACTCGCTCGTGTCCCCCGGCATACCCTGCGCTCCCGCCTACGATCACCATCTCGCCATGCCCATCTGTACAACTTGCCGCGCCACTAAGCGCCAACGGTGACACAGCTTGCTCCTCTGCCCAGGTATTGCCTGTAATATCATAGCGATAGATGCGCGTTGATGGGAGATGTTGCCCCGCGTCCTGCGCGCCACCTAGCAGCATGATGCCACCTGCACCGTCGGCGGCCAACGCAACATAGCCTAATCCTATTGGCAATGGAGTCAGCACCTGCCAGTGTCCACTAGCGATGTCGTAACGATACCAGCCGGTGCCTGCGCGCGCCTGTGGGTCTCCAGGCTTCAGAAACCCCTGGGTCATGTAGAGATGGCCCTGCTGGTCTGCAACCATCGCCACACCAAAGCCAATCGACACCCCGGCAGGCGGCACGATCTTCTGTAGCACCCCATCGCTCGTTCGATACATGTAAAGTAGCGAAGTGACTGCATACACATCAGATGAATATCCCGCTGCAAAGAAGAGCTGATTCTGCTCATCGAGCGCAACGGCATTGTTGACCATGCCAGGAAAATTGCCGTTTGTTACTGCCTGCCAGCGTGCAGCCGCGACATCGTAGCGATAGAGGGTGCGATCGTAATTCGGCGCATGCCCACGATATCCGCCGCTCATATACACATATCCACGTCCCTGCACCTGCACGTAGACGGCCGTGTTATCCGCCTCCGGCGATGGCAGCGAAGGCAAGGCTCGCCATGCACTACGTAGATTGACGACAGTGGTAGCCGTACTAGTCTTGGTGGCCGTACGGGTCTTTCTCGGCGGGCTCCACGAGGTGCTGTGATATGGGCTTTCGTAGACCAGTAATGCTGCCATCAGGAGTGACAACAACAGCGCCAGTAGAAAACACAGGTAGGCAATCCGGCGAGCTGTGCGTGGGGGTGTCCCGGAAACTGGGGGTGGGTCTGCCGGGCGGCGATTAGATACAGTTGTATCGTAACGCCGGGTCTGGTGGGGGCGCGGACCCCCTGCCTGGGGAGCAGGTATCCCCCCTGGCTTGCCCCCGTCCTGGTAATCTTGCTCTCTCAAGAAAAGCTTCGGCGTGGTACCGCTTTCCCACACAACCTGCCTTTCTGTTCCCTGGTAATCTTGCTCTTCCAACAAAGGCTTCGGCGTGGGCGCGACTGCTCCCACCGAGCGCAGCCTCAAGTGCTCATCTATTGCCGCCAGGTGCGACTCCTGTGCTTCATGCTGTTCGCGAGGCATCTCTGCAGCAGCCTGGGTGGGAGGTTGTTGCGCAGGCGAAGAAGGCTGCCCTGCTGCCTCTGCCGTACGAAGGCGCTGCTGATATGCTCGTCGCTCCTCTATGACGTATGCTCGCTGCAATGCACGATGGAAGGTGTAGGTAGATTGAAAGCGGTGCATTGGTTCCGGTCGGGTAGCGATATGCACCATGCCACTCAAGACCGGCGATACATCAGGATTGATCTGGTGCAGCGACTCTACTGCCTCTGCCTTCTCTACCGGACTCAGCCCACTGATCATTTCATGCAGCATCATGCCAAGGCTGAACAGGTCTGAACGTCTATCAGCCCGGCCTGCAAGCTGCTCCGGTGCTACCTAGCCCGACGAACCAACCTCTGTCGTATCACTTGCCTCATTCGCTCCCAGGTAGCGTGCCATGCTCAGATCAGCCAGCTTGAGATGGCCATCAGAAGTGAGAATCACCTTTGACGGTTGCAGATTACACAGGATGACAGGCGGCGATTGGGCATGCAGATAATCCAGGACATCGCAGAGTTGCAGCGCATACATGAGTGCCTCGCGCGGGGGAAGCGGTGCCTGCCGGCGCAGATACGTGGCAAGCGTCTCGCCGGGTATATATTCGATTGCCAGGTACCAGCAGCTCTCCTCAAAAAAGGTATCGTATATGTTGGGAATGGCTGTATGACGCAGGCGTGTAAGGAGAAGCGCTTCAGGAGGCTGCTGGTCCGTTTGCACCTGTTTGAGCACGCGCAGCTCATCCGACGTTGTGTGTGAAGCCAGGAGCACCTGGCCCTTCTTCCCCTGCCCCAGTACTGCCTTTACCTGGTACTCCCCATGATGCAATGTGCGGCCGCTAGTGCTTTCGGGCTCATCGACTAATTCGGGCTGGTCTCGTTCTAATTTGAAATTGTCCAGTGTGCGGCCGCTAGTGCTTTCGGGCTCATCGACTAATTCGGGCTGGTCTCGTTCTAATTTGAAATTGTCCAGTGTGCGACCGCTACTATTCTCTGGCTCTTCCATCTGCTGCCCACTCTGTGCATCTGCATCTGACATTGCTCGTCTCCCTTCCACATACAGGTATTCTGTGCTTCTCAGTAACTCTTCAGGTCTCTCTTTTCTTGGCTCCTCAGCGCCTACGGCGCTTCGCAAGCTTGGTGTGTTGCTATGGGCGATGCAGCCCGCGGGCTGCATCGCCCATAGCAACAC
>Ga0137360_10001174_pt1 | contig 15323 bp, 10 predicted proteins | sample Mad1_60_16metaG_FD_104924 | JGI IMG/M metagenome (GOLD analysis project Ga0137360, IMG submission 104924) | Vadose zone soil microbial communities from Angelo Coast Range Reserve, California, USA - Mad1_60_16 metaG | ecosystem: Environmental > Terrestrial > Soil > Vadose zone | place: USA... | reverse complement strand
GCCCGGCCCGCACAGCACGACAAAGGACGCGGGCCGCACGGGCGCATGTCGATCGAGCCACTGGGCGGCCGCATGCCCGGCCCGGCTCATCAGCGTGCCGGGCTCCAACAGGCGCGCATGTTCCTGCTCGATGCGGCGCAGTTCTTCGGTCCGATACAACGCGCTCATCGGCTTCGACTCACGTTATGCCCCTGGCGCCTCAGAGGCTCAGGGCCTGCTGGCTCACCCGCTGACCGACCGCGAGCGAGCTCGTCAATCCAGGCGACTCGAAGCCGAACAGCTGAATCAACCCCGGCAAACCGTGCTGTCCGGGCCCGTCGATCACGAAGTCGTGCGGCGGCTCTCCGGGCCCGGACAGTTTCGGGCGGATGCCTGCATACGCGGGCTGCAACGCGCCGTCCGGAAGCTGCGGCCAATAGGCTCGAATGCTCGGGTAGAAGAGCTGCGCGCGGCGTGCATCGACGTTGAAATCGATCCGATCGACCCACTCGACATCCGGGCCGAACCGGGCCGCGCCGCCCAGGTCCAGCGTCAGGTGCACTCCCATTCCCCCGTCGACGGGCAGCGGGTAGATCAGGCGCGCAAACGGCGCCGCCCGCGTCAGAGAAAAATAGTTGCCTCGAGCCAGCCGTAGCGATGGAATGCGCTCCTTCGGATACCCTTCGATCGTCGCCGCAACACGCTGGGCCGACAGGCCGGCGGCGTTGACCAGCACGTCGCAACTGATCCGATAAGGCTGGTCCGTCCCGGTGGTCAGCTCCCACACGCCATTGTGGCGTGCGGCCCATTGCATCGGCGAGCCCAATGCGATCGAGCCATCATGGGATTGAAGGTCGCCCGACAGCGACAGCATCAGCGCGTGGGAGTCCACGATCCCCGTATCGGGCGAATGGATGGCTGCGTGACAGCGCAGCGCAGGCTCCAGTCGGCGCGCCTGCTCCGCATCGAGCAGCTCGAGGCGCTCGACCCCGTTGGCCAGCCCCCGGCGCCGAAGGTCAGTCAGCGCGGGCTCCTGCGCCGGTTCGGTCGCGACGATCAGCTTGCCCAGTCTGCGGTGCGGCAGACCCCGCTCGCCCAGGTAGCCGTACAGTAGGTCGCGTCCCTGCACGCACAGCCGCGCCTTCAAGCTGTCCAGCGCGTAATACAGGCCGGCGTGGATGACCTCGCTGCTGCGCGAACTGACCCCGGATCCGATCCGCGACTCCGCCTCCAGCACGATGGTCTGGAGCCCTGCCATCGCGAGGGCGCGGGCGCAGGCCAGCCCGATCACCCCGGCGCCTACGACGATGCAATCGGAATGCTCCAAAACGACCTGCTCCAGACCCGGGCCAGACGATACATTAAGCACGGAATTCCCCCTAAGCGTGCCGATATTTCGTCCGACTGGCAGCCGCCCGCTCCCCGCTAATCTGCGTCAGCCTACTCAGCCAGAAACCCATGAACGCGCCCGAACGACTTGCAAACGCCGCGCTCGGCGTGCTCGACACGCTGTCGATTTGCTACGCCCCGTTGATCGACAAGAAGCGCAAGGCGATCGGCACGCGTTTGACGATGCTGGCCAGCAATCCGAACGACCGCCCGCCGATCGGGCGGGTGCTGGAGGCGCTGAATACGGTCTGGCCCGAATCGGACGCTGCGGTGCTGGTGGCCCCGCTCGATGCGATTTTTGATGAGTCGGCGTTGGACTGGGACCCGCCGAGCAACGCGATCCTGGAGATTCCGACGACCGCCTTGCGCGATCCGCGAACGCAGACGGTCACCCAGTCGCTGTTCCGCGACGGCAAGCGGCTGGCGCTCAGAGGCCGACCCGACGTCGCCCTGCCGCCGGCCCTGCTCTCGTGCTTCGAATATTCGCTGATCCACATCAGCGATGACCGCCGCCGCGGGGCCGACTACACACCGCCGGCCGGCGTCTCGCGTCGCATCCCGTTCATCATTACGGGCGTGCAGACCGTGTCCGACGTGGACGCGGCCTACGAGCGCGGAGCGGCCGCCAGCGTGGGCTGGCCGCTGGACGACGTGTCGCAAAAGTCGGCGCGGCCGCTGCAGCCGGGCCAGGCGGTCGTGATGGAGCTGCTGCGCCTGGTGCGCGACGACGCCGATATCGCGAAGATCGACTCCACGCTCAAGCGCGACCCGGCGCTGGCCTTCAAGCTGCTTCGACTGGTCAACTCCGCCGCCTTCGGCCTGCCGGTGCAGATCACCTCGTTCCAGCACGCGGTGATGATGCTCGGCTACAAGAAACTGATGCGCTGGCTCTCCCTGCTGCTGGCCACGGCCTCCAAGGACACCAACACGTTCCCGCTGATGCACGCTTCGATCCGGCGCGGGATGTTTTTGGAAATTATCGGTGCCGACGAGCGCCAGACCGAGATTCGCGACGAGCTGTTCATCACCGGCGCCTTTTCGCTGCTGGATCGGATCACCGGAGCGCCATTCGCGCACCTGTTCGAACTGATCTCGTTGTCGGAGAGCATCGTCGACGCGATCGTGCGCCGCAGCGGTCCCTACGCGCCGTACCTGAATCTGATCGAGGCCATCGAACGCAGCGACCCGATCGCGATCCGCAAGCAGGCCGACCAGCTGGCGCTCCCGGTGGGCGCCTGCAACCAGGCGCTGCTGAAATCGATGACCTCGGCCGAGCTGCTCGACGCCGAGATCTGATCCGTCACCTCCGGCCCGACGCGCGCGCACTATAATGTGCACGCAGCTCGGGCCATGTCCAGCCAACCCAACGGTTTCTTCCTCGACGGTCCGGCCGCGCTGACGAACGCGCGCAGCACGCAGCTCGCGATCCGGTTGCGGTCGGTCGAACCTTCCCTGGTCGCGGTCGGCGCGCACTATCGGCACTTCGTTCAGTTTGATCGCACACCCGAGCCGTCCGAGGTGGCGCGCCTGGCCCGACTGCTCGATTACGGCGAGCCATTCGAGGCGTCGGCCTGGGCCGGGTCGCGCGAAGCGCTGGTGGTGCCCAGGCCCGGAACCGTCTCGCCGTGGTCAAGCAAGGCCACCGACATCGCCCGCAACTGCGGATTCGACTGGGTCGCGCGCGTCGAGCGCGGCACGCGGGTGCTGCTGCGCTTCAATGAGGCGTCCGGCTCCGCGGCGCAGCGGCCCAGCGAAGCGCTGCTGGTCCATCTGCACGACCGGATGACCGAATCGGTCATCGAGCCGAAAGGCGCCGTGCGGCGGCTGTTCGAAGCGGCTCAGCGCAAGGCACTGTCGAGCCTGGAACTGGGCGGCGATGCACGAGGCGCCCTGGAACGTGCCAACGTCCAGTTCGGATTGGCCCTGTCGGCCGAGGAGATCGACTACCTGGCGGGGGCATTTTCCCGCGCGGGTCGCGACCCGACCGACGTGGAGTTGATGATGTTCGCGCAGGTCAACTCCGAGCACTGCCGTCACAAGATCTTCAACGCCCGCTGGACGATCGACGGCCAGCCCCGGGGCGATTCGCTGTTCGACCTGATCCGCTCCACGCACGCGGGGGCACCCGAGGGAACGCTGGTCGCCTACCGCGACAACGCCGCGGTGCTGCAGGGACGCGCGACGCGCCGCCTGACGCCGCGCCGCTCGGCCGACGATGCGGCCGCGCTGTACCGGCCCGCCGACCAGATCGAGCACATCGTGTTCAAGGTCGAGACCCATAATCATCCGACCGCCATTGCGCCGTTTCCCGGCGCAGCGACCGGCTCCGGCGGCGAAATCCGCGATGAGTCGGCCACTGGCCGCGGGGCCCGCCCGAAGGCTGGGCTGTGCGGCTTCAGCGTCTCGAATCTGGGGCTGCCGGGAATGAGCGCACCGTGGGAATCGGACCGCGACGTGACGCGGATCGACGCGGACGGCGACGGCGCCGATTATGGCTTTCCGGCCCGAATCAGCGACGCGTGCCAGATCATGCTGGAAGGGCCGATCGGGGCAGCCGCGTTCAACAACGAGTTCGGGCGGCCCAATCTGCTGGGCTACTTCCGCGCCTTCCAGCAAAACGTGGCAGGCGAGCGGGTCGGCTACCACAAACCGATCATGATCGCGGGCGGCATCGGCAGCATCCGCGCCGAGCAGGTCGACAAGCAGCCGTTGCCGGTCGGGGCGCTGCTGATGCAGCTGGGCGGGCCGGGAATGCGGATCGGCCTCGGGGGCGGAGCCGCGTCGAGCGTCGGCGGCGGCGCCAATGCCGAGCAGCTTGACTTCGACTCGGTGCAGCGTGGCAACGCGGAAATGCAGCGGCGGGCGCAGGAGGTGATCGACGCGTGCGCCGCGCTGGGCGCGAACAATCCGATCCTGGCGTTGCACGATGTCGGAGCCGGGGGGCTGTCGAACGCGCTGCCGGAACTGGTGCATGGCGCCGGTCGGGGAGCGCGCATCGACCTGGCCGCGATTCCCGTGCTCGACAGCTCGATGAGTCCGCTGGAGATCTGGTGCAACGAGTCGCAGGAAAGATACGTGCTGGCGATCGAGCCGGATCGCCTGGACGAGCTTGCGGCGCTGTGCGAACGCGAGCGTTGTCCGTACGCGGTGCTCGGAGCAGCAACTGCGGAGGACCGGCTGGTCGTCGGGCGCGACGGGGAGCGCGCGGCGGTGGACATGCCGGTCAGCACGCTGCTGGGCCGGGTGCCGCCAGCGCAGCGCGATGCGCGGTCGGTGCCGGTGCAGCCGCCGTCGCTGCAGGCGTCGGGAGTCGATCCGTCCCAAGCGGCCGTTCAAGTACTGCGACACCCGACCGTGGCCAGCAAGTCGTTCCTGATCACGATCGGCGACCGGTCCGTCGGGGGCTTGTGCAGCCGCGACCAGATGGTCGGACCGTGGCAAATGCCGGTGGCCGATTGCGCGGTGACGCTGGCCGATTACGAGGGATATGCGGGCGATGCGTTCGCGATGGGAGAGCGCACGCCGCTGGCGATCGAGAACGCGGCGGCGGCATCGCGTGTCGCGATCGCCGAAGCGCTGTTGAATCTGGCCGCGGCCGACGTCGATTTCGCCCGCGTGAAGCTGTCGGCCAACTGGATGGCCGCGTGTGGGGAGCCCGGGCAGGATGCGGCGCTGTACGGGGCGGTACAGGCCGCCGCGTCGTTTTGCCGGGCGCTGGGAATCGGAATTCCGGTCGGCAAGGACTCCCTGTCGATGTCGACCCGGTGGCGCGACGGCGGCACGGAGAAACGGGTGCGGGCGCCGGTTTCGCTGATCGTCAGCGCCGCCGCGGCCGTGGGCGACGTGCGGCGCAGCCTGACGCCCCAGCTGCGACTGGACGCCGGCCCGACGGACCTGATACTGATCGACCTGTCGGCCGGCCGGTTGCGTCTGGCCGGATCGATACTGGCGCAGATCGTCCGGCAGTTCGGACGCGAGGTTCCGGACGTGGACGATCCCGCGCGCCTCAGCGCGCTGCTGTCGCTGATCCGCGAGCAGGCCGCTGCCGGGCGCATCCTGGCCTATCACGATCGGTCCGATGGGGGCCTGTGGGCCTGCGCCGCCGAGATGGCCTTCGCCGCGGGCTGCGGAGTTACGCTGAATATCGACGTGGTTGCGGTCGACCCGCTGGCTCTGGATGCAGGCGACTACCGGATCCGCGCCGAGCAGCTGAGCTCGCGCCGCAACGACGCAGTCTTGAAGGCGCTGTTCAGCGAGGAACCCGGGTGCCTGATCCAGGTCCGCCGCTCCGAGCGCGCACTGTTGATGGACGCGCTGCGCGCGGCCGGGCTGGGCCCCTGCAGCCACGTCGTCGGGTCCCCGAATCAGACGGACCAGATCGAGGCCTGGTACGACGCTAAGCCGGTCGTGTCCCATGCGCGCCAGGCGCTACTGCAGGCATGGGGCGAGGTGTCCTGGCGCATCGCGCGCTTACGCGACGATCCGGACTGCGTCGATTCCGAGTACCAGGGCCTCGGCCACCGTGGCCCGCTGTCGATGTCCCTGAGCTTTGCTGCCGACGAGGACGTGGCGGCGCCGCTGATCGCGCGCGGGGTCCGCCCCCGGATCGCGATACTGCGGGAGCAGGGCGTCAACAGTCAGCATGAAATGGCGGCGGCTTTCGATCGGGCCGGTTTTACCGCGGTCGACGTGCACATGTCGGACCTGCTCGCCGGACGCGTGTCGCTGGCGAATTTCAAAGGGATGGCCGCCTGCGGGGGATTCTCATACGGAGACGTGCTGGGCGGTGGGGGCGGGTGGGCCAAGACGATCCTGTTTCATCCGAGGTTGTCGGACGAGTTCGCGGCTTTTTTTGCCCGCACCGATACGTTCGCGCTGGGAGTGTGCAACGGCTGTCAGATGATGAGCCAGTTGAGGTCGATGATTCCGGGGGCGCAGCACTGGCCGCGCTTCCTGTCCAACGCCTCGGGCCAGTTCGAGGCCAGGCTGACGATGGTGGAGGTGGTCGAATCGCCGTCGATTTTCTTTGACCGGATGGCGGGCAGCAGGATGCCCATCGTCAACGCACACGGGGAGGGCCGCGCCGCCTTCGAAAGCGCGGACTCGCGCGGCCAGGCGATTGTCGCGTTGCGCTACGTGGACGCGATCGGAGGCGCCACCGAGCAGTATCCGGAAAATCCCAATGGGTCGCCAGGCGGCATCACCGGGCTGACCACGCGCGAGGGCCGCTTCACGATCCTGATGCCGCACCCCGAGCGGGTTCGCCGTACCGTTCAGATGTCGTGGCAGCCGCCCGGGCTGGGCGAGGATTCGCCCTGGATGCGGATATTCAGGAACGCGCGCCGCTGGGTGGGCTAGCGTCCTCGGCGTTCTGAGCTGGTTCGCACTGGCCTGCCCCGGTTCGTTCGCCGAGCGCGATCCTGCGCCGGTTGGCGCTGACCGACGAGACGCATATCTGGACTGAGGCTCAGCCGCTGGACGCAGATCCGAAGTGAGAGGCATCGGCATTCGAGCAGGTGCTCGAGCAGCGACTTCAGACGACGTGCGCGTCGGATCGTGGCTTCGACCTCCTTGATCTTGCTGTTGGCGAGCGCCTTCCATCGCGCTCCGATCGGAGCCTCGTCCCGCAAGCCGTTCAGAAAAAGCTTGATTTCGCCGAGGCTGAAGCCCATATCGCTGGCGAATCGAACCAAAAGGACGCGGTGGTACGCGTCATCGGAATAGCGGCGTTGCCCGCTCGTGCGATCGGGGGCGGGCAGAAGGCCGAGCCGTTCGTAGTAGCGGATGGCCGAGGGCGCGAGCCCCGTGTGGCGGCCAAGTTCTCCAATCTTCATTTCGCCCTTTCCGGGTCCGGTTCAAAAACACCCGTTGACTTAAAGCCGACTTCAATGAATAGCATTGGGCGCTCTGGCATCGCAATTCCGATGGAGCGATTATGATCGTTGACAGGAAAGCGCTTGCAGGAATCCGGAAGTGGATGCTGCGGGGCCTGGTACCCGCGTTGTGCGGGACCGCGGCCGCGCAGCCGCAGCCTCAAGAGCTCTCGTCAAGAACCTCTGAGGACAAGCCCATCACAACGACAGCCGGCAAGTTCTACTGCAAGGTCGATGCGCTCGGATTTGCCGGACGGGCCATGCACCTGAGGCTGACCGGCAAGCTGATCGCCCTGCACAGCAAGGTCGTTGAAACCGACACGGGCTATGAGTTCCAGTTCGACCCTGCGAAGGTTTCCCTTGCGGAGTTGGCGAGCTGGGTCGCAGCCGAGAGCAAGTGCTGCCCCTTCTTCGACTTCCACATCGACCTCGAACGCGCGGGCCGTCTGCTGTGTTTGCGACTGACCGGCGAGGAGGGCGTCAAGGCATTCATCGCGAGCGAATTTCAGGTGCCCGCGAAATAACCGCGGATTCAGCCGCCGATATAGGACATCTCGACCTTGGCGGAGGCATCGGCCTGAGCCTGGCCGCGCAGCTCCGAATAGCGGTCGGCGCGGGCGCCCCAGATCTGGCCGATGGCCGTCGACAGCTGTGCGTCGCTGGCGCCGCTGCGCAACAAGGAGCGCAGGTCGTGGCCCTGCGAAGCGAACAGGCACAGGTACAGGCGCCCATCGATCGACAGGCGGGCGCGCGTGCAGGAGCGGCAAAACGCCTGGGTGACGCTCGCCACGACGCCGATCTCCCCCCGACCGTCGCGGTAGCGCCAGCGCCGTGCGACTTCGCCGGGATAGTTCGGTTCCATCGGCTCCAGCGGCATTTCGGAGTCGATGCGCGCCACGATCTCCGACGCCGGCACGACCTGGTCCAGGCGCCAGCCGTTCGTCGTACCGACATCCATGTATTCGATCATCCGCAGCACATGAGCCCGCTCCTTGAAGAAGCGCGCCATCGGCAGGATCTGCTGTTCGTTGGTGCCGCGCTGCACGACCATGTTGACTTTGACCGGCAGCCCGGCCGCCGCGGCCGCGTCGATGCCGTCGAGCACGTCGGCCACAGGAAAGCCGACATCGTTCATGCGCCGGAACACGTCGTCGTCCAGCGCATCGAGCGACACGGTGACACGCTTCAATCCGGCCCTTACCAGGCCCGCCGCATGACGCCTGAGCAGCGAGGCATTGGTCGTCAGCGCCAGGTCGACGCTGCCGCCATCGGGCGTCGACAGTTCGGCCAGCATCCCGATCAGGTGGGTCACGTCCTTTCGCAGCAGCGGTTCTCCACCCGTGATTCGGATCTTTTCGACGCCATGCGCGACGAACACGTGCGCCAGACGCGTGATCTCCTCGAAACTGAGCAGTTCCGAGTGCGGCAGGAAGCGGTGCTCCCGGTTGAACACCTCCTTGGGCATGCAGTAGGTGCAGCGGAAGTTGCAACGGTCGGTGACCGAAATACGCAGATCGCGCAGCGGGCGCTGCAGCCGATCAGCGATGTGGCCCAGCGCCGGACGGATCTGCGCGGACGGGGGCAGCGCCACGCTGCGCACGCGGGCGTCGAGCAAAGGCACGAAGCGTTCGGACATCTGGTTCGGCTAACCCGCCAATGCCGGTAGGAGATTTCAGTGTTCCAGAGCATCCTACGCGACCTGCGTGCCCGCGAGGGTCGCGGGCAAACGAGGGAATTCGCAGCCGCAGGTGTTCGGTGGCCTTTCAGGGTTGAGCGCGCGTTTCGACCTGCGTCAGCGGGGCCTCTTCGATCGGCGGCACCACCGGGCGTTCGCGCCCGATATGCTCCGAAGGCGGCTGCATCGCGGCGGCACGGGCCTGGGCGGCAGCCAACTTCTGCGGGTCGGTCTGCGCGAGCTTCAGTCCGGACGACTCGACCATCGGCAGCAGATCCGCCACCGCCATCGGGGCGGCTTCGACCGCGCGCGGACGCGGTGGCGGTGCGTCGCCGGCCTTCGCACTGACCGATCCGCCCGCTGACGGCCGCTCGGGGGCCGGCTCGACCGCGGCCGTGGCGGCCTTGACCGGCTCGATCGCGGAAACCTGCATGCCCGCCGGAGCGCGCAGCGCCGAGGCTGGTGCAGGCGCTGCTTCGGCGGCTCGCTCCATGGCGGGCGTTTCGGCTGGTGTGTCGAGGTCCTCCCTGTCGCCATCGGCGCCGCCCGGTGTCTCGGCCGACGCTCCGCCGGAGGCGCGATCGCCCCGCTCCGCGCCGCGCCCACGACGCCGACGACGACGTCCGCGCTTCTCTTCTGCGGCGGCACCCGCCTCCGCGCTGCGCGCTCCGGCGGGCGCGGCCGTCTCCGCGGCCGTGCCCGTCGCGGCTGGACCGCCCGCCGGGGTTGGCGTGGGTGCCAGTGCCTCGATCGCGGCCCGCGCTTCACTGGGACCCCCCGCGGCCTGCCCACGACCTTCCCGTGCCGGCCGCCCACCTCCTTCGCCGGGCCGAGCCCCGCGCTTCGGGCGTTCGTCCGCATGTTCGGATCGTGGTGCAGCGGCCGGTCGCTCCCGGCGCGGTGCCTGGTCCCGGCCGCGTTCGGTCCGCTCGCCGCGTCCCTGGCCCGCTGGGGTCCTCTCGGGGCGCCCTTCGCGCCCTTCGCGCCGTTCAGGCCTGCGCTCGCCGCGCCCGCGTCCGCGCTCGGGCCGCCCGCGGGCGGGCGCAGCGGCTGCCGGGGCTGCGCGGACTGGCGCCGGTTCGGGTTGCGCACCGGCAGCGAACCAGCTGACGAAGCGCGACCACAACGTCGGGCCGGCTGGCACGGTCGCCGCCGGCACGATGGTCGCGGGAATGACCGGTGCCGGCGTCTCGGGCAGCACCCCCTTGACCACGGCCTCCTGGCGCCGCACGCGCGCCTCGTCGGTGCGCGCAGGCGAATAGGGCTGCTCCTCGCTGGGCGCGCTGACACGGTCATAACTCGGCTTGACCTGGTCCAGCCGCTCATCATCGTGCTTCAGGCGCTCGATGCTGTAATGCGGCGTCTCGAGGAATTTGTTCGGAATCAGTACGACCGAGACCTTCAGCCGGGCCTCCAGCTTGGCCAGATCCGGGCGCTTCTCGTTCAGCAGATAAGTTGCCACGTCGACCGGAACCTGCGCGTGCACGGCGGCCGTGTTCTCCTTCATCGCCTCTTCCTGCAGGATGCGCAGGATGTGCAGCGCCGAGCTCTCCGTGTCGCGCACCTGGCCGACTCCGTTGCAGCGCGGGCAGGTTATGTGGCTGCCCTCGCTCAGGGCCGGACGCAGACGCTGACGCGACAGCTCCATCATGCCGAAACGCGAGATCTTCCCCATCTGGACGCGGGCACGGTCGTGGTGAAGTGCCTCCTTCAGCCGCTGTTCGACCGCGCGCTGGTTGCGGGCGTCCTCCATATCGATGAAGTCGATCACGATCAGACCGCCCAGGTCCCGCAGCCGAAGCTGCCGCGCGACTTCGTCGGCCGCTTCCAGGTTGGTCCGCAGCGCGGTCTCCTCGATGTCGGAGCCGCGCGTGGACTGTGCCGAGTTCACGTCGATGGCCACCAGGGCCTCGGTGTGATCGATGACGACCGCGCCACCCGAGGGCAGGGGCACCTGCCGGGAATGCGCGGTCTCGATCTGGTGCTCGATTTGAAAGCGTGAAAACAGGGGCACGTCGTCGCGGTAGCGCTTGACGCGGGCCGACACGTCCGGCATCACCAGGTCGACGAACGTCCTGGCCTGCTCGTGGACGTCTTCGGTATCGATCAGGATCTCGCCGATTTCCGGATGGAAATAGTCCCGGATGGCCCGTATCACGAGGCTGGACTCCAGGTAGATCAGCTCCGGCGCCTTGACCTGCTGGACCGCGTCCGTGATCGCCTTCCATAGCTGCAGCAGGTATTTCAGGTCCCACTGCAGCTCTTCGAGCGCCCGGCCCAGACCGGCCGTGCGCGCAATCACGCTCATACCCGCCGGAACGTCCAGCTGGTCGATGGCCTCGCGCAGCTCCTGCCGATCTTCGCCTTCGACGCGGCGCGAAACACCGCCGCCGCGCGGATTGTTCGGCATCAGCACCAGGTACCGGCCGGCCAGCGAAACGAAAGTGGTCAGCGCGGCCCCTTTGTTGCCGCGCTCCTCTTTCTCGACCTGGACGATCAGTTCCTGCCCTTCGGAGATCGCATCGGAGATCCGGGCCCGCGCCACGTCCACGCCCGGCTTGAAATACTGCCGCGAGATTTCCTTGAACGGCAGGAAACCGTGGCGTTCTTCTCCGTAATCGACAAAACAGGCCTCCAGGCTCGGTTCGACCCGGGTGACGAGGCCCTTGTAGATGTTGGACTTGCGCTGCTCGCGGCCTGCTGTCTCGATGTCCAGATCAAGCAGCTTCTGGCCGTCCACGATTGCAACGCGCAGCTGCTCCGCGTGAGTCGCGTTGAACAGCATCCGTTTCATCAGCACTCCCTGCGCCCTTCAGGGCGCTTGTGTGCCGATCCGGATTCCGGCTCAGGCGTCAGCGTCCGCGCGGGGCGCTGCAAAGGCGTCGCGGAGACGCACGACCGGATGCAGCGCACGCCCACGCGCGCGGCGCCAATGGCCACCTGCCCGCGGTTTTGCGTCGTTGTCGCTCACAGTCAGTCCGTCCACTCGCAATGCACACTACCTGTCAAATGCCTGGCGCAGGCTTGCCTCGCAACCTGTCGACACCGATCGTCGATTGCGACGGTCGGTTGACATCGTCGGTCACGCGGCCCAGCGCACGATCCGAATTCGGCTGGCGCCGGGCATCCTGGCCGCGGCGCCGACAATTACAGAAGAGCCGGTCACGCGGCGCACGCCGCCGCGACGTCGGCCCTTCCGTTCCTACGCGTGGCACACGTCGGCGTACCACGCACCCTTTGGCTGCACAACCCGACCACCAGGCGCAGTCCGCCAGACTCGACGTGTTGGCGCCGCTTAGAATTGCAGCCCACGACTGCACCGCAGCGGACGCGCCCGCAGCCGCCGCGCGACCCGCGCCCGATCAGGCTCCGCCGCCCCGTGCAAGCGCACGGCGGCACCCGGTGCGTGAAATCGGCCGCAGTTCGTTACAGACTGATTAAGTATAGGCAACATGAGGGTCGAACGCAAAGCGGTGTCCGCCCGTCCGGCTGGTGTCCGATACGTCACCGTGGGCGCCGAATCCGCGGGTCAGCGACTGGACAATTTTCTGATCAGGCTCAGCAAGGGCGTGCCCAAGAGCCACATCTACCAGGTGGTTCGCAGCGGGCAAGTCCGCATCAACAGCGGGCGGGCGGCGGCCGATCAGCGCCTCTCGGCCGGCGACCAGATCCGGATTCCACCGATGCGGATCAGCGGCCGCACCGGCGCACTGCCGCCGGCTGCGGCATCGATGCTGCCGGTGGTATTCGAGGACGAGCATCTTCTGGTCGTGGATAAGCCGGCCGGGATGGCGGCCCACGGCGGCAGCGGGATCTCATTTGGAGTGATCGAGCGAATCCGGGCGGCGCGTCCCGATCAGCCGTTTCTGGAACTGGCGCACCGGCTCGATCGGGACACATCGGGGCTGCTGCTGCTGGGAAAGTCCCGCCGGGCGCTGCTGCAGATGCACGCGATGCTGCGGCAGGGCCAGGTCGAGAAGCACTACCTGGCGCTGGTGGCCGGCCATTGGCTCAATGATCGGCAGCACGTGAAGCTCGCACTGTCCCGGGGCGCGGCCGGTGCGGCCGGCAAGGTGCGGGTCGACCCGGAGGGCGGGGCGGCGTCGCACAGCGTGTTCGAGCTGCGCGAGCGGTTCAAGCAGTTTGCGCTGCTGGACGCCGAGCTGCGCACCGGGCGAACGCACCAGATCCGGGTGCACCTGGCGCACATCGGCTTTCCGATCGTGGGCGACGGCAAATACGGAGACTTCGAGTTGAACCGCAGGCTGACCCGCGGCGAATACGGCGCCCGGCTGGGGCGCATGTTTCTGCATGCCTGCCATCTGCGCCTGCCGCATCCGGTCAGCGGTGAGCCGATCGCATTCACGTCGCCGCTCCCGCCGGAGTGCCGAGCCTTGCTCGAGGCCCTGCGTGGTGCTTGAGCGGTTCGACGCGATCGTGTTCGACTGGGACGGCACGCTGCTCGACTCGACCGCGGCCATCGCGGGCGCGATCCGCGGCGCGGCGGCCGACCTCGGTCTGCCGGACCCGGGACCCGAACGGGCCGCCCAGGTGATCGGGCTGGGGCTGATGCAGGCTCTGTCGATCGCGGTGCCGGAGCTGCCGGCCGAGCGCGCGGCCGAATTTTCGGAGCGATACCGATTCCACTACCTGGCCGGCGAGCGCGGTCTGCAGCTGTTTCCCCATGCGCGCGAGTTGCTCGGGGAGTTGCGCGCCCGCGGACAGCGGCTGGCGATCGCCACCGGCAAGACGCGCGCCGGACTGGACCGCGCTCTGGACAGTCTGGGGCTGGCTGCGCAATTCGATGCCTGTCGCTGCGCCGATGAGTCCGAGGCCAAACCGCACCCGAAAATGCTGCTCGATCTGGCCCGGATGTTGCATGCCGAGCCGGCGCGGATGATGATGGTCGGCGACACCACACATGACCTGCAGATGGCCGCAGCGGCCGGCGCCGCGGCGGTGGCGGTCACGCACGGTGCGCATCCGGCCGACGTGCTGCGCCAATACGGTGCGCTCGCGGTGCTCGATTCGCTGCAGGAACTGCAACGGTGGCTGATCGCGGCCTGATCCCGATCTGCGAGTCTGCCGCGCTGACCGAGTGCGGCGAGGGCGTTCGCTTCAGCCTGAGCACGGGAGGCATCGAGCGCGAGGCCTTCGTGATCCGCCATCAGGGCAAGGCGCTCGGGTACCTTAATCGCTGTGCGCATACGGGTCTCGAGCTCGACTGGATACCGGGCCGTTTCATGGATTCGGAGCGCCGCTGGCTGATCTGTGCGGCACATGGCGCTCTCTACGAGCCCGCCACCGGCGCGTGCGCCGGGGGACCCTGCGAAGGGCGCGGCAGGCTGGTCGCGGTGCCGGTGTGGGAGATCGACGGCATGGTTTACTGGCGGCGCAAGGCGGGTGAACCCGCCGCCGCTTTCGAAGAGGCCTTGGCGGGCGGACCCTCCGAGTGAAGCAGAAATACCGCGGGGCGCCGCTGCAGCGCGGGGCGCTCGGCCTGCGGCAGTGCGCGCCACTGGCCGATGCGTCGGGTGAGCGTGGTCTCGCTCGCCCCTCCCAGGTCCAGCGCCAGGCCCAGTCGCGTCGAGTCCGCGCAATGCGCGAGGATTGCCTGAAACAGGCGCTCGGTCCGATAAGGTGTCTCGATGAACATCTGCGTCTCGCCGCCCAGCGCGTCGCGTTCGATTCGCCGCAGGCTGTCGGCCAGAGCGCTTGCGTCCCGCGGAAGATAGCCGTGGAAGCGGAACCGTTGACCGTTCATGCCCGAGGCCATCAGCGCCAGCCACAGCGATGAGGGGCCGACCAGCGGTCGCACGCGCAAGCCCAGATCGTGGGCGCAGGCGACCACGGTCGCTCCCGGGTCCGCAATGCCGGGGCAGCCGCATTCCGACACGAGCGCGGCGTCGCTCTGGCCCGACCGCAACGGAGCCAGCCACTCGAGCGCCTGCGAAACCTGGGGCTGATGCCCGATCTCGATGATCCGTACCTGCTGGATCGGCCCGGGGTGGCCGGCGGCTTTCAGGAACGCCCGTGCACTGCGCGCGTTTTCAGCCAGCAGATAGCGGGCTTCGCGGGCGATTGTGAGCACCGGCGGCGGCAACACGTCCCGGGGATCGGCATCGGCCAGGGGCACGGGCAGCACGAACAGGGTGCCGGTCATCGGTTCAACGCGCTGGCAACGCGACGCCGAATCCGGCCAGCATCGACGTCAGGCTGATCAGCGGCAGCCCGATCAGCGCGGTCGGGTCGTCCGATCGGACCGACTCGACCAGGCAGATTCCGAGCGACTCGATCTTGGCCGAGCCAGTGCAGTCGTACGGTTGATCCAGTCGCAGGTAGCGCTCGAGCGCATCCGGCTGCAGCCGGCGAAACCGCACCCAGGTGTCCACGCAATCCGTCGTGCT
>Ga0137360_10001173_pt1 | contig 15323 bp, 17 predicted proteins | sample Mad1_60_16metaG_FD_104924 | JGI IMG/M metagenome (GOLD analysis project Ga0137360, IMG submission 104924) | Vadose zone soil microbial communities from Angelo Coast Range Reserve, California, USA - Mad1_60_16 metaG | ecosystem: Environmental > Terrestrial > Soil > Vadose zone | place: USA... | reverse complement strand
TGGCTTCAACAATTTCAAATCCGCCAGCTCGTCTCGCGTCCCTTGCAGAAACAGCATCGGCACTGTCGCCTTAGCCAGATGTTCCGCGCGCTTAGTTCCAGGCTGCTTAGGCGGGTGCAGCGGAAATCCAAAAAACACGATTCCGTCCACTTCCGGGATCCAACCCTCGGCCGCCGCCTGCGATGTCATCCGCCCTCCCATCGATTTCCCTCCCGCCAGCAGCGTCAAATCCGGAGCCGCTTCTTGAGTCAGGAATTGACGCGCCGCGCGCACCGCCGCCGCAACCGTCGCCACCAACAGCGCTGGCTTATCCGGAACCTTCCGCCGCTCCTCCATATATGGAAATTGATACCGCAGCGTCGCCACGCCCACTCGCGCCAATTCCTCCGCCAGCGCCTCCATAAACGCATGCCGCATCCCCGCTCCCGCTCCATGCCCCAACACCAGCAACCACTTCGCCTCAGCAGGCCGCACCAAAATTCCCGAGACGCGGCCGCCGCCCTCCATCTCAATTCGCAGTTCTCGCTCTGTTTTCATTCTTGGTTTTTTCTGAGCCTCGGTTTTCTCTAAGCCTCGAAAACGCGGCACAGGTGAGCCCAGCGTGTAACCGCGGGCAGAACTTCAGGGTTTCTGTCCTGCCTCGAGATCAGCAATCGCCTTGCGCACGCTTTCGCCCTGCGGGCTGTCCGGCTTCTCGATCAGGAACAGTTGAAACTGTTCCACCGCAGCTCCGCGATGATTCTGCAGTGCAAGCACCTTCCCCGCCATGATGTGCACTTCCGCGAACTGTTCGTGATAGGGCAGGCCATGCGTGCGTTGCACGTCGGCAAGAGCCTTGTCGTATTCCTTGTTTGCGAACTCCGTCGTGGCAATCAGCGCCGTCGCTTCCACCATCGATGGATTCAGCGTAAGCGCTTTTGCCAGCAGCGATTCCGATCCCGCGTAATCCTGCTCCTGAAGATCCAGCCGCGCCAGATCCACGTACGCGGGCAGGAACGCGTCGTCCGCTTGAATCGACTTCCCGAATAACTCTCTCGCCTTCGCGCGGTCGGAGCTTTTCATCGCAATGGCTCCCAGCTTGTCGTACGCGCGCGCGTAGCGCGGATACGTGGCAATCGCCCTTTCAAAGTGCGCCGCGGCCTGCTCCATGTCCCCCTTGGAGTACGCATCCAGCCCTTTATTCATCTCCGCCTTCGCCTGCTTGGGAATATTCATTTCGCTCACGGAAATGCTCGGCGATCCCGAAGTCGATTCTCCGTTCTGCTTCTCGGGTTTCACACGCACGATTTCTGTGTGCATCATTTCCAGGGGATTGATCTCAAAATATGCCGTGGTAACGGTCTCAAAGCCGTTCCCGACAACTCTCAGGCGATAGGTCTTTCCGTTCTGAACGCGAAACTGTGCAGCCTCGGCTCCGAAGATGTGCACCGTCGCGAGCAGCCCTCGCGCGGAATGGACTTCAACCTGAAACGGCGCGTCGATGCTCCGCTCGTCGCTCGTGCGAACGCTTACCGATAAATCACAGTTGGCCCCAGACTCCGCCTGTTGCTGTGCCACGACAAAGCGCGAAAGCACCAGTACCGCCAAAACGCACGCAAGCGCTCGAACGATATTTCCTCCCCTCTCCGGTTTGTGTGCACCTGTGAATTTCCGGCCGTTTCAAACATTGCAGCAACGAAACAGCTTCAGGCGCTATTTCCTCTATTTCCACAGCGGGCGGCAGCCAGGCACCGCAGCTCTCTTCCGCGCACCATTGTGGCCCCGAATCGCACCCACTTCAACGCGCGCCCGTGCCCCCCACGGTCATCCAACCGCCTACAACGTATCCGTCAAATCCCTCCACCCAGGATTCACGGACTCAATCAGTGCGGCCTTTTTCTGCCTTCTCCACTTCTTGATCTCCTTCTCGCAGGCAATCGCTGCGCGTGCCGTCGAATGTGGTTCATACCAAACTAACTTGGTCACATTGTATTTCCTCGTGAACCCCTTGTTTTGCCTCTGCTTGTGGATTCCAATGCGCTTCGCAATCCCTCCGGTCACACCCAAATAAATCACCCCAGACTCGCTCGCCATGATGTAGACATGAAAAGTCCGTTCCATACTCGCTAACCCTCGGACTCCTGCGTACAGCCGCCAAGCTCCACCAACCACCCACCGTCATTTCGAACGGAATAAGCCAACGCCTTCTCTTCCCGATTCATTCCGATGAATCGGTTGGCTTGTGGTGAGAGAAATCTCTCTGCTCTTCGATTTCCGATTCGCGCGTCGTCAACAAAGCACCGCGGCCTCTTACCCCGGCGCATCCGAACAGGGATCTTTCTTCGATTGCAACTTTTTCAATCCCTGTCAAAATCGCCCACCAATGGTCTTCCACGTTTACATCATGGCCAGCGCTTCCGGCGTTCTCTACGTCGGCGTTACCAATGATCTCGAGAGCCGCGTAACAGAGCACAAGCAAACACTCGTTCCTGGCTTCTCGCGGACCTATAACACGACCAAACTCGTCTACTTTGAACCGTTCGGCGACATCCGCAACGCAATTGCCAGGGAAAAACAACTCAAGCGTTGGCGACGCGAGAAAAAAGTCTTCTTAATCGAAAAACAAAACCCACGTTGGCTCGACCTAAGCGCCGATTTTCCCCACTGATCTCTTTATCTTTTCTGTCATCCCGACTTTAGCTGGCTCTTCAGGGTGCTCTTTTCACACCGCGCCGCCCCCAAACCTGTCATCCCGACCGGAGCGGCCCCGCTTTTTCCGGCGCGGTGTTTGCGCATCCGGCTCTCCCCAATCTGTCATCCCGACCGGAGTAGCCCGGCTTTTTCTTGCGCGCTGTGTTTGCGTGCCGGGCTGCGTAGTGGAGGGACCTCTCTTCGATTTCCAATTCGCGCATCGCCAACAAAACGCCGTCACTTTTACCCTGAGCGAATCCGAACGGGAATCTCTCTTCGCACCTGGCCTCGCCCTTCACTCACAAACGGTCCGGCGCCTTCCTCAACGCCGACCTCTTCATCGAAACTACAACTCCCTAACCACCCCAGCCAATTCGTCGAGCACAACTAGCCCACGGACCGAAATCCCGTCCACCGCCCCTGACTGCGTCCTTGACTTATAGCGAACAAAAGGCGAACATAATTACACGGTTCAATCTAGCCATATCTTTGCAAACACGCTATTTTATCCAACGATAACTACCCAGATTAAGTTGTTTTCCTCGGAAACGATGGTCAACTCTGAATTCTTTGACGAATCACGCGAGCAATCCCGCGTAAAGTCAAGGATCGTCGCCAAGTATTTCTCGGCCTGGGCACAGGTTATTGTTTCTGCATCGAAGGGCAGAGAAAACAGAATTGCCTACATGGACCTGTTCGCCGGTCCCGGAAAATATAAGGACGATACTCCATCAACGCCGCTTTTGGTGCTTCAACACGCAATCAAAAATGCCCAGCTGCGTAGATCGCTCGTGACAGTTTTTAATGACAGAATACCGGAATTCGCCCAGTCGCTCGAAGAGGTCATCAATTCGATTCCAGGCATTGAAACTCTCAAATTCCGACCGCAGGTCAAGAACGAGGAAGTAGGCCAGGGAATCGTAAACGCTCTTAAGCAAACGCGTTTAATACCCACGCTGCTTTTTGTTGATCCGTGGGGATACAAGGGCCTTTCTGTAGCCCTAATCGCCTCGGTTTTGCAACGCAATTGGGGATGCGATTGCATTTTTTTCTTTAACTACAATCGAGTGAACGCCGGTCTAAACAACGAATTCGTACGCGAGCACATGAACGACCTCTTTGGCGAACAAAGGGCTCAGACAATTCGTCAAAAATTGACTGGACTAGAGCCCGAAGAGCGCGAAGCTCTCATCATCGAAGAGCTATCACTGGCATTGAACGAAATGGGTATAGCTTACGTCCTACCGTTTACGTTCAAGACGGAGCAAGGAAATAGGACTTCGCATCATTTAATCTTTGCTAGCAAGCACTTTAAGGGCTACGAAATTATGAAGGAAATCATGGCAAAGGAGAGTTCCGAACAAGACCAAGGTATCGCTTCGTTTGGGTATTACCCTGCCACCAAAAAACATCAACTACTGTTCGAATTCTTGCGTCCACTGAGCGATCTTGAAGAGTTGCTCTTTGCGAACTTTCGAGGTGAAAGCCTGCCCATGCATGAAATCTATATGCGCCATAATGTCGGCAAGCCCTTTATTAAGAGCAATTACAAAAAGGCGCTCATAAGCTTGGAATCTAAAGGCAAAATCACGGCGGAACCTCCAGCTACAACACGTCCAAGAAGGCACGGCGAAATAACTTTCGGAGACAATGTGATCGCTTCGTTTACTGCTGCAAAATAACTATGAGCTCCAACTCAACAATTGAATGGACCGACGCGACATGGAATCCCGTCCGCGGCTGCACCAAAATTTCCCCTGGCTGCAAGCACTGCTATGCCGAAACATTTGCCGAGCGCTTCCGCGGGGTGAAAGGCCACCCCTACGAACAAGGCTTCGATCTGCGTCTGGTTCCTGAAAAGCTCGCTGAACCACTCCGGTGGAAAACGCCGAAAATGATCTTCGTCAACTCCATGAGCGACCTCTTCCATGACGAAGTTCCAGACGCCTACATCGTCGCCGTCGCCACAGTGATGGTCGCGGCAAAGTGGCACACGTATCAGGTTCTGACCAAACGCGCTACCAGGCTTCGTGAGCTTCTAAATTCAAAGCTCGAATTCGCGGCTCGTGAGCCGCACATCTGGTGGGGCGTCAGCGTCGAGGATCGCAAGTACGGCGTTCCCAGAATTGTCCACCTTCAACAATCCTCCGCTTCAATCAAGTTCTTGTCGGTGGAACCTCTTCTGGAGGATTTAGGCAACGTCGATTTACGCGGCATCGACTGGATGATTGTCGGCGGCGAAAGCGGCAATGGGGCGCGGCCCATGCACAAAGATTGGGTGCTCTCATTACGCAATCAATGCCACAAGAGCCATGTTCGTTTCTTCTTCAAGCAGTGGGGCGGAGTCAGGAAAAAGACCAGAGGGCGCAAACTGGAAGGCAAAACCTACGACGAATTCCCGGCGCGCACCCGAGGCTCTGTAATTCCAATCGAAGCCCGCGAGTCAGCCATCCAGGCGATTGAATCACAATACCTCGCTGCGAGCTTTCTACCAATCGAGGCTATTCGCTAGCGGCAGTCCAGTTTCCAATAAGTAGGTTCATCGACACTCAAACCGCGATCGTTTCATCCACCACCACTGGCCAGCGGCGAAAAGATCCGGCTCTTAAGAGCCTTTGGGTGCCGCATGCTTCGGTTTCAAGCGTGCGGGTTTTGACTTTTCTTACGGTCTAAACAGTTTCGCCATCAAAATCCCCTTGACTTTCGCTAACGAATCGATTATATTGACTCTTGTAATACTGCGGAGGGGAAAGGCAATGGCCTTATGCCCTCCAAATCTCTCGCCGTTCTACCCTCAACTTCCAGTCCAACTGCTCTCTTTGCGCAAACGGCGCACTTACGGCAAATCTTAACTCCAGCAGTTTCTTTAACTTCCACACTCTTGCCTCGCTCTTTTGCCGTTCGCGGCAAGTCATCTCATTTCTTTTCAGTAGCTTGCGCACTCTTTGCTAAAAAGACCGGGGTGTACCCCTCTCGCAGCCTCCGAGTTTCCACGATCCAATTGCTAACTTCCTTAGAATCAATACTTACAGAAACGCACTCCTGTAAGCCCTTTAGAATGAATACTTACAGAAGGCAATTATCCCTTGACAACAAGTACGGCCTCTGATAGCCTGTAAGTAGATTGAGGCTGCCATGAAAACCAAACAATCCATCCCTCAAGAACTTCGCTACACAGTGGGCCAGTTCAACACTGAGTTTCCGAATGATGACGCCTGCCTTGAATATATCAAACAGCAGCGTTGGCCGGATGGAATCACCGAATGCGAGAAGTGCGGCGTAGAGCGCAAGCATCATCGGGTGAGTGGTCGTACCGCCTATGCTTGCCAAGTCTGCGGAAACCATATCTACCCGCTCGCTGGCACTGTGTTTGAGAAGTCCACTACCTCTCTCAAGTTGTGGTTCTACGCGATGTACCTCATGGGTTCCACTCGTTGCGGCATCTCCGCAAAGCAGATTCAGCGGGAAACTGGCGTCACCTACAAAACAGCGTGGCGCATGTTCCGCCAGATTCGGAGTCTCTTGTCCGAGGACGGTCTGCAACTGGAGGGTTCGACGGTGGAGATGGACGAGATGTACCACGGCGGGAAGAGACAGCGACAGGGACGGCGCGGACGGCCTTCCGATGGCAGCCACAAGGTTGCAGTTGTCGGAATGGTGGAACGCTCTGAGAACGGTCGCGTGGGCCGCGTAGTAGCGCGCGTAGCGCCGAACGCGAAGAAGGCGACTCTGCACAGTCTGGCGAAGGAATACATCCTTCCGGCGAGCACCGTTTATACCGATGAGTACGTTTCTTACGACGGATTGGAGAACGCGGGATACGTTCACCGGAGAATCAATCACAGCGCGAGAGTCTATGTCTCTGGCAACGTTCACACCCAAGCGATTGAGGGATTCTGGAGTCTTGTGAAGCGCGGGATCGGCGGCGTGTATCACAGCGTGAGCGCGAAGTACTTGCAGACCTACCTTGACGAATACGCCTTCCGCTACAACCGGAGACACTTGGGGAATCAGCAGTTCCGGTCTATTTTGAGGAAGGTTTCGGAGCGGGCGTCTTAATCGCCTTGTTGAGAAGGCCGTGGAACGCATCCCGCGTGTAGGGCTGCATTTTCTTGCGGCTCTCATTGCGGGGTTTCACTTTTCGCGTTCGCGTCATATTTTGATTCTACACCTCTAGGCTTGTTGAATGAGTCCATATTTCTTTCTCATGTTGTCTTCATTCCAGAATATAAATCCAGATGGAATAACTTTTTTCATAATTTCCAAATACGCCTTGCCCGGATAGCCTTCTGGGGCCGTATGGTCTCTGTTTACAGACCACGCCAATATGTCTGCTGCTTGAATACCTGGAATTTTCTTACTCTCGCCTTCAGTAACGTCCTCTATCAAAACCCACGGAGACAGTGCACCACTGGTTTCGAATTTGTCCTTTTCTGAATTCCATTTCGCGCGAAATGGTAAGAAGAATTCTTCATTCCTGTCAAAAATGTAGTGCTCACCATCAGTCTTTAAGTCAATAATCGCGCTTTCCAAAGGGAATTTGAAAGCGTACCAAAGTTGAATTCCAAATACGGCAAACTCATTGCACAGTTCTATTGGCTCTGGAATCACATAACCTTCGCCTTTTAGTTTGTGCCACGCACAAATATCAACAGTGCAATAAAACATGCGAAAACGTTCTTTGTCCAAGCGACTCATGTAGGCTAGGCAACTTGCTGCGAGTCCGAATGCTTTAGGCTGACTCCAACCTAGGCGCTGGTCGAATCCCTTTGTCAGGGCGTTTATTTCCTTCATATGCACATAGCCCGCTCTTGGTGTGTGTGCCTTCAGAATCTCATCCCATTTGTTTTCAAAATCTTCCCAAAGTTCATCGGGCGCGGCGAATCCAGCGAGCGTCATGAATTCGTCGCAAGACTTCCCGCTGCTATCCAAATGTACGCGTAGCGCGATGAAAACATCCTTCTCGGAAAGATTCACGCGAGAGGCTAGCTTCCCGATTTTGCTTGCAGCAATCATAGCGACCACCGCTGTACTTGTCCAGAAGGGATAATTGCCTTACAGAAAACAAGGGGAGGGGGGTAGGGGAGGGGTAGTTATGGTTAACCACGTATCCCACGAAGGATACATGTCCCGACCGACTACTTGTCCCGAGAGCAGCCGAGGGATCGGGAGTCGAGGGACCTCTCTTGCGTCCGATGAAGGGTATTTGCTTGCCTCGAGTGCCTGCGAGACAGCCGGGCTTCACGTGCGTTTTTCTTCGACTGTCAACGGTAAACAGCCAACGGTAAACGTTGCTTCAGGGTTTCGCCGTCGGCGCGAAAAACCCGATCGCCAGGTCCCGCGACGTCCGCAATCCCGCCGGCGAACTCAAAATAACCGGTATCGAGTTGACCGCCACGCTCGCCGTCGCAATATCTCCATGCGACCCGCCCGGAATCACGAGCGAAATATTCGGATGCCCCGTCAACGTAATCGTGTCCGCGGGATCTTTCGCGCCAACGTACATCTGCAATTCCATGTACACCAACTCTTTTCCGCCGCTCAAGCCGCGCGCAATCTGGTGCACGCCCGCCGCTTGTCCCGCCTCCACCGTCAAAAATTCCGTCGTCACTTTCTCCATCGCCACTTTCGGTTCAATCGTTTCGGTAATTTCGTCCACGGCCAATCCCAGGCTGTCCGCGACCATCGCAACGGACTCCGGCAATCCCACGTGCTTGATCGTCCCTTCTTTCACGCGTGCGCGAAATTCTTCCACGCTCAATCCCGCGCCTATCTTTTTCTGCAGCGGCAATCTCCGCTTCGACGCGTCCACAATTCGCAGCGCCTTCGCATGTTCGATTCGCTGCGACACTGCGCCCAGCGTAATCGCCAGCTTGTCCATTACGAATCCCGGATTCACGCCGGTGCCGACCAGCGCCACGCCCCATTCTTTCGCCGCCGTATCCAACTTCGTGGAAAGTTCCGGATAGGTCCGGTACGGATACGAAAGTTCCTCGCACGTCGAAACCACGCACGATTCCGCTTCCAGACACGCGAGCAATTGGTCCATCACCTTGGGCAGCGAAGAAGAAGTCGTGTGCATCACCACGTCCGCCGCTTGTCCCAGCACTTCCGCGGCATCCGCCGAAACTTTCACGCCCCACGGCGCGTCGCTCGCGCCCACAACTTCGCCCAAATCGCGTCCCACTTTGGCCGGGTCATGATCAATCGCGCCCATAATCTCAATGGCCTGCTTCTCGCGCATCAGCTTCGCAATCGAATCTCCGATCGGCCCAATGCCATATTGAATCGCGCGTATTTTCTTTTTCACTATCGTTCTCCGCTTCGGCGGTGCAAGCCCACACCGCGCATTTTAGGTGCAAAGGAATCTTCTAAGATAATGGATTCGCCCATCGCCTGCAACGCCCGTCGCTCCTCGCTTTCTACGCTCGTGCAGTCGTTGCGCCCGTTCCTTGTGCGTACCATAATAAATAGGCCCAGCGTTCCGGAGGCCTTTTATGCAAGCGCACAAACTCACCGACGACGAAATCGCCAAACTTATGACCCGGCTGCCCGGCTGGCAAATTCAAAACGGCAAACTCCATCGCGAGTACGAGTGCAAGGATTTTGTCACCGCTTTCGGCAACATGACGCGCGTCGCGCTCATCGCCGAATCGATGGATCACCACCCCGAGTGGTTCAACGTCTGGAATAAAGTCGTCATCGACCTCGTCACGCACAGCGTGAAAGGCATCAGCGATCTGGACTTCGTCCTCGCCGAAAAAGTCGAGGACGTTTTTGCCGGCGCTCTCGCGAAACATCAAAAATCCGGCTCATGAAGGGCGCCCACCAGCCCGCTGGCAAATCTTCCCGCTGGTTTCTCACTTCCGTTCGCTGGATTCTTTCTCTCGCGCTTTTGGTTTTGTTGATTCACTTTTTTCCGATCGCAACACTTCGCGTTGCAATCGGAAAAATTCCCCCAGCTCGTTTCTTCTGGATCCTTCTCTTTTACTTTTGCGCTCACGGATTCGGCGTCCTCAAGTGGCGCATGATCGTAAACACCGCCGGCGCGCAACTCGACCTCCGCACTTCCGCGCAATGCTATTTCGGCGGCCTCTTCGGAACGCTCTTCCTTCCGTCGATTGTCGGCGGCGACGTCGTGCGCCTCGCCGTCGGTTTACGCAAGAGCCCGAATCCCGCCGCTGTCCTCGCCGGCAACATCGCCGATCGCTTCCTCGACGTCGCCGCGCAAGCAGGACTCGTCGCGCTCGGCCTCATTCTCCTTCCCGGTTCTCTGCCCGCTGTTCTCCGTGGCAAAGCTGTTGGGTACCTATTGCTGCTCGCTGCGGTGGCAGCGATCTTCGGTCTCACTGCCTATTACTTTTACCGGATGGCGATCACGCGCGGCTCCTGGAGTCTGCGGCGAAGACTAGCGCGTTTGCGCCAGGCGCTCCGCACAGTAAAGAGTCGTCCGCTCAATCTCATTGCCGCCTGGATAACGGGTACGCTCATCCAGTTCACCCTTCTCGTACTCACCGCGCTGCTCGCGATCTCCTGTGGCCTCACTTTGCCGTTGCGCGTATGGCTTTTTGCGTGGCCACTGGCAAAGCTGGCCGCGGTGCTGCCACTAACGCAAGGTGGTATGGGCGTGCGCGAAGCCGCCCTCGTCGCCCTTCTTGCGCCGTTCGGGGCCCCGGGGGCACTCGTGCTGGCCTCCGGCCTGGTCTGGGAAGGCGTGATCGTGGCGGGCGGGCTGATTTCTGGATTGTTTAGTTTGATTTTGCGGCAAGGCGCGCGTTCGAATGGCAAAGGTAACGCATAGGAACGAATCCTTGACTCTTCGCGCCACAGCGCGACAATAGGGGAACCCTTCCAAGTATCTGTGCAGAGGACTGTCCTCTCCAGTCTCGTTCAAATCGGTGTAGCGCAAACGAAATTTGAAACGGCCGGTGCGCGTCGCGATGGCGACGGGACGCGGGCGTTTCGAATGGATTGCGTTGCGCAGCGGGACAGCAATGGGCGCCTTACAGCCGGACGTTTCACGCGGAGCCGTTTCGAACGGCAAAACAAAATTGCGCGTATTGATGGCGGAATGCGATCCGCCACGCATTTCGAAAATGCTGCGTTCGCTTTTCCCGGACGATGAATCGGCGCTGGAACTGACGCTGGTCTCGACGGTTTCCATTCTTCTTCCCACAATCCAACTGGTTGGACCGGAAGTGCTTTTTCTGGATCTTGCGGCGTGTGGGCAGGAAGCAATGGCGACGGTCCGCGCGGTGCACCGGGCGGCACCGAGTCTGGCCTTGATTACGTTGGCAGCGTCACCCGAAAAAGAGATTGCGGAGCAAAGCGTGAAGGAAGGCGCGTTGGATTTTGTTTTGAAGGACGTAGCCGACGTTCGAACGCTGGAGCGGGTGCTGCGGAGCGCGCTGGAGCGAAATACAGTTGCAGGGCTCGCGGATTTGCTAAGAGATCACACAACTGGTCTTTACAACGGCGAAGGATTTCGGGCGCTGACGGCGAAGGCCGTGCAAAGCGCGCACAGGACCGGAGGGCAGCTGGTGGTACTCACGATTCGAATCACGAACATGGAAGCACTGGAGAAAGAGTTTGGGCCATCGGCCGGCGAGAGCGCAATTAAGGATACGGCGGAGATGTTGAAAGGGAGTTTTCGCCGCACGGATGTGCTGGCGCAGATTTCGAACGGAAATTTTGCGGTGCTGGCGGCAGACGCAGCGGAGCCGAGTGTTGCCATCATGCGGCAGCGGATGGAAGCGAGGCGCACGGCGATGAACGGGATGAGAGAGCCGTGGGGAGCGGTGGAACTGGCGGTCGAGGTGGGGTTCTGGTCATCGCGGCAGCGGCGGCCGTTTTCTGAAGTGGCGGAGCCGCTGCTGAGAGAGTTTTGCGAAGTTGGTCCGGCGTTTGCGTTTGCGATGGTCGCGAGCGACGGGCAGGAAGGCTGACGGCCAGAACGATGCAGAGAGCGATCCAATTTCGCAGAAGGATGATGGCAGCGTGGATTCTGCTTCTGCTTGTGCTGGTGTTCGGATTTGCAGCGGGAATTCGAAGCGCCTACCAGACCCGCACCATGAATCGATGGGTTTCGCACACGCAGGATGTGCTGACAGAAGCGGCGTCGGTGCGGCTGACGCGATTGCGGATGCGAAACGACATGTGGTTTTACCGGGCGACGGGGAGCGGTGAATTCCGTTCGAGGTATGAAGTGGAAAGGGGGAAGCTGAGAGAGAGCATCACCCGGCTGAAGGAACTGACGGCCGACAACCCAAGCCAGCTTGGCGCGATCAATCGAGCCGGCGAAGCGATTGAGCTACAGGTCGCGCTGTTGGATCGCGCGATGGAGAAGGCGCAATCCGCGAAGCAGTCGGGCGGGCCGCAGGAGGTGACGGGGGTGATACCGACCGACGATGGGTTGACGAGCATGATGGACGCGTTCGAGAGGGATGAACGAAGACTGTTTGCCGATCGTTCTCGCAGCGTGCAAACCAGCGCGCAGTGGACCCTTCAATTGTTGGTGATCACCGGAGGGTTCTCCTGTGGCGCGCTACTGCTGGCCGGTTACTACATCCAGCGGGAAATTCTGTCGCGAGCGGAGATCGAAGGGGGGCTCCGACGGGCCAGCCAGTTGATCGGAAGGCAACTGGACCAAAAGCAGTCCGAACTTGGACACACGATGCAGGATCTGCACCAACAGATCGAAGCACGGAACCAAGCGGAAGAAGAAATGAGGCGACTGAATCAGGAGCTGGAGGCGCGAGTGGCGCGCCGGACGAAGGAACTGCGGGAGATGAATCAGGAGCTTGAGAGCTTCAATTATTCGGTATCGCACGACTTACGGGCGCCGCTGCGACACCTTGACGGTTTCTCGCGAATTCTTGAGGAGGAATTCACGGGGGAGCTGTCCGCCGATGCAAAGCACTATCTGAATCGAATCCGGCTAGCGGCGACGCAGATGTCCGGACTAGTGGACGATCTCCTGCAACTGGCGCGATACGGGAGACAGGCGGTGAAGCAGGAATACATTTCGCTGAACCCGTTGGTCGAAGAGACGATTACGGCGTGCCTGCAAGGGGAGGCTGCGCGGGAGATCGTGTGGAACGTCGGAACGCTGCCGAAAGTGGAGGTCGACCCAGGCCTAGTACGGCAAGTTTTCACGAACTTGATTGCGAATGCGCTGAAATTCACGCGAAAGAAGAAACCGGCGGTGATCGAGATCGGCTCGAGAGTGGTCGGAGGAGAGACGACGATTTTTGTAAAAGACAATGGCGCGGGTTTCGACCCGCGATACTCGGACAAGCTGTTTGGAGTATTCCAGCGGCTGCACCGGCAAGACGAGTTCGAAGGCACCGGCATTGGGCTGGCGATTGTTGCGCGGATCATTCATAAGCACGGAGGACGAATCTGGGCGGAATCAACGCCGGAACAGGGTGCGACGTTTTATTTCACGCTGGCAGAGGCGAATCACACAGACAGAACGACGAGAGAAATGATCGGAGCACATGCATGAATCAGAACAATCACGACATATTGCTGGTGGAGGACGATTCCGCGGATGCGGAGCTGACGACGCGCACGCTGCAGAAGCAGAGAGCGGCCGGGAACATCGTCATTGCACGGGATGGAGCGGAGGCGCTCGATTACCTGTTTTGCCGAGGTGAGTTTTCGGAGAAGGACATCAGTCACATTCCGCAACTGGTGTTGCTGGACCTGAAGTTGCCGCGGGTAAGCGGCCACGATGTATTGAAGGCGATCAAAGCGGATCGCCGGACGTGCTGCATACCGGTGATCGTGATGACGTCATCGAACCACGAAGACGATCTCCTGGAGTGTTACCGGGGCGGGGCAAACAGCTACATCACGAAACCGGTAAATTTGTCGCTGTTTGAAGAGACGGTGAAGCAAATCGGAAAGTATTGGCTTGGATTCAACCTGCCTCCGCCAGAGGCCGCATTTGAAAAAAGGTAACCGGGTGAAACGACAATGAGTATGCATGCGTTACAAGTTGTTCCGGCGGAGGATACGGCGGCGACGTTGCGCGCGCTGATTTTGGATGACGCACGGGAGGACGTGGAGCTCCTGCTCTACGAGCTGAAGAGCAAGGGATTTGCGATCGACGCGACGGTAACGCACAACCAGGACGAGTTTCTGGCAGCGCTCCAGGAAGGTTCATTCGATGTAGTCCTTTCCGACTACCGGCTGCCGGAGTGGACGGGACTCGATGCGTTCGCGGCATTGAAGGCGACGGGGAAAGACATTCCGTTTTTGCTGGTGACAGGAACGCTGGGCGAAGAGGCGGCGGTGGAGTGTATCAAGCAGGGCGTCAGCGACTACGTGTTAAAGGATCGCCTGGAACGGCTGTCGCTGGCGGTGAAGAGGTCGTTGGAAGAAAAACGACTGCGAGAAAGCGCGGCAGCAGCACTGAATGCGTTGGCCGAAAGCGAAGGGCTTGCACGGCAACAGTTCGAAGAATTGGATTTGCTTTACCGGACAACGCCGGTGTGTTTTGCGCTGGTGGATCAAGACTTGAATTTCATTCGGGTGAATGAGGCGATGGCGAAGAACCACGGAATCCCCGCGGCCGAACACGCCGGAAGGTCATTGCGTGAGCTCGTGCCGGAGGCATATTTGGAGTCGGTTCAGATCTACCGAAAGGTTTTCGAGGCAGGGGAGCCGATCTTGAATATCGAGGCGCAGGTCAAGCGAACTTTCGCTCCGTTCGAATTGCGGCACTACCTGGCCAGTTTCTTTCCGGTGCAGATGACACCGGCCGCAAAGAAGTCGGCGTGTGTGGTGATGGTGGATATCACCGAACGAAAGCTGGCGGAACATGCGCTGGGAATATCGGAGGAGAGAAACCGCGAGCTTGTAGAGCACTCGGTTTACGGAATTTGCCGGGTAAGCGGGAAAGGCGAGTTTCTGGATGCGAACCCTTCCTTGCTGCGGTTACTTGGATGCGAGTCGGTCTTGCAATTCCGCAAATTGAATCTGTTCCGAGACGTTTTTCGCTTTCCCGAGCAGCAAGTAAAGCTTTTCCGTCAATGCCGGGACAGCGGACAGGTAAGAGGAGCGGAGGCGGAATGGCGGAGGCTGGACGGGGGATTCGTTACGGTGCGGCTGCAGCTTCGATTGGTGACACGGAAGAGCGACGAGCCGGAAATCGAAGTGATGGCCGAAGACATAACGGAATTGCGGGCGATGGAACGGCAGCTCTTGCAGGCGCAAAAGTTTGAGGCGATTGGGCAACTAGCCGGCGGAATCGCCCACGACTTTAACAACGTGGTCGGCGCGATTCTGGGATGGGCGGAAATCGGATACGACCAGTGTGGCCCAAACCAGCAAATTGCGGACCGCTTTGCACGGATTCGAGAGCAGGGAGAGCGTGCGGCGTCATTGACGAGAGAATTGCTGGCGTTTGCGCGACGCCAGACCCTGCAACCCCGGATCATCGACCTGAACAGTATTGCGAGCGGGCTGCTGACGTTTCTGGACCGCGTCATCTGGAAAGACGTCGAACTGAAGATTGTGACGGTGCCGCTGGACGCGATCAAAGCCGACCCGACGCAGATCGAGCAGGTGATCATGAATCTGTGCATCAATGCGCGGGATGCGATGCCGACGGGCGGACGGCTGCTGATTGAAACAGAAATGGTGGA
>Ga0137360_10001168_pt1 | contig 15353 bp, 15 predicted proteins | sample Mad1_60_16metaG_FD_104924 | JGI IMG/M metagenome (GOLD analysis project Ga0137360, IMG submission 104924) | Vadose zone soil microbial communities from Angelo Coast Range Reserve, California, USA - Mad1_60_16 metaG | ecosystem: Environmental > Terrestrial > Soil > Vadose zone | place: USA... | reverse complement strand
TGAAATGCCGGACGCAGCCTACCGAATCTGATCCGAGTCGGTCATCTGATCAGCATAGCATAGCGCGCTGTTGGTATTCGCGAATAGCACCCGAGTGAGGTTTATAGTAATATCTTGAGTAGAGTAGGATTAGAGAGAGTCCGAGTCAGGGTATCGAAATAAAAGCAGGTGGTACAAAATGAAACATAATTAAACATACTATACGCGCAATAAAGAAAAAGGGCGTAGAGTAAAATAATACTCAAACATCTGCGGTTACGCGTGAACGAGCGGGTGAGCTCACGCACCACGCGCCCGTAAACAGCTCCATTCATGCAGTCGGCGACAATCTCCCCGGTTTGTACGCGCCATCACCACCTTCGAGTGAGTGCACATGAGACAGATCTAGAGTGCTTGATTGGTACGGCGCAAGCCGAATATCATCATAGCTCGGGCGCGAGGCATATGATGTAGCATATACGCTACTTCTTTGTTCGCCCTCAATCGGTACGTAACCCTCCACGCCAAAAGCCTGACCAAAGGACCGTTTGGTAGGCTGGTGCAGGTGCTGGCGGCCTCTGATACGATATGCAAAATAGGCAAAGTCTGAGCCGATTTCGACGGCAAAGTCCCCTGCAAGTTCCCACATACGTTGTGTATCGGATGAAAGAGAGAATATATGAAGGCGTACAAAAGTTAATCGAGTCCCAAAGTGGTCGCCAAATACTTGTTTGCGGCTCGCCACGTTGTACCTGATACCCCTTCCAACTGAAGGACCACATCATGAAGGAAGAAAAGAAGATCATCTGCATTCGATTAGCCAGGAAGCCCGAGTAAGGGAGGAAACAACACCATGCCTCAATGCAAGTCGCCAACGCATTTAGGCCGTCAGCAATATTCGTAGACGTCCAGAACTCCGTCCCGTGAATAATGCGGTCCTCCATAGCGGTAAACTTCAGGACACACAAATTAGCAAGAGACAGGCAGAGGGGAAAGTACACTTCATACCAAAGCGGACTGGTAAAATGTGAAAAAGACAATTAGTTTGATCGATAGAAACTTGGCAAGGGGGCGGCGTCCGGCAAGTTCGGCCTTCGTCAGTTCATAGAACAAAATCAAACCATATAGTGCAATGCTAAAAGAATGGTCAGCGTGAGGGAGTATAGTATACATCAAATGCACCTGATGGAAACGAAATCAATCGCGTCCAGATATAACGATGCAAAGTGGATGTTATATGACTCAGACTCACACAACACATTGAAGTGTTGGCATATCATTCCCGCGATAGTGAGAGCTGCGCAAGGTACATGAGTAGGCCTCGGTCAAAACGAAGGAATCGCCGGTATATGGGGCGTACCAGGCCGAACCACAACATATTGCATAACGGACCACTAGTTGCTGAAGGTAAGAACAGGAAAACTGGCAAGGTAGAGAGAGCTCGGAAGGCACCTTCAATGTGTACATAAAAGAGGCCTACAAAAGCGGATGAGTGATATAAAGCACGGACAGACGCAAAACACACATTCGTGGGGCTAAACTGCCAGCAGCACAACTAGGTACGCCTTGTCAAGAAACGGTGGATATTTGAGGTTCACTTGTTGATCCTTACCGGTATCGGGAAAGGCCGTCTGCCCTTCCGAGCAAGGGCACCCTCAGTGGAATGCCCAATGGCCGTCGACGCAACGAATTCGATGAGGAGTAGCCTGTGTTAATGTGAGGCCGGAGGTGATAGGTGCTAAAATACCGAATGCCAGGAGAGACTCACAAGAATGCGCTTATTGTGATAGACTTGTGTAATCGATCTTGAGTACCGTATGTTGGCAAAAAATGAACGAGCTCGGACATACCTCGTATACTGTGCACGACAGGGATCAGGGTGAATGGTGAACAATAAAGGAGGTAACGCACCGATTTCGATAAGGGAGTAGTAGGTGTAGCTTCGGAAGAATCGGTAGGAGAAGAACGAAAAGATAGCATAAACGAGAGGCATGTACAAAATTCGGATGCTGTTGCACGGGACAGACGCATTATGGACAGGCGCAGGAAGGCAGTGGGACGAGACGTACATCTGCCGCTGCTCTGCAGGTTTTGTATAGTTACTACGCGTACATTAGCTTGCAGGGGCGTTGAATATCGGAACGTGGCATACCGACAGTGATGTAGAACGTTTATAGCAGAGATTATAAGAGTCTGTGGTCGGATGAAGGAGATGAACTCGTGTTATCTTTGGGAGAAATATGGCACGCACCACAAGTGTACATATTCCGGCAACCGCCCAGCCGATACGATGTGCGTCCCAATGAAGATCCCCAGAGCTCCAAAAGTGTGACTGGTTGATGGCTTGGGTGTTGTCTGATGGACAATACATTTCTGTAATACGGGGGAGCGGGGGTGAAAGGGAAAGACGTATTGGCTAGCTGCAGAGGTCAGAGAGACTATAAAGGCTGGAGGCTGTGCTGATAGGGCCGAAGCGGTGCTGTTTCTCATCCTCCCGGGTCCTCCCGGGTGCTGAGCCCCGGTTCGTTTCTGGGTGGACTGACTGCGACCCGACATCACGGGCGTCGCGTAGTGCAACAACCGTCACACGATTAGTCAGAATTTCCTTTATCAGAAACCACTTCTATGGCAGGCACACGCGCGTGCTATGTAGCCTACAACAGCCTTTATGACCCATTCCTCTCACAACTGTTACTTCTTCAGGTTTGGAGCGGGCGTCCCTTTCGAGTTCGCCGTGGTCCTCGGCGTGGTAGTCCCGCTAGTAGTACTAGCGCTGTGCGCTTTGGGTGCTTGGGGAGTCTTCTGCTGGGTCCTGGCCGCCTGCACCAGGCGCATAGCATCTGTTAGCAAGAACGTAGGGGATGTCACAGAGACCGACAAACCGATGCGGTAGACGTGCGTGTCTCGGTGTGGGCAGTGGGGGTCTTGGTTTCACCTCCTAGTTGACCCGCCTTTAGTTCGCAACAACAAAAAAGAGAGGCAAGGGAACTCACGGCGGGGCATATTCAATTGAGTAGCTGGTGGTTGCTTTGGGTGGTGTATGGGGATGTTGTGTTGTCTGATGTCCTCCATCACTTGTGTCCCCCCTCCTTTTATACGTTTAGGAGTGCACTATGTGGCGCTATATCGACTCACCATATCGTGGCTTTCGATCACAACACCAGCTGGAGCAGCCAAAGTCTCTCAAGGCACCGCTTTCTCAAATGACCTGCATACGTGGCCTGCCGACGGTAATGAAAGGCCTCTTCTCCATTCTGGGACATCTCGCTGTTACCCCGTACCCTACTACCTTGATGGGTAGGCATTTTGCCATAGGGTGAACTCCCGCGATGATCGCGTCGAGTGGTGTTTGCTGTGCTGACACTATCGCTTCTTCATCTACTATCATCTGCCATCCTTTCTGGACGTCACGCCTACCTCATCCGTGCTGTGTCCGTCGCGTGCTGCGTTGGCACCATTTAGCGCCACACTTACGTCCTCCTTGCGAAGCACGTCATCTTAATCACTCATCACATCTCAACGACTCAAGTAAGTCACTGATTAATGTGGTTATTCTTAGTCTTCCTATCATCTTCATCCACCTGGAGAATTTGTTGCTACAAAATCTCTGACGACTTGCCCAAGATGCTAGTACAGGGTCAATCTTTGTGTCTGTGTGCCTTGCAACGGAAATATACCCTGTCGATCAGCCTTAATGAATCCATTTACAAAGTCTGTCGCCCTACCTTCCCCTCACGATATTCAATCTCAACTTGCCTCCACCGTGGTATACTGGTGTAACTCACCCCATTTTCAACGCATCTTTCTTCCGTTCTGTGCTATCCACTCGCCAGTGGCTTGTTACCTTGCCGAAAGTAAATTCGCGTCCAACGGCTATTCTTTCTCGCCCACTTCCCCACTGCCCTTCACACCGAACAGAAAGAAACGAAATAAGAAGAGAATGTTTACATCTGTTGACCAAGTTTCGAATAGAAGGAGTTGCACTCTTATGTTGGACTATTTTGCCACGTTGACGTGTCAGATGCCACCTCTCTCTTCTTATCCATCGGCCACGATCATGGCAATATTGAATGTAATCACGGCCATCTGATAGCTTTTTACGGGTGAGTGCCCAGTCAGTGTCACGGTGTTTTCCATTTGCCAGCGCAGTGCTGCTGGATCGGACTCCGTTGGTTCTTGTAGTATCTCTCGCAGATGCCACGCAAAACGGCCACCTGACCCAGGGCTCGCAGCGGGATAATGCTATAGGTGACGCATAGAAGTCTCATGTTAGTAGTCCCATCATGCACGTGCGTGATGAAACGTTGAACCCCAAATCATCATTCATTTTGCTGGAGATGGGCGTCTTTTGCACAACCTTTGTAACAAGTTCACGTGCGTGCGGGCTAAACGGGAAATGGAGATAAGATTAAGTGCAAATGCCGGGGACGCCCGTGAGTTACAACAATTTAAGAATGAAGAAAATCATAGTAAGATATCACGACAAAAGAAATTATGACAAAAAATTCGTTGTACAGTTTATTGCTTGGGCGACTCGGAGCTCGATCGTGCTCCAACAATTTTTGCACTGCATAGAGCGACTTTTGAGAACACGGCGATGCCCAATGGCACAGCTACAACTAGACTACAGTACATCAACCGCAGATGGACATGATGCAAAATAATTATATAAATAAAGCAGTGCTGCTTCGTGTCACACCATCATGACATTGGACGCTGCGGAATTTCACGAAGCAGTGCGTTGCTCATCTCTCTCTGCGAGAGATCTCTGAAACCCACTCCGACGGGGTCATTAGGTTTATGAGGTCGTGAGACAAATCCCTCAAGGGAAAGTCACCACGTACGGTGCGTCCCAAAGTCACCGTGACTTACCTCCGATCATCAATCACGACACGACACCACCCTTCTGCGCTTCTACGATACACTATCACCACAGGCCACGTAGCAAAACTCGTTGGGATGCCCACCTACTCACGACACGTCGGACAAGGCAAGCAACCCCACACCCACCCATCCTATCCCCCGGCGCTGATGTGGCGATGGTCTCTCTTCCACTGGCATGCGTAATGACATCGTGATCGCGACATCACACACAGCGCTCAAGTTTCTTTCTCCCGACGCCGACCCGCCCGTGCCATGGCACCGCGTGGTGTCGTCCGCAGGCAAGATTTCGTCGCGGGGCCCGGGGACGGACGGGGCACAGAGGCAGCGCGAGGCACTGGAGGCGGAAGATGTTGAAGTGCGCGTTGGTCGTTCGAATGAGCTGCTCGTCGATCTCCTGGCATATGGGTGGTTCCCCGCCAGTGTTCCTGGAACGACGGAGCCTTGATTGCTTCCTTCGTGATGCCAGCTCTCACCGATGGCCCTAAGGTGTTGTTGCAGTACCGGCAAGTCTTATCGTACTCCATGAGGCTTGGGCTCTGAGGGACACGTATTTGTGAATCATGCTGTGCGTAGCAAATGGTTGGCAATTAACGGGCTTCGGTCAGATGGTTGCCGGGAAGAGTATCATAGTACGTGTAACTTATTCGCTGTCCTTGGCCTGTCGAAAGCTCATATGCAGATCTCAACGTAGACTTGTTCTTGGCTGCCACCACTGTACACGTGTGGGAAACATAAAGATGTGAATTCTGTGCCACGAGTCAAATACATGAGGCAGTGGACATCAATGATTCGAATGATATAAGTGCGGATCTGTGAGGCTGGTAGTAGAGGCAGGGCGAATGGGAGAGCGAGAGCGACGCCGAGCAGGGAGGAATGACAGGTAGTAGATGATCCCATTGCGAAGCAAAGGGCACAAGGCACGCACGACTCAGCGTGTGATTATGTAATCACATGCATTGCTGCACGTGACAGCCTTTCAAGGTTCTCTTCGACTCTATAAATTTTTACTCTACAGTACATGCTTTTCTTTTTATTTATGCATATAGTGTGTTTAATTATGGGTCACTTTGTACCACACCGCATTGTGTCGATGCCCTAGAGCAAGTATGCTACGCGGAATTGGATGGTGAGCCAGGGCATTCAGCGCGAATTTCGAAAGCTCACGCTTTGGCTATCTCTCCTCTGGTCCAGGGATTCAAGATTGCGACTGCGCAATAGGTAATCTTCCTCATACACTTCCACATACTCGACGGGAAAGGAGTGGTACATATGTTGAAGAATCTAGTACCACGGTGAATGAGACAAGGAGGGGCGCCACTGGCACGTGGACACTCGCCCACATCGACATCGACAAATGTCCACATGTATGGGACAAAGGGAGAGTCAAGGATGTCCTCTAGCCTTTGGGAAAATACGCCTTCTTACGAACAGATAGGAATAATCGTCGCCACCATGCCAAATGAACGGTTTTCGTTCACCTAGGCGTCCTTGCAGGCTCGCATGGCATAATTGACCCAGGCAGTTTTCCCTTTTTTTCGCCAGCGGGTGGTTAGTGACTCCAACGGAGATCACTCGGCCCCTCCGACTCGGATGCTTTGCTCATTCGAACCTTGTCGTTATGCCATTCTCGTAAATACCATTTGGTTACTCAGCACTTGCAGCAGCCTCTCGTGCGGCCTGGCTGTTGCGTTTAGGCTGGTGCAACAGTGGGTCCGCAAGCACCTTAAACTCACCCGACATGCGGACACGCTAATTCATCACATCAGAATTCTCGCATTTCTTTCCTCCTACGTCCAAGTATCTCAAGTCCGCATGTTCGTTGAGAGCGTCCCTCCCACTGCACGCGGCATTCTTCCTTTATGTAGCTGGCCTCATCGAATTTCTTCTTGCCATCAACGACAAGGCTGCGCAGGTTGTCCGCACAGTCATCTGTTTCTTTACCGCCATCTATATCATCGTTACCGGCCCCCCCGTAATAACTCAACAGTGTCCCTTCCAGACCCCGTTTATTTCGGTTCTCTGGCCCCTCACGCGTCTTGTCATCGTCGGCTTTCTCTCACTGTCCCCCTGCTTTAGCCATGTTCGGACCAAGGTCGGGGATTTCTGGAGACAATCGAAGCACGGTTTCAAATGCCATATAACGAGCACGGTGAAGGACAAAACAGATCATGGACAAAGAAGCTGTCCGGTTAGCCCTCAGGGTGTGTTGAGACAATGACTAATCTAAAGCCTTCCTGGACGTGGTCCCCGGCTATCAGCAGATGGGTGGTAATGTTGCCGCTCATTTCGACGACATCGTATCACTACTGAAGCATAAAGAACTCGCTCTACGATTGGCAAGCGGGTGGTGTAGCTCCTTGCTCAAGGCAGATGCGCCGGACACGACCAAGGTTGAGGCAAGGACTTTTCCTCTTCAACTTCTGCAGTAATATCTTCTCTCTCAGTGTAATCAATAATGAGCGGAAGCGGGGGCGAATGTGCCAGTATATATGCAACGTGTGCGAGCTTGTACCACCAATGTTCGCGGCCCCATTCATGGCCCCCTAGGACGTGGACACTATCACTCTCGTCTTGATCTAGGATGGCCGGTCGATGGATATTAAATATATTGAGAATTGAATCGTCATTGAGGACGATGATCGACAGAGTACTACTACTACATGGACTTTTGCACGTGGACTTTGTTTACTCACAAGCTGATAAGTATGACTAGAGAAGGGAGCGTACCTCTGCCGTTTGGACTCGCGGACTGTACCTTGGTCGATTCTGTCGATGAAGTGGAGGCGAGAGATAGGACATGATAGGAGAAGCCCACGTAAGTATTGCGTATTGACCATAGGCAAGATGTGGTTGAAGACAGACGTTCAACCCGAGTGGGAACGGATGTAGACTCAGTCACGTCTAAATCCCCCATATGGGCCATATCACCGCGGCGATGCGATAGATTCGGCGTGGAGGGTTCCGATGTCATGATGACCCCGCACAACGTCCAAAAACCAACGCCAGTCAGAATTTTTCATTATTAATTGAGCTACCTCCTTTTACCTTACTTTCCGTACCTCATGATGTGCGTTGCAAGTCGTACCACCCATCCATTCAAGATCTCAACACCCTGCCCTGACAACCGTAAAAATAAGCGTTGCAACTTGCAAGACGCACAGAGGAGAATATGCTATCGGGAAGTTGCAGAACATGACCTGCGTGACCGTTTGACAGTCTAGGCACGCAACAACGTAATCATGCAGCAGCAGAAATACAGCGGCGTAGAACTGGACTGTCCTGCCCTTGTTTGTATCTCTCTTCCGTGTCCCAATACCAATTTTTGCATGCGCACAGTTCTATAACAGCCAATCTGAGTTGAGGTGACATATATCCTGTTCGGTATTATTGCATGCGCATTTCTTGTGACTTTCATTACGGCGGCCAGCCATCATCGGAGACATTCTCGTGCCGCTTAGCCGCAAGATCCGGGTCGGCGCTTACCATTGACATGGCACTTGGTGCGTTCGATGGGGCCTTGTAGTCGGTTCTAGACAGCATAAGTTAGAGAAAAGTCAGTGCCCCACGAACTACATGTCCTGCACTATACTGGCAACGAGGAACGACTCGGATAGTAAGTGGTTGAAAACATCGACAAGGAAAATGAAAACACTACCCCTGAATAACTGATCCGTGGAATTCCGGAGCTCGCTTGAACCCATCAGGCCATCAGGTGCCACGTATTGACCGGTTGGGGCGGAGTTTGAAACTGGACATGGCGGGATTGTGGCGTTTCTCACCGTTATTTAACCCTTTCCATCTCCTCGTCCCTCCCACGGTGACCGTGCCATTTGCACGACTCAGAGCCGGTGATACGTACAAGCCGGGATACACTAAGATTCTAGATCTTTGCTATTGTAGGGCTATGACCTCGATGATTGACGTCTGAGTAGGAACATTCTCAGAGCCCCTTGTCTACTGGCAGTCAACAGCTTTGCATCCCGGACTGTCGGAATTCAGAAGGAATATCGCCAGCAATGTCGCAGACGCTCCACTGTCGGAATTCAGAAGGAATATCGCCAGCAATGTCGCAGACGCTCCACTGTCGGAATTCAGAAGGAATATCGTCAGCAATGTCGCAGGCATGCCACTCTCGGGCTATAAAGGCGCACCTCTGATTCTCAATTAACCTGATTCACCCTTCTGCTCGAAAACTTCTTTCACCATGCATCGTCGCCAAAAGTCTTCCGTTCGTGATGAGGAAAAGGGGAGGGCGCCGAAAGGTGTGTGCTCATATGGGAATTATCACTTCACTTCTCTGTTATCTGACATCATGCTAGGGACTCAGTCTAAACCAGGCGGCGATGACCCCTCCACAAGAATGTGGTCCCTCTCCATCTCCCATGCCGACAAGTTCGACACTGCTATAGCTGATAGATGGAAGGCTGATATGGACGGAATCCTTATTTATGTATGTTCGAATGGTTGACTGTCGTTTGCAACCCATTTACCATTCTCTAGACTGGTGTATTCTCCGCGACGGTTGCCGCATTTCTCATCGAAAGTTACAAGTACCTCAAGCCTGATCCCAGCGAGGTGTCCTCCAGGCTTCTTCGACAGCTCACTCAGGAACTTGTTGAGATCTCCAATGGAAATACCCTGACCCCTCCGACGCTTGACCCATTCACGCCTCAACGTTATGCTATCAACGTAAATATCCTCTGGTTCCTCAGCCTCTGCGTCAGTCTCTCCTGTGGCCTCGGTGCTACGCTTGTGCAACAGTGGGTCCGCAGGTACCTTAAGCTCACCCAACAGGCGGACACCCCAATACATCGCGTCAGAATTCGCACATTCCTTTTCTCCGGCGTACAACAATTTCATGTTCACCTGGTCGTTGAGAACATTTCCACCCTCCTACACGCGTCAATCTTCCTTTTCTTTGCCGGCCTCGTCGAATTTCTTTTCGCCCTCAATGACGAAGTAGCGCAGGTTGTCCGTGCTATTACCTGTTTCTTTGCTGCCCTCTACATCGTCCTCAGCGCTATTCCCGTACTATTCCAACAATGTCCCTTCCAGACTCCGCTTACCTCGGTTTTCTGGTACATTGCCAACATTACTACCATCGCCTTTTTGTTCCCGTTCACCTGCTTTAATCGTGTTCAGGACAAGATCAAGGACCTACGGAACGAAAGTTTCGACTCCCATATATTGAACGTGGCGAAGGACAACAAGGTTCTCGACAAAGAGGCAGTCCGGTATACCCTCAACATGTGTCGCGACGACGGCGAAATAGAGGATTTTCTAGACGCGGTTCCCGGTTATCTACAGATCGACGGTAATGTTGCTACGCGTGTCGAAGATATTGGATCACTACTGAAGAAAGATGGAGATGACCTACCGCTTGGTCGACGGATATTGCATCTCTTTTCGTCCTGCATCCACGGTGAAGGGAAAATGGACGATGCGGCACGCCGCCGTCGCGCGATCACCTGTTCGCATGCGGTTTCGGAACTGTTGAAGGCGTTTTCGTCCGTCACAGTTAAAAAATTGACGCTGGACCTGCCGCACTCTATAGGCCACAAACTCCGACGTCTGTCCCACGACCACGATCCCAAGATAGCATTTGCGGCGGTCAGAACCGCCGCCGTCATGGAACGTACCCTTTTGGACGTAATCTCGGATGCCGATGACAGAAAGGAACCAGCCAAGAGTTCGGAGGCGGCCAAGGTACTTGCGGAGACCATCGGCGATAATGATCCTGCCTCCCCACGCCACCAGGCTGGACTACGCTACGACCTTGGGAGGGACGGGCGGTTAATTGCGGTTACGGAATTCACTTCGAACATCCTCGCGCTTACGAAGTGCTCGTGGAGTCCGTCTCGCCAGGAACTCAGGGAAATTGGATTGACCTTCAAGCAGCTTTGTCGTGGCCTGAATGCCCGTGACTTCTCACATGTTGCCCAGGGACGCTTCGTCGACGTTTTGTGTGACATATGGCAAGCACAATTGAACTCTGCGCCAACAGGTACGCTGTACATACACTTGTTGGTTCTTGGACATTGATTCATGTCGTGGTGCCCCAGGTAAACGACCATCGACGGAAACTCATCATTCGGTCGTAATTGACTCTTTGAAGCCTTTGAAGTCGACTCTGGATGCCAAGTTTATCGAATTGCTGAAGCAGCGTGGATTTCCCGCGTTGTAAGGCGGGCTGCGTGGCTGCGCTCGTACGAACTGCTCCGGAGCTTCTTAGCTTCGATCTTCTCTCATTCCCTTGGTTTCAGTCTAGCTCTCATTTACTTTCAATTACTGCCGCTCATTCCTTAGTTTTCGACCTGTTCGGGGACACCGCCTTGACACCTTTCTATTTATCTCTATCCTATCGAGCTCACTCGCACGACCCGACCGTGCTACAGGGTCGTAGTTCCATAGGAGTTTGCTCGGACTTATATAAAGAAACACGCATCTATTATTATATACTCGGCCCGATGTGATACAATATGCAATATAATATTATCCAGACCACGATGTACAGAACGACGTGCGGAACCAACACATTGAAAGCGAGAATGCCAGAGTCTGAGATGTTACAGTCTACGGAAAAGGACTATATAACAACCACGCATCGATCCTGCGGCATGTCTTCATGCACTCGAGGCTCGGGGGAATGCAAATTGGATTCCCAAAAAAAACAAGTAATGATACAGGGAGATACAATGCCTTGCCTTGGTGTCTACTGAACGGGTCTCACTTCAATCCTCAAACCTAGAGCTCTCTTCGGCAAGGATAGACAACACTTCAGGAAAACGGGGTGCAATTACGCAGCCGTACGGCGCTGGTTGGCTGTAGACAAGAAATTTAGCGATGTCGTAAAGCCGATCGGCACTGGCAAAAGTTACGAACATAATGATGCCTTTATGCACGAATGCATTTGGATCAGGAGGCAATTCGTTCCCGTTTTCGTCCCGCGCGCATTCGAGAGTCGCTGCCCATAAAATCCTCGCCGTGCTTATGAAGAGCGAGTCGTTCGCAAGGTGTTTGCCAACACAGATTCGTCGGCCGAACCCAAACGTCACATGACCCTCCCCCTTCGTTTCTCTCGGCCCAGGTAAGATTTTTTCGCCCTTGATATCGAGATGCCTTTCTGGTCTGAATTCATCGGCATCGTCGCCGAATATCGCCCTATCGTGGTTGCATTGCCATATGTTCCCCATGCACGTCGCGCCCTTTGGAATGAACATGCCATCGTACCAGTCATCGTGTGTTGCCTTGTGAGGTATTCCGTGCTCGACAGCGGGTCGCCAGCGAAGCACTTCTTTGACGATGGCGCGCACGTAGGGAAGCTGTGGGGCGTCTGCGAATGTAGGGAGGCGTGCACGGCCGACCACAGCATCGAGCTCGGCTTGCGCTTGGCGCTGTACTTCAGGGAAGGCCATCATCGCAAGCGCCCACCAGTTCAGCGTGGTCGAAGTAGTGTCAAAACTGGCAGCACTGCGATGCATAGTAATGTCAAGTTTGTCGCATACGCTGAAGGAGAATCGATCACATACAACATATTCCCAGAGAGGAACGCCATTTCCAGCTCGGACAGAGGGTAGCGACCGCGTTGTTCTATCAACGATGCGCTGAAGCTTGGTCGCACCCCTACCCTTACCTATACGGGTCAGTCATTATGCGCCACCCACCTACACAGTGTAATAACGGAACGCACAAGGTCCGATTTGACACGATTGAAAAGTCGTAGATACAACTCGGCACGCTCGGCAGATCGTTCCAAAGCTTCCCTCTTCCACTTCGCGATCCTGTCATTTCGTTAGATGTAAAATGCGTCCTTTTAATCATGAAGAAGTGCCTAGACCATTTGGGAATGCACATCATCCAGGGAAAGAACTCGACGAGAGTGGTCCCAACCGCTGCTCTCAGGAGCGAGTCAACATTTCCAGCGATTTCTTGGACAACCTTATCCTCCGCTGAAGTGAGTGTTGGATGATCGTACAATATGGACAATATCGCGGAAGCTGTAGCTCGCTGAAAATGTTGATGACGATTTTTCGGATTCGCCAGGATTGCCGAAGTCAGAATACTCGCTTCCTTTGTCAGAGTGGAATGGTGGCGTTGCACTGCTGGCTTGGTGAAAGCTTCCTGTGCAGTTCGACGCATTCGTCGCCAGCTATAATAAAAAACGTACGGGCGTTGGTAATTCGGGACAGTTTATGGTTTTGCTTTGGTGAAGCTTACAGATCGCCAGAATCCAGAAATACCAGCCCTAAACCCTTGTTTATGATGTCTTGCGCCACGATGAACCGAGGCCGGCCAGAAGAATTGCAGGCACGGCGGTCAAGGACTTCGAAGGCCGATTTCATGCCGTTGAACACGATAGTGGGCCTTCCTACCACATCGAGGTACATCACCTCGCCTAGTTTCCCATAATCCTATCAGCGTCGTCCAATCTCCGACGACTCTCGGTACTCACTGAAGCGTTCTTTGCAGTCTCGCGAAGATAACCACCTCCTGTCAGCTAGCTGGAACATATTCCCGATGATCGGGAGGCGCCGGGGGTGGGGAGGTAGCCCACTCCGTGAACATCTCGTATAGGTGATGGTTACCAGGGTTACGAGGAGACAGAACAAGATACCCTTGAGTACTGTAGTGATGACAAGGTGAGAAGAGTCATTCGCTCCTCTGCTGCAGTGAAACCACCCCATGGAACCGCAGAGGCGTACGCAGAGGTATTGTGAGCTCCGGGAAAATAACCTGTAGCGCTGTTGGTAAGCGCGAGCGAGTTCGGGAGGAGGGAGATAAGAGGGAGAGAGGGGATCAGATAAAGATGAGAGGGGGGGGATCTGGTCGGCGTATCAACAGTCAATGTATCGTTCGTTGTCGTAGCAGTCAACTTTAGGCGTCTTCGTAGCGTCGAGTTCGAGTCAGTCAAGCAAGAATCAGATGAAATAAGTCGTCCTGGGACGTTGCGCACACAAAGAAAGAAAGGGGAATAAAGGTGGGGCTTCCGTTCGAGTCCGTTCTGTAGGGTATCTGGTAGCGTGAATATATACATCTCATGCTACCTAAGGTCCAGGGGAAGATGGGAAGCGAAGGGGAAAGTCAACGCGAGGACCATGTGGTCGCTCGGGCGTCACATGGCACATGACATCAGGAATGTACACTAGAACTTGCACGCGCGTGGTATATTCTGGTCGAGTCATACTGAAATGAATAGCATAAATGAAAGGGGATAAGGATGAATAAATGTCTGTAAGGTATGATGTCAAGAAAGCATTGATAAGATCGATACTAGGACACTTCTGGGCAGCCCGTACGAGCGCAGCCACGCGTCCCACCTTACAAACCCATGCATTTCTTTAAAGCGTTTACTCGCAGTGGGACGCCATACGCCATTGTGATATAGATGGAGTATTATACGGTATCAGGCAACCGTCTTCCCTTGATCGGGAGGATGATGCCCATGGCGTCTTGGTGGGCACCTTTTATTTACCAGTGATAGCTAATAACCAGAGGAACAGTCGTTCGCTTCCGAGGACGTGATGGCAGCGAAGCGAGGATCACTGGCATCGGTTGAGGCCCTTGAGGGCGCATAAATACCGACCTGCATATTGATGGCACATATATCCATATTCAGCACGGCATAGAAGTGACAAGAGCAGGATCCATTATGACATGCACATAAATGCCGATGTCTAGCAAGTGCATGTTTTCTTATCCGCGTATCACCGCAAGGGCCGAAGTGAGGGAAGCGGAGTCTGCGGAGATGTCACCGCACATGCCAGTAGAAAAGGTGAACTGCGACCGCCCAACAGAGGAAGAGCATAGATTGGACGAAAACGTTCGAAACAACAAGGTAAGAGCCAATTAGTGAGCTAAGAGAATAACTTGGAAATAAAAGAATGCGTTCTATTCAAAGTTAGAGGTCCGATGTATGTGAGCTCGGAATTAGCCGTTCTCCATTACACTCAGACTGTCAGACAGGAACCACGGCTTGCTGGTGTTATGCTCGAGGGGGCGCGATAGCACCTGGACGTCTGTAAGTACCGCATAAGAAAACAGTAAAAATAAGTAAAAGGGTGATTGCGTGTCAGCTATGGACAAGGACGTGCGTGAAGCAAGTTACAGTAATAGAGTATCGTACTGAACGAAAGGTGGACGAGGGGGAGACAAGATTACTGTAAGTTGGCGCGAAGCCTACGAGCCCCAAAAAAGTTTCAAGACCACGCGACGTGGATGCTAGGACGCAGCGGTGCGCCGGGGTGTGCACGAGCACAAATCGCGGTACACAAAAATCGTCCAACACTTGATACCAGTCAAGTGGTATAGATACAGGCCGTGAAATATTGGTTTCCAAAAAAAGAGGAGTAAAGCGGCCCGACAGGGAACTTGAACGAGACCACTTCAATTCTCGAAGGTCCCACTCTCCTCGGCAAGAACTGACACCGCTTCAGGGAAACGCGGTGAAATTATACAGTCGTACGGCGCGGGATGGCTACACCCCAAAAATT
>Ga0137360_10001166_pt1 | contig 15362 bp, 12 predicted proteins | sample Mad1_60_16metaG_FD_104924 | JGI IMG/M metagenome (GOLD analysis project Ga0137360, IMG submission 104924) | Vadose zone soil microbial communities from Angelo Coast Range Reserve, California, USA - Mad1_60_16 metaG | ecosystem: Environmental > Terrestrial > Soil > Vadose zone | place: USA... | reverse complement strand
GTCACCCAGACGGTCCGCACTGGGCTGCAGCTGGTTGCGGCTTCGCGGACTTATGCTCGCCTTCGCAAACTCCGTGGCAAGGTTCGCTTCTCGCGCACTCTGGCAGAGCTGAAGGCCGACCGGTGACCGCTGCCGACACAAGTAGTTGGATTGCCTTTCTCGAAGGCAGCACTGGCGAGGACGTGCGGTTGCTTGATCGTGCCTTGGAAGATCGCCAGATAGTAATGGTGCCCGTTGTCCTGAAGGAGCTCTTGAGTGACGCGAGCCTTCCTTCGAATGTTGTCAAAGCAATCTCAGATTTGCCCCTGCTCGAGGTCACCTCTGGCTATTGGCGCCGAGCGGGCGCGCTGCGGGCAAAGGTGCTCGCAAAGCGCCGCAAAGCGCGTCTCGGCGACGCCCTCATCGCCCAAAGCTGTATCGACCAAAGCATTCCTCTGATCACGCGCGACCGGGACTTCCGTGCTTTCGCCATGGCGGCAAAACTCAACCTCGTACTTGGCGCCAGCACGCACCGGCCGTAACCTTGTCTAAGAAGAAAGAAAATTCTATGCCCATGAAAAATCCAGTACATTCCGGCCGCGTCGTCCGGCAGGATTGCCTTGAGCCTTTGCGACTCTCTGTGACCGCGGCTGCAAAGGTGCTCGGTGTCACTCGCCAGGCTCTCACGCACGAAAAAGAAAAACCGGGGAGCGGGCTGACAGCCCGCTCCCCGGTCTTTGTGCGGAGGTTGGACGTCAGAATGAAACGCGTAATCCCAATTCAATCCAGCGGCTGCCTTGCGTGCGATTGGCGGGAATCAGCTCGGAACTGATGACGCCAAACGTGGCCGGACTGTTGATGTTAAATGACGGGTCGAAGAAATTGACATGGTTGAAGAGGTTGAAGAAGTCGGCCGAGAACTCAACCTTGAGCCGTTCGTGGAACGCGGTCTCTTTCCCGAGACGCGAGTCCAGATTCCATAATCCAAGCCCGCGAACCGGACGCCCCGAACCATCGCGGCCGTCAGAACTGAGCAAGGGGTAGCGAAAGTCCTTGGACGCGGCCAGGGGGTCCGCAAAGATGTTTACATTGCCGCCAGTGCCGACTCCACCCGAGCCGGTCACCCCAAAGTGCGCGCCCCCACTGAGCGTGCCCGGGCCTACAGTCGAAATCAAATTCTGACTCCCGGAGAACGAGCCACCGCCGAAGTTGCCCCCAAAAACCCCACGAGGCAGCCCACTGTTGGCCCGGAACACGCCGGATATGTACCAGCCTCCAATGAACTTATCGAAGATGCTGTTGTTGAAGGTGAGCTTGTGCCCTTTGCCCGCGGGCAGGTCATAGTTGAATATTCCGTTGAAAACATGGGTCCTATCGAAAAGTGACGGCCCATACTGCAAGTTTGGATTGAAGCTGGTTTGGTACGTGCCGGCGTTGTTCTGCACCCCTCCCAGCTGATCAAGCGATCTGGAGAAGGTATAGTTCAGATCGAATTGGAGGCCATGCGAGGGCCGCTTCCGCAGCGTAAAGGTAGCTGCATGATAGTTCGATAGATCGTTGTGCGTGCGTACGAACAACGCCAAGGCCACCTGAAGGCTGTTGTACGGCAGAAGACCTAAGCTCCTACGATCCAAGCCCATGGACTGGAACAGCGTCGTCACTAAGTGGCTTCTGAACGCGCTCGTGTTGTTGTTTACGAGGCACTGCGTTGAATTTGCAAAAGCTCCGGCGCAGCCTCCTGCGCTTTTCGCGAGAGCATTCAGTCCCGGCAGTTGATTCTCAAACCACGGTTCAGCCGCGAGATTCCCGGTGAGAGTGCCACTAGCAATCTGGGCCTCTAAAGCATCGAACGCCTGGGCAAATGTCTGACCCGACGCTTGATCCTTCAGCATGTAGGGAGATGAGTCGAAGTCAAAGCTGTTCGGGAGGTCACGCCCGAGCCGCCCAATGTATCCCACTTCGAGCAGCATATTTCCGGGGAGTTCCCTCTGCACAGTGAAGTCTATGCTGTAGCTCCTCCCTACCTTGAACGACGGGTCAAGTGAAAAGGAGAGTGCTTCTCCAAAGGGCACGGAAGGAACGATGGGGCTAGAAACCGTTGGAACTGTCGGCACAGGAATCGAGCCGTCCACGCCGGCGCGGTATCCGAAACTTCCGAGATCGCCTGCCGCTGCATTGCATCCAGCCCCGGGGGCTCCGGCAACCGCGCAATTCGGCGATTTGATCACCAGCGTCTGCGCAAACCCCACGCCAAGTTGCGGGATTTCCACGCTCTGCACATTGTTGATGCGGTCAAAATAGATACCGAAGCCTGCGCGAACGACTGTCTTGCCGCTTCCGAACAGGTCCCCAAGCAGTCCACCGGAATACGAAGGGCTCCAGGCAAGAGAGGCTCGCGGTCCGACGTCGCCGTAATCCGTGTTGTAAATCTGACTCCGGCCAGAATTCGCGATTGGCAGATAACCGATTGTCGGGTTGAAGGCCTGTCCTTGCTGCGCGGCCTGCAGTTTTTGAGTGATGTAGCCCTGGCCGGTAAGAATCTGGTTAGTGGCTGCATCCACGATAAATGTTTGCTGGTTGTGCGCCTCATGAGGTGGCGTCTGCCAGCCATAGCTAAGACCATAGGTCAGCGTAAACGTCGGCTTAATGCGCCAAGTGTCCTGGGCGTAGAAATCATAAGCCTGCATGTTGGCGTCAGAGAGGAGCGGCGTGCCAAAAGGTTGCGCATTCAACTTTCCATCGCGCACGGCGAGGACAGATACGTTATCAACGATCCCCAGCGTCGCGGCATACAACCGATCCCACGTCAGCACGTCCGCCGCGCTCGCAAGACAGAACGTTGTAACCGTAGCGCTGCAGGAGGGGGGCCGGTTAACTGCCGATCCACTCTGGGCGCCGCCGACGTCGGCATCCATCGTAGCCACAAGGGACGCTAGCGAGCCAACCACTTTATCATTGCGCTGCGCGAGGATGGGAAGCCAGCGCACATCACCACCGGCTGCAATCGTGTGCCGTCCTTTGATCTTAGTGAAGTCATCGACCAACTGCTTATTGCGTTGGAAATTGCCTTGGGTGCGCGCACGTTGCGTGTCTACGTCGATGGGAACGTCGAGGAGACCGGTCTGAGCGAGGCCGGGGGCCAACGCGATGAAGCCCGCCGACGTGCTAGTGCCAGGGAGCGCCAGTTGCGTTGCGGAGGCGCTCGGCGAAAGGCCAGGGAAAAAGCTCCGGCTACGGATCCATCCATAACGAACCACGTTGGTCGTTGTGCTGTTAAACGCGTAATCCAACGCTCCAATCGCGCCATCTCCGCGGATAAAGCTTCCGGTCTCCGCGACCGCTTTTCCGCCGAGGATATTCTCTTGATTGGAAGTTGTCTGAAGGTTTCGTGAATAAATGTACTTCCCGAAGAAGTGCATTTTCTGAGTGAAATTGTGGTCCAAACGAAAGGTGATGAAATCGTTCTTCTGCGGCGTCGTGGGAGTCCCGCGGAATCCCGTGGTGTTGTTCTTATCCACGCCCGCCACGGTGGTGTCAGTGCCGGCCGGTTCGAGGGCGTAGAGCGCCTTGACGGTAGGACTGATACCGATGCCTCGCGGATCACAGGCTAGATTGCCGCCGGGGCCGCACAGCATGGATGCGGCCAGATTGTAACTTCGCAGGGTTCCAACACCAGTGCAATTGCCTTTGCTGTCAAACTGCCCCGACGAGCAGTCCATAAACTGCAGAATTCCCTGCTTCAGTGTATCGGTCGGTACAATGCGGGTGATGGTCTGCCCGGCGGGAAATCTCCTGATCTCGTAATTGCTGAAGAAAAACGTCTTGTTGTGGAAGATCGGGCCACCGATGCTGACACCCTCACGATTGTCCTTAAACGGCGTCTTGCTTGTGAACGGAGTCCCAGCTTTCGCATTTTTTGTGTGATTCAAATCCCAGGAATTGGCATTGTAGCCGTCGCTCTGGTGGAACCAATAGCCATCTCCGTGAAACGTGTTGGTGCCACCCTTGCTGATGAGAGCAATCTGTCCGCCTTCCGATCGTCCAAAGGTGGAATTAGCATTGGTTACGCCGACCTTGAACTCTTCGAGGCTTTCCACTCCGGTAGGAATAAAGTTGTTCGCCACGGCGCCGCCACCGACGGTGTTGTCAGTGATGTCGATGCCATCCAAAGTGATGGAGTTCTGGTCGCTACGGGCGCCCGCGACCGATCCACCTCTGTTACCAAAGCCGCCACTCGCGGGCGTGTCGTATGGGGTCGTGCCGGGCTGGAGCGTCAGGAGTTCGGAAGCATTGCGTTGCAGCGTGGGCAGGCGAACGAGGGTTTCTCCGCCGATCACGTCGCCTAACTGCGCATCGGTGGTCTGCAATTCGGCGCGCACTTCGGTCGTGACCGTCACCGACTCCGAAGCTGCTCCCAGTTCCAGTCTTACATCCACAGTGTAGCTCTTCGCCACCTCAACCGTAAGTGAAGCCACATGCGCGGTCCGGAAGCCGTCCTTTTCCACCGTAATTTGATACTCGCCCGGTGTGACGTTTACGAATGTATATTGGCCGGCCGAATTGCTCCTCTGTGGTGCCTGGCTGTTGGTACCTTTATTGCGCAGCACCACTGTCGCATCCGTAACCGCGGCCCCGCTTGGATCAGTAACTGTTCCGATCACCGTCCCAGTCGTCACAGTTTGCGCGCTCGCTGGTTGCGAGATGGTTGAAAAAATCACTAACAATCCGGTAACAAAGAAAAATACGCCTATCCTTTTCACGGATTCACCCCTTTTTCATTTTCGAGAATTCAAGGAAATCGGGAGAGAGACTAGTGCAGGCAATCCAGACCGGAGGCACCCAGAGCAATGCGAAAGCAATCCCGCAACACTCGCCTGGATACACGCCGCGTCCCCCGCACACCACTCAACCACTCGCAGTGATCCCACCCCAGCAGGCGCGTTCCCACCAGAAGGCGAGAAGAATACCGACCATATATGCCAACGTTCCGGGATCGGTCAAGATAATTTATCCAATATCCTGAATCGGTCCCTGCCCTCGCATCGGACCAATTTGGCAGTCCGGTCGTCCTCGATCTGGCCCATCGGAGCAACCTCTACCCCGGTATTCCCGCGTGCTTGGCCTCTTGCGGTCTCCTTGGATCAGAAGAGAAAGATCGGCTGAAACGCGGGAAGAATCGGTTGCAGTTGAGCTGCAATCTGCACGGCCTGGAGTTGCTGCAACTGCTCAGCGTCGAGGATGACCACAAATTGCGTGAGAAAAGCCTGCTGTGCTTGCGCCATCTGCTGCTGCAACGCGTGAATCTGGATTACCAGTATTCCCACTTGTGCCGGGTTCCCGCCGGAATTCAGCAGAACGGCTAGCTGTTGGGTCAAGGCTTGCGCCGTTTGAAAGAGCGGTACAAGCGTTGTCTGGCGCGCCTGTAACAATTGCTCCAGCTCGCTCATCTGGCCGGGCCGCAGTTGCAGAAATTCAGCCACAACCTGCAAAGGTGACGTTTCTTGAGCGCTCGGCTGAACTTTTGTCGTCTGTACCTGTTGCAATATTTTTTCGATGTTTAGTTTCGTCAGATCCGGTGCGATCGCCACCGGTGTGGACTTGAGCGCGAGCTTTTGCGCCTGCGCCCCGTCGCAACTCACAAGAATTATGGCAAGCACAACAAAGGCGATTCCGGTCTTTTTCATGGTGTCGGTTCTCCTTGAAGTGCGCGCATTCTGCGCCTTCATTTATCCAGACACCGCAGCCACGTCTCCTGTTCGAATCAAGTCCTGGGAGATTTGTAGGAGCAGTCACCACATGGCTGCCGCACTTCCGGTCTCAGATCGAGGCTGAGGGCAGTTCTCCCAGATTTTCGATAGAAGTGAGTCAATTTTTGCGTTGGCCTCGGCCATCCGGAGAATGCCACTATCCCGACATGCTCAGCCCGAGTGCTTCGATGATGTCGCTACTCTGCTCAGGTTGCTGCTGTTTCTTGGCGAGTTTAGCCATCGCCAAGATAGGGCTCCCAGTTAGTCGTTTTCAGTTGGCAGTACTTCCCAGGACTGCTCGCTGCGCCTGGAGGCGCTGGTGAATCCTGACTCTGGAATTACTTCTGCAGCGGTGCTAGGCCAGAGCTCCGCGGATACTCCCGTTGGCATGAATGCCGTGGAGGGTTACAAAGCCTCAAAAAACGGCGACGGTCTGCGCATTCTCGAAGACCTCCCGCAAATCATCGAGCGAGGCGCTGCGGCGCTCACGCCGGCAGAAAAGGAATTGTTGAAGTGGGTCGGCGTATTCTTTCGCAGGCCTACCCCGGGAAAATTCATGATGCGTCTTCGCATGCCGAATGGTTTCGCGAAGAGCAGCCAACTGCGTACCATCGCGGAACTCTCCCGGCGCCTCGGCAACAGCGTTCTGGATATCACGACTCGCCAGCAAATTGAGCTTCGGGGTTTCACGCTCGACACCGTACCGGAAATCTGGGAGAAGCTGCGGGGCGTGGACCTTCGCTCCCTGCAGACGGGCATCGACAACGTTCGCAACATCAACGGCTGCGCCCTGGCCGGCTTAACCCCTCATGAATTGTTTGACGCCTCTCCTGTGGTTCGTGAGCTGGATCACATCATAGTCGGCAGCCAGGGCAACCCGGAGTTCACCAATCTGCCGCGCAAGCTAAATGTCACGGTGACCGGTTGTATGGACAACTGCACGCACCCAGAATCGCAGGATATTGCGCTCGTGCCCGCCCAGAAAGCGGGTAGGCTGGGCTTCAACATCCTCGTGGGCGGCAAGATGGGATCAGGAGGATTCACCATCGCCTCGCCGCTGAATGTCTTTGTGGAGATTTTCCAGGCGGCTGCTGTCGTCGTGGAGCTGATCAAGATATACCGGGACCACGGACCTCGCGAGGCCCGTTCCAAATGCCGGTTTGCTTTCTTGATCGAGGAATGGGGTATTCGACATTTGCGCGCCGAACTTGTTGCGCGCCTGGGTCGCGAGCTTCCCTTCCAGGGCCGCGACATGCGCGGTTCCGCGCATGCCGACCATCTCGGTGTGAGTTCGCAGAAACAGGCGGGACTAACGGCCCTGGGACTCTGCATTCCCACCGGCAGAGTCAACCCCGATCAACTCGACGAGCTCGCGCGCTTGTCCGACGTGTATGGGAACGGCGAAATTCGCCTTACCACAGGTCAAAACGCCATTATTCCCAATGTTCCTGCGCCTAGAGTGGCCAAACTCTTGGAAGAGCCTCTGCTCAAGCAACTCTCTCCTCGTCCTTCTCCCTTTGTGCGCGGATTGGTCGCTTGCGTCGGCACGGACTATTGCAATCTCGCGCTCATCGAAACGAAGAGTCGTGCGATCATGCTCTCCGAAGCGCTACACAATAAAATGGGCTCCGGCACGAATCCTCTCACGATTCATTGGTCCGGTTGCCCGGCAGGTTGCGGCAACCATCAAGCCGCTGACGTCGGTCTTCGAGGATTCAAAACAAGAGTTGACGGAGAAATTGTGGATGCTGTGGCGATCTATACGGGCGGCCGGACCGGGCCGCATGCCGTTGCGGGACAGGAGATTTTGGAAACGGTTCTCTGTGACGAATCGCTGCCAGATGTGGTCGCGAATGTCATTCAGTCATATCGCTACCAGATGGAAGCAAAGGAGCATGCGGCCTTGGCCGATCCCTTGTTCGCGGCTGCGGCCACGGCGGGATTGGCGTCCTGGCGGTTCGCGCGCACGTTGTCGCCCGCGTCCAGTCCCGCGTGAAACTCGGGCCGCAGGATGTTTGCGTTGCGAAGGTGTGATTTTCGATGCTTAATTTGATGGCTCAATGAAAGTAAAAGATTGCGTCCAGGAGAAACAAATATGACGGACTACGTGGGCCCAAAGGAATTACTGCAAGAAGCGGTGCAGTTGGGGAAGAGAAAGTCTGAGCTTACGGTTCGCGACATGCTCATTCGAGGCATCCTCGCCGGCGCCTTTCTGGGATATGCGACCTCGCTGGTATTCGTCGTATTGTCGCAAGGTCTTGCTCCGATCGTCGGCGCGATTCTTTTCCCGGTAGGTTTCGTCATCCTCGTGCTTCTGGGGTTGGAGTTGGTTACCGGCAACTTCGCTTTGTTGCCGGCTGGCGTGATGGCTGGAACTGTTCGCTTCACAAAGCTGCTTCGCAACTGGGGCTGGGTTTATCTCGGCAACTTGATCGGTAGCTTGCTCTACGCCGCGCTCTTTTTTGTGGCGATCACCAATTGGCACACCGGAAACGGCGGCGCAGTCGCCGATCTTCTGAAGCAAGCTGCACAAAAGAAAACCTTAGCCTACATGGCGCTAGGTCCGAGTGGATGGGCCACTGCGCTGGTGAAGGCCATCCTCTGCAATTGGATGGTAACGATCGGGGCGGTGCTGGCGATGTCCTCGAAATCTACCGTCGGAAAAATTGCAGCCATGTGGCTCCCCATCATGACGTTCTTCGCGCTCGGCTTCGAACACTCCGTTGTCAACATGTTCCTGATCCCCTCTGGCATGATGCTTGGCGCGCCGATCTCGGTAGGCCAGGCGCTATTCTGGAATCTGCTTCCCGTCACCCTTGGCAATATGGTTGCCGGGACGTTGCTGACAGGCATGGCGCTTTACGCTACGTATCCCACGCAAGCAGTTCCCGCACTCAGCATGGCTAATGTATTGCCCACCGAGCAGAATGAACAACAAGGGGCATTCGCAGCTGCCGCCGGCGCCCAGTAAATCTTTTAGATTTTCCTCCATTTGAACTGGGCCATCCACAGAAGTGAAAGGGCGCGTATTGCGCGCTTGGAGATCCCTTGTTCCCGAGGCGGTAAAGCAAGCCCAGGACGAGTACGCAAAACTCCACTAGCCCGGCATGTTCTGTGATTTTGAGCTACTGAGAAGATGCGCAGCGCTGTAAAACTTCCGCCGCCAAATCCGGATCCATCAATGCCGCGCGTCCGTGCAAAGCGGAACAAACTTGCACCGCCGTGATTCCTGAAGCGCCCCGCAAATCCGCGCTCGCCAGGTTCGCCCCATCGAGTTCCACGCCACGCAAAATTGCTCCCGTGAAAAACGCTCCTCGGAGATCCGCCTTCTTCAAGTCGGCGTCGAGCAGAATGGCCCCTTTCAGAATAGCGCCAGTCAGGTTCGCCTCTCCCAGCTTGGCTGACGACAAATCCGTCTGCTCCAGATTCGCAAACGAAAGCACAGCGTGTTCGAGCCGGGTATCTCGCATGTCGGTGCGGGAAAGGTCCGTTCGAAGCAATTGGGCATTTCTCAAATTGACGGCATAGAGCGAGGCTCCGGAAGCTTTCGCATTCGAAAGCACAGCATTTTCAAACGTGCCGTAAGAGAGATCTGCGAAACGCAGATCCGACGCCGTCAAATTTGCACCCGTGGCCTTGGCGGACACCAAAACGGCGTGCGTCAGTTGGGCGCGATCGAGAATTGCCGAGCGCAGCAACGCCTCGCGCAAATTTGCTCCTCGCAAATCCGCTTCGGAGAGATACGCGCCCTCAAGATTTACTCGCCACAATTTTGCATTGGTCAGAAAAGCGCGGTAGCCTCGCGCGAAGCGCAAATTCATCTGATTCAGATGCGCGCCGGAAATTTTCTCCACCGTTTCGTCTGTCCACACCGTGCCGCGCGGCGGAGGCGTCGACAGCGTCGCTTCCGTCAAATCCGCGTACGGACGGTAGCCCACCGATTGAAAAACCATTGCCGCCCAGCGTCTCACATCGGCCGGCGATTCCTCCGCGGCCGAGCTCCTGTCGAAAGGCAATCCGCGGTTCACGCCAAGAGAAAAAAGAAAAAGGATGAACGCCGTGGTCAGTGCCGCGCGCGTGGTTCCCAGGATCATTCGCAAAATGTTTTTCGACTTTGGCAAACGGATGTCACCCGGACGAAGAACTCGCGAGACAACAAAAGGCAGACTCGTCGCGGTGGCCACCGACAGAGTCATCAGACACACATGCAGTAGTGTCCCCCGGAAGTCCTGCCGCGGCAGATACCGCAGCCAATAGAGGAAGAGCGTCGCGGGAACAATCCAGTACGCCAGAACCGTTGAAAGCACCGTTTCGAACGCGATCATCGCGGAACGCGATTCGCCCTGCCACCGAAAGTGTCTGCGCACCAGCCCCATCAGGTACCACGGGCCGTCTTTTTCCAGCGTTTGCCCATCCGGAAAAACGGCAGGGAGCGCGGCCATGCTTCCCCACAACCGCAGCAGCAGAAAATGAAATCGCAGGGAAAGCGCCAGAAGAACCAGCGGACCACCGAGATAAAGCCCGGTCATGGGAAGCACGTTGCCCAGCCGCATGAAGGGCAGCGCCGACGTATTCAACAGCAGCCGCACGTCGGTCGTGCAGGCGATCAGCAGGCAGCAGAGCAGGCTCGCTCCCACAGTGAGGAAGTAAAACCAGCGCGCGATTTTCGTGGCATCGCTGATCGCTTTCGAGGTGTCTACCGCAGAAATCGATTCGGGAAGCACCGCATCGAAAAGATTTGTTCCGCCCAGCCGGCCAAACCACAGGCCTTCGGCGCCATACAGGTTGGCGCCCATCAGGTTTGCTCCTCGCAATTCCGTGCCCAGTAAATTTGCGTTCTGGAGATTCGAACGGACCAGGCTGACGCCCCGCAAATTGGCCATCGAAAGATCCGCGCCCGCAAGGTTTGTTCGGTGGAGATGAGCGCCCTGTAAATTCACGCCCGTCAGGTCGGCTTTGGCTAAATTTACGCCGCAGAGATCGGCCTTGACGCCGGATTCCCCGCCCGACTCCACCCAGATTTTGTGCTGGTCCAGAATCTCGGCAAGATCGAGGAGCGAGATTCCGATGGAATCCCCTCCGCTCAGGACGTCCGCCGGGGCGGGATTCTCCGTTGCGATTTCGGTCTTCAATTCTTCAATTTCTTTGACTGCGTTTATTTCCAGGCCCATTCGAACGATTTCCCCCGGATCTTTCTGCCCGCTCTGGGGCATCCTTGCGCACTTCAACCTTGCGAACTGGCGCAATCGCGCTTTTCAATGCATTCAAATTCTTGGCATTCGAAGCACGGTTCGAATTCCGCATCTACGGCCGTGCCTCTGCTGGGCTGCCTCTATCCTCTCCTACCAGCACTGTGGAAATCGCCTGCTCTCAAGTACAGGCGGCGCAGAGGTAACGGGGGGCGGCTTCTTTCTTTGCATTGCGGTTCACGCTGAGCCGTCGAAGGACGGCCACCCGCCAGGCCACTCACGAGTTAAGGCGCTGCCACCCGCCCCGCAAGGATGGGCCACCCACAAAATACTGTCATTTCTAGTTTTAATGACATATACTATAGCTGTGGCACGAGAGGAGAAATGACATGAAGCTAAAAACACGCATGCGGGTTAATGAGAACGGGCGCGTGGTGATTCCTGCTTCTTTTCGCAAGCAGCTGGGCATCCGTGTTGGAGACGATGTGGTTCTGCGCCTTGAAGGCGACGAATTGCGTATCACTACCTTGAAACGCAACATTGAGCGGGCACAGCGGCTTGTCCGCGAGCATGTGAAGGCGGGCACGTCTCTGGTGGACGAATTGATTGCCGAACGCCGCGAGGCCGCGCGAAATGAATAGGGTGGTGCTGGACGCTTCGGCGCTGCTTGCCATTCTCAATCAAGAGCCCGGAGCCGAAAGATTGACGGTGGAGCTTTTGAGCGTTGCGGCCATCAGCACGGTCAATCTGGCCGAAGTACATGGCAAACTTGTGGAGCGGGGCCTCCGCCCTGAGAATGCGTGGGAAGCGGCACTGAGCCCCATCCGAGAGGCCGTTCCGTTTACCTCGGAGCACGCCAGGCTTGTGGGCCATCTAGTCGAGCAAACTCGCCCACTTGGGTTGTCTTTGGGTGACAGGGCTTGTTTGGCGCTCGGGCTGGCTTTGAAGGCGCCGGTATATACGGCGGACAAGTCATGGAAGAAGGTGAAGGTCGGCGCGCGCATCCACATCATCCGGTGACAGGTCATTCCGCCCAACTGGAAAATAGATCCGGCTGCGAGGGTTTTCCCCGCAGTACGCTGGGAGCGGTCGCAAGAAACAAAGAATCAGGAAAAGATGGTCCAGCGCCAACGGAAAATAGGAATTAGGAAAGGGACAGGAGGAAGACCGCACCCTTGCAAAATCCGCAAGGATGGGCCAACCACCGTGGGGCCGGCACGATGACGCATGCGTGGCACGATCGCTTCGCGGGATTAGCGGGCAGAGTGCTTTTGAAATAGCGAGCAGGGTCAGATTGGCTCGGTCGCGATTGCAATCGCTTGTTCGACGACTTGGTTGCTCACTCGGAACCGCAGGTCCTTCTTTAGTTTTTGAACAAGGGAGTTTGTCTCCGCCGCTCGACTTTCGAGGTTTAATCGGGCCAGGATTCGCACAGTTCCCACGGGCTTCAATCCAAGCGCTTCACCTATCTGCCTTGCTCGCTTTTCGTCACCAATGAAATAGTGCGCGTTTCTCTCTTGCGCCTGGATGAGTGCCTCTGCCTCTCCATCGTCAAGCTCTGCTTTAAGTAGCTCGACGCGGAACTTATCCGCAGAAGTGCACTTCTGAAAAATCCCTCTTTTGTAAAGCTTATTCAGCCGGTAACGGAACTTTTGCTTGCGATTGACCTCGCTCTGCACGGCGCTGGGAACGTAGATAACGTCGAAGAAATGGACTAGCTCGGTGGCCAAGTCTAGGTGAGCAAGGCTGATGAGGGGCGTACTATCGATGACGGCAATTCGTCGCAACTATTCCTTCGCAAGGCCAGAAAGAAGAAGCATTCCAATCCCGATGGCAACTAGAGCTCCCAGCGCTTGACGGGCTTGTTTGTCCTGATCCTCCTGTTTCAGGAACTGAAGGACTTCCGTTTCGACCCTGCCCGGGTTATCCTCTAGTCGGGAAAACCAGAAAATTCGGGGAAATTTCTTCAGAAAAGAGTGATCGCGCACGCCCTTCTCCACAATCGGGATTATCACTTTGCCTTTTCCCAGGGCATAGTTGAGTTCTCTTTCCACCGCAGGCCCCGTACTTACAGTGATTATTGCGAGGATGTAATCGGATTGATCGATGGCCAGCCGTGCATCGTCCGCCAAGACCGGCACATTCTTGCGGCCCGAGGGAAGCCTGGACCCGCTTCGCTGGGGCACGAAAACCTGGATCCCGCTGGCAGCCGCTAGAGTTTGCAGGCGCCAGACGATGGCGTTTTCTTCCGGGTCGGTGCTATAGCTAAGGAATACCTTGAGCGGCATAATTTTGCAATTCTACGCCGAAGGATTGGGTGTGGCACTTGATTTTTTTGCTGCGGTCCCGGCACCGCCGTGACAAAACGCGGGGCCTTCTACAAGTGTTTCCGCCGTGGCGCGCTGGGAGTGGCTGCAAGAAACAGAGAATCAGGGGAGGATGGTCTGCCCGCCCAACTGGAAAATAGAAATTAGAGAAGGGACAAGAGAAAGATTCCACAGAGGTTAACAGCCGACAGTTGAAGGTTGAAAAGTAAAAACGCTTGAAGAACCTCGGCAGGAAGAAGCGGCATCCCGCGCTTCGCCGCCTTCGTAGCAAAACCCCCAGGTAGAAAAGCGCTATCTGGGGCACCTGCCGACGCCGTCATCTAATCAGGCTGGCACAAATCTCTCAAAGGAGAGTGCATCCGGCCGGGAACGCCGCTTTCCCTGGACGATGCACGGCGTCTGGTGGAGGGCTACGTCGAGCATTACAATAACATCCGCCTGAACAGCGCGGTTGGCTACATCACACCGAAGGACGTGCTCGCCGGGCGTCAGGCGGAGATCCACGCCGAGAGGGATCGGAAGTTGGAGGAGGCGCGAAAACAGCGTCAGATTCGTCGGCAGCAGGCTGCGTGAAAAGACTAGGGCGCTAGTCTCCGGCAATTCCGCGTGACGGATGAAGTGTATTACTGCGGCGGCATGAGCAGTCGCTGAAGTTGCGCTTCGGAGTGGTGGAGTTTAGATATGATCAGGGAATTGCCTGGCGCGAGGAGGTAAGGCGCATGGTAGATGACGGACCGATATTGGTAACCGGGGCAGCCGGTCAACTGGGGTCGGTCGGACGCACTGTCACCGGCCTGCTCCTCGATCGAGGGTTTCCGGTTCGCGCCATGGTGCGGCGCGAGGACGAACGGGCGGCGTCCCTACGAGCCGCCGGCGCTCAAGTGGTGGTCGGCGACCTCCTCGAACCGGGCGATGTTTATCGCGCCGTCAGCGACTGCGGCCGGGTGTACTTCGGCATGTCCGTGTCCGCCGGGTACCTGGAGGCGACCGTAACCATGGCGGCCGTGGCGCGGGAAGCCGGAGTGAACGCGTTGGTCAACATCTCCCAGATGACAGTCTCCGAGATGAGCATCCAGAACACCACGCCGAGCCATCAGCAGCGGCAGCACTGGTTGAGCGTGCGGAATGCAACTCGCAGAAGGGGAAGCGGCGGGCCGAGGATTTCCTCCGCTGGCTCTGGCGCGAGGGGCGTTTGAGCGCAGGTGAACTCAGCGGGCGGCTCCGCGCGCTGGCGAGGCTGGCCGCAGGAAAGCTTCGGCCTGCGCTCCGGGAAGGCGCGGCAGCGCACAACCCGCGCTTCCTCAGCCAGAGAGATGGGGGAAAATGCCGGCAGCCAGGGCTACAACGCGCGAGATGAGTGGTGACGTCTTTGTCGGCAGTCTAAAGTTGAAAGTTTAAAGTTAAAAGTCAAAGGTTAAAAACCAAAAATGAGAGAAGCCTGGCACCGATACCTTGTGGTCCTTGGCGACAGGGTGCTGCAAAAAAAAGTGCCGGGGTAGCTTCGCTGAGGGGCCAAGGCACCCCGGCTTATCCTGCCCGCCTCCGCAGTGAGCGAGCAAGAAACTCGTCAAGAATGCTTCGCCCGCTAGGGCAGGAAGCTCTTCAAGAAGTCTTGTGGCCGCAGGAGCGTGAAAGCGTTGCGAGTTCAGCCTGCGGATTTTCTGCCGCCTCAAAAAATGGGCGGTTGTGAACCGGGGAGCGGGGGGACTTAGCTTCCCGAAACTTTTTACTTTTCTTCGTCGCCACGAAGGAATTCGTAGCGCTCGATCGCGGCAACCACGCCGATGGCGCCTTCTTCGCGAGGCTCGGTGCGCTGCACACGGCCGAGGCAGCGGACGCGTACGGGTCCGGCCAGAGTGATCTCGTTGGGGAGGGTCAGAAGAATCTCGACGGGCGAGCCTTCCCGGACATCCTTGGAAAGGAAGAAGTAGACACCGCGGGAGCTGACGTCCCGTGACTCGGTGCTAGTTTCACCAACCGCCGCGCCCGTGGTCCAGCGAACAGTGAGCGGCAGGCGCATGGAAAAGCGCTGGGTAGTGCGGCGTTCGGAACCAGTCAAAGAAGTCCTCCTGATCGAAGGAAAAGTGTATCCGGGTGGGACCCAGGGAACAATAGGACTC
>Ga0137360_10001158_pt1 | contig 15390 bp, 10 predicted proteins | sample Mad1_60_16metaG_FD_104924 | JGI IMG/M metagenome (GOLD analysis project Ga0137360, IMG submission 104924) | Vadose zone soil microbial communities from Angelo Coast Range Reserve, California, USA - Mad1_60_16 metaG | ecosystem: Environmental > Terrestrial > Soil > Vadose zone | place: USA... | reverse complement strand
TACATTGCGGAGCTCGGCGCCAACGGACCTTGGCACTACGTAAGTCCCCAGATTGAGTCCATTCTGGGTTTCTCGCCCGCAGAGTGGCTCTCGGATCCCACGAGCTGGATGAACCGTATACACAAGGACGACCGCGAAATTGCGCTGGCCGCAGAGAAGCGTTTTCAGGAAACCCACGAGTTGTTTCAAGCCGAGTACCGCATGTTTGCTCGTGACGGAAGAGTTCTGTGGTTCCGCGACGAGGCCGTCATGCTGCATCAGACGGAGGGCCGTCCTCTGCTGATGCAGGGCGTGCTCTACGACATGAGCGATCACAAGCGTCTGGAAAACCAACTCCGCCACTCGCAGAAAATGGAAGCCGTAGGCCAGTTAGCCGGCGGAGTAGCCCACGATTTCAACAACCTTCTGATGCTCATCCAGGCTCACAATGAACGCCTCCGAGGCCGATTCGCTCCCGGCGAACCGGCTCATCAGGATTCGCTCGAAATCGAAGGCGCAGTGACCCGAGCCACTTCTCTGATTCAGCAGTTGTTGGCTTTTGGCCGCAAGCAAGTGCTTCAAACCAAGGTCTTGGATCTGAACGCAGTCGTAACTGAGGTGGTAAAAATGCTGGGCCGCCTGATCACGAGCCATATTGAATTGAGAGTCCGGCTGGCACCGGATCTCGGCTGCGTCAAGGCTGACCCCGGACAGATCGAGCAAATCATTCTGAACCTGGCAGTCAACGCTCGTGATGCGATGCCGCGAGGCGGACAACTGGTACTCGAAACCAAAAATGTACAAGTAGATGAAACCTGCGCTCGGAACCGCGATGGTGTGTGCAGCGGCAAATACGTCATGCTGGCTGTGACTGACACGGGTATTGGCATGGATAGCGAGACTCAGGCTCATATGTTTGAGCCCTTTTTCACCACTAAGGAACCCGGCAAAGGCACCGGGCTGGGTCTGGCCACGGTCTACGGAGTGGTCAAGCAGATGGACGGCGGCCTCTGGGTACGCAGTGAACCCGGAAATGGAACGACGTTCGAGATCTATCTTCCCCGCGTTGAGCCGACAGCAAAAAAAGAAGAAGAAACCGGTTCCGGAACCAGAACGGCGCTGGCCACCGCGCCCACGGGAACCGAGACTGTCCTGCTAGTAGAAGATCAGGAAGGCATCCGGGATCTGGTTCGGGAATTCCTGAAGCGGAAAGGCTACACCGTACTGCATGCCGTGGATGGCGATGATGCCCTGCGAATTGCGGGTGAGCACAGAGATGAGATCCATCTGCTGGTAACAGACGTCGTCATGCCCAATATCGGAGGACGAGAATTAGCCCGCCGTCTCATCCCGCTCCGTCCGCAGATGAAAGTGCTGTTCATGTCGGGCTATCCGGAACTCGGCAGCTTGGGTGACGAGGCTGTCAATCGGAACATGCCTGTCTTGCTGAAACCCTTCCTGTTGGATGCCTTGGCGCGCAAGGTCCGCAGCATCCTCGACAGTCCGGCTGATTCCCACCACGAATAGGGCTTTCCCGCGCATGGTCCCCGGAAGCAAATCCATTCTGGAACTTCCGCTCCTAGGCCGGGGTCACGAAGGGGAGACGGTTCTCCACTCAATTTTTCCACAACCCTGCAGCGTCATTACTCCCGTAACTTCACCGCGACCCGCTGACGCACCATAATAGTCTCCTCATGCTGGACAAACGCAAATCGCAACGCAGGAAAATGGTTTTGCCGGTCAAGGTCCTGATCGACCAAGTCACTCACCTCGCACACACCGTCGACATCACCGATAGCGGGGCGCGACTCGGCGCCTTGCGCACGCAGTTGCAACCTGGAATGATCATAAGCTTGCAACGCGGATCGCAGAGGGCAAAGTTCCAGATCGCATGGGTTCGTCAGCTTGCGCCCAATGAACTTCAGGCGGGCGTTGAATCCTTGCAGCCCCAGAACAGCTTCTGGGGCGTAGACCTGTCCCCTCGAGGCCCGGAAGTGAAGAAAGAGGCCCAGCAGGCACTCATGACCCTTTTGTCCGGCCGCGCAAAAGCAGCGACCCGAAAATAGCAGGATCCTTTCGGGGAAAATATCCCGCAACATCGTTAGCATGGAGTCTCTTTCAGGCTCTGAAAAATCTGAATTGGGATGCGTCCGCTGGGTGTGCCGCCACTGGCGGCCTCTAGGGTCTGGCGTGTGAAAGGGCAAAGAGGACAAACGTGTTCCAGCCAACCACGCCAACGTAGAACAGGTTGACAACCCACACCAGCTTCCGTACCCGCATGGCAATCAATACAGCGATCACCTTACTGCATAGGACACCACCCGTGGGGCCAAGAACTACAGTGAGGTGCCCCACCAGCGGATTCACTTCGAAGGCCCCAAAATGAAACGCGACCAGCGTGGTCACCAGATCAAGTACCTGCAATACGATGAAGCTGGATTTTGTCTGTAGTATTTTCACGATCCCATTCCCCCGAGAGGGTTCAAATCGGAACGCCACTCGGAAAAAGTCATTTTCTCTGAAACACTGACCGCTGCCTAGTAACTTTGGTACGCATTTCTCATCGGCAAGGTACTGGTGGCGCGGTTTGTCCGCCTCTAGGCCTCTTCGGCTGATGGAGGTCCGGAGCGAATCGACTGAGCTGGTTTCCTCAAAACGAGCCTCCACCCGGAAGTTTCGGGAGTTTCGGTATTTGACTGTGGGGCAGCGGTCGGTTAGGCTTTCATCGTTCGCGGAGGTGCCGGCACGTGAACAAACAAGTTCTTCTCGGAATAAGCGCAATCGTCGCCCTCACTCCCTTAACTGCCTTTGCCCAGGCAGCGGCGGAATCCGCTTTGACCAATGCTTTGTCATCCTCATCAACAATCAAGGCTGGATCCGCCTTGAACCACGCCTTGAACCAGGGTGGCGCGCAGTTGGGTGCCCGTATTCAAGAACGGACGTCAGGCCCGCTGCATCTTGGAGTGCAACAAAGCACGCCCAGGTCGCAACTGAGAAACCAGGCTCGGCAAAGTCAGGCAGCCGGTAACTTACGCGTGGGCTCCACGCCGGGCACGGGCGCGATTTTCATCCAGGGTGGCCAAGTTGCCTGCTCGCCTTCCGCTTCGGTCAGCCAGCCTTCGATCGCTAGAACCACCCCGGGACCAGCCACCACAGACTGTCGCGGCAAAGCATTGGCACCCAACTCCGGAAATCAGGACAAGTACAAGTCATTCGTCACCCTGCCTCTCCCGAGGTAGAAGGGCCGGCACTCGAAGCCGTTCAGCGTACGACCGAACCGTCAATACGCACCTTCCCCTACCGAGGATTGTAGAATTCATCCAACCCAGGTTGCGCCGCTTAGGCTTTTAAGGTTGATTCCGGAGCGAGGCCGCCGACGGTTTAGGAGAAGATTTGAGACCGGTCTGAACAGGTGAGCGAAGATGAGTGGGAGACTTGCAGGAAAAATTGCGTTGGTCACGGCGGCGGCCCAAGGCATCGGACACGCAACCGCAGTCGCCTTCGCCGACGAGGGAGCCACGGTGTGGGCTACCGACATCAACGAGACCGTGCTCAAGACGCTGAACCATGAACGGCCCGGCATTCGCGTCCGCCGGCTGGATGTCCGTGTGTCGCAGGATGTTGACAATATCGCTGCCGAGCTGGGAGCGCTCGACGTGCTGTTCAATTGTGCTGGGTTCGTTCATCACGGAAGCATTCTCGATTGCAAAGAAAAAGACTGGGACTTCTCCTTCGATTTGAACGTCAAGTCCATGTATCGTACCTGCCACGCTTTTCTGCCGGCCATGCTGCAAGCGGGCAAGGGCAGTATCATTAATATGTCATCGGTCGCGTCCAGCATCAGAGGAGCGGCGAACCGCTTCGTCTACGGAAGCACCAAGGCGGCCGTGATCGGACTGACGAAAGCAATCGCTGCCGACTTTGTTCGCCAAGGCATTCGTTGCAATGCCATCTGCCCGGGAACCGTGCACTCCCCTTCGCTGGACCAGAGAATGGCAGCCCAGGGTGACGTGGAAAAAGCCTACGCTGATTTCGTTGCGCGACAGCCCATGGGGCGATTGGGACGTACCGAGGAGGTTGCAGCTCTGGCCGTCTATCTGGCCTCTGATGAATCCGCCTTCACCACGGGCCAGACCCACATCATCGATGGCGGCTGGGCGATTTAACGACACCGCCGTCAAACAGCAGTCGGTTTGGGAAAGAAGCCGCACCGCAATTCCAGAGCGCGCTTAACACCGACTGGCTGGGAGGGGTCGTGCTGCGTGACATCGGCGTGGCCTACGGGAGAGCCGCCTCGCGCAACCCTCTCTACTCGCGCTACCTCAGGAAATGAAGTACCGATTCGCCGGGTTCCACTGACGTGTATCGTATTATGTTGGTCCAACCGCCAACAGACTTCGATGCGGGTCTGGACTCGCGTGCTCCAAGCTTGACGGGGGAGCGCTCGGGGAAACGGCGGGGCGGGACTTGCTGAGCAAAGACACCTGAATCGAGGACGACCGCATTGCTGCGCTGGCGAATCGCCATCCTGGTTAGCGTTGCTATCGCGATCAGCTATCTCGATCGCCAGACCCTTCCGGTTGCCGTTCACGCGATCGGGAAGGACATTCCGCTTTCCAATCAGCAATTTTCGGCTCTTCAATCGGCATTCCTGCTCTCCTACGCGCTGATGTACGCCGGCGGAGGGAAGCTGGCGGACGCTCTCGGCACGCGGCGAGGATTCGTCGTCATCATGACTTTCTGGTCGCTGGCCAATGCCAGCCATGCCCTGGCCACCAGTTTCGCGATGCTCATGGTGAGCCGGTTTCTGCTCGGTATGGGAGAAGGCGGAGGCTTTCCCGCGGCCACGCGCGCGGTTGCGGAATGGTTTCCGGCGAGAGAACGAGCCACCGCGATGGGGATCATCAACGCGGGCACGGCGGTGGGGGCGGTGATCGCGCCTCCACTGATCGCCGCGGTGCTGAGCTATTCCAACTGGCGATGGATTTTCGTGCTCACCGGAGGCTGCGGGTTGCTCTGGGTGTGGTGGTGGAGCCGGTCGTATTTTTCGCCGGAGAATCATCCCGCCCTGAGTCCAGGCGAGCGCGAACAATTTGTTTTCTCCTCTGGTTCTTCTGTTTCCTCACAAAAACCCCGCTGGGTTGATTTGCTTCGAATTCGTGAGTCCTGGGGGTTGGTGAGCGCCAAGTTCCTGAGCGATGCGGCTTGGTACTTCTATCTTTTCTGGCTTCCGAAATACCTTTACGACGCGCGGGGATTCGACCTCAGAGCAGTGGGCACGTATGCGTGGATTCCTTACGCCGCCGCCGGAGTTGGTTGTCTTCTCGGCGGCTGGTTCTCGAGCTATCTGGTGAGCCGCGAGTTTTCGCTGGGGGTAGCCAGAAAGCTGGCGCTCGGGCTGAGCGCTGCGGTGATGCCGTCCATCCTTCTGGTTCCGCGGCTTCCCGTAGCCTGGGCTCTTGTGATATTCAGTTTGGCGTATTTCGGACAGCAATCTTGGTCCACTCTGGTGATGGTTCTTCCCACCGACCTATTCCCTGCTAACGTCGTCGGTTCGGTTGCCGGCTTGGTGGGCTTTGGAGGCGCGATGGGCGGAATTGCGTTTGGACAACTAGTCGGGTATCTGTTGGACCACGGCTTTGGCTACGGTGTGGTGTTCACCTTGGCCGGCACTTTTCATGTCGCTGCTTTCGTGGTCATTCTCGCTACAATTCCTGCGATCCCGTCTTTGGCCGTGGAACGAAAACTGGATTATCTCGGAGCTCGATGAGAATTCTCGATGAAAATTAGAGACATTCGTACCCGCGTAGTTCGCTGGCGTGGAAAAACTACTCCTTTGCCGTCCCACTTTTGTACCAACCCCATGGACTTGCTGGAGCTGCCTGAAGCTTCGATGCAGACGTTTACCTTCCATGGATGGCTTGTGGTCGAAATCTTCACCGACGATGGCCTGGTGGGAATCGGCAATGCCGCGTTGGCGCCCCAGGTCACGAAACAAGTGATCGACCTCTATCTCAAGCCTCTATTGATCGGTCGCGACCCGTGGGACAGCGAATTCCTTTGGCAAAACATGTTTCGCCAGACCATGGCTTTCGGCCGCAAGGGAATTGGGATGGTTGCGATCAGCGCCGTTGATATTGCCTTGTGGGATGTTCTGGGCAAGTCTGCTAAGCAGCCCGTCTATCGGCTGCTCGGGGGCAGAACCAAGCCGCGCATTCCGGTTTACGCCAGCCGGCTGTATAGCGTCGAACTGAGCGATCTCGAGGCCGAAGCGAAACGCTACAAGAAAGAAGGCTACAAGGCGATGAAGCTGCGTTTTGGCTGGGGGCCAGTGGACGGCGCCGCCGGCATGCAGCGCAATCTCGCCCTGGTTCGCACCGTGCGTGAGGCGGTGGGCGACGGCATCGACGTCATGGCTGACGCCTATATGGGCTGGACTCTCGACTATGCAAAACGAATGCTGCCGCTGCTCGAGGCGTTTAACCTGAGGTGGTTGGAAGAACCCGTCATCCCCGATGACCTACACGGATACGCCGAACTGAAGTCGTACGGGAGAATTCCGATTGCCGGGGGCGAACACGAGTTCACAGCGTACGGTTTTCGCGACCTGCTGGAAGCCCGCGCGCTGGACTACATCCAGTTCGACACCAATCGCGTAGGCGGCATCACCCAGGCTCGCAAAATTGCCGCGATGGCAGAAACATATTCGGTCCCGGTGATTCCTCACGCCGGCCAGATGCACAACTATCACGTCGTCATGGCCAGCTTGAACTCACCCATGGCCGAGTATTTTCCCGTCGTCGACGTAGAAGTTGGTAACGAGCTGTTCTGGTACATTTTTAACGGCGAGCCTAAAGCAAAGGACGGCTTCATCGATCTCGATGAGAGTGCCCCAGGCTTGGGCCTGACGATCAACGACTCTGCGCTCGAAGAGTTCGAAGTCATTGAGTGAATTTCGAAGACCAGGAAACAATCCGATTTGATGACCCGGCTTATTCAGATCAGACGAGGCGAGGTGCGGCGAGTGGCAAGCGTGGAGGAGCCACAGCTCCGGCTGCTTGATGGTTGCTGCTCGATTTACGAACTGGCCAATTTAGCCCTCGCCAAAGGCTCGAAGCTGAGCGAAGCGGTAGGACAGAGGGCGGCGGGCGATCGGCTCGATTATGACCCTATCTACCGTGGACAATCGGAATGGCAGATTCTGCCGCCGATCGATCATCCCGACGAGCCCGCTCGCTGCTTGCTTTCCGGAACCGGACTGACCCATCTAGGCAGCGCTCGCAACCGCCAGAGTATGCACGCTACGACCGAAGAGAAACTAACCGATAGCATGAGAATGTTCCGGTCAGGAATCGAAGGAGGCCGCCCGGCACCAGGATGTATCGGGACACCACCGGAGTGGTTTTACAAGGGTACGGGCGCCGTCCTGCGCGCGCACGGCGAGGCGCTCGAAAGTCCGCCCTACGCGCAGGATGGTGGCGAGGAAGCGGAGATTGCGGGCGTCTATCTGATTGCTCCCGACGGCCAACCTCGCCGTATCGGAATGGCGGGCGGCAACGAGTTTTCGGATCATCGTTTCGAAAAGACTAACTATCTCAACCTGGCGGGCTCGAAGTTGCGCACCTGCGCGCTCGGTCCCGAGTTGGTGGTTGATCCTGTCTTCGAGTCGGTGCCTGTCGAGGTGAAGATTGAACGCGCCGACAGTGTACTTTGGTCGAAAGCATTCCGCAGCGGGGTGGCGGAAATGTGCCACAGCCTGGAGAACATCGAACATCATCATTTCAAATTTGAAGCTCATCGCCGTCCCGGAGACGTCCACGTTCATTTCTTTGGAACCGACTGCCTCAGTTTTTCAGACGGCATCCAATTGGCGGACGGAGATGTGATGCAAGTCGCAATTGAGGGTTTCGGGCGTCCGTTGCGAAACCCGGTTCACGTCGCCGGGCCGCCCGACCATATCATCCGTGCGACCCCCTTGGGGTAAGGGACTCGAATGTCAAAACCACGTATGGCAATTCTCGGACTCGGAATTATGGGGGCCGGCATGGCGAGCCGCTTGCTCTCGGCAGGGTTTCCCGTCGCCGTTTACAACCGTAATCCAGACAAGGCTGGGCCATTCTCCAATGCCGGCGCCTTGGTCGCAGGTTCGCCGCGTGAAGCGGCATCCCATGCTGAAATCATCATCAGCATGGTTGCGGATGACCTTGCTTCCCAAGGTGTCTGGCTGGGTGAAAATGGCGCCCTGGCGGGCGCCGCTCGCGGATCGCTGTTGATTGAATGCAGCACTCTTACCGTGGGTTGGATCAAGGAGCTATCGGCGGCTGCGATGCAGCGAGGATGCGAGTTTCTCGATGCTCCCGTCACCGGCACCAAACCCCATGCGGCCTCGGGCGAGCTTCTGTTCTTGGTGGGAGGCTCGGCCTCGGCACTTGCCACGGCGCAGCCCGTGCTCTCGGTGTTGGGTCGCGAAACAGTTCATCTGGGTCCCACCGGAAGCGGCGCGCTGCTCAAGCTGATCAACAATTTCATGTGCGGCGTGCAAGCGGCTTCATTTGCGGAAGCAGTGTCGTTGATCGAGGCGGGCGGGCTTGACCGCGCGAAAGCCGAGGCCGTTCTCACCAGTGGCGCTCCGGGAAGCGGAATCGTCAAGAGAGCCGCAGCCAGCGCGGCCGCGCACGACTTCACCCCCAATTTCCGCCTGCGTCTGATGGCGAAGGATCTCGGATACGCGATCGATGAAGCCTCTCATCGTGGACTTCAGTTGCAAACCGCCAGCTCCGCACTCGCCTTGTTCAAACAGGCGATTGTGAAGGGTCACGGCGATGAGGATTTTTCCGCCGTGGTTAAGGCAACCCAGCAGAAGTAAGGGTGAGGCTATTCCCACACCATCCGGATCAGGGAAATTCCTTGCCTGGGCAAAGTCAATTGCAGATGCGCCGTGCCCTGGGCAATCGGCTCCCACGCCGGAGAAGTTAGAAGCTGCAATTGTCCTGCGCGCTCCAGTTGTTCGTACTGACCCGCAGTCGGCGATGGCGGCGATCCCATTTCCTTCCACGCCGCGAAGGCGTTGCTGTGCGTGGAATCGATGCGGAAGTGTTCCACCAAACTACGGTTTGTTTTCGCGGGGAACCCGCTGACGGCCAACTCAACTAGAGCCGGGGCAGCCCGAAGATCATCGTCATGATAGTTCCAGATCAGGATCTCGACTTCATGTTCCTTTCGTCCAGCGATTACATTGAGGTCGGGCCGTCCGCCAACTCCGTCGTGCACGACTTCCGCGGAAGGCAGCGCTCCTGAACTGGCCGCCTTAACGCGGTCGCTGCCCAATAACCCAAACATCCGGAAGGCGTTCAGGACTGGCTTGTCGATCCCGTTGGTAGCCAGCGTGCGAAAGCCCTCAAAATATGGCTGGCCTTCGAATTCAAATGCCCAAGTCACCGCCCCCATGAAGTTGATGCGCTCACGGCTGGCGAGAAAGAAAATGTTATTCAGAGTCTCGGCCGTGTAGGCCGCGTACAAAGGGCCGTTGCGATATGAATTCTGCGGGTTGCTCCGTGCCGAGCATGCCGCACATCCTTCCGGGTCCGATTCTCCCAGAATGATCGGCGTCCCGCGCCATTCCGGAAAAGACGCGACGATTTGAAAGCCTCGCTCAATGGCCGCCAACTGACGGGCGATTCCCATCTGCACATGATCGCCTTGCCACTTCGGTGATCCCTTGGGATGAAAGCTGATGAAGTCCAGCCGCGAACCTGTCTTTCCGCTCACGTAATTTTTCTGATGCGCGCAATGGTCGAGAAACAATCGCAGGAATTCCGCCGCCTTGGGATTGCCCGGACCTGTGCTGTCCGGACCGCCGACACGAGCCTCGGGAAGTGCGCGCAAGACCGCGTCGACAGTGAAATCGTAAAGCTTGAAATATTCTTCCGGCGTCCCCTGCCAGTAATCGATGTCGGGCTCATTCCAAACTTCCCACAGCCAGGTCTTCACCTCGGCAGCGCCGTAGCGCTCACCAAGGTGATGGACAAACTGAAATATGACTTCCGACCATCTCGGATAATCCTTGGGCGGATACGCCCAGCCGGTATAAATCGCGCCGTGCGGAAAGTTATGGCGATAAGGTTCAGGATGCGTGGACAGCGCCTGGGGCATGAAACCAATTTCCACCAGCGGCTTGATTCCTGCTGCATGAAAGGCGTCGAAAATGCGATCCAGTATCTCCCAGCTGTAGACGGGGTTTCTCGCTGCATCTTCCGTGTAAACGTTGGTAGATCCCCATTTCAAGGAGGCGGAACCGTCGCCCGTAGTCAGCAGATTATGGACGCGAACATAGGCGGGTGTGGGACCAAGCGCCGCCAGTTCGCCGAGCAGCTTTTTACCATTCGGGGCGTAACTGTAGTTTGGCTCGTCATATCCGAAATAGTTCCAGATGGCCGGCAGTGGCCCCTGGGATTGATCGACGTGGACCTGAATGTTTACGCTCTCTGGACCTGGCTGCGCCCAGGAGGGACCCACCAGCATGAGAAAGACAGTTGCCGAAAAAAGGGAGGCGAAGAGCAGCTTGCGGAGATGACGAGCTTGTACGCGTGCTGCAGAGATGAAATATCTAAAGCCGATCGTCATAGGAAGCTTTGAAGGCGATGCACTCAGCAGCTATCCGGCTCAGCGGACCGTAAGTCCCGATGACAATATCACACAACTTGCCCCGCCCTGCACGTCTGGTATTTCCATCCGATCACACCAGCTATGGGTTTCTCGCAGCCTACTTCCGGGTGCCTCTCTTGTCAAAAGCTGAACTTCAGCGCCAATTGGATCAACCGCGGCGACTGGGCCGCCAGAATGTGATTAAAGGTTGGAGAGCTGATGTCACTGTCAGGAAGGCGGAAATTCGTATGGTTGAGGATGTTGAAGAACTCCGCGCGGAACTGAAATTCCTTTGACTCGGCCATGCGGATGTTCTTGAAGGCGGAGAAGTCCCAATTTGCGTATCCCGGCCCTTGTGCGATATTGCGGCCTGCGGTTCCGAATTGCTGTACCGCCGAGTTGGCATCGTGGATGACCTGCTGAAATGCGTTCTTGTTAAGCCAATCATCGGGGGTGCGAGGGCCGGAGTTCGGATTCTGTCCGGCGACCAGGTTGGGCCGGTTGGAGAAGAATCCGCTAATTTCCGGCGCCGAGCCTTGCACGGAAAAGTCGGTCGAATCAAACACGGTGAAGGGAGTACCGCTCATCAAGGTTGCGATTCCGTTTACCTGCCAGTTGCCGAGAATCTGTTGGTACCAGGCGTGAGGTTGTCTCCAGAAGGGGAGGCTCCACTGATAACTCAGCACAAAGCGGTGACGGGAATCGAACAGGGAGCGACCCCGTTCCGCGGCCAGATCAAAGGGGTTTTGCGCCAGGTCATTCTCGCCAGCCACTGGTTTGGAGGCTGAACCGGTCATGTTGAATGAAGAAGCGTCATCAATGGATTTGGAGTATGTGTAGGAGGCCAGAAACGAAATGCCATGACTGAAACGCTTGTTGAGGCTTGCCTCGAGTGCGTTGTACGAAGAATTGGCGATGCCCTCGATAAAACCCGTGGAAGAGTAGGTGCAGGGAGGAGACGCAGGATCGAGCGTACACCCGGAATGAATCCGCCGCTGGTCAGCGTTGTCGGAGGTGGATATCGGCTTGCCGCCGGCGTCCACGCCCGGAATGTAGATGGCCGGATTCGCTTCCACGAAGCGCGGCAGCTTGGTCCCCTTGGTCCCTACATAGCCGATTTCGAACAGAAGATCGGAGCCAAAAGATCTTTGAATGTTCAGGTCCCAGTCCTGCGCATAGGGCAGAGGCAAGTTCGGGGCCAGGGTCAGATTCGTGAGCGGGGTTGCGAACTGTCCGCTCACCGGAGGGTTGCCGTTAAATGGATCGGAAAAGTTCGGAACACTGATTTGTAGTGTCTGCAGATAAGGAGGGGCGCTGATCGGCGACTGCAGGGGCCCGCCCTGACCCGTGTAGTAGGGCTCGTAAAAGACTCCGTATGCGGATGTCACCAGCCACTTGGCGCTGCCCTTGGGGTCCCAGGCAAAGCCCAGGCGTGGCGCGAAGCCCTTCTTGAACGTGGGGATCAAGCCTGCAGGCACACCCTTATCTCCGGGATAGAGCAGTCCGTCAGGAGCATCGGGAACCACGGTGGACTGTCGTCCCGGAATCCAAAGAGTTTGCCGATTCTTGATTTCGGTATAGGGGAACGGCAGGTCATAACGCACGCCCAGGTTCAAGGTTAGGCGCGGTGTGACTTTGAATGTGTCCTGAACGTACGAGTTCAAGGCGTTCCCCCTGATGCCACGTGAAAAATCACCCCGGCCCTGGAGAAAGAAGACAGGCTGGCCAAACAGGAAGCTGGCGAACGCATTGGGCGTCACCGGAAACGGTGCGAAAACAAAGAAGCCATTGCTGGCAATGCCCTGCAGCACGTTAACTTGCAGGTGCTGGTACCCGCCTCCGAATTTAAATTCGTGCCTCCCGTGAACCCAGCTCAACGAGCCGGAATAGTCAAAAGCATTCTCAAAGGTGTTGCGCGGCCCGGTAATCGGATCGCCGACGGTGGTGTAACCATTTACCTGGATGAAGGGTGGGCCGACCGCAAGCTCCAAGCTCGGGTCGTATTCGAAGCCGAGGCTGGCGGGGGTAGTGTGGTTCGTGCGCTCGCCGTAAAGGAATTTATTTCGCAAGTATGAGAAACGGAAAACACCGATCATGGAAGGAGAGAAGGTATGAGCCTCCTGGGCGACGAAATTCTGCGCCCGCTGCTCTTGCCCGACGGGAAAGCCCGGCACGCTAGCTCCAGAGGTCGGGATGGGGTTGAATTGTGAGCCGTCGCTGATCGTGTAGCGGAAGTTGAGAATGTCGGAGGCTGTCAGATAATGGTCCAGCCGCACACCATACTGGTTCGAATCCTGACGCGCGATTTGCGTCGAGGTAAAGATGTTGGTTCCGGTGTTGGGCAGTGGAAAATAATTCAAGAGGCCCTGGGAGACTGGATTGACGGTAGACAGATCGAACTGGTTGTTGGGATAAGGCTGGTTGAGAAAAACATTGAACAGCTGGTGGTTGGGATTGTTGCAGAAGCCCCCGGTGAAGCCCTCCGTGCAAACCGTCGAAAAGTCACCCTGCCGCTCAACCAGCGAAGGCACGGTTGACGAATCTGTTTCACCCTGGCGGTTGCGGAAACCTTCGTAATATCCGAAAAAGAAGGTCTTGTCTTTGCGGATGGGACCACCGATCGTCCCGCCAAATTGGTTCTGTTTCAGAGGCTCGGTTGTGGCCGCGAAGTAGTTGGTCGCGTCAAGGGCGTCATTGCGCAGGAATTCCCATAGCGCTCCGTGGAAACTGTTGGCACCGGAACGGGTGATGATGTTGGTAGTAGAACCCAGGCTCTGCCCGAACTCGGCGCTGGCGTTGTGGGTAAGAATCTTGAACTCGGTGATGGCATCCACGGGCGGCTTGAGAACGAATCCGCCATCCACGCCGTTGAAATTATTCGCGCCATCGATCAGGAAGTTATTGGACTCGGGCCGCTGGCCGTTCACCGCGTATGCCTGGCCCGCGCGCAGCGATCCTCCCGCTTCCTCTAAACCGGGGGTCAGGGGCACAACGCCGGGCTGAAGCAGGCCAAGCTGAGTGAAGTTGCGGCCGTCCAGGGGCAGGTCTAGAACTTCGCGCCCCGAGACGGTTTTGCCCAGGCTGGTCACTGTCCCTTGAATTAGTTGCGCGTCCGCCATCACCTGAACTTGCTGGGTCTCGGCGCCCACCACGAGACGAACGGGAATGGTGGCGGTCTCGTTTACGTTCAGGATAATGCCCTGCTGAACATACGTCTGGAAGCCCCGGGCCTCGACTTGCAGCTGGTAGTGGCCGACCGGCAGCTCCAACAGGACATACGCTCCGCTGTGATCTGTCATCGCGCTGCGTGTTAGGCCAGTCTCGGTTTGTCTTGCGCTCACGCTGGCAGATTGCACCACGGCGCCGCTGGGGTCCAAGACCGTTCCGCGAACACTTCCTGTGATCTGTTGCGCGAAAACGTTCACGCCGGCGGCCACCACAACCATTAAGCACACCAGTTTCCCGACAGGGTGCATGAGTTTGTTGCCTTTCAAGTCTGGGATACATGCAGAGCAGGTGCCAACTTAATGAGGTAGCTCAAGGCTGGCAATCCTATAAAAACACTAGAGCCTCGCCGAGCATGGACGTGTACCATGTGCTGCCGGAGCATGTGCTGCCGGAGCATGTGGTGCCGGAGCAAGCGCGTCTGAACCTTTTGGAATGACCAGCGAAAGCATGACCGCTGCCGCAGCCAACGAGTTGCGGAGGGAACTGGGTATAGCTTCGGCGACGGCCGTGGTGGCCGGTGAGTGTATTGCCGTAGGAATCTTCCTCACGCCTGCCGGCATGGCGAAAGCGCTAGGCTCCCCCATGTGGCTGTTGCTGGTCTGGCTGCTGGTAGGGGCGATGACCATGAGCGGCGCGCTTTGTTTTGGAGAACTTGCCGGCCGCTTCCCGCGCGCGGGAGGAAGCTACGTTTACCTGCAAGAAGCTTTCGGCAGTCGTGTGGCGTTCCTCTATGGATGGATGTGTCTGCTGGTCATGGATCCCGGGTTGTCGGCCTCTTTGGCCACGGGGACTGCGTCCTACGCCGCTTACATCTTCCATTGGACACCTGCAATCGCCAAATTGGCGGCTATGGCCGCAATTTGGGCGCTTTGCATGCTCAACATTGTGAGCATCCGCCTGAGCGCGAGCTTCATGCGCTGGATCACCTGGCTCAAGTTGAGCGTACTGGGACTGCTGACGGTTTGGGCGGTCGTGTTTCGTCTAGGCTCGTGGTCGAACTTTGTGCCTTTCGTAGCCCAGCGCCCAGGCTCAATGCCGTTGATGGCAGGCCTGGCAATCGCGATGGTGGGAGCGTTTTACTCCTTCGGCGGCTGGTGGGAAGTCAGCAGAATCGCGGGCGAAGTGCGCGATCCGGGCCGCACCTTGCAGCGTGCCCTTGTCCTTGGCGTCATCGTGGTGACTGCCGTCTATGTTCTGATCAGTGGAGTTTTCCTGTATCTGCTTCCGCTGGAGAGAGTCACTTCCAACGAAACCTTTGTGGCTCAGGCGGGATCGGTTCTATTTGGCCCGGCTGGCGGAGTTGTCTTCGCCGCGATTGTCGTGGTCTGTGTGCTGGGGAGTTTGGCAGGGTTCACCATGTCGGCGCCGCGGGTTTACTATGCAATGGCGAAAGACGGACTCTTCCTCGAGGCGGTGGGGCGCGTACATCCCCGATACGGTACACCTGCCGCTGCCATCGCGGTTCAAGGGGCGATCGCCACCCTACTGGTCTGGGTGAGCAGCTTTCAACAGACCATTGCGTATTTCATATTCGTCGCG
>Ga0137360_10001151_pt1 | contig 15430 bp, 19 predicted proteins | sample Mad1_60_16metaG_FD_104924 | JGI IMG/M metagenome (GOLD analysis project Ga0137360, IMG submission 104924) | Vadose zone soil microbial communities from Angelo Coast Range Reserve, California, USA - Mad1_60_16 metaG | ecosystem: Environmental > Terrestrial > Soil > Vadose zone | place: USA... | reverse complement strand
TTTTTTTATACTAGCCGCTGAACGCGCGAAAACTCTTAATAAAACAAGTACTTACGCCACCGTTCGTCGCGGTGGCCGATCAGCCGCATGAGCTGGCGGGAAGTGTGCAGCGTAAACGGACGGGGCCGCCGCGCCAGTTTGAACCCGGCTTCTTCCGGCGTGCGGTCGCCCTTACTGTTATTGCAGCGGTAGCAGCACGCCACGAGATTCTCCCAGCTGGATCGCCCGCCTCGCGAACGCGGCACCACGTGATCCAGCGTCAGCTCCGAACTGGGGAAAACGCGCCCGCAAAACTGGCACGTATTCCGGTCGCGCAGCAAAATATTCTTCCGTGAAAGGGCCCGGCTCTGCTGTGGAATATGACGGTATGCGAGCAAGCGAATCACGGACGGTACGCGGTGCGAATGCGCCGCTGAATGAACTTCCGCGTTATGCATTTCTTCCGCTTGTGCCACGCCTTTCAGCATCAGCACCATCGCGCGTCGCACAGCCGTCACATTGATTGGCTCATACGTCGCGTTCAGCACCAACACCGGTTCCTGCATCAGCGAACCGCGCCGGGACACAGATGAGTTGTGGAGTCTACTACCAGCGGGAACTTCGCTGGAAGGCACAGCGGTCTCAGCCGCTATGGAGGGCTTATGCCCCCGGGGACTCGGCGTATCCTGCCGCATTCCGCTCATGGCGCTTCCCTTGGGCTAACTCTCAGCAGCAGCCGGAAGCGGATCGTGCGCCGCTCGGGCTACCGTGAGCGCCACCACCGACTTGGCTCCAGCGTCGCGAAGCGCCTTCGAACAGGCATCCAGCGTCGCGCCAGTCGTCATTACATCATCTAGCAATAAGACGCGGCGATTGTCAACCTGGCTGCCTGGCCGTATTTCAAAAGCGCCACGCACCGCCGCCCACCGTTCCCGCAGCGTTAGCACGAGCTTTGCGGGTCGCGGCCGTTTTCGCACGAGGAGCACGCCTTGATGAGGCAGCTTCAGAATTTTCGCCAGCGGCTTCGAAAGCAGTTCGGCCTGGTTGTGGCCGCGCTCTTTTTCATGATCTCGATGTAGCGGCACCGGCACCACGATGTCGGCTTCAAGGATTTCCTGATTTTGCGAATAGATTTCAGCAAGCCGTTCCGCGAACCATTTCGCAAGGGGATCGATCCGCTCAAACTTAAGCATTAGCACCGCGCGAATCACATGCCCTTCATAGAGTGCATAGCTTCGTGCCCGTTCGAACGAGTAGGTTTCCAGCCGGCATGCCGAGCATTTCAGGCCTTCCCCGGCGATCTCTGCCGCATCCGGCATCGGTAACCCGCATACTGCGCAAATCTTTTCCGGCACAAGTGCGAATCCGCCGAGACAATCGCGACAAATCGGAATTCGCGAAGAGTGGTTCAGCAATGCATCGCACAATCGGCAAGGCGCCGGTATCACGATGCTCGCAACCGCATCCCGCGCTTGCGCGAGCCAGCGCCGCGGCAAAGAAAGAGTGGGAGTAGCCTGAGCCATCGTGGCATAGGCTACTCCCTTACGTTTTTAATGAAAAGATTATTTTATAAATTAGCTAACAACGGTGGGATGTCTACAGCTGGCCCTTTTCGGCTTTTTCCTGGCAGTTAATGCAGTGTTTTGCCCACGGTACCGCCTCCAGCCGTTTCTGCTGTAATTCTTCCTGGCAATTCGCGCAAACGCCGTAGTCATCGCCATCAATTCGCTTTAGCGCCGCTTCAATCTGGTTCAAGATCGTGCGGTCTGTATTCGTCATCCCGAAAAGAAACTCTTTCGTATACGAGTTCGCGGCCTTGTCCGCCAGATCCACCGTAGGGTCATCATCCGCCTGGCGGCCTTCTTCTTCTGTACGGGCAATCGTCTTCATCAACTCTTCCCGCCGTGTCACCAGCTTCTTCTTGTAATAGTCCAACCTTTTTTTGTCCATGTAAGTCGCGAGTCCCGTCTCCCAGTGCGTTCCGAGAGGTCATCTAAAAACTCCGTAGTTTAGGCTGCATCGGAAGGAGTGTCAAGTTTGGTGGTCTAAAACCCAATTCAGGTGCCACTCTAAATCAGTTATGCGTGTTCCGGCACGCGGCGCACGCCGCGCTGCCTTATTGTTTCGCCGCGGGAATCACTGGCAAGATCAGCGCCGAAGGATGTTCCTTGTCGTGAAAAATTACGTTCGTAGCTTTAACCATTCGCGTCGAAGTTGCTTGAATTTCTCCGGTATTCAAATTCCGATCGAACCGCGGAAAATCGCTGCTCGAAATTTCCAAACGCAACTTGTGCCCGGCCAGAAACACGTTGCTCGTCGCCCACATGTCAATCGTCACACGGTACGCGTCGCCCGGATTCATCCATTCCGGCTTTTCATTCGAATTGCGATACCTCATCCGCAAAATTCCGTCCGTCACATTCTGAGCAAATCCGTTCGGCCACACGTCCACCAGCTTCGCCGTAAAATCCGTGTCTACCGCCGACGAACTCACATACACATCCGCGCCGATCGGGCCGGTCACTTCCAATTCCTGCGTAAATGCTGGCGTCGTGAAAACCAGCACGTCGCTCCGCGCTTCCGCCGGACGCTGATCTTGCGGCCCGTTTCCAGGCGGTGGCGCTCCGCAACAAAGCGGTCCGCCAATCGTCGGCGTCGGATCTGCCGGATCGTAGTTGTACGTATCGCGCTGCTCGGCTGCCGGCGCTGTCGCGCTTAGCGTTCCATCGCCGCTGATCCCGTTCGCCGCGCCATGCGAATGTAGAAAATATTTCGTCGATTGCGCCCGTGCCAGCGGCCAATTGTCTTCATCGCGCCAGACATTTTTCCCCATCACAAAAATCTTCACCGGCTTATCATTCTCTGCTCCGTTTGCCTCGCCCTTCAGCAAATGGTCGTACCAGCGAAGCATCAGCTCGTCTGCATTCAGCGCTGCTTTTTCGCCAAAATCCACTGCGCCGATTTTTCTTCCACTGCCCGCATGCCCGCCGATTTCCACGAGCAGCCTCTGCCCTTTGCGTGCCGCTTCGCTGCCTGCCTCGGTCTGCAGCCGAACGAAATTCCGCAGCGACCCGCCCATGAAAATGTCGTACCACGCCGCCACCGTGAACACCGGCACCTGAATCTGCCCATAGTGATCTTCCATCGACCACTGTTTCCAGTACTCGTCGAAATTCGGATGCGCCAGCCAATCCAGATAATAAGGCGCCAGCCCATTCGCATCCGCTCTCATCACCGGATATTCCGTCAGCGGCAGAGTCTTCATGCCATCGATCGCGGTCTTCAATCCGTTCCACCGCCGTGTTTCGGTATTTTCCGCCAGTCCGGAAGTCCACGATTGGTTGAACCACTGTTCGAACGCGCCGCCTTGATACGTCCAATTCTCGTGATAGTTCGAAGCCGTCACCGTAGGACAAATCGCCGCAAGATGCGGCGGTTTCGTCAGCGCCGCCAGCATTTGTGTCGCGCCGACATACGATCCTCCAAACATCCCCACTTTTCCGTTCGTATATGGCAACGTTCCCGCCCATTCGATCGTGTCGTACCCGTCGTTCCCCTCGTACTTGAACGGATACCATTCTCCCTCCGACTCATATCGACCGCGTACGTCTTGCATAATGACGACGTAGCCGCGCGCTGCGGCGACGTGCGCGAACGGCGTAATCCAATTCCTCGTTTTGTCGTAAGGAGTCCGCGTCAGTAAGACGGGTAGCTTCTCGTCAGTCTTGGGCCGGTAAATATCGGCGCGAAGCGTCACGCCGTCCCGCATTTTCACCGGCACATTCGATTCAAAAGAGATTTCGTAGCTCTTCTGCGCCCGTGTCACTTGCGCAAAGGACGGCACGCAGAGGATTGCGGCGAAGAGAAATGCTATTCGCAACACCCAACTCCAGTCTCTTCTCATCGCCGCTCTCCTCAACCGATGTGAGATTTACGCTCTCTCATTCCAACTACTTCGGCGCCGCAACCGTGTCGAGAACAATGGCGTGCGTGCCACCGCGGTCATACAATTTGCCGGTGGCTTTCACGCGATTCCCGGCGAACTCCAGCAGCCTCGCATTTTGACCTTTCGCCGGCGTCGCCGAATCGATCGGCCAATAAATCGCTCCCTCTTTCGTCAATATCACCAGTTGCGATCCTTCTTTCGCGCACGCCACCGCACAGTCGCGGCTGATCGGCTTTTCCAATCCCTTCGTAAACGCGCACGCCGAATCCAGGACGTATCCTTCCACCGTCACGCTCTTCTGCGGTCTCGCCGCAATTCCTGCTGCTACCAAAACGGCCATTCCGCCCAACACTGCCGCGATCGTCGTTTTCTTCATAGCGCCTCCGTTCGAACCGGCATCTTAGCCGACTCTGCTTCGATTACGAATACATTTATGACCGCTCATTTCCCCTCTATCCTTCGCCGCAAATTGTTATAGAGTTTTCCGCCGGAGGCCCTTTCCATGTCAACCCGTCTTCGCGCCACGCTTGCCGTACTCTTTCCAACGCTTTTACTTTCTTTCCTCGTCGAGCCCTCCTCCGCCCAACAATCATCCGGCAATCTCGGCATCTTCGAAAACGAAAGTGATATCGGCGTCCTCCTCCACCCCAGCAAGGTCGTTTACGATTCCGCGAAGGAAACCTATGCCGTCACCGCCGGTGGAGAAAACGTCTGGTTTGACAAAGACAATTTCCACTTTGTCTGGATAAGAGTCTCGGGTGACGGTTTTTTCCAGGCTGACATTCAATTCCTTGGCAAAGGCGTGAACCCGCATCGCAAGGCTTTGCTTATGGCCCGTCCTTCTCTCGATGCCGATTCGCCTTACATCGATATCGCCATGCACGGCAATGGAATGACGGCGCTGCAGTTCCGCGATGAGAAAAGCGGCGTCACGCGCGAAGTGCAAGCGGCGTTGTGGTCGCCGAAGCGTCTGAAAATTGAAAAGCATGGCGATTACTTCATCATGTGGCTCGCTGGAGACGACGGTCAGTTCCGCTTCGCGGGAAGCTCGCCGCGGATTGCGCTGGGCCAAAACTTCTATGTCGGCCTCGGCGTGTGCAGCCACGAAAAAGACCTCGTCGAAACGGCCGTCTTTTCCAATGTACAGATCTCCGGCTCGACCGCCGCGGACTGGAAAGACGCTAAGCTCTACAGCGCTCTCGAAGTGATCACCATAGCGTCCGCCGACCGCACCGCCGTCTATCAAACCGAAGGCCGCATTGAGGCGCCCAACTGGACGCGCGATGGAGCTTCCCTTCTTTTCAATCGAAACGGAAAAATTGAAAGAATTCCTGGTGCCGCCCCCAGCGATAAATTGAGTGCCACGCAAGTCATCGATACGGGTTTCGCCGTTAACTGCAACAACGACCACGGCATTTCGCCGGACGGCACAGAACTCGTCATCAGCGATTCATCGCAGGGCGATCGCAAATCCCGCGTCTATGTGCTGCCGTTTGCGGGAGGCGCCCCGCACCTCGTCACCAAAGAAGGCCCATCTTACTGGCACGGGTGGTCCCCAGATGGGAAGACGCTCGCATTCGTCGGCGAACGCAATTCCAATTTTGACATCTACACGATTTCAAAAAATGGCGGCGCCGAAAAACGTCTCACCACGGCTGAAGGTCTCGACGATGGTCCTGAATATTCTCCCGATGGAAAATACATCTACTTCAACTCTGTCCGCAGCGGACATATGCAAATCTGGCGCATGAATTCAGACGGCAACGACCAGGTGCAAATCACCAACGGCGAACTCAACGACTGGTTTCCGCACCTTTCGCCTGACGGCACAAAGATGGTCTTCCTCTCCTATCCGAAAGAAGTCGAAGGCCATCCAGAAAACAAAGATGTTCAGTTGCGCCTCATGACCTTGGCGGACAGTAAAATCACAATCCTCGCTAAACTTTTCGGCGGCCAAGGCACCATCAATGTCCCATCCTGGTCACCGGATGGAACGAAACTGGCCTTCGTCAGCTTCGGCCTCGTTCCGAAGGAATAACTGGCAGCCACTCCCACTTCGACTGTTCGCGCCGATCTCAACCCTGGTGTAATTACATCTGAGTTTTAAATAAACGCTCCTCTACTGAACCTCAAACCTCGCTCACATCCGCGCTCCATCCCAAACAATTTGGTAATTGCGTTCGTCACTTAACTACCGGATGACGATTCGCCCGTTCGCGAGCAACTTTCGCGCAAAGCGTTCTGACTGATTTCGCGGACGGGATGTGGTGGGAAGGCTGTCCGGGCCAGGAGTGTTTTTATGCTTTCTGTGCCCCGTCGTAACGCTGTAGCTTTCGCCATCGCCAGTTTTGTTGTGCTCAACTTCGCCGGTCTGCCCTCGCCAGCCCAGAACCCAGTTGCTGTAATCGCGGCTAGAGCGATCGCATCAACCAGCGATAGCGACACCCTCGTCGATCCAGTGGAAAAAGAATTACTTGACCTCGGTCACTTTGGCGAGGGCATCCAAAACGTGCGCGCCGAGATACTTGGCCTGCTCTCGGAGGAGAACTCCTGCTCAGCATGGTTTCGTGCGGCCGAGCCGGAGGCGGCCGCGAAATTCCGCTCTCTGCGGTATGCCGTGGATTCAGCCGGTCCCGGCGAGATTCTGAAAATTCAGGAATGGCCCGATCCACTTCTGATACAGCCATATGTTGCTCGCACCGGCCAAAATGTAGGCCAAGGCTCCACCATTACCCTCAACGCCCATGGTGCCTTTTTTCAGGAATTGGCTCGCGTTCGCACGCGCCATTCGCCCAATGATGTTACGTCCGAGAATAAATACCGTTCCCTGGTTGTCGGGGACTTCCCAGGTGGCAGCCCTGCGGCTCGGCTTCTTACTCTGCTGCATGAATTCGGGCACATTATTGACATTCTTCCCATCGATGCCGGAGTGCCCGCGGGCCCAATGCTGTCTGTACGGAATACGGAAACCGTACTTAGCCACTGCGGTTCCCAAATCCGAGGTCACGCCAAGAACATCCATAAATCTCGCGGTTCACAGACGCTGTTAGCAGTTCGTAGGCCAGCACTGGGCGTCGAGACCCTCGGGCGCGTCGACTCGGCGCAAAAATGGGAGAGACCATATCTTGGCGGCCGCGCCCGTGATCTGCATCTTGGATGGCTAGGTTTTTGAAGAGTTCTTGCGGATGCGCTCAGCGTCACGCAGCAATGCTTCGCACCCGCGCAAGCACGCTTCCTCCAGCGCCTCTGCCGTTGATCCCTGCTCAGCGTCGCTGGGGCGGAGCACGGCCGTCCCGTGCACGATCGCAAAAAGCTGGAAAGCCAGATCCCGATGATCGGCTGGCGATCCGCCCAGTTCATTCGCCAGCAGTCCCTTTAGGTGCTCAAAGGATCGCATTGGCAAACCCTGCGCGTACCGCATGCCCCAATCCGTCGCAAGCAATCGGTATTCATGACGATGCTCGAAAGTAAACTTCAAAGTGCACCGGCAAACGTCGATCACCGAGCAGGCCCCATGCACGGCGTCGAACAGCTTCTGCCGCGCTCTTTCCTCCAGAAAGTGTTTTAAGTCCTGCTTGTTTCGAAACCTTTGGTACAGCGTGGGGGTCGTAGTCCGCGCTGCACGCGCCACGGCTCGCATCGTCACCGAACCCTCGCCCTGCTGGCTCCACATGCGATAGGCTGCGTCCACAATTCGGCCTTCTAACGCCACATCAGGTTTGCGAGGCATCAGGCCCTCCTGCGGGAACGGCTGAAGTATAGTCTTTACATCGTTAAAAATACAGTGTATAAATAATTGTACTTAATCACTTTTTCTTGTTTCTCCTGTTCGCTGTGATTGCCCTGTGGAGAACTCTTTATGAGGTCTTATGTTTCGCTTTCAGTATTCCGTCTCGACCCAGGCCGAACCGCGCCTTTGCTGGGACGTCTTTTCCGACTGTCGCCGCTGGAACATCTTTGCTGACATTTATGGCGCTATTGATTGGACCGAAGGTCTCCCTTGGGAGCCGGGTAGTCGGCTTGAAATAGAGGTTCGTCGCCCCTTCTTAACGCGAATTGAGCACGTCATTACCAGTTGCGTGCCTGCCAAACGGGTAGGCTGGATTGACCATGCCATGGGCGCTGCCTTGGCTCAGTGGGTCACCTTCGAAGGTCTCGCCCAAGGCGGTTGCCGAATTCACACGTGGGGAGACATGGTGCACGCGGGCCGCCCCATCGCTGGCCGTAACCCGGAGGACTTAATCACGGGATTCACGAAAGTCTGGTACGAGAATTTCCGGACTTTTTGTGACCAGATCGCCGGCGGAACGGTTCTTCAGTCCAACTCCATGTTGGTATTTCCCACTGATTCTTGATCGTTGCACGGGCAAATTCCCATTGAAGCCCCACCATAAGATTTTCTATAACTGATCTTCGGTCGACTCCGCTCCTCATTTCGAGTTCTTGGCGCCGGCCAACAAACCGTACACCTCAACGTGGTTCTTCGTCCCAAAATAAACGCGGCCGTTGACGACGGTGGGTATCGCGAATCGCAACGCCAGCCCAGCCTTGTCCCGATCGCGATTCTCGCTTTTCTTGCTGTCGTACAATTCGCGAGAAACATCTTCGGCGTCGTAGGCGTACAGCCCGGCATTCATATCCGAACCATTCCACGTTTTGGACGACAGCACCCAGACAATTCCGTTTTTCGTTCTGTTCGCGGAAACCGCCGGGGTCGCGCCGGGGTCGGTAAATTTGGTGGAGCTCTTCGCGGCAGGCTCGGCGCTTAATCTGCCATTCTGTAAACGATAGTCGCGTAGCACGTCTCCGCTCAAGAAGTAGTACACGTGACCGTTCCAGTAGGCAGGCGCTCCGAACGAATCCACCCCAGCCTTCACGGCTTGCACGGCATTTGAATCGTTTTCCGCCTTAAACTTCCCAAGATTTTCCCGGTCCAACTCGTAAATAATTCCGGCTTTTCCCGCTGCGAGAACAAGATGCGGGTGTTGCCCGGGTTGGTCCGGAAGTAGCAGCGGCGCGCCAGAACCAAAATCTCCATCGGTCTGGTTCAAATGGTCTTCATCGGTAGGCGTGAAGTAGTCGCGAACTTCCAGTCCCTTTGCGGTGAATCCCAATTTGACCACTGAATCGCCGTAGTCCAGCCCGCCCCGCGCGGCCGTAAACTTCCCATTGCCAGTGATGAGGTAAATGTTTCCGTCGGAATCCGCTGCCGGCCCCGCGTCTCCTTGCCATATTCCGCTCTCGCCCGCGTTCGGCGAAAGGTTCGCCACGCCCGCCTGCGCCAGGGTGTGCGCCTCATACGCGATCACCCATCCGTAGTAAGGCCGCTCGTCGCAGGACGAAGCCCACGTGATGACCACTTTACCGCCCGTCAAAAGCAATGCCGCGCGTTGATTCTCGCGCAAGGGATCGAATTCAATCCTGCCCTTGATGCCAAGGAATTTATCGCCTTTCACTTCGGCGTGAATTTCCACGGGGCCGCCGAACTTCTCGGCGCCAGTTGTAATCGCTAGTGCGTGGAGTTTCTGCACGAAATGCGTTGCGCCAGCCGCTCCGCGTTCTTTAGTCCGCGCCAGCACATACAGAGTTCCAGTCGGTAGGTCGATGACTGGCGTAGACGTAATGCCAATCTCGGGTTGGATAAACGGGCACTGGACATCGAACGCCGCAACCGGTTGCACGCCCTTCGCAGAATCGAGAAAACTAACGCGCCACAAGGGTTCAGTCGTCTTTCCATCCGCATCGAATGCGTAGACGCTGTCGTGCTCGGTTGCCACAAAGAGAACGTTGTGCTTGCCTCTACCGGGTAGCTCGACATTCGGCACGTAGAGTGGCTGCGCGTACACATCGCCTTCCATGTCAAACGAAAAAATCTTTCCGAATTGCGCGGAGTTTACATTTTGCGGCGTGAGAATCGTTTCGCGCAGATTTGCGCCGGTCCGCGCATTGTCGTACTGGGAAGTAAGAACTTGGCTGCAAGCCGAACCCGCCGCCAGCAACGCAATCAGCGCTCCCGCGGACCAAGTCGTTACAACTCGAACTGAACGAATCATGCCGCACCTCCCGCTCGTATCCTCCTACTGACGCCAAACAGCGCAAAAGGTTTCCGGCGCTTCGGCGGTTTATCTAACCGCGATTTTTCCCGCTCGACCGCGGCTTATCCACGAATTGCGTCGATTGTGTAATACTCCTTTTCTCTGAGGGTTCCGATGTCTGAAGCAACCAGCGCCAGCGCCGCCATCGATCTTTATGTGGCCCGTGAAAATCCCGCTCTCGTCCATGTGATGGACTCCCTCCGCGCTCTGGTGAAAAAAACGGTGCCGGCTGCCCGAGAAGCCATGAATCCCTGGGGCGTCCCCATTTTCGAATGGAACGGCCCCCTTTGCTACCTTCGCGTCGGAAAGAAGCACGTCACGTTTGGCTTTCCGCGCGGCGCTTCCATGGAAGATCCCGGCAAACTCCTCGAGGGCGAAGGCAACAACCTGCGCCACGTAAAGATCAAGGACGTCGCTGAGATTCGCAATCCAAATTTGAAGGCGCTGCTCCTCGAGGCAAGAAGCCTCAACGACAAAACGCCTGTCGCCCGGAATCTGCGTCCAGCGGATCAACTGCGCAAGAAATCTCGCACCAAAAAGATTTCCTCGGTGCGTCAGCGCGCGTGGGAAAATCTGGAGTGATCGCGAACGTCGCACGATAATTTCTGGGGGCCTCTATGAACTTCCGGCGCAGCGTCGCCTTTCTCGTTTCGATTGCCGCAATCGCCATCGCCGTCGTTCTCGCGCTTCATCGCCCACTACTTGCTCAGCAGCAGGAAACGCCGCGCTCGCAACAAACGCTCACGATCGAAGAATACGATCCAAAATCGACGCTCGTTGTGCCCGAGCACAAGCTCGACCGCGCGAAATTTCCTTTCATCGATATTCACAGCCATCACTGGAATCCGACGCCCAGCGACGTCGACGAACTCATCAGAGGCATGGACTCCATCAATCTCCAGGTGATGGTCAATCTCAGCGGCGGTACCGGCGATCGTTTGAAGCGCACCGTTGAAGTGATGAAAGGCCGCTATCCAAAGCGTTTCGTGGTCTTCGCGAACATGGATTACGGCGACCTCGACCAACCCGGCTTCAGCGAACGCGTCACGCGCCGGCTTGAAGAAGATGTAAAAAACGGCGCGCAGGGCCTGAAAATTTTCAAAGACTTCGGCATGGAGCTTCACTACGCGAACGGACAACGCGTCCACGTGGACGATCCGGTTTTTTCTCCGGTGTTTGAAAAATGCGCCGCCCTCGGCATTCCGGTGCTGATTCACGTCGCAGAGCCGTCCGCGTTTTTCGATCCCTGGGACAAATACAACGAACGCTGGCTCGAGCTGAAACAATTTCCGCAGCGCGCGCGGCCGCCCTCGAAATATCCGCCGTTTGAAACGCTGATGACGGAACGCAATCATCTTTTTGCGATGCACCCGCGAACGAAATTCATTGCCGCGCATCTCGCCTTTCACGGCAACGACCTTGGGCGACTTGGAAAACTTTTCGATGAGCACCCCAACGTATATGTGGATATTGCCGCGGTGCTGGCCGAACTTGGCCGCCAGCCCTACTCCGCGCACGATTTTCTGACGAAGTATCAGGATCGCGTGCTGATGGGCAAAGACATCTACGAAGTGAACGAATACAAATGGTATTTCCGTTGCCTCGAAACGCGTGACGATTACATCGAGTACTACCGCAAACGGCATGCCTTCTGGCGCATCTACGGCTTCCAACTCGACGACGAAGTCCTGAAAAAGATCTACTACAAGAACGCCATGAAGCTCGTTCCCGGCATCGACGCGAAAGCGTTTCCAAAGTAGAGGGAAATTCTGGCAGGGGGGCCCCCCTCCCCCCTGTTTTTCGTAAGTATTGATTCTAAACAAGTTACAGGATCGTCTATCCGTAAGTATTGATTCTGCAAGGGTTATAACACCTTTGGAATGAATACTTGCGAGGGGCGTCTGTAAGTGTTGATTATAAAGGGGTTGCGGAAAGGAAAGTCTGTAAGTATTGCGAACAAAGGACTTGGGTGCGGATCTGGCGAGCTGGAGCGGCGTCGACCGATAATTCATACATTAGTATACCACAAAGGTAACATTTGTCAAGGAAAAAATCATTAGGAATCGACGATCTAGAGGAGTTTTTCCAGATCTTCGATGCTCAGGCCGGTGTCTTTGAGGATGCTTTTCAGAATCTTCGGATGAAGAGTCTTGGCCCCATGGAATGGAACCGTGGCTCTCTTGCCTTCAGAATTCTTGTAGATGATGTGGCTGCCGCTTTGGCGAGCGATGGAGAAACCAAGCTTTTCTAGCACGGAGCAGATTTCTCGAGCCGTCAGGCGGGGCAGCTTCGGCATCAGACGGCAACGTCAACCGTCGAGAGACTTACGGAAACCACAGGAATTTCTTCGCCGTCGGCCAGGCGGTCTTCGATATGCAGGCGAATAGCGTCTTTGATGTTCGTTACCGCTTCTTCGTAGGTTTCGCCTTGGCTGTAGCAGCCCTGAAGAGCAGGGCAGGAGACAAAGTAACCGTCCGCGTCTGCTTCGATAACAATTGGAAGAGTCAGCGTCTTCATGGCAAACCAAGTATAGGCCGGCGTACCTGAATCGCCAATGGACTTTGTCCAAGCTCTCACCCTGTTACCATCCACCCGACCGAGATTGTATACAGAATAGATTAAGTATATAAACTGCTAATCGTGGGGTTTGTGACGCGGATCGTCTGCCTGGCTAATTCGCGGAAGCGGGACGGTCATTGTGTAGCCGGGCTGGAGCTGGACGAAAACGGAAAACTGGGGAGATGGATTCGTCCCGTGGGGCCGCGCGAATCGGAATCGCTGACGCCCGATGAGCGGCGGTATCCGGATGGCACCGAGCCGCAACTGCTCGACGTGATTGAGATGACTTTGCTGGAACGGTTTCCGTGGGGACATCAGACGGAAAATTACCGGCCGCGTCCGGGCCGCCCGTGGAAGCGGATTGGCAAGCTGAGCTGTGCCGACCTTGCTCCAGCGGTGCAAAAATTCCCCGGCTCGTTGTGGTTTGACGGGCCGTCGGGTGGTTACGGATTCAACGACAAAGTACCGGCGGACAAACTCGCGGCATTTTCATATTCGCTGTTGCTGCTCGTGCCGGACCGCATCCGCATCGAAGTGCAAGAGGAAGGCAATCCGAAGAAGAAAAAGGTGCGTGCCGATCTCCTCTTCGGCTACAAACACTATTTGTTGCCGGTCACCGATCCGGTGGCGGAACGTCATTTCGCGCGTCGCGGACTCGGAAAAGTTTCCTGCGCTCCGCTGCCGCTCTGCGTCAGCTTGTCAAAGCCGTATCCCGGACCTCGCGGTCCATGCTACAAATTGGTGGCGGCGCTGATTGGCCTGCCCAATCCGTGAACTTGCCCCGCGGACTTGCCATGAATGAAACGCTCTACACCGTCGGCCACTCGAATCGTTCGCTGGAAGATTTTTTGCTGACGATAAAAAGCCATGGGATTACGGCTATTGCCGACGTGCGCTCGCAACCCTACAGCAGAATGCATCCGCAATTCGACCGGGAGGCACTCGCTGCTTCCCTGAAAGCGGCGGGAATCGCTTACGTTTTTCTTGGAAAAGAGCTGGGCGCGCGGACGCTGGACCTGTCTTGTTATGTCGAGGATAAGGTGCAGTTCGAGCGGCTTGCTTGCACGGTGGTCTTCAAGGAAGGGCTCGAACGCGTGCGTGACGGCATGAAACAGTATCGCCTGGCACTGCTTTGCGCGGAACGGGAGCCGTTGGCGTGCCATCGGACGATACTGGTCGCTCGCCAGCTGGCGATGCAAGGGATACCGATCCGGCACATTCTTTCGCCGACCGAAGCGGAAGACCACACACAAACAACGGACCGGCTGCTTCATGAGCTGGATATGGACGAGGGAAATCTTTTTTTGACCAGGGAAGAATTGATCGCCGAAGCGTTTCGTTTGCAGGGCCAACGCGTGGCGTATCAGCGCAGCGACTCGGCTGTCGCCGTGGATGCCGTCGAGTAACGGGAAGAATCTCGCCGTGACTATTTTCACCATCGGGTTCACGAAAAGCTCAGCGGAACATTTTTTTTCCCGGCTCGGCCGGCCGGGACTGGCGCGGGTTGTGGACGTGCGGCTGAACAACAGGTCGCAACTGGCCGGGTTCGCCAAAAAATCCGACCTGGAATATTTTTTGCGCGCGATCTGCAAAGTGGAGTACGTGCATTTGCCGGAGCTGGCGCCGACGCAGGAGCTTCTCGATTCATACAAGAAAAGAAAAGGCGACTGGGAAGATTACGCAGCAGGTTTTTTGGAATTGTTGCGCAGCCGAAAGGTAGAAACGGCGGTTCCGCGTTCCACGCTCGACGGCGGATGTTTACTTTGCAGCGAGGACGAGCCGGAACACTGCCATCGCCGGCTGGTGGCCGAATACTTTCAGCAAATCCATGGCGGCGAGATTATTCACCTCTAGTTGGCTTTACTTCTCCGACCAGGGGGACGCCGGTCATGCGGGCGCAGGCGATGAGCTGGCCCATGTGCTCGTTGTCGTGCACCAGGATTCGCAAGTACATCACGTCCACGCGCCGGAGCCAGCCGAGCGGACAACCGCCTCCACGGCTGGTGTTTGAAGGTAGCGTCCCTCAGCGACGGGCTATTGCGTCTAACGCGCCAATCATCTAGATTATTCATCTAGGTTGTGTGTGGAGAGTCGGGATATGCGTAAAGTTGGACTGTTTGAGGCCAAACAAAAACTTTCGGAACTGGTGGAGCGGGCGTCGCGAGGCGAGCGGATCGGCATTACGAAGCGCGGCAAGCTCGCGGCGATGGTGGTGCCGGCCGAGCAAGGAACGGTGGACCTAAAGGAATTGTTCGCGGGAATGGACCGCATTCGGAAAAACGCCAAGCCACTGCGGGGCGTGACCGTCAAGGACCTGATTACGGAAGGGCGTAAGTGACTCGATTTGTGCTGGACGCTTCCGTGGCGCTGGCATGGGTCGTGGATCGAGGCGCGGAACCATACGCGATTGCGGTGCAGAACAAAATATTGAACGGCGACAGGCCGGTCGTGCCGGAATTCTGGCAACTGGAAATCGCAAATGTCCTCGCGCTGGTATTGCGAAAAGGAACCCTGACGGCCGATGAAATTGAAAAAGGGCTTCAGTATTACGAAACATTTCTTCGAGCGTCGGCGGAAACGGTGGGCAATGTTCCCTCAATGCGCGAGGTGTTCGAGACTGCGTGCAATTTGAATCTAACAAGTTACGACGCGTTGTATGTCGACCTCGCTCGCCGGGAGTCACTGCCGCTGGCGACGCTGGACAAGGCTCTTCGCACAGCCGCCGGAAAAGCCGGAGTAAAGCTCGCCTAGTTTCCGGCTCCGGATTAATCGATTGAAACTACTTCTCCGACCACGGTGGTTTTACGCCGGTCATGCGGGCGTAGGCGATGAGCTGGCCCATGTGCTCGTT
>Ga0137360_10001147_pt1 | contig 15466 bp, 9 predicted proteins | sample Mad1_60_16metaG_FD_104924 | JGI IMG/M metagenome (GOLD analysis project Ga0137360, IMG submission 104924) | Vadose zone soil microbial communities from Angelo Coast Range Reserve, California, USA - Mad1_60_16 metaG | ecosystem: Environmental > Terrestrial > Soil > Vadose zone | place: USA... | reverse complement strand
GCGAAACTGGGAAAACTGGCGTCACATCGTTGGCCCGCCGCAAATACTGCTATTCCACTTTTCTATAAATGGGCTGAGCAATTGGATGCCGTTAAGAAGTTTCTTGAAAACGACGCGTTGGGCATAGACATCTTTTCGCTGCGGCTAAAGTCGCCGGGCATGGGCGCAGAACAATTCCTGGCTCCTCTCAACCGCAGCAGTTTTAGTATCAAGGCCGGTGATCGAGTCACGGCTGAAGTCGTAGTCACGAACAAAAACATTGGCCACTCTTTTCCACCGGAGCTGCGAGATTTCTATGAAGCCTTCGTTGAATTTGTGGTGACGGATGAGGCAGGTAAAACACTTTACCAGTCCGGATTCATAAAGCCGAATGGCTATCTTGATGAGTCGGCCCATAACTACAAAACTTATCTGGTCAAGACAGATGGAAGCTTTAACGACAAGCACTTCATTTGGCGGACCCGTGCTATCGCACAGAATAATCAGATTCAATCAGGCCGATCAGATCTCGTACGTTATCAGTTTCGCGTGCCTGCGGAAGGTGAAGGCTCGCTTAAGTTGACAGCGCGCCTAAAATATCGCCGCTTTACGCGCGTGTTCAGCGATTACGCGCTGGGCAAGTCAGCTGACTATCCGATAGTCACCATGGCGAGCGCTGAATACGTTATGCGTGTTGGTGATAACGTTCCTGTGCCAGCGGACGAGATCCCAAAAAATGCCGTGCCGGATTGGCGGCGCTGGAACAATTATGGGATTGCACTCATCGATCAAAAACAGTATCCGCTGGCGATCGATGCTTTTATTCACGCCGCCGCGCTTGATGATAAATATCGACCGACGGCGCAGGTAAACCAGGCGATCGGTTTGATTGAGCTGGATCAATACGATCGGGCCGCGAGTCTGCTCGATTCAGTAGTCCAATCAAACCCTGAAAACATGCGAGCGCTGTTTCAACAGGCCAGAGTGTTTATCCGACGCGGTCAACTCGACGAAGCCGAAGTAAATATTCGTCGTGTGCTCGCCGCCTACCCAAGGGATCGAGTGACTCTGCAGCAGCTCGGCGAGCTGTGCAAGATCAAGCATGATTATCATGGCGCGCGCGAGTGCTACGAGAAAATTCTGACGATTGATCCGGAAGATCTGGGCGCCCACTACAACCTCATGCTCGTGTTTCGTAAGCTGGGAATGAAAGATGAGGCGAAGAGAGAGGGCAAGGTTTTTGCTGACCTCAAAGACGATCCGTCGGCTCTGCCGCTCGCGAACATGTTCCTGCGAAGACATCCGGAAATGAGCAACGAGAGCGTCTTCTGGCACATTCACGATCTGGCGTTGGTGGGACAATAGGAAAAGGCAATCGGGCATCCCCGCAGATGAATCGATTTTTGAAAAGCATTCTTAAGTGCAGCGCTTTAATCGTAGCGCTAGCTTTCTTATTAGTACCAATTGGAATTAGCCGCGGGGCATTTCAGCTGAAGACTTTGTCTCAGGTGAAACGAGTTAATGAACTGTTCGCACGAAATTGCGCTCGCTGTCACGGAGCTGACGGCAGCGGCGATACGCCTCTGGGCCATCGCTACAAAGCCCCGGACTTTACGGATTCCGATTGGTGGAAAAGGAGTTCAAGCAGCAGCAGCACCCGAAGCTTGAGATCAATTATCACTCATGGTAAGGCCGGAATGCCTGCGTTCGGCAAAAAATTGAGCGGATCTGAGATCAATCTGCTCATTCGGCGCGTGCGCAGATTTCGACCAAAGAGTTAGCGTCTGGATTATTTGCATCCGACCTTTTACACCCGGCTTTAGCCGGGTGACTCGTCTTGCGAAATGATCTATGAACCGTTGCTACGCTTTTGCTGCGAGGATCGAAGTCGTTGTAAAACTGCCAATGCGAATCCCACTAAGATGCAAACGATTCCTGCTGCAGGCGACGGTTACGATCGTTTTTATTCTTGCGAGCGCCATTTGCAACCATGCTTCACCGCAGGCGGCTCCCGAAGTTTCTAAAGTTGAACCGCCTTCGTGGTGGGCGAGACACACAATCAATCCAGTGCGGTTGCTGGTGCGCGGCAGGAACCTGGCCGGCGCGCGGGTTCGCTCGGCTAATCCCGCCATCCGTGTCTTCGATGTCCTGGTAAATAATAATGGGACCTACTTGTTTGCGAGTGTCAGCATCAGTCCTGCTGCGCGTCCGGGTGAATATCCCTTAACACTGGACACAGCGGTGGGTCGCACGACAATTCCGTTTCGCATCGAACCGGCGTTGGAAACGCGCGGCCATTTTCAGGGAATTACTACGGACGACGTAATCTATCTGATCATGCCCGATCGTTTTGCGGATGGTGATCCGTCCAACGACATTCCGCCTAATTCTCCTGTTGCCGCTAATGATCGAAAAAATGCGCGCGCATATCACGGCGGCGATCTGCGCGGCATCATCAATCATCTGCCTTACTTAAAAGGTCTCGGCGTGACTGCGCTGTGGCTAACTCCCTGGTACGACAACTGGAATGGTCTGAATACCTGCGACAAGCCGTGGTGTCCGAACACGTACTATCACGGCTATCACGCCATCGATTACTACGCCGTCGAAGATCACTTTGGGGATTTGGCAACGCTGCGCGAGTTAGTCGAAAAAGCGCACGCGTTGGGTCTGAAAATCATCCAGGACCAGGTAGCTAATCACGTCGGCTCGAAACATCCCTGGGTCAAGGAACCACCGCTCGACGACTGGTTTCACGGCACGCTGGCGCAGCACGCCGTTAACAAGTTTCGGAATAGTGCCCTGCTTTCGCCCCATGGCAATCAGGACGAAGTTCGCAACACGCTTGATGGGTGGTTTAGCGACGATCTGCCCGATATGAACCAGGAAGAGCCCGAGGTCGCGCGCTACGAAATACAAAACTCGCTTTGGTGGATTGGTGTGACGGGGCTGGATGCAGTTCGCCAGGACACGATTCAGTACATACCGCGCAGCTTCATTCGCGATCTCTTGAATGCTCTGCATCGTCAATATCCGAAGATGTGGATGGTGGGAGAAGTCTTCGAGCGCGATGCGGCGCAAACGTCTTTCTTCATCGGTGGCCATACGGGCTGGGACGGCATCGACACCAAACTTGATTCAGTTTTCGACTTTCCAGTTTGGAATGCTTCACTGCTGTCGTTCACCAACAAAGCATCTATGAGAATGCTGCGCGACCAGTTGAAATATGATGCGCTTTATCCGGATCCCTCAAAGATAACTATATTCGCAAACAACCACGACACCATGCGTTTCATGTCGCTTGAGGGCGCGACCCTTGAAGGCGCGATGATGCACATCGCTTTTACTCTAAGTGTTCGTGGCATTCCGCAGCTTTACTATGGCGAAGAGCTTGCCATGGAGGGCAAGGATGATCCCGATAACCGCCGCGATTTTCCCGGTGGCTTTCCCGGCGACAGTCGCAACGCCTTCATGGCTGAAGGGCGGAAACCAACAGAGCAAAGGATGTTTGAGTGGATCCGTTCATGGGTACGTCTGCGGGCGGAGCACTCAGCGATACGACGCGGACGATTGGTTGATCTTTTTTATGATGATGATAGTTATGTCTTTGCACGCCAGGACACACACGAGACTGTGATCGTCGCGTTCAATCGCGCCGGAAAGGAAAAGAAAGTTACTTTGCCGGCGGGCTCCATTGGTTTGAAAGATGGCGCTGAGTTGTCGCCTTTGATTGGAACTGCGACTAGCAGTCGCGTGTTGAATGGGCAGGCAACCCTAACTTTGGCTAGAAGTTCAGCATCGGCTCTCGTGGTGCATTAGATCGCGGCTGTGCCGTCCGATGTGCGGAAGGTCTCTGACCTTCCGGAAAACCTTTGGATTCTTTTGGGGCTCGGCCCCAAATTTCGGGCGCAGCCCCAGATTTGTGAGTGGTCAGTTACGGTGGGGCGGAGCCGCCACCGCACATCAGACGGCACAGCCGTGGCATTCGTTTGAGGGCGGGGTCAAGTCCCAACTAAACGGAAAACATAAGGTCAATGAACTTTCCCAGATCCAGCGGCATCCTGCTTCACCCGACTTCATTGCCTGGTCCATTCGGCATTGGCGACCTCGGACCAGAGGCTTATGCCTTCGCGGATTTCCTTGAAGCTTCGGGGCAGAGTTTGTGGCAGGTCTTGCCGCTCGGGCCCACGGGTTATGGCGATTCACCGTATGCCTGCTATTCGGCGTTTGCGGGCAACACACTGCTGATCAGTCCCGACCAACTTATCGCTGACGGCTTCCTCTCAAACATCGCTGCCACTCCTGAGTTCGCAGACGAACGAGTTGATTTCGAGAAGGTCCGCAAATACAAAGACTCAATCCTGCGTCAGGCATTTGTCGCGTTCAAGCGCGCGTCTGATCCCAAGCTTCAACTCGCTTTCGCCGATTTTTGCCGGCGCTATGTTTCCTGGCTCGACGATTACGCTTTGTTTCGTGCGTTGAAGGAGGCTCACGGCGGCGTGGCCTGGAATGAATGGGAGCCTGCTCTTGTCCGCAGGGATCCGGCGGCGCTGGAAACTGCCAAAAGAAATCTCAGCGAAGAAATCGAAGCGCAAAAGTATTATCAGTTTCTTTTCTACCGGCAATGGTTTGCGCTCAAGGCTGACTGCAACCAGCGTGGCATAAAGTTAGTCGGCGATATTCCGATTTTTGTGGCCCACGATTCGGCCGACGTTTGGACCAATCCAGATCAGTTTAAGTTGAACCCGGATGGGTCTCCGATTGTAGTCGCCGGCGTGCCGCCTGATTACTTCAGCGCTACCGGTCAACTCTGGGGGAATCCGCTTTACAACTGGGACCACATGCTTGCCGACGGCTTCAAGTGGTGGATACAACGAGTACACGCTACGTTGGAGACTTTTGATATCGCCCGCATCGATCACTTTCGCGGCTTCGCTGCGTGTTGGGAAATACCCGGCGGCGATAAGACCGCGGAACGCGGCGGTTGGGTTGAAGCGCCGGGAAGAGAATTGTTCACAGCCATCAGAGACGAGCTTGGTGAATTGCCGATTATTGCCGAAGACCTTGGCGTGATTACGCCTGATGTTCAAGCGCTGCGCGACGATTTCGACTTTCCCGGCATGCGGATTCTTCAATTTGCGTTTAGCAGCGACACGAAGAATATCGATCTGCCACACAACTATCACAAAAACGTGGTTGTCTATTCTGGAACACACGACAACGATACTACGGTCGGCTGGTTTAGCAGTGTTGCCGGTGAAGGATCTACTCGCGACGTGGACCAAGTCGAACGCGAGCGAGAGTTTTGTCTCAAGTATCTCAACACGGAAGGTGAAAAAATCCATTGGGATTTCATTCGTGCCGTGTTTGCCTCGGTTGCGAATACTGCGATCGTTCCTTTGCAGGATGTGCTGGGCCTCGGCACCGAAGCGCGTATGAATCTTCCCAACAGCACTGAAGGGAATTGGTCATGGCGTGTTAAGCCGGGCTCGCTGACCACTGCTCTCGCTAAGCGGCTGCGAGATCTGACCGAATTGTATGGCAGGGTTGCGAAGGTCGCAGGGAGCGAGAATGAAATCTAGATACTTATTTCCGTTATTCATCGGTTTCTTGTTCAGCGCCCAAGTCTGTTTTGCTCAAACCGGACCTGCGGTTCTGAAAGTAGATCCGCCAAGCTGGTGGGTGGGCAGTTCCGTCAATCCAGTAAGACTGCTGATTCATGGAAGCAATCTCAGCGGCGCGCGCGTGCAGGCAATGGGCAGCGGCTTTCGAGTCGTAGGCGCCCCAAAAACAAATGAGCGTGGCACATACCTGTTTGTCGACCTAGCCATTGGCCCCCGGGCCAAACCCGGTGCACGTCAGCTAAGAATCATAACCGCAGACGGAACGGCGCACGCTGCGTTCGAGATTCTGCCGCCATTGAACCGCGGCCGTAGTTTCCAGGGTTTCTCACCCGCCGACGTTATGTATCTGATCATGATCGATCGTTTCAGCGATGGCGATGCGGCGAACAACGATCCGCCGCAGTCGCGCGGCATCTACGATCGCAAAAATAAGTTCTACTACCACGGCGGCGATCTTCAGGGTGTGCTCGATCGCTTGTCTTACCTAAAGGACCTCGGTGTTACGGCTGTCTGGCTCACGCCGTGGTATGACAACTACGACCACCCAAACCAAATTGAATTGAAAGAAGAAAAGCCCAGCACGGGGTTTCACGGCTACAACCCTCAGGATTTCTACGGTGTTGAGGAGCACTTTGGCACGCTCGCAAAGTTGCGCGAGTTGGTCGCTGCCGCGCATCGCTCTGGCATCAAGATCATCCAGGACGAAGTCGTTAACCACACCGGTCCTTATCATCCGTGGGTGGACGATCCACCGACGCCGACGTGGTACAACGGTACGAAGGCAAATCATCTTAAGAATGTTTTTCAAACGTGGGTCTTACACGATTCGCGTCCGGTCGAAGAACTTAAACGGGAAACGATGGAAGGTTGGTTCCTCAACTTCCTTCCCGATCTCAATCAGAAAGACCCTGAGGTTTCCCGTTACCTGATTCAGAATACGCTGTGGTGGGTTGGCACCACCGGACTCGATGGCATCCGCATGGACACTTGGCAGTATGTGCCTAACAGCTTCTGGCGTAATTGGACCAGCGCTTTGAAACGAGAGTTTCCCAAACTCACCGTGGTGGGCGAAGTGAAAGACGGGGACGTTATTCACACTTCCTATTTCCAGGGTGGACACGTTCGGGACGGCGCTGATTCTGGTCTCGATTCGCTGCTGGATTTTCCACTCTTCTATTCAATTCGGCATGCATTCGCTGAAGGCAAGAAGCTGGATGAAGTTCCGAAGACCCTTGCGAAGGATTATCTCTACAACAACTCCGATATTCTGGTGACGCTGCTTGGCGGACATGATGATGGCCGCTTCATGAGTGAAAAAGGCGCCACACTCGCCGGCCTGAAGTTGGCGAATGCGTTTCTGCTGACTACGCGTGGTGTGCCACAGCTTTACTATGGCGATGAGATTGCGATGACCGGTGCAGACGAACCCACCACGCGCGCAGATTTTCCCGGCGGCTTTCCCGGCGATAAAAGAAACGCTTTCTCGCGCGAAGGCCGGTCCAAAGATGAAGAGGATTTGTTCGAGTACGTCCGCAAGCTCACGCATCTACGCAGCGAACTCGAGCCGCTGAGGCGTGGCGCCCTGGTCAATCTCTATGCTTCGGATCAGCAATATGCATACGCGCGGAAGACGAAAGACGGCGTTGTAGTTGTGGCGATCAATAATGACACCAAGCCGGTAATGATCACATTTGAAGTTTCTCCTGCCGGCTTGGGAAACGGTACGCGACTAGTCGACCAGCTGGGGGCAAGTAGAGATCTGCAAGTCGAGAATGGGAAATTGAACGTTGCACTGCCTTCGCGCTCAGCGTCGATATTCGTGCGGCAGTAATTTGCGATGTTGTTTAGAGAGGGGGCTGGTGCGCGCTCTTACTGGGACCGCGGGCGTCTCGCCCGCTTCGTTGAATGCCACTCTCTCAAAGTTGAAGAGAGTCAACGCTCGCTTGAGTGAACTTGTCGCTTGATGCGGGCGAGACGCCCGCGGTCCCAGTTAGAGCAGACAAGTCCGCTTTCTAATCGGGCGGTTCTTGTTTGTCATGATGATGAAGTCCAAACCATTGCAGGAGCAGGTTGCGATCGTCACCGGTGGTGGCAGCGGCATCGGCCGCGCGTTTACCGAGGCCCTTGCGGCGGCCGGCGCCAAAGTTGTTATCGCTGCGCGCCGCGCCGATGTGTTGCATCGCACCGCCGCTGAAATAAATGCAATTCACGAGGCCGAGCGCGTGTTTCCCTATGAGTTTGATATACGCGATCGGAAGAAGATTGAAGAACTGGTCGCCGATGTTTTCAGCCGGTGGCAATCGATTGACGTGCTTATCAATAACTCCGGACTGGCTGTGCCTGAGACTGTTGAAGAGATCACTGATGAAGGTTGGGACACCGTAATGGAGACGAACCTGCGTGGTGTTATGCAATTGGTAAGAGTGGTACTGCCACACATGCGCGCCAACCAATTCGGCGACATCGTCAACGTTTCCTCGCAAGCCGGAAAGCATGGTTACGCCGACGTCCCTTCTTACTGCGCGTCGAAATTCGGGCTGCTCGGTTACGCCGAAGCGCTGCGTGATCACGTGCGCAAGACCGGCGTCAATATCCGTGTCTTTAATTTTTGTCCCGGGCTGGTGGACGTAGAAAACTCAAAGGCTGATCAAGTTCCGCGCGATGGTTTCATCCATGTCGCTAACATTGGGCGAACGCTAATGTATGCACTGTCGCTCGACCGGAACGTTGTATTGGAAGATATAAACATCTATGCGCGATAGCAAACGGCAAATAGTAAACAGCAAACAGTAAACAGCAGACAGCAGGAATATTTCCTTCTGTTCACTGTCTACTGTTTGCTGTTTGCTAAGAGGAGCGAAACGAAATGCAAAAACCACGTTTGAGTTTCTGGCAGATCTTTAACATGAGTTTCGGGTTTCTCGGGATTCAGTTTGGCTGGGGACTGCAGCTTGCCAACATGAGCGGTATTTATACATACCTCGGCGCAAAACCTGAGCAGGTGCCCATACTCTGGCTGGCCGGTCCGGTTACCGGTCTGTTGGTCCAGCCAGTCATTGGCTCAATGAGTGATCGTACCTGGAATCGACTTGGTCGCCGCCGCCCCTACTTTCTGACCGGAGCGATTCTCGCCAGCATCGCACTGTTCTTCATGCCTGACTCGGGAATGCTATGGATGGCCGCAGGTCTCCTCTGGATTCTGGATGCCAGCATTAACGTCAGCATGGAACCGTTTCGCGCCTTCGTCGCCGACAAGCTTAATGTTGATCAGCGAACTGCTGGATTCGCCATGCAAAGTTTCTTCATCGGCATTGGCGCCACCCTGGCGAACGCGCTGCCCTATATCTTTCGCCGGCTTGGCGTTGATGAACGCGGAGTCAATGCTGCCAACCAGGCTGTTCGCGTTATACCTGCCAGTGTGAGCTATTCGTTCAAGATTGGAGCCGTCGCCTTTCTCGCCTGTGTGCTTTGGACCGTGATCACGACCAAGGAATTTCCACCAGAAAACATGGCCGAGTTTGATCGCAAGCGCAGGGAGCATAAAGGCTTTGGCGCGGCTCTGGCAGAAATTCTGTCTGCTTTTCGAGAAATGCCAACGACCATGAAGCAGTTGGCGGTAGTGCAGTTCTTTACCTGGCTGGGGTTGTTTTGCATGTGGATGTTTTTTGGCTTGATGACTTCGTATCACATCTTCGGCGCGGTGAATGAAAAGGATCCCCGCTTTACCGATGGCCAGGCATGGGGTGGTAATGCGTTTGCGATTTATTCGATCACCTGCTTTGCGGTGGCATTTCTGCTGCCACCGCTGGCGCGGGCAACAACCAGGAAAACTGTTCATGCCATTTCACTGTTATGTGGCGCGCTCGGCTTGCTCTCGGTCTTTTTTATTCACGACAAAAGCATACTGTTGTTGACTATGATTGGCGTTGGTGTCGCCTGGGCTTCAATTCTATCCATGCCTTACGCGATTCTCTCGGGTGCGCTGCCCGCAGCCCGAATGGGGGTATATATGGGCATTTTTAATTTCTTTATCGTGATACCGGAAATCATCGCGTCGTTTGCTTTTGGTCCAGTCATTCGCGCCGTCTTTGGGCCGGACAATCCAAAGTCTCCTATGTATGTCGTCATGGCTGGCGGCGTGTTCCTGACTTTGGCGGCGATCAGTGTTCTGCTGGTGAAGGATGTTGCTGACAAGAATGTGCCCGAAGAAGCGGTCATCAACGCCGACGGGCATGAATTGTTGACGATCCCGGAGTCGGCACAGCCAGTGCCAAGTACGGGATTGATTGATAAGGACTAACCGGCTTTGCTGCAACCTGAGAAATCGCAGCATTAGTTTTTTGAGATGAGAAGAATGAAAAACTCTTCAGTTGCTAAGGCGATCCTGGCGGCGCTCGTCTTTTTCATTGCCGCTCAAGGCGCTGTCATTCCCGCCCAGCAGCCAGCGCGCGATTTTTCGCAAGTGCAGGCCCGCTCCACACGCGACTGGGTGCGCGATGGCGTCATATACGAAATCTTTCCACGCGCATTTTCACCGCAGGGAAACTTCAATGGCATCACCGCGCGCCTCGATGATCTAAAAGCTCTGGGTGTGAACATCCTCTGGTTGATGCCCATTCATCCCATCGGCCAGGAAAAGAAGAAGGGAACTATTGGTAGTCCCTACGCTGTCCGCGACTACTACGGCATCAATCCGGACTACGGCACCAAAGACGATTTCAAGAAACTCATCAGCGAAGCGCATCGGCGCGGAATGAAAGTGATCATTGACGTCGTGGCGAACCACACTTCGTGGGACAGCGTGATGATGAAGTGGCCCGAATTCTATGAACACGACGCGCGCGGAAAGATCACTTTTCCGCACGACTGGTACGACGTTGCAAAGCTGAATTACAGCAACCCAAAGCTACGCGAGTATATGACCGAGATGCTCAAGTATTGGATTCGCGAGTTTGATCTCGATGGATTTCGCTGCGACGTGGCGGAGGATGTACCGACGGATTTCTGGGAGAAGGCGCGCGCTGAGTTGGACAAGATCAAGCCCAACATCTTCATGCTGGCTGAAGGACACAAGCCGGAGTTGGAAGTCAAAGCATTTGATCTCGATTATTCCTGGCCCTTGCATACTGCGCTAACAAATGTTTTGCAGGGCCGCGGGCGAGCTACTGATTTGCGTGAGCAGTGGGACAAGGAATTCAGCGAGTGGCCGCGCAGTTCGCTACATATGCGCTTCTCCGACAATCACGACGAGCGCCGCGCACTCGCGCGCTTTGGAGAACCCGGAGCGCTGGCCGCGTCTGCTTTGATGTTTACGCTCGACGGCGCGCCGCTGCTGTACAACGGGATGGAAGTTGGTGATACCACGGAATCGGGCGCGCCCGCTTTGTTTGAGAAGCTGCCAGTGTTTTGGCCCATTGCTGAGCGGCGTCCCGAGTTCCTACGTTTCTACAAACAGATGATCGCGTTGCGTCGATCGAGCAATGCGCTGAGACGTGGCTCGGTTCAGTGGCTGCGGAATTCGGATGAGTCCCGCGTGTTGAGTTATGTACGTCGAACCGCGGACGAAGAAGTGCTGGTGGCAATCAACTTTTCGAATCAACCGTTTGCTGGCTCAGTTACAACCGCGCCTGGTTCGAATTTTGTCGATATTACACCGGACGTGGGCCCGCCGTTGCCGCCTGATGCAGCAGCCCCAGCACGGGCGGCAAAGAAGCGGGCAGTTGATCTGCCATCGCTTTCACTCGAGGCCTGGGGCTATCGAATCTTTCGGCTGACCGCAAAGTAGTTCTCGGTTTGTATCTGACCAGTCCTGCCTTTTGCATTGCCCGGGGAATCTCCGGATTCCGCATAAACCACTTCCAGACGTTGCCGGTCAGCGAGTTCTCCGCGCTAAGTAGAATAATTCCCGCGTTGATTCCAATCACATCGCTGTCGAACCAACCAGTGTTTGGATTAAAAGCGTCGATGAATCCGTATTTGGCGTAAACCTTGTCGCCATACTTGTCGTGCATGGCGCGCAGTGCTGTTATGGAAAGCTCCGGAGTAAACATAAGCGAGCCACCCGCCGCTGACGGCACCATCGTTCCGTCGATCTCCGGATCGCGCGGAGGTCCACCCCAGGCAAGATAACCTTTCGCACTGTCAGAAGCAGTGATGCCCCACATGGCTGATCCAAACGCGGGAAAATCGTGCGAGAGATTCCTGCAAAAAGCGCGATGCGCGAGCGTAGCTTCTATGGAGTTCTCAAAATAATCGATTTGATCTCCTCGGCTTTCGCGCCGTTTTCGATAGTCGATCCAGGCGTGTGCATATTGATGCATAAAGAGCGGTACGCTGATGGTGGTGAAGTATTCATGACCCTCATAGCGATAACGATCGCGCCACAACGCGTACCAGGATGCCGGCGAAATCGGATGCGTCGGCGATCCGATTGCCAACAAATAGAGAATGGTGTCTTCGCTAAAGGTGTCCCAGCGAGGCTTTAGAAAACCAGTTTCCGGTTTCCAGCCGTGCGACAAAAGGAGCGAGTGACCGTTTAGCATCCAGTGAAAATCGACTCGTTCGTAGATCTTCGTTGCCAGCTTTTGTATTTCCACATCGTCCCGGTAGTACTGGCGCGCGGTCAGCACCCCACCCAGCAGCAAGGCGGTATCGATAGATGAGACTTCGCTATTCCACCGGCGCTGTCCGGTTTTCGCATCAAGCCAATGATAGAACCAACCGTGTTTCTCAAAAGCCGGCCCAGCAAAGAATCGCAGCGTGTTGAGAGTGCGTTCGCGCGCCTGGCTCTTAGTAATCCAACCGTGTTCCGCTGCGATGCAAAGCGCAGTCAAGCCAAAGCCAGTCGCCGCAATGCTCGCAACGTTGCGATGATTCTCATCCAGAGCTGAGCCGTCGATGCGCGCGCGATCGGGTATCAGACCCGTTTGCGGATCAGCCTGCTCCCAAAAATAATTGAAGGATCGTTGCTGGAGGTCTTCAAGGAATTGCTCGTCTTCGAGTGTGAATTCTTTGGGAACTTGTCGATGCTGAAAAGATCGGGCAGGGGTCGTGGAAAGTAGAGGCTGGGTGATTATCGAAGTGAAAGAGCACAGCAGGAATAGAACCGCGAGAATCTGGCGCAAACAAGAGAATAGCTCACCTCTAACTGAGTTCATTTTCTATGCTACCTAATGACGAGACACACAAATACAACTCTAGTCAGCAAGTCTCACAGGTTGGGAAGGGTGGTTTACCCCCGCTCAGGCGGTCCCTCAACCTGAGCGGGGGCAAGGCGGGGTCCCCAGCGGGGCAGCCCCGCTGGGGTGCTAATCCCACCTTCCCGACCATGAGACTCTCTTTCTTGAATCTGCTCCGGGTCTCTGTGCCTCTTTGGGACTGGTCCTTTACTGATTCTCAATCGTAAATGTTGCCTCGAGCAGTTCCTCAGAGTTTGCGCCGACCATGACTTCGAACTTTCCCGGCTCGACGGTAAAACGCAGCTCGCGATTCCAGAACCCCAGTTCTGCACCGGTGAGCAAAAACTCAACTCGCTTCTTCTCGCCTGGTTGCAGCGTTAATCGCTGAAAGCCCTTAAGCTCTTTCACGGGCCGCGTCATGCTCGCGGCAACGTCACGAATGTAGAGTTGGACCACTTCGTCCCCAGAGCGCTTTCCCACATTCTCGACTTCAACACTGGCCGTCAACCTTCCCGTCGCTGAAATACGTTGGGCACTTAGTTGCAAGTTAGTAATTTTGAATCGCGTATAGCTTAGCCCGTAACCGAAAGGGAACTGCGGCGTCCAGGGGACATCCAGGTACTTCGAAGTGTACCGGTTGTTGGCTTCAGGGGGCCGGCCGGTGTTCATGTGATTGTAGTAGATAGGCACTTGGCCGACTGTGCGCGGAAACGTAACCGGCAGTTTGCCACTCGGATTCACATCTCCAAACAGCACGTCGGCGATTGCATTGCCTGCTTCCGTGCCACCCATCCACGCCTCGAGAACTGCCGGTGTGTTCTCAAATATCCATCCCACCGTCAACGGACGGCCATTGATTAATACGACAATCGTTGGTTTGCCGGTTGCGTGCACAGCCTTTACCAGATCCATTTGGCGGCCAGTAAGATCGAGTGAGCTCTTTGAAGCGGCTTCACCGACCATCTCCGCTGATTCGCCGACGAAGACGATGGCCACGTCACTATCACGCGCAATAGCCACAGCTTCGGCAAAGCCTTCGGTTGAATCGCCCTGCGTGTCGCAGCCTTTCGCATAACTGACTTGCGTTGCAGGCGCCACCTTCGCCCTGATTCCCGCGAGGGGAGTGACTGTGTCCTCTGGTTTGCCGTCGCCGCTCCACCAGCCAAGCGGCGAACGGTGATCATCTGCCAACGGCCCGATAATGGCGATTGAATGCAGCGCCTTATTCAGCGGTAAACTTTCGCGCTCGTTCTTCAATAGGACCATGGAACGATCCGCGATGGCGCGCGCGGCGGCACGATTGGAGGCAGTAAGCAGCGAACCCTTTTCACGCGCTTCGTCGGTGTACGGATGTTCAAACAGTCCCAGCCTGAATTTGATCCGCAGGATACGACGCGCGGCCTCGTCGATAGTCGCCTGCGATACTTTTCCTTCTTTCAGTAGTTGAGAGCCATGCTGATTAAAAAGCCTGCTTACCATTTCCATATCAACGCCCGCGTTTAGTGCCAGCCGGGCCGCGTCCGGGTCGTCTGCGGCCAGGCCATGGTTGATTAGTTCTTTCACTGAGGTGTAGTCGCTAACCACAAAGCCATCAAACTTCCATTCGCCGCGCAAAACCTTAGTCAGCGTGAAGGGATTGGCGGATGCCGGCACGCCGTTGAGATCGTTGAAGGCACTCATCACCGTGCCAACGCCCGCATCAACTGCCGCTTTGAAGGGCGGAAAGTATATTTCGCGCAACGTGTCTTCCGACATGTCGGTGGTGTTGTAATCGCGCCCTCCTTCAGTTGCCCCGTATCCAACCCAATGTTTAGCGCACGCGAGTATTTTGTCCGGCGCACTATAATCAGCTCCCTGAAATCCGCGCACGCGTGCGCGCGCGAAGGCTGCCCCAAGGAAGGGATCTTCGCCCGCGCCTTCCGTGATTCGTCCCCAGCGCGGGTCGCGCGCGATGTCGAGCATTGGCGCGAATGTCCAGCGCACGCCGGAATCGCGGGCCTCCTGTGCCGCAATGCTGGTCGAGCGTTCGGCTGACGCCGGATCCCAACTACTAGCTTCAGCTAACGGAATCGGAAAGATGGTGCGGTAACCATGAATGACATCGAATCCGAACAAGACCGGAATCTTCAGGCGGGACTCATCCATTGCCACATGCTGAAGCTGGTTGGTATTTTTCGCGCCGCGTACATTCAGGGTTGAACCAAGCAGACCTTTGCGAATCATCTCCGGATGCTCGGGACGAAAAGTGCCATTGCCCTCGCCGTCGAGTTGCTGTAGTTGGCCGAGTTTCTCCGCTAACGTCATGCGCGCCAACAGGGCAGTGATGCGAGCTTCATCGTTTTGGCGTTTCTGTGAGTGGGAAGAGGGCGGAGAGGCCAACGCAAGCACGAGCGCTATACTGATGGCTAATAAGCCTGGGACTAACCGAGTTGACTTCATACTTTGAAGATCCTTGCGTCTATATTCCCAGGTCTCTCGGCGTGACCTCGGCGTGACTCTGCAACTCTGCGTAAAGGCACCCAAAGTCGGGTTAATCGGAGCCGCAGAGATCGCAGAGGTAGCGCAGCGAAGGAACGCAAGCCCCTATTGACCACACTCACACTTAGTGTGAGACGCAAGGCTGTAATATACTTCGTCCTCTCCAGCCAGCCAATGTAATCCTATGAACCTTTGTCGCATAGCACG
>Ga0137360_10001146_pt1 | contig 15467 bp, 12 predicted proteins | sample Mad1_60_16metaG_FD_104924 | JGI IMG/M metagenome (GOLD analysis project Ga0137360, IMG submission 104924) | Vadose zone soil microbial communities from Angelo Coast Range Reserve, California, USA - Mad1_60_16 metaG | ecosystem: Environmental > Terrestrial > Soil > Vadose zone | place: USA... | reverse complement strand
CCGAGCCGCTGATTTTCTTACGCGTGGTCTGGCCAGTGTGTAGCACGGGGATACTCTGGTCTACGTCTCCATGCGGTTGCGGAATAATGTGCGTGGCTACTACTTCACCAACTTTTCTGCCGGCGGCGGCGCCGGCATCGACGGCAGCACGCACGGCAGCAACGTCGCCGCGCACGATGGCGGTCACCAACCCTGCATCGATTTTTTCCCAACCGACCAGGCGGACGTTCGCCGACTTAACCATAGCATCGGCCGCTTCGATCATTGCGACCAACCCTTTGCATTCGATTAATCCCAGTGCTTCCGGCATATGCGCTCCCTCAATGAGGCGTAATGTTAACACCGAATTTCGCCGCCGCACAGACCGAAAAGATTGCATCAATGAAGCATTAAAGTTTCACAGTCTCATGGTCGGGAAGGGTGGTTTACCCCCGCGCGTTGAATGCCACTCGATCTTGAGCGGGGGCAAGCCACCCTTCCCGACCATGAGGCTCTTAGACTTGACCCTTGCCTCAATCGTTGTGCGGCCATCTTCAAACGACAAGCTAAAGCTTATCGGACATCAATCCGGCACGCGATTGTAGACTCTCTTAGTGTCCGGCCGGTTCGCGGGAACAAAAACGCCGCCCGACGTATCCTGGCGAAAAACCGTCCTGCTGGTTTGCCTCAAAGTCTTACTATCCTGCGAAAGTTTCCATTCGTCGATAATATCAAACTCCAGTACGCGGCCGGCGATGAGACTGCGAAGTGTGGAGCGCGTAACCAGCTTGTTGCCGCTCCAGGTGGTCTTTGATTTGGTAACGTCTTTGTCATGTCCTTGCGGATTCATATCCGTGCTCGTGCTGAGAAACATCGTCGTCGGATTTGTCTCGCCGCGACCGTCCGAGTAATAGATGAGATCCTGTCCGGTGACCTGGCCATTATATTCAACCCTACACGTGATTTTGAGTTCGGGATCGTGATGGGTAATCTTCAGCGGCCGATCGGGTGTGCGCGATGAACCAACGTTACTCCTGGACGGATCGAGCAGCCACGTGCCCGTTAGGTCAGGTTTGCTCTTGACGGTCTTTTGTTTTTGCTGCGCTGGAGCCGTTCCGACGACGCAGATGAGGATGAAACAAAAAAGGCTGACCAGGGCTTTCATCGAAATCAATCCGCAGTCTAATTTCGCAGCGAATGAATGGGCGCCGGGATGCGGCCGCCGCGACGAATAAAATCAGCCGACGAAAACGCGTTCACCGCCATGATGGGCGCGCTGCCCAACAACCCTCCGAATTCAACCAGCTCGCCAACTTCCTTGCCCGGAACCGGAATGATGCGCACCGCGGTGGTCTTGTTATTCATCACGCCGATCGCCATTTCGTCAGCAATGATCGCCGAGATCGTTTCCGCCGAAGTTGAACCCGGCACAGCCACCATATCGATGCCGACTGAACAAACGCTGGTCCATGCTTCGAGTTTATCCAGCGACAGCGCGCCGAGTTGCGCCGCTAGAATCATGCCGGCATCTTCGGAAACAGGAATGAACGCGCCACTCATTCCGCCCACCGATCCACTCGCCATCGCGCCGCCTTTTTTTACGGCGTCGGTAAGCAAAGCAAGCGCGGCAGTGGTGCCATGTGTGCCTGCGCGTTCAAAGCCCATCGCCTCGATAATGTTCGCCACTGAGTCTCCCGGTACGGGTGTCGGCGCCAGCGATAAATCGATTATGCCGAAAGGAATGCCCAGGCGGCGCGCCGCTTCCCTGCCCACCAGTTCGCCCGCGCGCGAAAGTTTGAACGAAAGCTTCTTGATGATCTCCGCCAAATCCTGTAGCGGCATATCGCGCGCGGCGCGACTCACTGCATAGTTCACAACGCCCGGCCCTGAGACACCAACATTGATCACAGCCTCGGGCTCACCCACGCCATGAAACGCTCCCGCCATAAACGGATTGTCTTCAACGGAATTTGCGAAGCAGACAAACTTAGCGCAGGCGATGCCGCCCTCGTTACTGGTGCGCTCAGCGGCTTCTTTGATGATGATGCCGACCTGGCGCACTGCATCCATATTGATGCCGGCCCGCGTGGTAGCGACGTTGACTGAAGAACACAAACGTTTTGTTGTGGACAACGCTTCAGGAATGGAGTTTAGAAATTCGCGTTCCGAGTCGGTAGCGCCTTTGTGGACCAGCGCCGAATAGCCGCCGATGAAGTCCACGCCGACGGCGCCCGCTGCTTCGTCGATCGCGCGCGCCAGTTGCACCGGATCACCACTAGCGCCTTCCGTAATCATCGAGACCGGTGTAATCGCAATTCTCTTATTGGCGACGCGAATGCCAAACTCATCGCCAATCTGATCGACGGTTTGCACCAGGCGGTCAGCGAAACGATGGATTTTTTCTGAGACGCGCTGGGAGGTGCGCTCAATCGTCTCTGAAACGCAGTCGCGCAGACTGAGGCCGAGCGTAATGGTGCGCACGTCGAGATGTTCCATCTCGGTCATGGCAACCGTTTGTAGAATTTCCGCTTGCGAGTATTCCATGGCAAAGTTTCAGGTTTCAAGTTTCAAGTTTCGATCCGTTTGACTACACCCCAGGCTTCCGATTGCTGACACTTGAAACTTGAAACTTGGAACTTGAAACTTCTAAGTAATCACCTTGCTCAAAAACAACATCACCAGAAACAAAATAAACAGCGCGGCGGCGATCAGCACGAACCGCAAGCTGGCATCGTAACTCGCTTCGTCGATTACCACGCTGGAAGCTTCGCGCAGTTTCTGCACCCGATGGGCCACATTGCCTTCAACATCACGCGCGACGTGGGTGGCCTTTTGAATTCCTGCGCCCATTTTCCCCAACGCCTGTTGACCAATGGGAGCTTTGCGACTCTTTACCGGCGCAGCTTCAGGCGGCGCAGTTTTTGCCGGCGACTGTTTCGGTGTGGCCGGTTCGATCAGTTCAGCGGTGTCTCTTTTCTTTGTTTCCGGAGGGGCAGACTCGATGATCGTGGCGCTAAAGTCCGGGTGCAGCTGCGTCAAGTCCTTGCCACATTGCGGACAAAAGAACGCTTGTTCGCGAATAGCCACGCCACACCAGGGACAACGACGCGCGATTAGAGGGTCAGACATGCGGGGTAAATAGTAAATGGTAAATAGTAAATAGTCATTGCCTGGGTTGCGAGTTGAAGTTGAAATGCAGTAATCGACCCTTACCGCGGGCGCGCTCGGGCTCCTATTTACTATTCACTATTTACCATTTACTAGATCCGGTGCATGGCATTGAAGAGATCTTCGCGCTGCGCGTAAATGCGCACGCCGAGTTGTTCGCCTTCGCGGCGCAAGCGCTCCTTAAGTTCCGCGGCGCTCTCGCGCGCGCGCGCGGTGTTGGCGATTATCACCATCGCAAACTTGCCCTGCACCACTGTCTGATTGATGTCCACAATACTACAGTCAGCGGCGGCGAGTATCTGGGAAACGCCGGCAACGATGCCGGGGTGGTCCACGCCAAACACGGATATGATCATGCGGTCGGACGAGCCCTCGCGCGTTTCGGCAGCCGTGGTGCCGCTGGTGGAAAAAGATTGTGAGGCTGAATAAGAGGAGCCATTCGAACCAAGAAAGGGTTCGACAGTGCGGTACAGTTCCGTCACCAGTTGTTCGACAGTTTGCTCGTCAGTCCTGCCGCCCAGACGGTTGTAGACGGCGGTAGTTAGTCGATAAATCAGGTCTTCATTCGCCATAAGAAAGTGACAAGTGACAGGTGACAGGTGACAAGCCGAAACAAGTTCTTTGACTTGTCACTTGTCACTTGTCACCTGTCACTTAACCCTGGCCGTTATCGCGCGCCAATTTTACCGCGGCCTCGCGCATCTCTTCGGAAGCGGTGTCAGTAATATCCACACGATCCACGATGCCGACCACCGCGGCCTCGATCGACATGTCCTGATTACCAATTGCCGAGCGCGCCGCCTTGCCATAAGCGCAGATCACCGTCTCGCCGGTGCCCGCGCCCAGCCGGTCGGCAACGACTACAATGTTTCGCGTCGGTTCCTTATCGAGATCGTACGGGTGCACCACCAGAAACCGGATGCCTTCAAGATCCGGCGTCTTCTTAGTGGACCAAACTGTGCCGACGACTTTTCCTAAAAACATGTCAGTGGTCAGTTGTCAGTTGTTAGTTGGTAGTTGTTAGTTGTCATCGCAGCGGAAAACCGTTTTGCCACTGACTACGGACCACTGACAACTGACTGGTTTCAAGTTTTAGCAAAAATCTCCGCCGGCTCGCCGATGTCGCGAGCTGCCGGCGTAATAATGGTCTTGGCGGTGATATAAATCTTCTCGCCTTTTTGGATTGCGCGGCGGACGTCATCTTCACTGACGAAGTCAACCGTCTTATGCCCGTTCGCCGACGGCTGTGCGGCACTGGCTGCGCGGCCTTGAGTTGCTCCACCACCATTTCCTGCGCCTGCACGTTCAGCCGGTCGAGCTGCTTGCGACGGGGCACTGTACATACTGCCGACTTCAGCCTCCTCTGCCGGTCGCTGTGGTGCTTGCGTTGGTTGTTGCGCTGGCTGCGGCTCTCGTCCCGCGAGGAAGTGATCGACGATCGCGGCAATCTCTTCGCGATTGATCTTGCCGGGACCAGCGGCGACTGGTTGCGTCGCAGTTCCGGGCGTCGTTGCCCGCTGTGGCACTGACTGTTGGGCAGGTCGAGCAGGAGCAGCCGTCGTTGAGCTGGAAACGGCCGGGCGCGCACTCTTCACCGGCCGCGTCTCAAACGCCACTCGCTTGATGTCCATCAAATGTAGCGGCGAGACATTATCCGATGTCACATTGCCGCCCCATGAACCACAGCCCAACGTCATCGATGGCGGCAGCGCAGTTGAAAACCCGATCGCGCCATGTGTGGTGGGCGTGTTGACAGTTATTCGCGATGCCGGCATCTCGCTGCCAAAACGAACGGCTGCTTCGCGCGAACGCGTGTGCACTCCAGCCGTGTGGCCCATGCCGCCATAGCGCAAGACTTCGTAGCTGCGTTCGGCCCCGCGCGCGATGCCGTCGGCTACATAAAAAGCGAGAATAGGCGAAAGTTTTTCCATCGATAGCGGAAACTCCCGCCCTACGCCGGCAACGTCTGCAATTAGACAACGAGTACCCGGAGGCACGTTGAGCCCCGCCAACTTGGCAATCACTTCCACAGACCTGCCAACTATGCTCGGATTCAGCGAACGTTGCGGCGTCGCCACCACCTTGCCTAATTGACCGGCTTCGGCGGCAGACAGAAAATACGCGCCCTGAGCTTTGAATTGTTCGCGCACCACGCTTTCAACTGGAGCGTCGCAAACGACAGCCTGCTCGGAGGCGCAAATCGTTCCGTTATCAAAACACTTGCTGGTCAGAATATCCTGCACCGCTTTTGGCACATCAGCCGACCGTTCAATAAAAACTGGAACATTGCCTGGTCCAACTCCAAATGCTGGTTTGCCTGATGAATAGGCTGCGCGCACCAAACCAATGCCGCCGGTCGCCAGGATCACAGCCGTCTGCTTGTGCTTCATCAACGCTTCGGTGCCTTCAATTGTCGCCGTTGTCATGCAACCGATCGCGTCGGCGGGCAAGCCTTCTTTGATACCCGCTTCACGCATAACGCGAACACTCTCGTTAATACAACGAGCTGCGGAAGGATGCGGCGACAAGACAATTGCATTGCAGGATTTGATAGCGATCAGGACTTTGAAGATCGCAGTGGAGGTTGGATTTGTAGAAGGTATGATGCCGGCAACTACGCCGCGCGGACTGGCAATCTCGACTACATCTTTCGACTCGGAAACAATGCCGACCGTGCGCAAAACGCGAAAGTAGTTCCACACGTCTTCTGCTGCAAACCGATTCTTCTCGCGCTTGTCATCGGGAACGCCGTAACCGGTTTCTTCCACGGCCATGGCGCCCAGGCGCGCTGCTTCGCGCAAAGCCGCCCTTGCCATGGTTTCACAGATGCGATCAATCTTTGCCTGATCGAAGCGCACAATTTCTAACTGCGCTTTGTGCGCTGCGTCAACCAGATCTCGCGCCTGTTGCACTGACAAAAGATCTTTATCTGTGGACATAACAGCCTCCAACAGCGTCAGTGGTCCGTTGTTAGTGGTCAGTCGCAGTCGAATACAACGAACAACTGACTACGGACAACTGACAAACGTCTATCGGGCGCGTTCCTTACTTCCCTCGCGCGCGCCCGCCTGCAACGAGCGTCCTTCACCCTGTCCCAGTTGACCACGAGCGCCGCCCTGCAACGATCGCTCATCGGGACTCAAGCCAGTGCGACCGTCAACCGGCAAAACCCGCTCAACTTCGGCGTGCGGGCGAGGAATAACGTGAACACTAATCAACTCGCCAACCCGACGCGCGGCTGCCGCGCCTGCATCCGTGGCTGCCTTGACAGCGCCCACGTCGCCGCGCACAAAAATCGTTACGTAACCGGCTCCGATATATTCTTTTCCCAGCAATTGAACATTCGCAGCTTTGACCATTGCGTCAGCGGCTTCGACAGCGCCGACGAAACCTTTGGTCTCGACCATTCCGAGTGCTTCTAGGGGCATCTCTTGTGTCCTCACTTTTTCTATTGTAAAAATTAAAGTCGAGTTGTTAGTCTCTGGCGTCAACCTATCACCGCGCGCCGCAAGAATCAAGACATCAGGGGTCAGTGCAGAGGTCAGAAGTCAGAGATCAGAGGTCAGAGATCGGACGCCTCGATCCGGATAACGAATGTTCTGAGATTAAGTTAAGGGGTGCCGCTGCTTAACTGATCTCTGATCTTCTGACCTCTGACTTCTGATCTCTGACTTCTGACCTCCGAACTCTGACCTCTGGCGCCCAAGTTTGACAGCGTTTAGCCGCGCAAGATATATTCGGCCAAATAGTTAAGGCTGGTCTTACGAGATCGATCACAGCCGCCTTTTGCTCCAGGAAACCAAGTGCAAGTTACTTCAAATGAATTGACAACCGGCACACTTACCAAAGCGCTAAGGACGCCCGCGAACTGGTGATGGCAGAAACGATCGGCGAACGATTGCGACTCGCACGCGAGGAGCGCGGGATTCCCCTCCGCGAGATCTCAGATCAAACGCGAATAACGGTGCGTTATCTTGAAGCCATAGAAACCAATGACTACAAACGACTGCCGGGTGGAATCTTTAACCGCAGTTTCATAAGGGCCTATGCGCGTTGTGTTGGATACGACGAGAAAGAGGCGGTTGAGGCATACACGCGCTATATGCGTGACCAGGGCGACACGGGAGAAGAGGTTGGTTCCACGCCGTATCATTCAAAAGTTTACACCGACATGCCTGCCACCAGGTCTCCGTTTTTGACTCTGGTGCTGGCGATTGTGATCCTTGCGATACTTACGGCCGTAGCGCTGGCCGTGATGAAATGGGGACAACGGCGCGCGGCCGCAGAACATCAACCAGTCTTATTTGAAATTGCGAGTAATAACGTGGGAGCGGAGTTTGACAGATTTAGCCCTGCCGGCAGAACGGATAGTTGGAAAGCTGATTACGAAAACGTCTGGCAATAATAATTATTGGATTACGAGCTTTTGCGTTACTGCGCGCTGCACCTTCGCTCGTTCGCGAGTCAGCAAAATAAGAATAAACATAATGCCCGTCCTGAACCGGCGGGCGTTTTTGTTTTTGCGATCAGCTTTCTGCGTTGCAATCAATCTATTTAGAGGAGAACTAATTTATCCATGATCTCAGCCACCATCAGTGAAGGTCTAACCTTTGATGACGTCTTGTTATTGCCGGCGCGTTCCGACGTGCTGCCTTCAGAAACGGACACGTCCACACAATTCACTCGCAACATTCGGCTGCAAATTCCGCTGACGTCGGCCGCGATGGACACGGTAACCGAAGCCGCGCTCGCCATCGCGCTGGCCCAGCAGGGCGGCATTGGCGTGGTGCACAAGAATATGAGCATCGAGCGCCAAGCGGAAGAAGTTGACAAGGTAAAGCGTTCCGAATCAGGCATGATTGTCGATCCAGTCACAATTCTGCCGAACAAGCCGGTGCGTGAAGCGCTGCAGGTGATGGAGCGATTTCACATCAGCGGCGTGCCTGTCGTCGACGAAGACGGGCATCTCGTCGGCATCATCACCAATCGCGATCTGCGATTTGAAACTCGTTTTGATATTCCGGTGTCGGAAGTGATGACGCGCCAGCCGCTGGTTTCGGTGGCGGTCGGCACAACGCTTGAGCAGGCCAAGGCAGTGCTGCAAAAACATCGCATCGAAAAACTCCTGGTCGTTGACGATGACAAAAGAATTAAAGGTCTGATTACCGTTAAAGACATTCAGAAGGCGATTAAGTACCCGACTGCAGCAAAAGACGATCTGGGGCGACTGCGGGTGGCGGCGGCGATTGGCGCCACCGGAGATTATCGCGAACGCGCGGATGAATTAGTTAAAGCTCGCGTTGATTGCCTGGTGATTGATACGGCGCATGGCCACTCGCTGCGTGTAATCGAAGCGGTCGCGGAAATCAAACAACGTCATCCAAACACAGACTTGATCGCCGGTAACGTCGGTACCACGGAAGGAGCGGCGGAATTGATCGCCGCTGGCGTCGATGCCGTTAAGGTGGGCATTGGCCCTGGTTCAATCTGCACCACGCGCGTCGTAACCGGCGCCGGCGTGCCGCAGATAACGGCAATTCAATCTTGCGTCAAAGCCGCCCGGGCGAAAGGCATTCCGATAATCGCCGACGGTGGCGTTAAGTTTTCTGGTGACGTGGCGAAGGCGTTAGCCGCTGGCGCTGACGTGGTCATGATTGGTTCTCTTTTCGCCGGAACTGAAGAAGCGCCCGGCGAAGTAATTCTATTTCAGGGTCGTTCGTTCAAAACCTATCGCGGCATGGGCTCGCTTGGCGCCATGCGCGAGGGCTCGCGCGATCGTTACGCGCAGGAAATGGCAGAGAGCGAGTCGAAGCTCGTGCCGGAAGGTATCGAAGGCCGCGTTGCTTACAAAGGAACGATTGCAGAAATGACTACGCAGTTAGTTGGTGGTTTACGTTCAGGCATGGGCTACACCGGTTGCCGCTCGATCAAGGAGTTTCAGGAAAAGAGCCAGTTTATTCGCATCACTTCCGCGGGCTTGCGCGAGTCGCACGTTCACGACGTGATCATCACCAAAGAAGCTCCAAACTATCGACTGGAATAATCGCGCCCGGTGTGGCGAGCTCTTAAGAATTTGGTTGGAGCGACGGACGCTTGCCTGAGATCAACGCAGCCACTGAAAGGTTCAGCAGTGGACCGCTAATGTTGAAAACGGCGCGTCCGAAATTCCCTCCTGAATCGATATAAACGCCTAACGTCAACGCCAGGATTGACGTGACAGCGGCGGCTACTACCCACGATTTCGGAAAAGTCTTTAACCGAATCATACCTAACGGCAGAAGCCATCCAAAAACATACCAGAAACTGCTTTGAGTAAAGCACCGTCGGAGGGCAGCGAAGAAACCAACTTCAGTCTTTACTTGTTCGGCGAATTGCCACGGCCAGCGAAACTGTCCCACCACGGCTGCACGAATTCCCAATGCTCCTCCGAGGCCGACGAAGGCCAGCGCTATCACCCAGATGAAAGCCCCCGATCGCACCTTATTTCGACGATATTCAATGAACCACCAGGCTAGCGCAAACATGCCGGCGAACGGCACAAACGTTTCTTTTGCAGCAGCGCCAACCAGACCCCATAAAGGCAGCAACCGCCATTTGTCGTTAATCAGACTCCAAGTCACCGCCGCCATAAAACAGGCTTCGCCTGCATCAACCATACCGGCCAGGAGAAAGTTTGAAACAGCAAAATTCAAGAGATAAAGCAGCGCGCCAAGCAGGCCAAGGCTCAGGTCGCCGAACACCTTTACGCCCAGGCTTACGATGAAACACGCTGTCGTGGCGCAAAAAATGGAGGCCGAAACCAGCAAACCGAAAAACACCGGATTCCAGGCGGGAAGGTGAGACTGTGCGAACCAATAAAACGGTCGCGCAATATAAGGGACCAGCACGCGGCACCGCATTATTTCCCTGAAACCAGACTGATCCTCGCCGGTGGTTATCGCGTAATATTTTATGGTGTCGCTCAGTCCTCCAGTGACGCGCGGGTCAAAGCGGCGCAAGGATGGATAACCCAAACCTCCGCAGATGAGAAAAAAGAGCGGCCACAGAAGTAAAAACTTTCTGATGCCGACTGGCTTGGGAGTTGAAAGCGTGGCGGTCAAGAAAAGACTCCTCGTTTCGCTTAGCCTTTCAGCCAGGCCTGGCGCAACGCTTTCTGTTTCGCCGTTGCGTCCTTCCGTTCTTCCATTTTGTATTCGAAACGTTCCGGTTCGCGCAGAACGATTGCCGTTTGAATAGTCCGCCGATCGCGTTTCACCGCAACGGGCACGCGATCGCCCTGCTTGTAGCGGGCCAGCGCCACCAGCCAGTTTTCGCGCGAGACCCCCTTGCGGCCCAGTGAAACAATTTCATCGCCCTCCTGTAAGCCGGCATCTTCCGCCGGTGAATCATTGCGAACCGAACCAATGGTCAGTGTGGGCTTCTCCCAGTCAACCCCGATCCCCGCATTGAATGGCTCGCGCGCCTGCTCGCGCACGAGATGCATGCCTACATGAGAAAGCGCTTCGTCATAAGGCAGCACCTCAACGCCGCGCACGTAACGTTGGAAAAAATCGGTTAGATCAAAACCGCCGGTCTCCGACGCAACTCGCTGAAAATCTTCGTTAGTGTAACCACGCCCGCGCAGGTAATAAGTCGCATTCGGACTTTTCAAATAAAACTCGTTATACATGCGACGCATAACATCGTCGAGCGAGGAATTTCCATTGGTCTTGCCGCGAATCAGCAAATCCAACACGAGTCCGATTAACTCACCTTTCGGGTAATAACTGATCGAAGTATTCGCAAGATTGGTTTGTTGCGCATGGGGCGCGTCGTCGAGAAACGGCGCCAGCTGTGACGACTCTTCGGCGCTCATCAAGTGGCTGCCGGGCGCATTTTCGATTCCGGTAACGGTCTGATTTTCAGTGCGAAAAAAGCGTGTGTCGTCCCAGATGCCGGCACGGCGCATCATCAAATGTCCGTAGTAATTTGTTATTCCTTCGGCAATCCAAAGCCCTCGCGTATTCGCAGGGCGAGTGAAATCCCACGGTCCGAGTTCAACCGGACGGAGTCGTTTCACATTCCAAACGTGAAAGAACTCATGCGCGACAGTGTCCAGCGCCTCGCCATACACGCTGGTTTCACCAAGCACGCCGGGCTCGATGATCTGAGTAGAAGTCAGATGTTCCATGCCGTCGCCGGAATGATCGTCAGCGGCGAAGTGAATGAGAAAAGTGTATGAGTCAAATTCGGGCGGTCCCCACATAGCAGTTTCCGCGCGCACAATTTTTTCGATGTCACGGACCAGGGCGGCGCGTTTGCCGCCTTCGTCACCAAACGAATGGACCATTACGCGATAAAGCTTGCCGTCAACCTGAAACTCATCGAGCGTGCTGTCGGGTGCAATCTCAGTGGGCGTATCTGTAAGAATGTCCCAGTTGGGAAACTGCCACTCGCGCTGGTCCAGGCTCGTCATGCGGCCGTTAACAATGCGCCAGCCGGCGGGCGGATTAATCTCCAACTTCACCGGATCCGGCTTGTGATTGACCACATACATGAAGACCGAGCCGCCATTGTAGTTTGCATGCCGGCTGTCTAATTGTGAGAAAGTGCCGGACAAATCGTCGCCGAAGACCTTGTAGCGAATCGTCAGGCGCTGCGTGTTCATGGTCGAAACGCGCCACGTCTGATCATCCACGCGATTGACCGGAAACGTTGGCAGCTTGCATTGGGCGCCGCGCGGACAAATACCGCCCAACGCCTCAAACTGTTGCACGTTCTTGGCAAAATCAAAAACCGCGTAGCGTCCTGGCGACCATTTAGCCATCTGGAAGTCGAGAGAGTTTGGCACCTGGCCCTCGGGTAGTTCCACTTCCATAGTCACTTCGAACAGATGTGCAACCGGACGTGACATTGACAGGCGATACGTGATGGAACGCAACGGCGGTTCTGATTGAGCGAATGTGAGCGCAGCAGACGAAAGGAAGAATGAAAGCAGTAATAGGCTGCGGATAAGTTTATTTCGCAAAATGCACTCCATGAAGTTTCCCTGTGAGCTAAGTTGGAACCAAAAAGTTAGGCGAGCAGTCGCGGATTATCTTTGTTTTCGCGAAACACTGTCAAAGAATACCGGTATTTGGTCACTCAACTAAGTAACTCAACTCGACGAAAGTAACCTCATGGTCGGGAAGGGTGGTTTACCCCCGCTCATTTGCGGTGCACACCTCATTCGGTAAGTCTAAGAGCGGGCGTAAACCACCCTTCCCGCCCTTGAGACTACTTTTGCTGAGTGGTTCGCTTGCACCCTTTCATTAAGTGAACTATTAATTCCTTTATGCCGGCAACCGAACGTCTTTACTACAACGATTCTCATCTGATCGAATTCGAAGCTCGTGTTGTGGAAACTTCGGAGCGCGTCAGCGGCTGGACTGCGGTTACATTGGACCGTACGGCGTTTTATCCAACCGGCGGCGGACAACCGAGCGACACCGGAACGCTGAATGGCTTGCGCGTTGTTGAGTGCATCGACGACGAAAACGATGGTGTGCTGCATGTGATTCAGGGACGGCCACCCGAAATTGGCGCAAACGTAAAAGGACGGGTTGATTGGTTGCGGCGTTTGGACCACATTCAGCAACACACCGGCCAGCATATTCTTTCGCAGGCTTTTGTCACTCTCTTCAACGGACCAACAAGAGGCTTTCGCGTACTGGGTGACTGCTGCGAGATCGACGTTGAGTTGGCAAATCCGAGCAACGAAGTGATCGAGCGCGGAGTGGAATTGGCCAACAATATCATCTGGGAAGATCGACTTATCACGATTCAAACCGTTACCTCGCAAGCAGCGGCCGATCTGCCTTTGCGAAAGGAACCAGCGCGCGACGGTGATTTGCGAGTGATTGAAATCGAAGGTTTCGACTTGACGCCTTGCGGCGGCACGCATGCTTATCGCACGGGAGAGGTCGGATTGATCGCGGTGCGATCCTGGGAACGCGCGAAGGGCTTAACCCGCATTGAGTTTGTTGCCGGCATGCGCGCGCTCGCTGATTATCGACTCGCTAACAAAACGGCGCGCGAAGTGGCTTCTCTTTTCAGTTGCGCGCGAGCTGATGCAGCGAGTCTCGCTTCAAGAATGCTCGATGAGAACAAGGAGCTTCATCGCCGTGTGCGCTCGCTCGAGGAAATCGCGGCCCGGGTTGAAGCTGAGGAACTAATTGCTCAAGCGTCACCAAACGCGGCGGGCCTTCGAGTTGTCACGAAGATTCTTGATGAGCGCGATGCTGAATCTCTGAAGCAACTCGCTCAGGCGCTCATTACCCATCCGAGTACGATCGCGTTTTTGGGTTCGCGTGATCAGGAAGCAGCTCGTTTAGTGTTCGCCAGATCTGCCGATGCGTCTGGCGACATGAATGCGTTGATGAGAGAAGCGTGCGTGTTGCTGGACGGGCGCGGCGGCGGCAAAGCTGATATGGCCCAGGGCGGCGGTAAAAACGTAGAGCGGCTGACTGAGGCGATTGAACGCGCAAGTTCCTTGCTGGGATCGCGGACGTCTCGTCCGCAATGAGCGCCGAAGGCGCGAACTGATCTGCCGATTCAACCCGAAACTTGAAACTCGAAACTTGAAACGGTATTCTGATGCGCGTGGGGCAGTAGCTCAGTTGGCAGAGCGCCGCGTTCGCAATGCGGAGGCCAGGAGTTCGACCCTCCTCTGCTCCACCAGTAACACCATTATGATTAAAAACTTAGAGGATCAACGTTTTCAACGGCGATTTTCCGTATCGCCGATATATGGCCAACTTTTTCTAAACCGAATCAAATAGTGCCGCTCCTGCGCAGCGCGCTCCCTCCATCTCCGCTACCTGTCTTATATGTGTGTAACTCATTCTTGCGAGCGATTATCTTATTTCGCCTTCTGCCTTCTGCAATGTACGAGGTAACTAGCCTGCGAGAAGGCGAGCGTAGTCTATCCGCAGTCGCAGTCGTGTGCTGACAAAAAATCTAAAGATGGTGGGGGTTCGACCGACAGGCACGCCAGCTATTCCTGACTTAATGGCAAGAGGGCGTCGCCGTCCTCGCCAAGGAGCGACGCCCTTCGTCTGGGCGCGATCAACGTCCGCACGTCCTCGCGCCAGATTTATATCTACAATAAAACAGGGCCGCAGGGCTCCGGCTGAATGTGCACCTTGACATGCTTGAGATGCGTCGAATCAGGCGACGCCTTGTCCTTATACTCTTGGCAAGTGACTGTCTAACGGGAGGGAGTTGTCTCGACAGCCAAAGGGCCAAGAGACCGGATCATTGCCGCTGGCGCGCTTTCCAAACTGCCCTGAAAGGTCCGACTGTAACGGCGGTGCGGGTTTGAGGCTTTGAGGACTGCGCTTGTCGCAGGACATCATCGCTAGTCAGCGCCCTCATAAACTCGACGAGGTCATTTATCTCCTCATCGCTTAGATGAAGTAGGCGCATGCGCTCATCCAGATTTGCGTTCGCATTGCCGCCGCGGTTATAGAATCGCACCACATCGATCAATGTCTTCTCCGCGCCGTTGTGCATATAGGGCGTTGTCAGTTCAATGTCGCGCAATGTCGGCGTCTTGAAAGCCGCGATATCTTTCGGCTGTTTAGTCACGAGATATCGCCCAAGTTCCGTGAACCCTGGAGTGTGCGCAAGCGATGACACAGAGTTTTGCGTCTGCGGACCTGGAGCAGGTAGGTTATTCGTTAGGTTGATAGGTTTATCTCCCGAGCTATTGGTCTTGCTGTCTGCCATCTGCTTTGCCAGCCCACTCAGTTGCTCGAAGTTCATATCTTTCGCGGCAATGCCGGTATTGTGAAATTTGAAGTCCGTGAAGAAGGGAGAAGCTGCGCTGAAAGAGTGGCATTCGATGCACTTTGCTTTGCCTTTGAATAGTTCCCAACCCCCTTTCTGGGCTTTGGTGATTGCGTTCGTGTCGCCGGAAATAAAACGGTCAAACGGTGAATTAGCTGAAAGCTGGGTGCGCTCGTAGGCAGCAATGGCCTTGACGATTGTGTCGATGGTAATCCCCTCATTCCTGAAGACACGTTGAAACCTTTGTCGATACTCAGGAATGGCAGTCACACGCGCGACAACTGCGTCGTTGCCGCCCATTCCCATCTCAAACGGATTCGTTATTGGTTGTTTCGCTTGCTCCTCAAGTGACCCAACACGCCCATCCCAAAACAACCGCTCGCTGAACATCGCATTTAGGATCGTGGGCGCATTTCGTGTCCCTGCCTTACTCGAAACACCAATGGCGACAGTACTGTGATCAGTGAAAGCATTTGCCGGGTCATGGCAAGTAGCACAACTAACCGTGCCGT
>Ga0137360_10001145_pt1 | contig 15493 bp, 9 predicted proteins | sample Mad1_60_16metaG_FD_104924 | JGI IMG/M metagenome (GOLD analysis project Ga0137360, IMG submission 104924) | Vadose zone soil microbial communities from Angelo Coast Range Reserve, California, USA - Mad1_60_16 metaG | ecosystem: Environmental > Terrestrial > Soil > Vadose zone | place: USA... | reverse complement strand
TTTCGATGTTCAGCTCGCGCAGCGCCGCCATCACTTCTGCGTAGAAATCAGCGACCGATTGCGGACGCAAAGCAAGCAGTTTCAGCGCCCCGTCGCTGCATTCGATCCGCAGTTTGTGCTCGATAAAGTCGAATTCAATCTCAAAAAGGCGGCCGTCGCGGTACGGCATGGCGGTAGTTGTCAGTCCACGCGCGGAAACATACAGCGGCACATTCCACCAATGATTCACCAGCGGCGTTTGCTTAAGGCGAATCTTGCCGACCACCTGCGTCCACATGTGCAGAGTGGCGAGCGTGTCTTGCCATTCGGCGAAGCGGAGAACGGGCCAATCGTTGGTCATCTGGTTGAAGACTAGCTCAGGGTTTTAATTGGCCGCGGATTAACGCGGATTTACGCGAATCAGAGAAGATAAAGAACCAGTTAAAAATCAGTTAGTATTTTAGTGTTTAATCTGATCCGCGTTCATCCGCGTTCATCCGCGGCCAATTGTATGCGCTCTATTAGCTGAGCTAGCTGAGGGTCAATTAGATCGCGAGGCCGCCATCGACCTGGATTACCTGGCCGGTAATATAACGCGCGTCGTCAGACAAAATAAAGCAGGCGATGCGAGCGACTTCTTCCGCTTCCGCAAAACGTCCCAGTGGAATTTGTTCAATGATTTTGGCGCGATAACTTTCCTCGAGGGATCCGGACATGTCCGTGGCGACCATGCCAAGTGCCAGAGCATTGACGGTGACTTTGCGGCTCGCGACTTCTTTTGCGAGCGCCTTAGTTAGTCCTACCATTCCGGCTTTGGACGCCGAGTAGTTTGACTGCCCGGGCATTCCCACTTCGCCACTGATCGATGAGATATTGAGAATCGATCCGCCCTCGTCCTGCCGCAGCATCGTTCTCAGTGCCGCCTTGGAAAAATTCCAGGCGCCCTTCAGGTTAGTGTCCATGACGTCGTCCCAATCGGATTCCTTCATACGCAGGATCAGATTGTCGCGGGTGATGCCGGCGTTATTGACGAGAAAGTCGATGCGGCCAAAAGTTTCTTTAACTTGTTTCACCATCTCGGCGGCGGCTTCGGTATTTGCGACGTCGCATTGCGCAGCAAGTGCGCGCACGCCGAGCGCCTCAATTTCTTTTGTCAACGATTCGGCAGCCTCGGCACTCTTCGCATAGTTGAAAGCAATGTCAGCGCCGCGACGCGCGAGTTCGAGTGCAATGGCGCGGCCAATGCCGCGCGTAGCGCCGGTGACAAGGGCGGTGCGTCCTGAGAATTGCTTTTGATTAGGCATAGGGACAGATATTTAGAAAAAGTTCAAGAAGAAAAACCTCATGGTAGAGAAGACTCAAGCAGTTCAGAGTCCAAGCTTCAACTTGTTCTTACTTAACAAAAAGCAACCTAAAGGCTGGACTCTAAACAGTTTGACCCTTCCCTACCATTGTTTACTTGAGCTTTAGCGACTGTAAATACTCGCGAAACTCTGGCGCCAGGTCCTCATGCTTGAGCGCGAATTCTACGGTAGCGATCAAAAAACCCAACTTGTCGCCCGCGTCATAGCGCGTGCCTTGGAAACGCACTGCATAAAAAGGCCGCTTCTTGAGCAGTGACCGCATTGCGTCGGTGATCTGAATTTCGCCGATGGCCCCGGGTGTTGTTTTCTCAATCTCGTCAAAAATGTCGGGGGTCAAAACGTAGCGGCCAATGATGGCGAGGTTGGAAGGTTCATCGTTGAATGCCGGTTTCTCAACCATGTCCTTAATCCGGTAAACGCCGTCTTCAACTTCATCCACGTCGATGACGCCAAAACGCGAAATCGCTTCGCCGGCAACCTCGAAAGTTGCCAAAACAGGCGCATCATACTTTTCATAAACGTCGAGCAACTGGCGCAGCGCCGGCGTTTCGGAATCGATGATGTCGTCGCTCAGCATGACGGCAAAAGGTTCGTCGCCGACCAGGTCGCGCGCTTGCAACACCGCGTGGCCCAAACCAAGCGCCTCCTGCTGGCGTACATAACTCACGCGCGCCATCTCGGAAATCGCGCGCATCGCTTTCAGCTCTTCCAGCTTGCCGCGCTCCTCCAACATCTTTTCCAGTTCAAACGAAACGTCGAAGTGATCTTCAATGCTCGCTTTGCCGCGACCGGTAACGATGATGACCGATTCAATTCCCGAGGCAACGGCTTCTTCCACCACGTACTGGATCAACGGCTTGTCGACGAGCGGCAGCATCTCTTTCGGAGACGCTTTAGTGGCAGGCAGAAAACGCGTGCCGAGACCGGCGGCTGGGAAAACAGCTTTGCGAACTTTTTGTGGCATTAAGCGACGATCCAGTAGTAGTCGTCAGATTAGCTGATAAATGAACGAGCGTATAGCAGTACAGAATACATCAGCGCTGATGGTTCTCATTGTGGCCTATTCAGAACGATGCGTTCCACCGTCGGCCAACAGGGTCGGTGCTTGCGTAACGATCACATCCATTACCCGGAAGGCCCCGCCATCAGGTAGCTCAAATGATACGCTGAGCTCATTGCCCGAGCTGACAACTACATCAGAAACTATCTCATTGATACCGCCGGGCTCAACTACGCCTTTTGATTCTGAGTTCCTCTCCAGGTCCGCCAGCGACCAAATGACGTCGCCACGTCCCGCATTCAACTTTGCATACATCAAGTAATATTTTCCCGGAGCGACCTGGAATCGTTGGCACAGCTTGCCGCCGGAGAGTGCAGACATGCCTTGACCACCAAGGATTGTCATTGCCTCGACCGGTCCGCTAACCTGCCAGTCTTGCGCGATAGATTCGTTAACGCCTCTAAAACGAAACGAGCCGTTGTGTACCACGTTGTCGTTATTGAAAAGACCGAGATCCTCCGCCCGGCGATGCTCATAGGCACAGGCCTGCACTGCCCCTCTTGAAGAGCGCACGCGGATCCCTCGTTCCTGGTCACGACGGTCTCTAACAAACAGCCGATCGCCTATTACCTGAACGTAGATCCCCTCAGCGACTACTCCCCTTTGCTCGACGACGGTCACGCCGTCTACGTCGAGTCCCTCAATGTCCGTGCGATCGTCCGTCTGGCTCCAGTTTCGATCACCCATATTGAGAGGTTCGAGCCGGCCGTCGGCGTAGTAGAGTAGATCACCACCAGGCCGGTATTCGTATGAGAGTTGCCGAAAATATTGCCGGGGATCAACGTAGTTCTGCGAGGCTGTTTCAGTCCCGCGGGTTTCAGGATCTATCGTGATCACACGTCTCTCCAACAAAGCATCGTGTAGTTGGAGCGCGCTTGCTGGTTTACCGTCAACGTCCCAGTAGCAATTGAAGGTTGGATCCTGGTACACCCAGCCGCCCATTTCGGGTATCCAAATCTCAGCGCCAGCATGCGCATCTCTGCCTAGCTGCCCGTCTCTAGCCATCATGTTCATCCCAACTGTTCGGGCAGTTAATCCCGCGGCTTCGCAAAGCGCAACGTAGATCTGCGCCAGGTTGCCGCATAAAACTGGCAGGCCCAGTCGCATTTGCACATAGGCCTGGCGAGGATCGCGCGTGGCCAGTCCAGGCGCGCCTATGCGGTTGACTACGCCCGCCAACCATCTGCGGATCCGGTTGGCACGTTGCCAAGCTGAACCGCCCGGTGCCGCGAGGCCGCCAAGTTCATGGTGAAAGAAGTTCGCATCCTCCAGACTGAGACGCGCCCGCGGAGCAATTTTCCTGGTTCGTTCCGGAATACCGGTAATGGTGTCTCCGTGGCGCTCAACAACCAACCGCGCGAGTAACTGCGGATTCAATCTCGTATCAATAATGGTGATCATCGTCTCACCTTCCGGCAGCATCACGCTGTAATCAGTTGATGTAGGTGGCGAGGCTGCCTGAATCCGCCAATATTTTTTCAGATACGGCGAAACCCAGACCCCAAAGGCGAGCGTCGCTGATAGCAGCAGCAGGAAAAGCGCTCTTGATCCAATAGTTTTTCGTTGAGGAGCGAATGATTGCTGTGAGTCTGTCATTTTGGTTAACCCTCTCAGAGCCGGCGAGTGCTCTGACTTGAAGACCTCGGTTAACTAAACTCGAACGAAGCTTCGATTTAGGTTTAATGCGCGGGTGATCACAAATTGCACAAGAATTCACTGGCAAAAGCTTTGGACGCGCGGCAGCCATTGTTAGTTGAGGAGATTCTCGGCTGCTGAGGTTAAGAGCGCCTCCATGAAAGTACCCGTTAGTGCACCCCAGCTTTCCCTGAGACAGTTTCTTGACACAGGTATCGGCGGTCGGCTAGCGTCATTCGCTGTAATAAAAGCAAGTCGTTTGCTTATCATAATTACAGGAATAGAACACACAAATGCTTGATCTTAACTACGTTCGCGACAATCTGGAGAATGTGCGAAAGGCACTTGCGACGCGCGGCGTGGCGCCTGAAAGTCTCGACGACTTTGCCGCCGCCGACGCAGAACGCCGCAGCGTGATCGCGGAATCAGACCAGCTTAATGCCGAGCGCAACGCCTCGAGCCGCGAGATTGGCGCTCTGATGAAGGCGAGCAACTCTGCCGCAGCCGAAGCGCGACGCAAGCAGGTTGGCCAACTAAAGGACCGCATTGCGGAACTCGATCGCCTGCGCGATGAGGCCGAGACGCGCGTGAGCGACCTGCTATCTTCCCTGCCAAACATTCCGCATGCAAGCGTGCCTCTTGGCAAAGATGAATCAGATAACGTTGAAGTACGTCGCTGGGGCACCAAACCGGAATTTGATTTTGAGCCGGAAGATCACGTCGACCTGGGCACCGCACTGGGAATACTTGATCTTGATCGCGCCGCGAAAATTGCAGCTTCGCGTTTTGCAATTCTCAACGGCGCCGGCGCGCGACTGGAGCGCGCTCTTGTAAACTTCATGCTTGATGTGCAAACGCGGGAACATGGCTACGCGGAAACGCTGCCGCCATTCATCGTTAATGAAAAGTCGCTATTCGGCACCGCGCAACTGCCAAAGTTTGCCGCAGATCTTTTCAAGTTACAGGACGATCGAGAACTCTATCTGGTGCCTACTGCGGAAGTTCCCGTCACCAACTATTACGCGCAGGAAATACTCGATGCGACGCAGTTGCCGATGAAGTGGGCTGCTTACACGCCGTGCTTTCGCTCGGAAGCGGGCAGCTATGGCAAAGACACGCGCGGCGTCATCCGTCAGCACCAGTTTGAAAAAGTTGAACTGGTGAAATATGCCTTGCCGGAAAATTCATACGACGAGTTGGAATCGTTAACGCGCGATGCAGAAGATATTTTGCAGCGATTGGGCATTCATTATCGCGTGGTGGCGTTGTCGACAGCCGACCTCGGCTTTGGTTCCGCGAAGACGTACGACATCGAGGTGTGGCTACCATCGCAAAATACTTTTCGCGAGATTTCTTCCTGCTCAAATTACGAAGCGTTTCAGGCGCGGCGCGCGCAGATTCGCTTTCGGCGCGCGGGTGGAGCAAAGCCCGAGTTTGTGCATACGTTGAATGGTTCTGGTTTGGCGGTGGGCCGCACCTGGATTGCGGTGCTGGAAAACTATCAACAGGCGGATGGATCGATTGCGATTCCGGATGCGCTGCGTCCTTACATGGGTGGCCTTGAAAAGATCAGCAGGCAGTAGGCAGAAGGCAGTAGGCAGAAAGCAGAAATAAAGGCGGCAGGATCAAATGAATCCTGCCGCCTTTTAAATTGAATCCGTGCTTTTCGATTTCTGCCTTCTGCCTACTGCCTTCTGCCTTCCGCCCCCTGTCACTTGATTTCGATATCAAAGGGCATCAGCAGCATCGGGTCGCCACTCTTCACGTGGTCCATCAACGCCATGAAGCGCAGCGCGCGGCGCGCATCTTCAGGCAGCGCCGCCATCACGGCCCGCTGTTGTGCAGCCTGAGTACGCGTTTCATCGCCTTCTTCATTGAACAGTTGCTGTAACACTGTTCGTGGATATGGAAGGATCACGCGATGCACGCCTTTGTCCTTCGGAATTTTTGCCAACTCTTTAGCAACCGCAACGGCGCGATCCAAACCGCCAAACTCGTCAACCAGCCCCCGATCTTTACCCTGGGCCCCGGTCCACACGCGTCCCTGCGCAATTGAATCGATGTACTCCGCAGTCTTGTTGCGGCCCTTCGCCACCTTGGGCACAAAGTCTTCGTAATACGTGCGCTTGATCAAGTCTTCAAATTTGGTCCGCTCTTCCGGCGTGAATTTCTCCGTCTCGCGAAACATGCCGGCTTCTTTACCGCGCAGCACGTACTCGTTTGAAATTCCCAGCCAATCGTAGAAGCCTTTAATAACCGGCTTGCCGGCAAACACGCCGATGGAGCCGGTGATGGTCGAAGGTTGCGCCACAATTTTATTGGCGCCGGCGGCGATGTAGTAACCACCCGAGGCGGCCACGTCGCTCATCGAAATCACTACCGGCTTTTTCGTTTTTGCGGACTCGATTGCATGCCAAATGATGTCGGAAGCGAGCCCTGAACCACCCGGGCTATCAACGCGAATCACGATGGCCTTGATCGATTTGTCGTCGCGCGCATCGTTGATTGCTTTGGCCAGCGTGTCTGAGCCGATTGATTGGTCGCCGGTTGGACCATCATTGGATCTTCCCGAACCAATATCGCCGGTCGCGAAAATCACTGCAATCTTTTCACCTTTATCGAGTCCCAGCGATTCCGGTTCGACCCCGGTGTATTCGGAAGCCTTCACGATCCGGAGTTCGTCCGAGTCTTTGTAACCGAGTTTGGTCTTCAGCTCTTTTTCAATTTCGTCGTGATAGGCAACGCCATCAATTAGTCCCAACTCTTTTGCTTTGGCGGCGCTGTACGGCGCATCGTCAATCAAGGCGCGCACATCTGCCGCCGGCTTGTTGCGGGCTTTCGCGATCGCGTCAACATAACGGTTGAAGAGGTCGTCCAACAACGAGTTGACGAACTCGCGATTCGCGTCCGACATGTCCTTGCGCGTAAATGTTTCGACAGCCGTTTTGTATTTTCCGATCTGGACCATGTCCGGGTAGATGCCGAGCTTGTCCAGCGAGCCGCGGAAGAACATTACGTTTGCGGCAAAACCGTTGATGAATAATTCGCCTGGAGGAGCGACATAAATTTTGTCGCAGGCGCTGGCAATGTAGTACTCCTTGTCAGTGCCGTATTCGAGGTACGCGTAAACGGGTTTGCCCGCTGAGCGAAAGTCGGCAATAGCGTCGCGAATCTCTTCGGCTTTTCCCATGCCGGCGCTGGACATGTTTATGTCGAGCAAAATCACTTTGATGCGATTGTCTACTTTGGCTTTGCTGAATTGTAGCGTCAGATTTGAGAGCGATTGATCCGTGTTCCCCAAAAACCTGCGTAGCGGATCTTCAGGCACGTAATCCGGCAGCGAACCGGCAACGCGCAGCGCCAGCACGCTGTTGTTTTCGATCCTGGGCTCGCCCCGCCGGAAAGCCGAAACCAGCACGGCCAGGCCTATTAGTACAACTAAAAATAGAACGACCACCACGCTGGTGATAATTAGAACAGTCTTACGCGTTCGCGACATTGCCATAGCATTTCCTGCCTTAAACTAAAGTAATTGGAATGATTCCTAATCGCTGTGTGAGTACGTTTGGCGGGCGAAAAAGGTTTAGAAAAGGCCAGAAGGCAGTAGGCAGAAGGCAGAAGGCAGCAAGCAAAACGCAGCAGGCACAAAGCAGAAGGCAGCAGATAGGGTCACCGTCAAACTTTCTTTCGTTTTCCGCCTTCCGCCTTCCGCTTTCTGCCTAGTGCTTACTGCCTTCTGCCTACCGCTTTTCACTATCCAGCCGCCGCCTACAACCTCATCACCGCGATAGAACACAGTCGCTTGACCGGGCGTGATGGCGCGCTGTGGTTCGTCGAAAGTAACCTGGACCCGGTTGTTCGCGAGCGGTGTAATCGTCGCCGGCGCGGCAGTGTGACGGTAACGAACGCGGACCTCGGCACGGACTCTATCGTTCGGAGAATCCAGCGCCAGCCAATTTACACCTGCCGCCTCAAAGTGCTTGCCGGCAAGTTGATCATCGTTGCCAACCACAACCCGGTTCCGCGTTGCGTCGATGGAAACAACATATAGGGGCGTGCTGCTCGCGATGCCGATGCCGCGACGTTGGCCCACGGTATAACGATGGATACCCGCATGTTGGCCGATCACTTCACCGCGCGTGTCCACAATTTCACCTTCGCCCGGCAATCGTTCTTCAGCATCTGTGGCTGCAAGATAGCGATCGATGAAGCCGGCATAGTTGCGGTCGGGCACAAAACAAATCTCCTGCGACTCGGCCTTTTCCGCCACTGCCATGCTGTGTTCACGTGCAACTTCGCGCACCTGCGCTTTTGACATTTCGCCCAAAGGAAACATCGCGCGTGACAGTTGATCCTGAGTCAGCTCCCACAAAAAGTATGACTGGTCCTTATCGAGATTGCGTCCGCGGAAGAGTCGATAGCGATTTGCGGCTTCGTCGAATTCAACCCGCGCGTAGTGACCGGTTGCTACTTTGTCGCAGCCGAGGCTCGCTGCCAGCCGATCGAGCGAAGCAAACTTCAGCCGGCTGTTGCAGGCCACGCAGGGGATCGGCGTCTCGCCGTTCAAATAACTCGAGACAAATGGCTGCACTACATCACGCTCGAAATCCTTCTCGAGATTCAACACGTAAAACGGAAAGCCTAATTCTTCCGCGACGCGGCGCGCATCGTAAACGTCGTCAAGCGAGCAACAACGCGACGGCAGCGGATCGCCGTTCTCGTCTTTGTTGATGCCACGCCGTTGATCCCAGAGCTGCATGGTGAAGCCGACCAGCTCGTGGCCCTGCTCCTTTAATAACGCCGCGGCTGCCGAGGAATCGACACCGCCTGACATTGCTACTGCTATCTTCATTGGTGCTAGTTTCAGGTTTCAAGTTCCAAGTTTCAAGTTGCCGCAAGGCCCTTGGGTTCCAAATGAGCTAAATTTGGCGGCTTTCCCTGTGAATGCTAAGATCATCACTCGCAAACTTGAAACCTGAAACTTGGAACTTGAAACTAACGGATGCCTGAACGCGCCATAGAAGAATATCGAGTTGCCGAAGAGCCGTATTACCTGCCGGTAAATGGTGAAGTCGATCTGTTTACAGCGGCCCACACGGCGCGCCTGCCGGTAATACTTAAAGGACCAACCGGCTGCGGCAAGACGCGTTTTGTCGAGCACATGGCCTGGCGGCTCGAGCGCCCGCTGATCACGGTTGCCTGTCACGAAGATTTATCGGCAACAGATCTTGTGGGAAGATTTTTGCTCGAAGGCGAAGAAACAGTTTGGCATGATGGTCCATTGACCTCGGCGGTACGCAATGGTGCGATTTGTTATCTCGATGAAGTAGTCGAAGCGCGCAAGGACACGGTCGTCATCATCCATCCCTTGACGGACCATCGCCGCCGGCTGCCGATTGAAAAGCGCGGCACCATCCTCGAGGCGCCGCCGGACTTCATGCTGGTGGTTTCTTACAACCCCGGCTATCAATCCATTCTCAAGGATCTAAAACAATCCACGCGGCAACGTTTTGTGGCCATCGATTTTGATTACCCGCCGCCGGAGCTGGAAACTGAGATCGTCGCGCGCGAGGGCGGAGTTGACGAAGGCACTGCACGCGATCTGGTGCTCATCGGGCAGAAGGTGCGCAACCTGCGCGGACATGGATTGGAAGAGGGCGTCTCGACGCGTCTACTGATTTACGCTGCGCAACTAATCACGCTAGGCATCCCACCCGTCACCGCCGCCAACGTCGCGATGTCCTCGCCCATCACCGACGATCGCGAGCTGCAACGCAGCATACGGGAGATTGTGACGACGGTGATCTAATTTTGCTTTGGATCATAGATGCAGAACGAGACCGACGATTCGAATACCTCCGCTGAACGCCAGTCGTTTCTCAAATTAACCCGCGATATTGCTGGTTTGCCGCTGGAACAATCGGCGGCCGCCCTCGAAACCGGAGCGGTGATAGCGGCCATATCGCTGCGCGCCGGTATTGAATTCCTGCGCGTCGCGCCGGAAGCCACGAAGATCCTGGAACCTGAAGAGCTGCGTGAATGGGGCGAGCTGGGCCGCCGCCTGGCGATGAGCGATGTCGAGATGGCGGTTTCTTTTTTCACCGCCGGCGTAACAGAGCTGCAAACTCTTTCTCGCGAAGCGCGCGCGTCTCTTTTTCAACTCTGTTCGCGCCAGCTTGGCCTTTCCATCGCGATTGCTCTCGAAACTTTCCGCACTGCACCCGCGCTGTCGAACAGTATTTCCGATCCAAATCTTTTGACTGCGGTGTTCGAGGTTGCGTCCGACATCGCGCGGCGCTCTGCACGTCACAGTGCGGACTTTCTAAGCAAGACTCCGGAAGTCGTGAAGCGGCGTGCGGCAAGCGGTACTCCTGACGTTTTGCAAAAAGCGATTGAGATGGCGGCCGGCTTCGCCTCACGCGCCGGGGGCATCGCGACTGATGCGTGGGCCTCGCTGCCGCACGCACTCGAAAACCTCAACAACTCTGACGCCCTCCGGTTATTGGATCAGACAATGGAGTTTCTCGAGCGCGGCGGCGGCGCGGCGTTGCAGTTGTTGTTGGCCGGCAGCGAAATTCTAAAATTATTGCCAGAGGTGTTTGACGAATGGCTCGAGTTGCTTTGGGAAGTGGCACAGCACGGCAATGCGAGTCTGGTTGCTTTTGTGCGCAGCAGCCCGCGATTTGTTCGCAGTTTCATATCGCAAACGGATCACGAGCGCGCGGTTAACCTCGCAATACGTGTGATTCGGATCACACGCAGCATCGCCGCGACTGACGGCGAAGCGGCGCTTGCATGTTTTCGTTCCAGCGCAGTCGCATTGCGCAGCGTGACCATAGAACAGTTCGAAGAATGGGCGCGGCTTGGACTTACTGCCACAAGAAAGGACGCGCGCGCGCGGCGCAGTTATTTTGCGCTGGAAACACGAGGTAGCCATGACGCGCTGCGCAGTGGTAATCAGGGACTCGCGCTGGACACGGTTTCTCACGTTCTTCGTTTGTATGTTGAGGGTCTCACCGGTAACGAAGTGGAAGTCAGCTCGCTGGCTGCGGTGCCTCTGGAAACGCGCATCGGCGATGGGCGCACTATTCATCTGCCGGCCACGATTGCGGAATTTGGCGATGATGAACTCGATTTCTGTCTTTACAAAGTGTTGGCGGCGCATGCTGCCGGACAAATTGAATTTGGAACTTATGAGCGTGGGACTACCGAGTTGCGCGCTGCTTATGTTTCGATCGGTGAAAAATATTCTGCCGATAACATTGATGCGCGCGACGCTTTTGCGATTGCGGATGAGATCGTAGGACAGACGTCCCCGTCTGTCCCTGACAGCCTTCAAGAAAAAGGGACAGGCAGGAATGCCTGTCCTACAGATGTCGACTATCGCCGCGTGCTGCAATTATTTCCTGACAAGCAACTCGCAGGCAGAATTTTTGGCACACTCGAAAATTGCCGCATCGATCGCCGTCTGAGACTGAAATATCGCGGGTTGGCGCGCGATCTGGATTTGATTCGCGAACACTTGCGCCGCAGCCGTCCTTCCGTCACTGAGCTGCCCGCGACGCTCGTTCCGTTTGAATTGCTGTTTCAAGCCACGCTGCTTGGCGGCGCTACCGACAATGCGCGGCAGTATTACGGTCAGATTGTTTCTGAGGTGGAAACTGTAACTGAACAATATTTGTCGTCGAGTGAAGCCACCGTTGGCGACAGTTTGCTGGCCACCAGTCGCGTCTATTCGTTGTTTCAAGCAGTGACACCTGCGGATGAGTCTGTTCAGCAATTGGAAACAGAGGAAAAATTTTCCGAGAATGAGGACGAGCAAGTTGCCGCTGAGAGTTTCAAGCGGATGCAGTCGCAGCAAAATCCGCAGCGGCGCGACGCGCGCGACTTATTCAACGCCTGGAACGATCCGAATAACGAAGGCGAACCTGATGAATTAGCCGGCGCCGAAGCCTGGCGCGAAGGTGAATTTCCCGAACAGGCGATTGAGGAAGGCGAAGTCGCCTACAACTACGACGAGTGGGACCGCGAGTTGACGGATCACCGTTTGGGTTGGTGCCGCGTGATTGAGAAGAAAGTGAAACACGGCGATCGCGAGTTTGTTGAGCAGACGCGCGATCGACACCGGGGCGTAATTTCTTCAATTCGTCACCAGTTTCAATTGATGAAGCCGGAAGAACTGTTGCGCGTAACCAATGAATTGGATGGCGAGGAATTTGATTTGAATGCAGTGATCGATTACGTCATCGATCGCAAAGCCGATGGCCAGCAATCGGAACGTTTGTATACGAAGCGCCTGCGACGACAACGCGATGTCGCGGTTTCGTTTCTGTTGGATCAGTCTTCATCCACCGCGCGCACCATCGGGCGTCATCCATTGCAGCCGTACACGCGGCCGGGCCGACGCATCATCGAGATTGAAAAAGAAGGACTGGTACTAATGAGCGAGGCGCTCGAAGCTGTCGGCGATACCTATTCGATTAACGGCTTCACTTCCGAAGGACGCCGCAACGTAAAGTTTTATGTGGTGAAAGATTTTGCCGAGAAGTATTCCGACGAAGTAAAACAAAGGATCGGCGGCATCAACTTTCAAAACAACACGCGGCTCGGCGCTGCCATTCGTCATGCGACGGCAAAACTTGCGAAACAAACTGCGCGCACGCGGTTGCTGATAGTTTTGTCAGACGGCCGGCCCTACGATCACGATTACGGCGACGCGCGTTACGCACGCGAAGACACACGCGAAGCTCTGCGACAAGCCAAGAACCAGGGGATCACTCCGTTTTGCATCACCATCGACCGCGAATCAGAAGCTGAGCTAAAAGATCTTTACGGAGACATTGGCTACACAATCATCGACGATGTATTGACGCTGCCGGAACGGATGCCGGGCATTTATCGCCGGCTGACAACATAAAAACAATTTGGCCGCGGATTTACGCGGATAAAGAGGGATCTGAAAAAGCAAAAAAGAGCTGAACCGTAAATACATCACAGCTTCCGCTTCTGATTGACTAACTTGTCTATTCCAATCCGCGTGTATCCGCGTTCATCTGCGGCTAATTCTTCTTTCCCCAACCACCGCCGCCGGGTGTTTCAATGCGCACGCGATCGCCGGCTGTCAATTCCCAACTTCCTTTTGATCCAATTTTGCGCGCTTTGCCATCGCTGACGATTGCAGCGCTGCCCGGCTTTCCGTCTTCACCGCCATGCAATCCATAAGGCGCATTCCTTCTTCGATCAGCAAGCAAAGACATGCGCGCCTCCGCCAATGTTTCGATTTCGCGAATCACGCCATCACCGCCGCGACGTTTTCCTTTTCCGCCTGAGCCCTTGCGAATTCTGTATTCGCGCACCCGCAAGGGATAGGCATACTCGAGCGCTTCGGCTGGAGTGTTGAGGCTGTTGGTCATGTGCGTGTGCACTGCGCTCAGCCCCGCGTGATCAGGTCGCGCGCCCATGCCGCCGGCAACAGTTTCGTAATAGGAAAACTCGTTTCCGGAGCGCGGATCGATGCCACCGATAGTCAGATTGTTCATCGTGCCCTGACTCGCAGCAGGAATTTTGTCGGGCAGACCTCTGGCCAATGCTTTGAATAACACGTCAACGATGCGCTGCGACGTTTCGACGTTTCCGCCGGCAACTGCAGCCGGATGAATGGCGTTAACAACAGTTCCTTTGGGCGCAATCACTTCGATTGGTTGCATCAACCCGGCACTTGCGGGCACGTCATCTCCGAGCAAACAACGAAAGACGTACGACACCGCGGAGACGGTGATTGCTTCGACTGCGTTGACTGGACCAGCGACTTGCGGCGCACTGCCGCTGAAATCAACTCGCGCTCGCGAACCAGTGATGCTAATTCTCACTTGAATTGGAACCGGTGCGTCGGACACGCCATCGTCGTCGAGCGCGTCAACAGCTTCGTAGTTACCGTCGGGTATCGTCGCAATTGCATGACGCATGAGCCTTGCTGAGTACTCGATCAAGTGATTCGCATAGTCAGCGGCTTCCCGTTGACCACGCCGCTCGACGATTTCAAGCAATCTCGTGGCGCCGGTTTTCAGCGAACCAATCTGCGCCTGAAAATCGCCGCGCCGCTCAGAATGACTGCGAACGTTTGCCAGAATAAGTCGCATGATGTCTTCATCCAGCGCACCGTTTTTCACCAGACGAACCGGCGGAATGCTTAAGCCTTCGCCATAGATGTCAGTCGCCAGCCCCATCGATCCGGGCGTCGCGCCACCAATGTCTGCGTGATGCGCGCGATTGGCAACGTAGAAGAGCGTCAGTGGTTCGTTGTTCGTTGTCAGTTGCCGTTTCTCCCGATCGCTCCCTTTTTTCTTCGCACCTGGTTTGCCACTGACCACTGACAACTGACTACTAACCACTGGCATCAGCAACGTCACATCCGGCAGATGCGTGCCGCCGGCGAAGGGATCGTTTAAGGCAACCACATCACCCGGTCTGAGCTCTATTGCTTTCAACACGGACGCCACCGCCATTGGCATTGAACCGAGATGCACCGGCATATGATCGCCCTGGGCAATCACTCGGCCGCGCGCGTCGAAAACCGCGCACGAATAGTCGCGCCGTTCTTTGATGTTTGGTGAAAACGCAGTGCGCCGCAGCGCGATGCCCATCTCTTCGGCCACCGAAGTGTAGAGCGCGCGATAGATTTCTAATGTGGTTGGATCAAACTGTTTCATAGTTCTAACTGACAGGACCGAGATCCCAGAGAAAAGAAAACACAACTTGATAATGCTCAGTTGGGAAGGTGGGCTTGCCCCCGCTCTTATTTTTGTAATCATTCATGAGTTTTTCCCAACCTATTGCGGGGGCAAGCCCACCTTCCCAACCTGCAAATTCATGTTACTTGAATGATCAAGTTCCCATAGCCATCAATAGCAGCAGTGGCCCCCGCTGGAATCAAGGTGGTTGCAGAGTACTCCGTCACAATGCAAGGCGCGCGCAGTCGTGCTCCCGCCGGCAATGCTTCGCGATCGTAAACCGCAACGCTGCGTTTCTTTCCCGCGAAATAAGCGGTCACATTTTTGCCTGGTTTCACAGGCCGGCTTTTGCGCTTGCTCGCGCGTCCCTGAAGCAACTTTTCAACAATGCCAAGCGAACGCAAACGCGCGCTTACTACTTCCACGATGTTCGCGGTTTGCGCATAGCCGTAGCGTTCTAGATGCGCGCGATGAAAGTGTGCGGCGATGTTTCCAGTCGTCTGCTTGATCTCCAGCTCAAACGATTGACCTTTGTAACGCAACGCGAGCGAGCGCTCGTGCCGCTGCTTCGCCGTAGGAAATCCCTCACGACGGAGAACATTGGCGGCAGCTCGCTCCAGATCGCGAAAAGCTCTCTCGAGTTTCTTATCAATACCAGCAGCAACTTCGAGCATTACTGTTTGGCTCTGGTTCTTAACTACGTCCGCGGCCAGAACTCCGATCGC
>Ga0137360_10001144_pt1 | contig 15494 bp, 16 predicted proteins | sample Mad1_60_16metaG_FD_104924 | JGI IMG/M metagenome (GOLD analysis project Ga0137360, IMG submission 104924) | Vadose zone soil microbial communities from Angelo Coast Range Reserve, California, USA - Mad1_60_16 metaG | ecosystem: Environmental > Terrestrial > Soil > Vadose zone | place: USA... | reverse complement strand
CTGTGGATATGACGCTTGTCCTGCGGACAAGCTTGGACAACGCTGCCGCGTTCCCCACATCTCCACAGCCTCCACAACAGCAGCAGGATTTTGTAGCATAAGGGTTCAGGAGAAGAGGACGGTCGAGCTTCCAACTACGAAACCGGACCCCGTGGTCCTCACAGATGGGTCCACTTCAGCCCAACGTTTCAGCATCTAGTCTGCACCAAGTGTATATCGGCGTCAGAAGGGGCGGACCCGGCCTCGGACCGCCCCCTCCGGCTCGACCCCTAAGGAGGAGCCAAGCGCGGCAGGTCAAGTAGCTCAGCCGGGCGACCGGGGCTGCGTGGTGCCGCAGCGCGATTGTGGCGCTCGTGGATCGGAGAGTCGAGAATCCACGAGCGTCAGCCTAGCCTTATTGCCTGACAAAAAAGAGGCGACCACCGCCGCCCCTTCCCCACGCCGAGATTGTCGAGCCTCGCGCTTGATCCTTGCCGGTAGATAGCACGTCACGCAGGACGGCGAGTAGTGGCAGACCTCTACTCAACCGGAGATCAACTCGAACTCTCCCATGGCTTTCTTGACGATCAACAACACGAGCTTTTCACACCCCGGCATTCGGCTAGGCAGAGCGTGGATCGTCCAATTGCAACCGTCGTTATCCATCGGTGCCGCTGGTCTCGGTATGGGCGCGACGAACTCGCGGCAATCGCCGCCCATTTCCTTGCTTTCCCGAATTCGGTTCTGAATTTCAGCCCTTATTTCAGCAGCGGTAGCCCGCTTCCTGGTTTTCATGGCCGACCTGACACGAATCGAAATTGACGGATTTTCGAATCAACAGTTGCAATGCTTCGCCAAACAGGCCCTTGCACGGCGCGCGAAGCGTTCACTAAGTGATAACGGACTTGGCTACCCATTTATTCCGTAGGATTTTGGCTCGACTGGGATGACGGTCGGCAAGGTGAGCGTGCCCAGACTCACAGTTCCACCAGATTCGCCTTAGGGCGCCTGGGGAGGCCGTTAGCGTGTTCTGGCATTGTTCTGCTCCCCGCCGCGGGCGTTTCTGACAACGCCCGTGACCGGCACAGCGCGTTTGGGGGGTTGTCGCCCGGCACGATCACCGGGCAGCTTGCCGCTATGGCCGGGGCCATGAGCCCGATAATGCGCTTGTTCCAGGCGCCATGGGCCTCGCCTGCGATGGCTTCGATCACCGGGCTCAGGAGTCCAAAACCGTGGTTGGAATTTGTGAAGCGGATATTGGCGTCGATGATCGGGGCAACCGCGAGTGGTGCCCGGAGCTGGGGTTCATCGAGGAACGGCCGCCGGTCCTGCCGGTGGCGCCCGATTTATGTCCCCGCGGTGAATCGCGCAAAGGCCTTTTGCCAGACCGCCTTGCCCTTGGTGGTCAGCGTCATTTCCTGCAGGGAATTGGGGCCGAAGGCGTCGCTGGTGAAAATCGCCGAACGGAGATTCTCCGGGATCACTTTATCGCGAATGAGCGATTCCGCCGTGATGGAAACCTGCGGCGGTTGATAGCCGTTGAAGTCGACGAAGTTGTGATAGGCCACGTCTTTGTCCAGCAGATAGTCCAGGAACAGATGGGCCAAGACCGGCTTCTTGCTGGTCGCGAGAACCGCCCAGCAGTCGTTCTGAACCGGACCCTTGCCGGAGGGCGGCGACCAGTAGCGCAGGTACGAGCCGTCGTCGCCTGCGGGCAGATTCCATCGCCGCTGGACTCGTCGGGAGTGGTCGAGTCATGATGCGGCCCACCGCGTGGCGGGTGCAGGGTTTCGGCATTGGTCAACGGTTAATTGATTCCATTTTGCCGGGGGCTACCATCAACGACAACGACCATAAGTGGGAAGAGGCGAGCGATGCGTTGGACCCTGCGGTCATGCGCGCCACTGTAGGCGACGATCTGGAGTTCATCCGCGAACTCATTGAGGAGTTCGTCCCGGCCGCGCGCTCGAATATTGCGGAGATTCACGCGGCCGTGGGCAGTGCCCAAGCGGATCGGGTCCGTTTGACCAGTCACAAGCTCAAGGGTTCGTCCGGATTGGTGGGCGCGCACCGGCTCGTCGAGGTGTGCAGAAAGCTGGAGGCCGCGGGCAATGCCGGCGACTGGTCGGCGATCGGCGCTCTTGCTCCTCGCCTCGATCGTCTGATGCAAGAGATTGAAGTCGCCGCGGCGCCATATCTTCAGCAGACATGATTTTCGTCGCCTGGATGATGGCCGACCCACGAGGCTCGGCTGGGCAAGGGCGCCAGTCTGGTATTTGGGCGAGATCGGATAAAGGGTGGGGCAGCGATAACCGTGGCATTGATATTGGTCGTAGACGACGATCGGTTTTATCTCAGCGTCATCCGGCAAATACTGGAGAACGCTAGGCACCAGGTGATTGAGACCACGGACGGCGCGGAAGCCATCGAGATCTACCGCGAACGCAAGCCCGCCATCGTCATTACGGATATCTTCATGCCGGGGATGGACGGCAATGAGGTCATCAGATTGCTGCGCGGCATCGACGCCCGCACGGGGATCATCGCCGTTTCCGCCGGCGGCGCGTTCTATGACATCGATTTCCTGGAAACGGCGAAGAAACTCGGCGCCGACGCCATTCTGCGCAAGCTGGACCCGAAGGAGCGCATCCTGGCGGAAATCGACAGGCTGCTGGAGCGATAGAGACAGTAGCGGCGCTAAAGCCTTCTTTTGTCGACCGACAGCCGTGGCGGTCCTTTTCCTCGCGCGCAGCACAGTGAAAGCCAACGGGATTTGCCGCACGCAGGCGACTGGCCGGGACGTTTGTAAACACTTTGTTATCTTTTATTAAGTCATGCTGTGCGCACACCGGAATTTCTGGCGAACGGCGAGGGACCGTTTGCCATGGGCACGTTCCGGTTATTGGCACGGGCTTGACGAATTCCGTTGGTACGCAGCGTGATCGACAGTTGGACTTAAAGGTGCCATTCACGCCTGTGCCCGGGCCTTTCCTCGTGTTGCCCTTGCGATTGACGCTCTTTGCCGCATGTGGCGCGTACGCGCGGGCGCGGATGCTCTCCCGAAAGAAAATCTTGCACCATGGCTTCTTCGACTCGGGCGCCGACAACCGGGTCGATCAGGAGGCGGCCGAAGTCAGCAGCCTGCGCGCGCCACTTGAGTGTGTCTTGCAGCTGAGTCAGGCGGTCGACCCGGCCCGAGAATCCCTAATGCGGCTGCCCAAACTCGCGGTTCTCCCGACGTCCGGGTGCATAGCTAGATCGTTGGCAATCAGTTCGCAGGACGCGGGCGAATTCGAGCTACCGAACAAGCCTTGTCGTAAGCAGCAACGGGCCGTAAAACTGCGGAAGTTGCTCGTTCTAGCGCCGCAGGCGCGATAAGACATTTCCGTCGATTGCAGGAAAACAAATGAAGCGTCTGCTTCTAGTCGATGACGAACCTGGCATGACCGATTTCATCCAAGCAGTTGCCGAGGAGGAATCATTCGAAGTCCGCACCTTGAATCGGCCGACGGATTTCATGGATTCGTTCAAAAAATACCCACCCGATGCGATCATCCTCGATCTCGCCATGCCGGGAATCGACGGCGTCGAACTCCTGCGCTGGCTCGCCGAGGAACACTGCAAGGCGCGAATTGCGATCATCAGCGGGTTCGACAGGCGGGTCCTGGATGCTGCCGGGCGCCTGGGCAAGGCGAGCGGGTTGAAGATCGTCGATACCCTCTCCAAACCGATCCGACTGGCCGCGATGCGCGAGGCGCTCAAACGCCTTGAGCAGGACTCTTGAACGCCAAGCCTGACGGGGGCATCCAGGGCGCCTGGGTCCGCCGCGAGTTGGGCAAGGCGTTGAAGACGGATTCGCTCAGTCTCGTCTATCAACCCAAGATGGACCTCAAGAGTGGCGATCTTGCCGGTGTCGAAGCGCTGATTCGCTGGTCGCACCCGGAACGGGGCGACATTTCGCCCGCCGAGTTCATACCCCGCGCCGAAGGGAGCAAGGTTATCGACGACCTGACCCTCTGGGTTGCCGATCGCGCCTTTGGCCAAACCGCGGCATGGATCGAAGAAGGATTCCTGGGAACGATCGCAATCAATGTGTCGGCGCGCAATCTCAAGCGCGTGGATTTCCCCGACATGCTGGCAGACCTCTGTTGGCGCCACGGCCTTTCGCCCAAGAACGTCGTCGTCGAAATCACGGAGACCGCCTCACAGTGGATCGTCAAACTGCTGGATACCTTGACGCGCCTGCGCATCAAAGGCTTCAAGCTCGCGCTCGATGATTTCGGCATCGGGTTTTCGTCTTTGTCGCAGTTGCAGCAGCTTCCCTTCTCCGAATTGAAGGTGGACCGGGCCTTCGTGGTCAGGATGGTGGAGGCCGAAGATTGCCGGATCATCACGCGTGCCATCATCAATCTAGCTCATGACCTGGGATTGAAAGTCGTTGCGGAGGGCGTGGAGACCGCCGATGCCTTACGCATGCTGGTGGAGTTCGACTGCGATGCGGCTCAGGGCTATCACATCAGCCGGCCGGTTGCGGCCGAGGCCATTGTGCCGCTGCTGCGCGGCGGATGGTCGGACATCAAGGTGCGTCTCTCAAACCCAGGTAGCGGAGTCAAACAATGCGGATCGGCGATCTTCTCGTAGCTGCAAATCTCGTCAAGCCGCAGGACATCGACGCGGCGGTTACGCGCCAGTTGGCGCAGGGCGGACGGCTGGGCGAGAGCCTGGTGGCGCTGGGCGCCATCAAGGCCGAGGTCCTCGAGGCCTTCCTCAAGCAGGTACCGCCCGTGCCCATGAGCGTCGCGGATACGGGGCTTAGCGAAACCGACCTGCTCAATCTTCTGATGAAGATAATTTTCGTCAGGGCCTTGGAGACGACGTCGTCGTTCGCCGATGCGATCAAACTACCCCCGAAAGTCGTCTCCGAGCTGGTCGACCAGGCCGTCACTGCCCAACTCCTCCAGGCACTTGGGCGCCTCGGGCCAAGCGGGCTGGACGACATGCGCTACGGCATGACCGACAAGGGTCGCCGCTGGGCCACGGAGGCGCTGGCTGCCTCCGCCTATGCCGGCCCGGCACCCGTTTCGCTGGAGGCCTATTCGGAACGGATCGTCCGCCAGAAAGTGACAAATGAGTCGGTCAGTTGGTCGCGTATCCAGCAGGCATTCGCGGGACTCGAAATAGCCGACGCTTTCGTCGATCAGATTGGCCCCGCTGTTCGTTCCGGCCGCGCCGTGTTGCTCTATGGTCCTGCGGGCAACGGCAAGACATCGGTCGCCCAGAGGTTGGGCCGGGTCTTCGCCGATGTCATCTACATTCCCCATGCGGTGATGATCGAAGGGCAGGTGATGCGAGTCTATGATCTCATTCTTCACACCGCCATCTCCGGCGAGAATCAGCAGGACGCCAAGGCTTCGGTCACGCTCCGTCGCGAGGATTTCGATGCCCGCTGGGTCCCCTGCCGCCGCCCCTTCGTGGTCGCGGGCGGCGAATTGACCCTCGACATGCTGGATCTGCGCCATGAGGCGACGGCAAATTTCTACGAAGCGCCGTTGCACGTGAAGGCGTCGGGCGGGTGTCTTCTGATCGACGACTTCGGCCGACAGCTCGTGTCGCCGACGGCCTTGCTCAACCGCTGGATCGTGCCGCTGGAAAACCGCATGGACTTCCTCAAACTCCATACGGGAAAGAGCTTCGACCTGCCCTTTGAGGCGCTGGTGATCTTCTCCACCAATCTGGAGCCCGCCGATCTCATGGACCCGGCCTTTCTGCGACGAATTCCCTATAAGCTGGAGATCGCGGGCCCGTCGCGCGAGGCCTATCGTCATATCTTCGAGAAGGTCTCCGCAGACAACGGCTTGACCCTCACCGACGAGATTTTCGATTACATCGTGAGTGAGCTCGAGGAGAAGAGGGGAACCGAATTGGCCAACTTCCAACCCAAATTCCTGATCGATCAAATCGCCGCCGCCTGCGGGTTCAAAGAGACCCCGCCCCAGTTCACGCGCCAACTGATCGACTATGCAATAAGCAATCTTTCGGTCAGCAAGTCGAAGACCCAGCGCGCCACGCTTGCCAAAGTGTGACCACGCGAAAAGCTATGAGCCTCCTGAAAACCATGTGATCTGAAGGATGACGCTCAAAGACGAGAAAAATGATCAGGACCGGCCGCAGTGGGAGGCCCGGTTCCGCAGCGCGTTCGAAACCGCCGGGCACGGCATGGCCATTGTCGGCCTCGATGGGCGGTTTCTGGAGGTGAATGAGTCCTGGACCTCCATCGTCGGCTATAGCCGGGAGGAGCTGCTGGCTCTGGACTATCAGTCCATCACGCACCCGGACGATCTGGCGCTCGATGCCGCTCACGTGCAGGAGCTGGTGGCTGGATTGACTCGTTTTTATGCGATGGAGAAGCGCTACATCCACAAGCGCGGTTACATCGTTTGGATCCTGCTGAATGTCGGATTGGTCCACGACTCCGACAATCGACCGCTCTATTTTGTCTCACAAATTCAGGATATCACCGAGCGCAAGGTGATGGAGGGGGCGAGACAGCAGACCCAGACCGCGCTGGCGCAAGCCCAGAAGCTGGCACAACTGGGGTATTACCGCTGGTCGCGGTCGCAACAACGGCTGCTCAGCTACAATGAGGAGTACCTGAAGATTCTCGGCGTCGATCCAGAATCGATCGCCGAGGATCTGCCGGGGATTGAGCCCTTTCTTCACACCGAGGACCGCCAGCGCGTCATCCAGGCCCATCGTGCCGCAGAGGTGCAAGGGAAGGGATTCCACCTCGAATTCCGGATCGTGCGGCCGGACGGCGCGATTCGCCATCTGCTCGGTCTCAGCGAGCCCGAATCGGCCTCCGGCGACCCGCCCGACATTTGGTCCGGCACGGTGCAGGACATCACCCTGCAAAAACAACAGGCGGCCGATTTGCAGGCCTATCAGGCACGCTTGGAACTCGCACTCGAAACGGCCGGCGCGGCATATTGGGAGCTTGATCTGACCAATCGAACTTACACGCCCGGCCCCGAATACTATGCCATCCTCGGCTATGGCCCCGATGAGGCGACGCAGGACTTCGAGTCATGGCTAGCCCTGGTCCACCCCGATGATGTCGAGAAGATCGGCCTGTCGCATCTTCTGCCGCCGAACGACAAGGCAAAACATGAGGTCGAATATAGAATCAGGTCAAAGAACGGCGCTTGGCGCTGGTTTCTCAGCCACTTCCGCGCTTGCGCGTTCGACCATCTCGGCCGCCCGGCGCGCCTGTTGGGAATTGACTTCGACATCACCGAGCAGAGAAAGCACGAGGCTGAATTGACGGAGGCGCGGGCACAGGTCGCTGACGCCGCGCGGCGGGCAAAGATTGCGTTTTGGCGCCAACAGTTCGGGTTCGGAGCGTTGGTCTGGTCGGAGGCAGCAGAGGAGATCACCGGGCGGCGGGCGGCAGAATTGCCGGCCACGACTGAGGATCTTCTGAAGCTCGTGCATCGCGAGGATGTCGAAAGGGTCAGAACAACATATGTCCAGGCCAGGGCGCGGGCAAAAGCCTATGATCTGGAGTATCGCATCTTGAGATCGGACGGCGCCGTCACTTGGCTGCACGAGATCGGCGAGATCGAGCAGGCGCATGCCGACGGATCGGTCTCGTTTTCCGGAACCATGCAGGACATTACCGAGCGCAAGAAGCTCGAGGCGCGGCTCGAGCAATTGGCAACGGTGGATGAATTGACCGGGGCCCAAAATCGTCGTTCCATATTGGCCCAGGCCCAGATCGAATTGCGCCGCGCGCTGCGTTTCAAGCACAACTTGGCTTTTCTCTTTTTCGATATCGATCATTTCAAGCAAGTCAACGATCGCTTCGGACATAAGCTCGGCGATCTGGTCCTGTCGACCCTCAGCGATATCTGTCGCGGCGCTTTGCGGCCATCCGACGTGTTCGCCCGCTATGGTGGTGAAGAGTTCCTGGTGATGTTGCCGGAAACCGATATCGCTCAGGCCACCGTCGTTGGCCAGCGATTGACGGCCCAGGTGCGCCAGGCCGTCTTTAGCGTCGATCCGCCGCTTCGCGGGCTGACGATCAGCGCCGGCGTGACGGCAATCCGCGACGCCGACGACACGATTGAAGCCATGCTTGAACGTGTCGACAAGGCCCTCTATCGCGCCAAGGAGCTGGGTCGGGATCGGATCGAAATCCTGCCCTGATTCTGCTTTTTCGCGCCGCCGATGGTATCTTGGTCGTCACTTCTGCTTGGGCAAGACGGAATCACGGGACAATGGCGGCGCAGCGGTCGGCGGTTGATGGGGGCGGGTTGCCAGCCATTACGGTCATTGTGCCGACACATAACCGGGCCGCCCTTCTGCCCCGTGCCTTGAACAGCGTGCTCACCCAGGAATTCGCAGCCTTCGAGGTCATCGTGGTCGACGATGGGTCCACGGACGACACGTCATCGGTGCTTTCCCGATTCGCCGAGGCGCCTCTTAACGTCGTTCGCCACGCCCAGGCCCTGGGTGCCGCCGCCGCGCGCAACAGCGCCCTGGCATTGGCCCGTGCCCCCATCGTGGCGTTTCTCGACGACGACGACGAGATGCTGCCGGGGTTCCTCGCCGCGACGGCCGGTGCCCACGCCATGTCGCCCGCCGTCGATCTTTGCTGGACCGGCGTGATCTTTCAACACAAGGACGGGCGCCAGAAGGTTCAGGACTGGCGCCGCTGGGCGGGCTCTCGCCGTTTCGTCAATCGCCTGGCCGGATGCTGCGGGATTTCGCTCCGCACCGAACGGCTGCGCGCCATGGGTGGCTTCGACACGCGTTTTCGCATCGCCGAGGACACGGATCTCTTCATGCGCCTGGTGGAAAGCGGCGGAACCTGGCGCTGCATCCCCCAGCCGCTGATGAAGGTGGATGTCCACCCCGGCGCCAGCCTCAGCCGATCGGGCAACAGCGAGTTGCATATCGAGCATATTCACCGCCTGCTCGAACGACACGGTGCGCTGATCGAGGCGGATCCAACGATCTGGCGGCAGTATCACGGCTCGCTGACCAATCATCTCTACCGCGCCGGGCGCCTGCGCGAGGCGCGCCGCGAACTCGCCCGCATGCTGGGCCGCCGCGGTTCGTTCACGCTGGCCCTCGAAAGCATTCTGCGTTTCGAGATCCGCGGTGGCCGATTCTGGCAACGACCGCACTGAGCCCCTTATTGCCGCCTCCTCGATGGGGCGGGGGAAATTGGAGCGCGTGCTCGCCTATCTCGCCGCCCCTCGTCGCGGGTCGGCACTGTCTCAGCTTTGCGGAAAGCATTGGGGGGTGGTGTGATGGCAGAGACGATGTACGATGAAGGGCCGCGTGCCTACTTTGGAGGGCAAAGACTCGCGAATGTGCCCCAGTCATGACGTAGCTCGCCGTGAGGCATGAGCGCGCCGCCAAAGCAAGCACCGGTGTCGATGCCGATCCGGTTTGCTTGGATGTCGGGCTCCCGCTTCGGGGTATGGCCGTCTTCTCGTGGGCCCGGACCAGCGGCGCATCTTGATGGTGATTTCCGACGCCGCGCCGGCGGACGATTCGACCCTTTCGATCAACCCCGGCAATTATCTGGTAGTGTCTCAATTTGAAAATTAGTCTTGGCGCCGGTGCTATTCTTCGGCGCGTAGCTCGATGCTCTCGGCTAATAACTCATATCGGCGAGCAATGTCTCGGAAGTGCCTGCTGATATGAGGTGCGCTGGCTTGCGCGGCTTTCTCCTGCAAGCGTTTGGCTTCGTTTCTGTATCTCTGAGCGCGGAGCAGATCTGGCATTGGAAGACTCCTCAAGTGCGTCTAAATGTCATAACGCCCTAAAAGACAAAGCGCTCCCGCGGCGGCCGTGGAAAAATTGAGACGATACTAGCCGGCGTGGCCAATTGCGGACTCGCCCAAATTGGAAGTGCCTAGAGTCCGCCCTGGATTTGAATTTGAGCCGGCATCAGGGATCGAAAGTTGACCATCAAACCCAGATTCCGCAGGCCGGCTCTGATCGCCTTGATCGGCTTCTTCTGCACGAAACAGCCACGCCGGATCTTCGCGATCGTCTCCACTACCAGCATCGCAATTCTCCCCCGAAAACGGGGTCGTTATCTGCATCGGCCAGGAGCAGCCGGCTGATGCAATCGATCTTCTCGGCGACGACCATCTCACCCGGCTGCAAGAGAGCTCGCCTTCTCAAGCACGCTCCTAAGAGTTTTGGAATGGTGAATTTTGGATCTGATCGTAGAAGTTGCTGTGTTTATAGTTTCGGATGAAATGCGAGCAGATGTCTTCGTTGCACGTAAACACGGTCGTTTCGGTTTTGTGTTCGAAGCCCCCAAGGAAGGCCTTTGCAATTTCTTGTTTGAAATTGACGCGGGGAAACTGGCCCACCACTCTCCTGCGAACGTCTTCGGGAAAGGTTTCGTAGCCAATGCCGAGTGAATCCAGGGCCACACCGTTGTATAGAAGTTCCACTTCCAGTGGCTTGTAAGCTGCAATGCCAGGTGTGGTGTGAAGCGATATCGCGTCCCAAGCGATCTGGATACGGACGTTAGGCACACTATGATGCTCGAGAAACTGACGCACCGCGTTCGCACTATCGACCTCGAAACGGTCAGTGGCACTACTGAACTTCCTGAGCAGACCAAAATCATGGAAGGCAGCGCAGATAAACAGAAGCTCCACATCGAACTTCTGTCCTGTTTGGCGGCCCATCTCGTTTGCCCAGAAGAACACGCGATGCGAATGGTTGATCAATAGCGGCGTGCTGAATTCTCGCAGTAACCCGGCCGCCTCACGAGTCAATTGAGTGTCGGGAACTCCTGCCTCCACATGCTGAAACTGAGGCGAAGGAATTGGCACCGGAAGAATGGTCTTGGGACGACGAAATGTTGGCGACTCCTCAACAGACTGCCCGAGCGCACGCTCACCAAACTGGCCGTTGACTGCAATAGCACCCGCGGCAATCGAAGATGTCTTCAAAAACCCGCGACGATTCACTGGTCTTTCTCCAAAGCGGCTCGCTGTTTCAGGAAAAACTTAGCGGACATATCTCGTCACGCTACCAACTCGGACATGAGCCCACATTCCGTCGGCGGTCTCATTCGGCACGACCACATTGGTGCCGTCATCGAGCATGGACAGAACTTTGGTGATCGAAGCTGGCTGTCTGTACGCGTGAGTTCCATTCGCGGCGACCCTCCTTGACATCGCGCTAAGGATTTCGAGCCCGGAAACCACGACGGGAGCTTGAGGTACCGATATGGATGCGGCGAAAGAGGCCGCGGGGGCGGTTATGACTGCGAGGGCATACCCTATCGAAAGAATCCCATTCATCTGAGCCACCTGTGATGAAGTTGCTCGACGCGGAAAAAATGGCATCTGCGGTGCGCTCGGTCTTTCGGACTAGCATGAGGCTTTTCAAATGGCACGGTCGGCTGCAGCCAAGGCCGTGCCTGTTATCTTTAACGACAGTGGAGGAGTCGAAATGGGGCTATCGGGTGATGGGGAAGAAGCGTTGAAACGACATTCCCCAGATGGCTGGTCGATCCAGCCACCCGGAATGGAGGGATATCTATCCCAACAGACTCGCAGGCACCATCGTGCTGAATTGGGTGGTCTGCTTCTTGTCTCTTCAATTTGGCCATCTCGCATTCCCTGCAGAGATTCCTGGTCGGCTAATAGTAACTGCGTGGTTTAGCGGAATCGCGATCTTTGAAGCCATATGCCTCTACAACGGATGGGCCTATGAAGCTCATTTTCCGTTCAAGGGACCTCGGCAAAATTCAAACTGAGACAGTGCCCGCCGGTCCTTGCGGTAGCCAGCCTTGCCTGACATGCTCGGTGGCCACGTCTATCTCATCGGAGGGGATAATGGGTATCATCGTCTGGATCATTCTCGGCCTCATCGCAGGGGCGCTGGCCAAATTCATCATGCCGGGCCGCGATCCCGGCGGCATCATCGTGACCATCCTGATCGGCATCGCCGGCGCCTTGATCGGCGGCTATATCAGCACCCGCATGGGTTACGGCGCGGTGGACGGAATCGACCTACGCAGCATTCTGATCGCCGTGGGCGGCGCCATCATTCTGCTGTTCCTCTTCCGCCTTATCCGGCGCGGCGCCTAACCGCAAGTCCAACCGGCCGGCTTGCGGTTGGCTGGTTGGGCGGGTTAATCTCGCTGCCATGACTTTGGCATTCCTTGGCCTCAACGGGGCGCGAATTACGGACCAGGCGTCGTCACGACGCCTGGTTTCGTTTGTTCGCGTCCATTGTCCCGTTGAGGAGATCGAATGCCATGTTACCCACCCGTCAGGCCGCCGCTGAGCGGCCCCGAAAGCCCGAAGATCCTGGCGTTTCCGTTCTCTGTCTCTCGCTGCGCTGCGCGGCGGAGATCGGCGTCCTGGCCCGCGTGGTCCAGCAATTCGCGCGGCGCGGCCTTCTGCCCTTGCGATGGCATTGCGCTGAAAGCGGCAAGCATCTTCTGATGGACCTGCAGATCGCCGGCCTGGCCGAGCGCGAGGGCGATATCCTGGCTGAATCCCTGCGCCAGATCGTCGGCATCGAGGAGGTCCTGACCGCCCGGCTGCTGCGCCAACGCGCCGCTTGATCGTAGGCTGCGGCTGGCCTAAGGGTTAGGCGAAGCAGCGGGCGGCGGGCGGAAAACGGCGATGAGCAGCGATCGCAAACTGGTCGACGACGCGACGGTGGCGGCCTTCCGGCAGGATGGGGCCGTGGTTCTGCGCGGTATCTTCGCTGGCTGGATCGAGCGGCTGCAAGCTGGCGTCGAGCGCAACATAGCTGCACCCAGCGCCGATGTGCGCATCTACGATGGCGCGACCGGGCGCCACTTCGGCGATTATTGCAATTGGGATCGCATTCCCGAGTTCCGCGACTTTGCTTTCCATTCGCCTGCCGCGGGCGTCGCCCGGCAGTTGATGGGCTCGAAGACCGTGCGGCTGTTCCACGAACATGTTTTGGTGAAGGAGCCGGGTGCCGATGTGCCCACGCCATGGCATCACGACCAGCCTTACTACTGCGTCGACGGCCGGCAGAACGCCAGCCTCTGGGCCCCCCTCGATCCCGTCGGGCGCGACGTCGTGCCCGAGTTCGTCGCCGGCTCCCATACCTGGGGCCGCTGGTTTCGTCCGGAACGGTTCAACCGCACGGCGCTGTACGAGGACGACGGGATGGAGCCGGTGCCCGATATCGACGCCGAGCGCGAGCGCTATCGCATCCTGGGCTGGGACCTTGAGCCGGGTGACGCTGTAGCCTTTCATTTCCTGACCCTGCATGGCGCGCCGGCCAACAAACACGCCACCCGGCGCCGCCGCGCAGTTTCCACCCGCTGGATCGGCGACGACGCCGTCTTCGCCCGGCGCAAGGGCGTCACCTCACCGCCGTTCCGCGGCGTCAATCTGGCACCCGGCGCGCCGATGGACGCGCCTGAATTCCCGCTGGTGATAGCCGGCTGACGCCGGCGCGGCTGTCAATATTCCAGCTCGGGATCGATCCGATTGAGCAGGGGCCGGCGGGCAAGGAACCGCCGGGCGTTGCGCAGGAAGAGATCGAAATTGCGCGGCATGTATTGTGCCGCGTCATCCGCCAGCACATGGGGCGATACCAGCAGGTTGGGCGCATCCCAGATCGGTGAACCCGCCGGCAGCGGTTCCGTGGCGAAGACGTCGAGGAACGCGCCGGACAAATGTCCCGCGCGCAGGGACCTGATGAGGGCGGCCTCATCGATCAGAGTGCCGCGGCCGAAATTGGCGATGCCGGCGCCGGGCTTTAGCAGCGCCAGTTCGGCCCGGCCGATCATGCCGCGGCTTTGCTTGGTCGAGGGCGCGGTCAAGAAGAGAAAGTCGGCCTTGGGCAGCACGTCATGCAGGCGCCCGATCTTGACGGTCCGCTCGGCCAGGCGATGGGCGCGACCCGAGCGGTTGACGCCGATCACCTTCAATCCCAGGCGCCAGGCGCTACGCGCCACTTCGCTGCCCAACCCGCCGAGGCCGACGACGACCACGGTCTTGCCGCCGATCATGGGCGTGTGGCGCTGATTCCAATGATGGGCCCGCTGGGCGGTGACCAGGGCCGGTATCTGCGAATGCAGCATGAGGAGCGCCATGGTGGCGGATTCACCCACCTTGGGCCCATGCACGCCGCTGCAATTGGTCAGCACCGTGCCCGCGGGCAGCCAATCCAGTGGCATCAGATGTTCCACGCCCGCGCCGGTGAGTTGGATCCATTTCAACTGCGGCCCGCGGCGCGCCAGATCGCCCGTGGGAAAGCGCCAGGCCACGAAGACCTCAGCATTGGCGAGTTTGGTTTCTCGCTCCTCATCGCTGCCGCAGAATTCGACCTTCAATTTGCGTGCCACATCCGGGTATTGCCGTGCGGCGGCGCGGAATTGTTTTTGCGCAGAGTTGAGATCGCCCGTCCCGACGCTTGGCCGCTCGATGAGGACACGCAGCATGTTCTTGCTCCCGACATGATACCGACCCCGCCCGCAGTTGCGGACGGGCCGGGGCAACGCCGCAGACTTACGGCGTGACGATTCCCACCTGCTTGAACGAGCCGTTCTCGATCACGAAATGACCGATGACGCCGGCCACGTCGCCGCTCTTATCGAAATTGCAATCGCCGCTGGCGCCCTGGTAGTCGATCTTCCTGCCGGCGGCGATCAGGTCTACCGCCTTTTTCCAGTCGCCGGGGCCGACGATTTCGCCGCCGGGTCCGGAGATCTGGCGCAATGCCGCTCGAATCTTCTTGCGGTCGAGCGAGCCGGCCTTCTGGATCGCCAACGCCGCCAGGAACGTCGCGTCATAGACCTGCTGGATGAACAGTTTGTCCTTGGTCGTCTGGAAGGCGGCGGAATAAGCCTTCTCGAAGGCGTCCATAGACGGCGTGCCGGGCGGCGAGCTGGGCGAGGTGAAGAAGATTCCCTTCAGATTCTGCTCGCCCACCTGCTCGATCAGCACCTTGTCGCGCAGCGAATCGGTGCCGACGAACTGGGTGAAGAAACCGCCCTCCAGCGCCTCCTTGACGATGGTGACGCCGCTGGCGCCGGCAAAGGCGATCAGGACCAGCGCCTGTGGCTTGTTCTTGGCCAGCGTCGCCAGTTCGGTGCGAAAGGTCGTCTTCTTCTCGTCATGCTGCAGATCGGCGCTCAACACGCCGCCGAGCTTTTTGTAGGCGGCACGAAAGGTGCCCGCGATGCCCACGGCGTAATCGTTATTGGCATAGGTCAGCGCGACGCGCTTCAAGCCCTTGTCGATGAGGAGCTTGGCGAGCACGGGGCCTTGATAGGCGTCGCTCGGCACCACGCGGAAGACCCAATCGTGGTCCTTCAGCGTGGTCAGCGCGGGCGTGGTTGCCGAGGGGGAGATCTGCACGACGCCGGCCGGGATGATGACGCTTTGCGCCGACGCCAGAACGGTGCCGGAGAGTAGCGGGCCGACGACGATCGGCACATGCTCGGCATTCACCAGTTTTTTGGCGGCGTCGATAGCGGT
>Ga0137360_10001137_pt1 | contig 15517 bp, 12 predicted proteins | sample Mad1_60_16metaG_FD_104924 | JGI IMG/M metagenome (GOLD analysis project Ga0137360, IMG submission 104924) | Vadose zone soil microbial communities from Angelo Coast Range Reserve, California, USA - Mad1_60_16 metaG | ecosystem: Environmental > Terrestrial > Soil > Vadose zone | place: USA... | reverse complement strand
TTGGTGGACGATTCCTGTACGGCCCGGCTGGTGAACAGAATGGTATTCAGCCAAAAAACAAACTACGTGCTCCTCAGCGCCGTTGACGGAAAAGAGGCGGTGGAGAGAGCGAAGTCCGAAAAGCCGGACCTGATCCTCATGGATATCGTGATGCCCCGCATGACCGGACTGGAAGCCTGCCGGGTGCTGAAAAGCGACAAGGAAACGGAAAAAATTCCCGTGATTCTGCTGACCACGCGCGGCGAAGAGCAGTACGTGCAGGAGGGTTACGCGAGCGGATGCAGTGACTATCTGACAAAACCGGTGAATGACGCCGAACTGCTGGATCTGCTGAAAGCGTATCTAGGCGAGTAGTCAAACGTGGAAAAGAAGCCAAGCCCGAGTAACGAGGAACAAAGATGATAGGTACTGGAGACGGAAAGCGTTCCCCAATCAAGGTGGTATCCCGGACCAAGCAGGCGGAGCCAAACGCCGCTGCTCCCAATGGAACTAAAGAGCTGCGTTTGCGCGTGCACCAGCTGTCCCTGCGCGAGCAGATTGAACGGAATCACTTTCTACTGCTGCGACTCAACGCGGCAAACGCACGCCTGATCCAGAGCCTGGAGCAAGGGGATGCGTTCGAAGCGATCGCTGAGATCATCGCAAATCTGATCGGCTGTGAAGAAGTAGCAACGTTTGATTACCACCCGGGCGAGCAAAGTTTTTCGCTGGCCTGGACGTCTGGCGTAGAAGCAGCCGCGATGCAGCCCTTCCTCTGTGGTGCAGGCATGTTCGGCCGCACGGTAGAGCAGGGAGTGAGCCAGTACCGCGAGCGCCAGCCAGAGACGTCTCTTCTGCCCCACGAAAAGACTCTAACCGCTTGCATAATCTTAAAATCCAGCCGCGAGATTGTCGGGGTTGTTGCGATGTTCGGCCTTCTCCCGCAGAAGAGTCAACTGGAATGGGCAGATTTTGAGTTGGTGAAATTTCTGGAAACCTATGGAGCCGTGGCGATCAAGTTTCAAAGACTGCAAGGGAAACAGGTGGCTTTGTGATGCCGCATCCACCACTAAAACGTATCCCGCCCGCTTTAGCGGTACCGGTGCCGACCGAGAGACGTGAATTTGTCCAGTCTGATTCGCACTTTCTTCATGCCGGCCAGGTTTTCGTTTCGGCGGAAGGCAAATCCATCGTAACGATTCTTGGCTCATGTGTTGGCGTATGCATTTGGGACGCGGTGAATCGCATCGGTGGCGCGACGCACTTTCTGCTGCCGAGCTGGGATGGAACGGGAGCCTCGTCGCCGCGTTACGGCAATGTAGCGATCTCCGTATTGGTGCAGAAGCTGCTCGAAGCCGGTGCCAATCGCGGACACCTTCGAGCCAAAGTCTTCGGCGGGGGCTGTCTGTTCAGTTTCATGCGCGAACCGGGTTCGAACAGGGAACCGCATCTTGGCAGCCGGAACGTCGAGACTGCGCTCGAGATGTTGACGAAGGCGCGTATCCCAATCATGTCCACCGTTGTTGGCATGGACCGCGGGCAGCGCATCGTGTTCCGGACAGATACCGGCGACGCGGAAGTCAAGGTTCTATAGAGACATTATGGAAATCAATCGGGAAATGTTATTGCAGTCTTTCCGGGAAGAGACCGGGGAGTGTCTGGAGCAAATGGAGCAATCGCTCCTTGCGTTGGAGACACGTCCCGAAGATCGTGAATTAGTCTCTTCTCTTTTTCGGGCTGCGCACACGGCGAAGGGTAACGCTTCCTTACTGGAATTCAACGTTTTGGCGCGATTCCTCCACAACGTCGAGGATCTGCTGGAGCTCTGCCGCAGCAACACCATCGATTTGTCCCAGGACGTGATCAATATCCTACTTCAGTCAGTAGATGCTCTGCGGCAAATGACCAAGCGAGCAGTCGAGGGAGCAGAAACCCTTTCACCTGAAAACGAGGCATTGAGCGCGCACCTTGCCGGGATGATCGCCGAATTCAAGACGCCCCAGAGGGCTGTCGCGCCAGAGAATTCTGCATCGGGAAACGCGGAAGCATCATCCTCGACCGCTGTGTCCAAGTCTTCAGTGCAAAATCTGCGCGTCGACGTGGGTAAGCTCGATCGCATGTTGAACCTGACCGTGGAATTCGCGATTGCGCAAGGCCGTCAGCGCCGAATGCTGGAAGAGAAAATCGGCTTGATCGCCAATGGGCGCGAGCTTCTCGACTCCCATCACGGATTGGAAGCGTTATTCCTCGAACTGCAAGAACTGGTGATGAAGATTCGCATGGTGCCGGTGGGCCCGACATTTCATCGGTTCGCGCGGAGCGTGCGTGACACCGCTCGCAAAAGCGGGAAGCTTGCGCGCATGCTGATTGTGGGCGAGGAGGTCGAAGTTGACACCACGGTTCTAGAACATATTTACGACCCGTTGATGCACATGATTCGGAATTCCGTGGACCACGGACTGGAATCGCCGGAAGTCCGTCGCTCCCTGGGGAAAGATCCTAGCGGCAAGATTGTCCTGAAGGCGTTCCACGATTCCGGGAATATCGTCATTCAGATTTCTGACGATGGAGCGGGCCTCGATCATGACCGCATCCAGCAGCACGCGCGCTCGAAAGGATTGATCCCCGAAGGAGCGCGGCTCACCGCATCTGAAATTCAAAACCTTATCTTTCAGCCGGGATTTTCAACCGCCGACAAAGTTTCCGAGCTCTCGGGCCGGGGTGTCGGACTGGACGTTGTGCGCCGTAATGTGCAAGCGCTTCGCGGCAGCGTGCAGGTCAGCAGCCAGCATGGTGCGGGAACAACAGTGGATATCCGTCTTCCGCTGACGCTGGCGATCATTGAGGGCTTCAGCGTGGGCGTGGGCAACGAAACCTACGTCATCCCTGTGGAGCAAGTGGTGGAGTGTGTGGAACTGCCGGCGGAGGAAAACAACGCGGCTCGCACTGAAGGCATCCTCCAACTCCGCAATCAGCCGCTACCCTTCATTTACCTTAGGGACCATTTCGAACTGCCCGGAGATCGGACCGGACGGCAGAACATTGTTGTGGTGCAGCATGGGGCCAGTCGCGCTGGATTGGCAGTAGACGTCCTTTATGGAACTACGCAAACGGTCATCAAGCCCCTACCCGCAGTCTTTAAGGCGATTCCCGGAGTTTCTGGTTCAGCAATTGTTGGCAATGGTAGAGTGGCGCTGATTTTGGATGTCCCGGCGCTGCTCCGCGATTTCCGAGCGCAAGAAATGCAGTTGGTTTGAGGCGATCTACAAATTTCATTTTGTGAATAGAGAGGATTAAGGAGATACCGATGTTTAACAACATGTCGATTGCAAAACGGCTTGCCCTCGGATTCGCGATGGTGCTGGCCTTGTTGGTAGTCGTAACGATCATAGGCTACTGGGGTACGGACTCAGTCGCTCGAGAGACGGCGACGATGCTGCACACCACGGAGAACGTGGCGGAGCATGCTTCCCGGGCCCGGGCCAACATTGTCGGCTTGCGGCGGTTTGAAAAAGACTACTTCTTGAATATGGGAGTGAAAGCCAAGGAAGCAGACTATCTGAATGAATGGAATAGGGAGCGCGAGCACTTGATCGAGCGACTGGCAGACCTGGATAAGTATGCGACGCTCGATCAAGACAAGAAGGATATCTCCACCATGAAGGAGGAGTTTGCAAAGTACGAGGTTGGGTTCCACCTTGTGCAAGCACAAGTTGAAGCCGGCCAAGTGAAGCGGCCGGAAGAGGGAAACCAGAACATTTCGGTCTATAAGGACTCCATCCACGCGATGGAGAAAACCGCACAAGACATGGCCACGCGGGCGGAAGACTCCATGGAGGCTCAAGCAGGGATTATGGGTGATTTTGCGAAGCGGACTGAGGCCGTGATGTTCGGAGTGGCGCTTACGGCCCTAATCGCAGGTTTGCTCCTGGCGCTACTGATTGGACGCGGAATCGTGCGTCCCGTGAATGCTATGGGCGAGTACCTTGCCGAACTGGCATCCGGCGACGGCGACCTGACCAAGCGTATGGAATCCAACTCGCGCGATGAAATCGGCACGATGGCGAAGTCTCTCAACGGGTTCTGCGAGAAACTTGAGAAGATCATCATCGAGGTTAAGGGCGGCACGGGCGCGATTTCCAGCGCGTCACAGCAAGTGGCATCTTCCTCACAATCGCTCTCACAGGGCACCAGCGAACAGGCCGCTTCGGTGGAGGAAACAACCAGCAGCCTGGAAGAGATGAGCGCTTCGATTACGCAGAACTCCGAAAACAGCCGCCAAATGGAGCAAGTGGCCAGCAAAGGAGCACGCGAAGCAGAAGAGAGCGGCAAGGCAGTGAAACAGACCGTGGAGGCGATGAAGTCCATCACCGAACGGATCGAAATCATAAATGAAATCGCCTATCAGACAAACCTGTTGGCCCTTAACGCAGCCATCGAAGCTGCACGTGCAGGCGAACACGGAAAGGGCTTTGCTGTGGTTGCGACCGAGGTACGCAAACTTGCGGAGCGCAGCCAGACCGCGGCGAAGGAAATCAGCGCGCTGGCCACGAATAGCGTCGGAGTCGCCGAGCGCTCTGGGAAACTGCTGGAAGAACTGGTGCCTTCGATCAAGAAGACGGCGGATCTGGTTCAGGAAGTGTCTTCGGCCTCACGCGAGCAGTCTTCCGGCGTAAGCCAGATCAATAAAGCCATGAGCCAAGTGGACCTGGTTACTCAGCGCAACGCCGCTTCCGCGGAAGAGCTCTCGAGCACAGCGGAAGAACTCGCTTCTCAGGCTGAAGCTCTCTTGCAACTCATGGACTTCTTCAAGACCAGCGCCGGTGAGCACGGACGTTCGTTCCTAGCCAAAACCACACGTGGAGTCCAACCACACTTGCAGCCGCAGCATGCGGCCCTGCATCATTCGACACCAGTTGTGAAGGCCAGTGGAAAAGCGAAAGAAGCGAGTGATGAGCGTGAACTCAGCTTCACCCGGTTCTAAGGGAGCCAGCCATGACTACTGCGACCAAAGAAGTAGTTGAACAAAAGCAGTATCTGACCTTTCTTCTCGCCAATGAGGAATACGCCATCGGCATCCTCAAGGTGAAAGAGATCATCGAGTACGACACGGTGACGACTGTTCCAAAGACGCCCAAGTGGGTTAGAGGAGTCATCAACTTGCGAGGCGCCGTTGTACCGGTAGTGGATCTGGCCATAAAGTTCGGCCTGGAACTGAAACCGGTCACCAAAACAACCTGCATCGTGATCATAGAAACACAGTTCGAAAGCCAGAACACCACGATAGGAATCATTGTTGACGCGGTGAGCCAGGTAATGGAGTTGGCGACCGAGGACATGCAGCCGGTGCCGGAGTTTGGTACCCGGGTAAAGGTGGACTACTTGCTCGGCATGGCTCAACTGGGAAAGAAGTTCGCCCTGCTGCTCGACGTGGACAAAGTACTCTCCACCGATGAACTGCTCCATCTTAACGGCGTTGCCTCCTCTGCAGAAGAGGGGCAGGCCGCGGAGGCCGGCGCGCCCGAGACGTCAAAAGCTGGCGTGCTTTCAGAAGCGGGCGGCAATATGAGCGAAAAAGCGGAGTAGGCGAAACGAAACAGGCGGAGCGTCGCATTCGATTGCGGCGCTCCCACCTGTCCCAGGCAAAAATGACCATGAAGACTCTGTTTGTGGATGACACACGAAGCCTATTTATGGAAGGAAGTAGCACACCGGAATCGGAGCCAGCAAAGAACCGACCCTCAAACGGAGTGGAAGGAGATCGGCGGTTGCTTTCGGCAAGTGCGCCATTTCAAGAGGTTTCTCGCGAGATCTCCGGTCGAGAGTTCCAGCAATTTCAGCAGCTGATTTACCGCGAGGCCGGAATCTGGCTTTCTCCGGCGAAAGTCGCCCTGCTCACCGGGCGCTTGGCCAGAAGGTTGCGCCACCATGGCCTGAAGACATTCACAGCCTACTACGCGCTGGTCGGTGAATGCGCCGAAGAACGTGTCCAGATGCTCGACGCGATTTCTACTAACGAGACCCATTTCTTCCGCGAAGCGCAACATTTCGAACTCTTGGAATCTGAGATCTTTCCACAGTGGGTCAGAGATGTTGACGAGGGTCGACGCAACCGCAAGATTCGCGTTTGGAGCGCCGGTTGTTCCACTGGCCAGGAGCCATACTCGCTAGCCATGATGCTTCTGGCTCATTTCCCTGCCGCTGCCGGATGGGAGATTGAAATCATAGCCACAGACCTCTCCACTCGCGTTCTGAGTCTCGCAAAGAAGGGGATCTGGCCCGCTAAGGGAGCTTCTGAAATCCCGATCGAGTATTTGAAGGCGTTTATGCTAAAGGGAATTGGCGAGCAAACTGGCCAGATCAAGGCCGCGCCGGAGCTTCGCTCGCTCGTCAAGTTTTACCGCGTAAACCTCAACAGCTCCGCTTATCCTTTTGTCGGTACGTTCGATTTGATTTTTTGCAGGAACGTTCTCATCTATTTTGACGAGCGGAGCCAGGATTCTATCGTGCGCCGCATTGTGAGTTTTCTTTCTCCCAGCGGCTATTTCTTCGTTGGCCATGCCGAGAGCCTTCACCGCATGGGGGATATTCTGAGCACATACGTTCCCACTGTCTACACGTCGGCTCGGAAGACTTTTCAAGGCGGCAAGGAAAAATGACAGAGGGCCAGAGCGCGCACTCCCCAATACACGTACTTGTCGTGGATGATTCAGCCACGGTGCGGCAGGTGCTTTCCGCGGTGCTTTCCGAAAAGCACGGCTTTCGTGTCACCGTAGCGGCTGATCCTCTCTTCGCCTTTGACAAGATGAAGAAGTTTCTCCCGGATGTGATCCTTTTGGATTTGGAAATGCCGCGGATGGACGGGCTGACCTTTCTCGAGAAACTCATGTCCCAGAATCCCGTGCCAGTCGTGGTTTGTTCGGGTTTGACCGGCCCCAGAACCGAAGCCGCCATTCGCGCTCTGGAAATCGGCGCAGTCGATATCATTACGAAACCTAAGGTAGGCGTCCGCGGATTTCTGGAAGAGTCCGCTGTTCTGCTCGAAGACACCGTGCGGGCGGCTGCGACGGCGCGCGTGACAAAGTTTCGCAAGCTTCGCAAGGAACGTTCGGGCTATCACAATGCTGATGTTGTGATTCCGCCGGCCGTCCCCTCTTTGCCGGCGCGGCACAGGGACAAAATCATCGCCATCGGTGCGTCCACCGGAGGTACCGAAGCGCTCCTTCAGGTTTTCGAACAGATGCCACGCGACTGCCCGGGAATTGTGGCAGTCCAGCATATGCCCGAGGGATTCACGGCCGCTTTTGCAAAGCGCCTTGATGGCATTTGCCGGATTGAAGTCAGAGAAGCAGCTGACGGCGACAAAATTATGCCCGGAAGAGCCTACATTGCTCCCGGAAACCGTCACACCCTCGTACGACGCCTCGGTTCCGGTTATTTTCTCGAAGTGCGTGACGGTTCGCTGGTATCCCGTCATCGCCCCAGCGTGAATGTGCTGTTTCGTTCAGTCGTCCAAGCCGCGGGCGCAAGCTCCGTTGGAGTCTTGATGACCGGTATGGGTGACGATGGCGCAGACGGCCTCCTTGAGATGAAGCAGGCTGAAGCATTCACGATCGCTCAGGACGAAGCGACCTGTGTGGTGTTCGGCATGCCGCGGGAAGCCATACTTCGCGGCGCGGCCAGCGAGGTCTTGCCACTATCCCTTATTCCATCCGCGATCTTGCGAAATAGCCACGCGTCGAAACCCTGATTACCGGCGTGCCCATTCTCGCGTTCCGAGAGTAGATGAGGTCTGAGAGCAGCGCCTGTGCCCCCCCGATCAACCCGGTTGCGCGTGTCGGCTCCGACGGGCACCATCGAGGTCTTCCAAAATTTTGACGCGTCTATCCAACACATATTTGGTAGGAGTGCTCCCGCACGGTACGCCGCTAAGGACGCCAAGGGACATGCCACGTGAGATGCGGCTACACTGTAGTCCTGCTAAGTGGGAGTGACAGCACCTTATCTCGTTTCGACCAGCTCTTGTTCCCCTGCTGGCGACACGAAAGCCTGCCCCTGGTGGGGCATAGCCGATTTTCGGCTCGCCGCGTAGAGGTAGCCAAGCACCACTACAGGCATGAGGACCATCGCGGCTTTCCATGCGGCACTTCTGTCGAACGCGCCGCTGACCAGTCCAGCGAATAAAATTCCCTCGATGAAATACGGGAAGACATGTTCGTAGCACGCTCTGGCGACGCGCTTGACGGGTTTGCGTTCCACCAGCGCGACTACTGCGGCGACGAGGGCGGTGTTCAGAGGCAAATAAAAAGCTCCCGCTAGAACAATCAAGGGCACTGGAGTGTCTGCGCCGCCGCGTGCCAGCAAGAAATGTGCAGTGACGTAAGCAAAGCACGAGCTCACAACCAATGCGGCTGCGCTAAAACTAACTTGTAGTGCGCGGACTTTCTTGGCCCGCCAGCATGATTGAACGAGTGCTGCGGTCAAGCCAATAACCACCACTTCCGATAGACGGCACGTCACTATGCTCAGCAGAAGAAAGACAAAATTTGGGGACATCGTCGTTTCCATTCCCGGAATTCTGACTTTGCAGGTTGAGGCGAGTGCCGCGAGCCCCAGGAAGAGCGCGAACTGGCGGACGTTTGCCGAGGACCATGATCCGGCTGCGAAAAGCAGGATCGCAGCGCCGGCGGCAACTACGATTGCGACATAAGTCTTTGCGTTTTTTGGCATCGGGACGCTCCGTTGAATTGAATCGGAGGCGATTACTCGCCGTCACCGAGGCTGCCGTCGCTGTTTCCCCACACGACGGAATTGCCCCAAACCACGGAGTTACCCCAAACAACTGAATTTCCCCAGACAACAGAGTTGCCCCAAACCACCGAATTTCCCCACACTACGGAGTTACCCCAAACCACAGAGTTGCCCCACACTACGGAGTTATTCCAGACGGTCGCGGGATCGCCGACCACGGAAACGCTGTTACTCACCGAATCGTAGACGGCCACCGGGGACTTCGCGGCGCCAAGGTTATTCGGAGCCGAGTCCGTGTTGGCCAAAGCCGCGGCTGCGTCCACTGCACCCGCGCCGACAGCAAACACGTCCTGTTCGATCTGGTAGACGACGCCGGAACCTTGGTCCGTCGCAGTCGTATAATGCGAGAATCCCTTCCATGCAGTTTTCATCAGGCGAGCTTTCACCTGATCTGGCGTCAGCGTAGGTGATTTCTGGATGACCAGCGCGGCAACGCCCGCCACGACAGGGCTTGCCATGCTCGTGCCGCTCAACCGCATGTAGCGCGAACTACCGAAGTTCGGGCCGCAACTCGTGCGCGAGTTGTTGCACGGGTAGATCGCGAGCGACGGATAGAGGGAGACCAACGCATTTCCGGACCAAAGTTTCCGGGAAACGATCTTGTTACCGGGAGCTACGAGGTCCGGCTTCACCACGTGATCGAATGCCGTCGGGCCCTTGGAACTGTAGCTCGTCATCGTCTGCGCGGCTTGGGTGCCGTTGCCGTGCATGTTTGTCGCGCCGACGGTGATGACATAGGGATCGTTGCCGGGTGCGCCGATTGTCGCGTATCCGCCCGTTCCAGCGGCTGTGTATTCGCCCATGTTGCCCGCTGCGACCACGACGACGATACCCGCCCTCCACGCCGATTCAACTGCCTGACAGAGAGGATCCAGCGTATAGCTTTCGTAGACGCCGCGCGCCAAGGAGAGATTTAACACGCGGATGTTGTAGGTGTTCTTCAGGGCGATCGCCTGCTGAATGGCGGCGATGACGCTGCTGTCCGTTCCGGCGCCAGTGCTGTCGAGTACGCGCAAGTTAATGATCTTGGCCTCGGGAGCAATGCCGCGGTAGACGCCGGGATAGTTGCCCGCGTACTGCGAATCGTAAGCGTTGCCCGCGATAATGCCGGAGACGTGCGTGCCATGGCCATAAGCGTCGCTAGTGCTGGAGTCGCCAGGGACAAAGCTCTGGCTATAAACGATGCGCGACGGCTGATAGTTACCGTCAGAGTTCATGTCATTGTTGCTGCTCACACCGCTATCCAAAACCGCAACGCCCACGCCTGTTCCATCCCAGCCATTTGAAAACGCAATGTCCGCATTGACGGCCGTCACGGTGTGATCCAGCGCGCCGCGCAGTTTGCGATTCGGCGAAACATAGGCCACGTTCGAGTGGGAAGCCAGGTCGGAAAGATTGCCGCCCTTGACCGTTACGAGTTGAGCCTTGAGCAAAGGAAATTCGGTCTTCGTTTCAGCGCCGTCAGCGACAAGTTCGTTGGTTGAAGGAGCCTGGCGGTACTGAACGATGACATCTACTGGCTTTTCGGGATCCAGCCCTTTAAGGTCAGGAGCGATCTTTGCGGCCGCTAGGGTAAGGGCCGCATCGTTATTTGAGCCAGCGCCGGACTGTGCACTTTGGGTCATTGCGGGTGCGTGTGACGAGGGAGCAAGGTTCGGCAGCGGACTGGAAGAGGCGGAACTGCTCAGGACAGCGCTGGAGCTGGCCGCGGGTGCTGGCTGGCGCTTGTGAAGGCCTAAGAAATCGAGAACTGAGTCCGTCTTCGACGGCTTGGCCTGTCGCGAAAGGTCCGCAACGGGAGCCGCAGATTTTTGAGCCGGTGAACTCGGTGAAACCAACTTCGCGGCGGCCTGCGGCGTCGCGGCGTTGGAACCGGTCCAGTGGCCATTGAATCCCCATGCCGCCACAAGCAGGGAAAGCGCTATAACGGCGCCCCATGTAGTGGTTTTCAGCACTCCACTCACTCCAACGCGGTTTGGCTTCGGTTCGTTATGACTGCTCATCGTTCTAACTCTCCTGGAAAACTTGGGGCCGATGATGCGCTTGGACGGACCGACGTGTTTTCCGCAAAGAGAGTTTCGAGCCTGAGGAGACCCTTGGTCGATGGTACAGGGGTGGGGAACGGCTAGTACCTTAGTCCAGTCAAATAGTGTCACTTTGGCACAGTTCGCTCATCGTTACGCTTCTGCGGCAGTCAGGAGTCGACGCCTCGGATTCTTGGGTCCGGGAGCTAAATAACTAATCGTTCACACTGGGACACAACAGGCGGTCAGTACTATTGGGGGCCTCCCGCCCAGAGGCGACACTGTCCCTAATCCGGCGCCGCGCCCGCCGTATGTATGTTGGAAAGTCGGATATTGATGCTGAATGGAACTGTGCCAGGCTTGAGTGACCGCAACGAGGAGCAGCACCTCCCCGCTGCTACTTCTGTCGGTGGTGCGGCGAAACCCGCAGCGGAGTGGCACTTCCGGGGCGCTGGGGTCAATTGGTGGAAGAGTTTTTGGAGCATGCCGGGCAAGCCCGGCATGCCCGAAAAGTTTCTCGGCTGGCCCGCGACCATCTTCATTTTGACCCAATTGGCAGGAGGTCTTCCTTTGTTGCCATATGCGATGTTGCATTGGCAATCGGAAAACAGTCTCAAATTTGCGTGCTTCCTCGGCGTGGCGCTAAGCGCATCACTCTTCAAAGTGCGGCTCCCTGGAATTCAGGCGACGATGTCCGCGAATTTCCTTTTTATCCTCGTCGGTATTCTCGACCTTTCCTATCCCGAAACGATTCTAATGGGCTGCCTGGGCGGATTGGTGCAATCGCTTTGGCAGGCAAAGCCGCGTCCTCGGTTGGTGCAGCTGCTCTTTAATTTTGCGAATCTTTCGATCTCTATAGCCGCTGCGAATGCGGTCTTTCACAGCCAGATCGCCTATAGGTTTGGGTTTCGTTGGCCACTACTGCTGGCGGCAGCTTCGACAACCTATTTCGCAATGAACACGATGTCGGTTTCAGGCATCATCGCGATGGCTGAACGCCGGAATCCGCTCTCCGTTTGGAAAGAATGTTACCTCTGGTCATTTCCATACTACTTGCTCGGCGCCCTGGTCGCCGGCGGCGTAAGCGTTATCAATCGATTCGTCGGCTGGCAAGTGGCAATACTTGTGTTGCCGATCGTTTATTGGATTTACCGTTCGTATCGAACCTATCTGGATCGCCTAGAAGGCGAAAAAAAGCATACGGAAGCAATGGCCGATCTGCACCTGCGGACGATTGAGGCCTTGTCGCTGGCCATCGAAGCCAAAGATCACAATACACACGACCACCTGAAGCGCGTTCAGACTTACGCGATGAAGATTGGCCAAGATCTCGAATTGGATGACTCTCAATTGAACGCAATCCGTGCCGCCGCAATGTTGCACGATATCGGCAAACTCGCGGTCCCGGAACAGATTCTTTCCAAACCCGGTCGGCTCACTCCGGAAGAATTCGAGAAAATGAAGATTCACCCCATTGTCGGTGCCGACATTTTGGATCGCGTCCAGTTTCCTTACCCGGTTGTACCAATCGTGCGTTCACATCATGAGAAGTGGAACGGCACAGGTTATCCCGACGGACTCTCTGGCGATGCGATTCCGATCGGTGCGCGAATTCTTGCGGTAGTGGATTGTTTCGACGCCCTGACGTCCGAGCGCCCGTATCGCCGCGCCATGCTGCCGGAAGAGGCGATGGCGCATTTGAAGTCAGAGCGCGGCCGAAGCTACGATCCGTCCGTGGTTGATTGCATCGACCGTCGTTACCGCGAATTGGAGGAAGAAGTTCGCAAGTCTGTTGACGACAGCAAGACAGTGGAAATCGTGTCCAGCGTCTACCGGCCCGTCGCGCCATCGGCTGGGTTCGCGGAGATACCGGATGAAGCCGAAGTTCGGGCAGCATCGTTCCTCGCGTCGATTGTCTCGGCACGCCAGGAAGCGCAACTCCTTTTCGAATTGGCGCAGACGCTCGGGAATTCCTTGAGTTTGAAGGAGACGCTTTCGGTTGTGGCAAGCCGCATGAAAGAGATGATTCCGCACGACGCGATCGCCTTCTATGTTTGCACGGCAGACAAAGTCGTTCCACGGTACGTCCACGGGATCGACTATGAGCTCTTCCGTTCGATTGAGATCCCGTTGGGACAGGGCATCTCCGGATGGGTGGCGCGAACGGAACAGCCCATTATTAATGGTGATCCCGCCGCAGAGACGAAATATCTCGAAGATTCGTCGCGTGTCTCGGTGCTCCAGTCCGCGTTGGCCGTGCCGTTGCGGGGACGCAATGGAGTCGCCGGTGTGCTAGCTCTTTACATGCGAGAGAAGCAAGGATTTACGAAAGATCATCTGCGTTTGTTGCTTGCCGCAAGCTCGAAGCTCGGGCTGTCGGTCGAGAACGCCTTGCAATACGAACAAGCGCAAGATACGGCGAGTACAGACTATTTGACCGGCTTGCCCAACGCTCGCTCGATCTGCGTGACGCTCGAACGAGAGATTGTTCGCTCGCGCCGCAAGGGCAGCTCACTCGCTGTGCTCTTGTGCGACCTGAACGGATTCAAACAGGTCAACGACAACTTGGGCCACCTGGTGGGGAACCGGCTTCTGCAAGAGATCGCCAAGAATTTGAAAAATACCTGCCGCGAGTACGACCACGTCGGTCGCTTGGGCGGCGATGAGTTTGTCTTCGTCCTGACCGAGTTCACGGATGATTTTGTACACAAGTTGAAACCGCGTATTGAGTTTGCCATTGCAGAAGCGAGCCGCACCGTCTGCGCGCGAAACGTCGTAACCGCCAGCGTCGGAAGCGCTTTCTGCCCGCAGGACGGAGCCACTGCAGAGCAGTTGTTGGCCGAAGCGGACAGGCTAATGTACGAATCCAAAGAGAAGCATTACAAACGCAGCATCAGTGCAGGGCGAATTGCGGAACAAGAGCTAGACTCGCCCATGCGGCTACCCACGACGCTGAGCTGATGGAATGCCGCGATGACAGCGACCCTGCAAAAATTCGTCACACGATTGCTTCTGCTGGCTGCGGTGACCTTGCTCGGTGGTCTGATCAGTGCAACCTTAGTGCGGTTCGCGCCGGGACATGGAATTGACGAACGTGAACTCGACCCTCGGCTGACTCAAGCGAGTGTCGAAGCTCTTCGTAGCTCGCAGCGAATGGATTCGGGGCTCCTCTCGTATTACGCGCACTATCTTTCCAATGCAATTCGCGGTGATTTCGGCAGATCGGAATGGCTCGGCCGGCCCGTCCGCTCTCTGATTCAAGAACGATTTCCGGTTACCGCACGGTCCGTGATTGCAGGAGTACTTTTGGCATGGGCCGCGGCACTGTCCTGTACCTTGGCAAGCTTTTTTCCGGGTGGCTCGTTTTTGAACGTTCCAGGAACTGCGGCCAGCAGCGTGTTTATCGCATCGCCGACAGGTGTTGTGGCTATGTTCGCCGTCTATCTTCGCGCGCCAGTTTTCGTCGCGATCGCGGTGGTGACGTTCCCGAAGTTGTTTCGTTACCTCCGAAACCTGCTTTCCGACGCCTTTGCGCAGCCGCATGTGCTCGCAGCGCGGGCACGTGGAGTCCCGCAATCACGCATCGTATTTCGCCACTTGTTTCCCTTCGCGGCCCCGGCCCTTGTCGCACTATTCGGTGTCTCCCTCAGCATGGCGTTTGGCGCAGCCATCCCGATTGAAGCGCTTTGTGATTCTCCCGGAGTAGGCCAGTTGGCGTGGCAGGCGGCCCTGAACCGCGATTTGCCGCTCATCATCAACGTCACCCTATTGATTACGCTCCTCACGGTCGCCGTCAATTCGTTGGCCGGAATCGCTGCGGCGTCTCCGCGGAGGCCGGCATGAGTACAACTCGCGTTCTACGCGCAATTTCGATTGGAGTTTTGTGCGCCGTTCTCGGTATGGCCTTATTCGCCGGTGCGATCACTCACTATTCTTACGCGACGCAATTCCGGGATTTGCCCAACGCTGCACCATCCTCTGTTCATCTATTAGGGACGGATGCTCTCGGACGAGATTTTTTCACCCGGCTGATCTACGGAACACGCGTCTCCTTGCTGCTGGCTCCGGCGGCTGCGTTCTTGTCCACGCTGATCGCCGGTCTCCTCGGCAGCCTGGCCGGGATGATCGGTGGGTGGTGCGAGCGCGTTGTACTTGCGGCGGCTGATCTGTCGATGGCGTTGCCGCTCTTGTTTGTGTTGCTCACCTTGCGTGCTGTTTTGCCGATGGATCTTTCTCCGGTCATTTCGGTTGTGGCGACATTCGTTCTGCTGGGGGCACTGGGGTGGCCGTCATCTTTGCGCGTCGTTTGGGCTGCGTCGAAGGCCATGCGCGATTCGGACTTCTTGTTGCTCGCTCGCGCCAACGGTTGCAGTCCTTGGCGAATGATATTGCGTCACGTCATGCCCAACTTGCGGCCGATGCTGCTCGCACAATTCTGGATTTCGATTCCTGTTTTCGTGTTGACGGAAGCCACGTTGAGCATGCTCGGCCTGGGCGTGATGGAGCCGATGCCGTCATGGGGCAACTTGCTGCGAGGCTTGGAAGATTTTTCAACGGTTGGCGCAAATCCGTGGAGACTCGCGCCGCTCGTTGTTTTGATCTTGGTCGTTATCTGCTTTCAATTGATTTTGCCGATGCGGGAGGAACTCGCCTGATGCTGCGCGCTCTGAAAATTGTTTCGCTCTTCCTTATCTATTCGATTG